>JAAUYH010126177.1_pt1 | contig 19111 bp, 18 predicted proteins | sample 7278061 | NCBI WGS metagenome assembly JAAUYH01 (sample SAMN14350203, study PRJNA611818) | marine sediment metagenome | isolation source: surface marine sediment (0.6m) | place: French Polynesia: Moorea | collected 2018-08 | reverse complement strand
TAGCCAGCCTGTGAAGCAGGAAACTTCTGGGATAAGATATACGCAATTATCTTTATCTTTATTTTAGAAGCCCACATTAGAGTCGCTAGACTTAATGTGGGAGAACGTCACAAAAAGCAGTCACAGGATTCTGCAACTGGGTTCTTTGTACTAATGTATCTAACTAGATTAGTTCTTGGACTTTATCTATCCAGTAGGGAAGGCTTAAATTTCGCCGTGATAGGACTAAATCTTGTCCTTAGCTTCACCAAGGTTAACTTTCACTACTTTATTTTTTTCTTCATCGAACAAACGATTTAATTTAGGTCGTGCTTATTTATTTTATTCAAATTATATTTATTGATTATTAGTAGCGATCGCTATTAAAAAGAAAAAGTTAACGTCGATCTTCAATTACATAAACATCAGGACGACTATAACCCGTTTGATTGGGTTTGTGCATCGAGACGGAAAGGGCAGATAGGCGAAACTTTCGTGCTATCATTCGGCGGTAAGCATCGACACAAGCGGTATCTACGCCAGCCACAAGGGAAGACATTCCCAGGATTATGGTTAAGGCTTCACACTCATCGAGCAACTGCTCAAATGCCTCGGCTGATTGGGCTGCTGCCAACTTAACGTAACAGTTTTCCCTGGGTGCTTCTGAGCCTGTCCCATAATGACAAATGGCAAATCCAATTAATCCTGTATCATCCCAGATAAATAAAGTGTCTCCAAGAGAGCGTTGTTCTACGAGGAGAATTTCACTCTGCCAATCTAATCCTTCATAAATTTTGTCTGTTAACTGATAGGAGGCATTTAAACTAACTGCTTGTTGTTCTGAGGAGAGTTGAGAGTATCGCTGGGCTTGTAGGGTTGGTAATTGAGTGTTGGAGATCGCCTTAGTACATAAAGCAATTAAAAATCGGGGATATGCACCAAATTTTCCATAAAAGTAGATATGTTTTGGACTATTGGCATGAGTACAAAAGACGATTTGTTGGCTTTCCCATTCCAGAAACTTTGACCATGAGGCATCGAGCAATTGAGAACCAATACCCCGATCCCAATAATCAGGGTGGGTAACAATCGGACCAAAACCACCACAACTGCCCCAATTAGCCACCAGAGAGTAACCAATCAGTTTTTTATCTGCTCTGGCAGCGAAAGCTCCTAGGGGTTCTCGATACCAACGGGACATATACTCTGCTCCCTTGCCAAAGTCCATCGGCTCGTTTAAGCCCAAAAAAGTGCCGAAAGAAAGTCGTAAGAGTTTTTCGGCTTCTGGTAGCTCGCTTTCTTGCAGTAAACTAATCTCAATAGAATTCATAATTAGGGCTGACCCAATAGGTTAAAACTCTTATTTAATAAGAGTTTTAAGCATTTTCCAATTAAACTGACAACTTCTTTAGGGTGATAAAATGCTCAAACTCACTGTTTCTCCATCGCTCAAGGGTTTACTACTGCGAACGACTAATTTTGCTCCTGGTTCAAGACCTGTAGTGATTTCCACTCTACCATTGGTTCGATCGCCTAGTTGTACTTCTTGTTTTTGTACTTTGGTTTGTCTTGTTTCTGTTTCTCCATTGACCACAAATACATGATTAACTCCATCTTCTTCCAGAATGGCTGACTCTGGTACTATTACTCTCTGTTGTCTAGTCGATAAAAAATTTACTCTAGCTAACAATCCACCTTTAATTTGTCTAGCGGGATTAGCCATAGTTACCTCTACTGATACTTGACGTGCATTAGAATCAGCCTGAGGGGCAATACTAGTTACTGTACCCGAAAAAGAATCACCCGTAAAAGCGTCTAATTTTACTTGTACTTTTTGTCCGAGATTAACACTACCCAAATCTAGTTCAGATAAAGGGACAATTACTTTAACCCGACTAAAGTCTCCTATTTGTAATACTTCTTCTCCTGGCTGAATTAAATTTCCTGGCTCTCTTGTTTTAGTTAATACTATCCCGTCAATAGGAGAAATCAAGTTAGTGAAAGCTTGCCGTTGTTCTTGTTCAGAGAGCACTGCTTTTTGAGCTTCAATTCTACCTCTAGAAGCAGCAACTCCTTGTTTTTCAATATTAACCTGTTCTCTTGCTGAAAGTACGGCTTTTTCGGCTACTTTAGCTGCTGTTTGATAAGATTCTGCTTGTTGTTGAGCAATTAATCCTGTTTTTGCTAGTTCTACATATCTAGTTGCGTCGTTTTCTGCTTGTTCTAATTGTACTAAGGTTTCTGCTAGTCGAATTTGAGCATTGCTAACTTGAGTTTTAGCTCTAGCTAGTTCGGATTCTAGGGCAGTTAATTCTGCTTTTTCTCTATTTACTGCTGCTACTAACAAGTTATCGTTTAGTCTGGCTAAAACTTGCCCTTGTCTAACCGAGTCACCTACATCAACGGATAGATTTAGCAGTCTTCCTTCTACTTGCGATCGCACTGATACTTGATGAAATGGTGCAGTTGTACCAATATACTCAATCTCTTTTTTGAGTGAACCTAAAGATGCAGTTTCTAAATCTACATTAGTAACTCTGTCGTGTGAAGGACTATTTTGTTCGGTTTGGGCTGAAGTTTGTTGTTGTGGCAACAATGTACATCCTGTAAGGGGAAATAGAGCAGAAATTACCAAAAACAACCAGCTTTTCATAATCAGTGACAATTCTAAATTAATTCTTTCTTTATGATGAACACAAAAGTAGAACTCTTGCCAAAGTAAATTTAATTGTTGATTGCTACTTACTACTTGCTATGGGCGCAAACCTTGCCCCCCCTACTCACTACCTCAACTTTCCCACCTATTCCACTTTAAAAAATTAGTACCATCACTTATAGCTAATCCTATCTGATGATTAGAATCTAGCTCTGTATTGCCACCTTCGTTACAGCCAACATAGTACATTCTGAGACTACTATCAGGCATGGGAACTACGCAAGGTGTCCCTACTGCTTGTGCATCCCAACATCCAGAGCCTTTGGGAGCATGGGTAAAAACTGAACCATTATCCAACGAACCTGGCTGTTTTTTCCAGTTAATTCCATCATCGGAAATTGCCAAACCGATGGAAAAATAAGAATCGTTGTTAACTCCCTCATAAAACATTAAATACTGACTATCTATTTTCAATACATGACGAGTACCAGTACCTCTTTCGTCAAAACTTCCAGGTGTACCTGGACCCAGAATCTGACCGATTTTTGACCATCTAAATCCATCAGTTGAGACAGCCATTCCGATCGAAAATTGTCTTGTTTTGAGGTTTAAGCTATGATAATACATCTTCCAAGAACCATCATCATCTTGCAAGACATTGGGCATGGTACAAAACAAAGCATCAAACTCATCTGCTTTACCTCGATCGAGAAATGCACCTCGATAAGGACCTTCTAGTCTTACCCAATTAATTCCATCGCGAGAAACTGCACAACCAGGAAGCATATGAATTCCTTTTACTTCAAATCCGAAGTTTTCAACCGTTTGATCTCCTCCGAAATACCACATCCAATAGAGATCGTTCCAAAAACTGACACTGGTTACACCTATATGAGAAGAATCAAAGCGATTAGAATCTGGATGAGGTTCAAATACTGCTCCCATGGTTAAATTTCCTTTTATTCGTTCCCAATTGATACCATCAGAGGAAACTGCTAAACCACAACGACCTGAAGGTAATTTGATTAAGGGATCGAAGTTCGGATCGCGCCCATAGTACCACATCTTCCAAGACCCATCGGGGCATCGTAGCACTTCTGGAGAAGAAACTCGTTCTGAGTCCCACCAATCTTGTGAACCTGGAGAAAAGATTAAACCTGGTTGATTTTGATGATTAGACATTTTCTATTTTTCAGAAAATACAAAAAAACGATCGCTTTAATGAACTAGAGCGATCGCTATATTCAATGTCTTTTTCGTTATGCTTAGGTAATACTAAACACTAAAACAAAGCCCAAAACAGCAGCAAACACAATTAGGGCGTAGAATTGAGCGCGTCCAGTCTCTAAATATTTTAAACCTTCACCACTCAATAAGGTAGCCAAACCAGTTAAGTTAACTGCCCCATCAACCACACGGGAATCTACTTCCATAATTTGCCGTGCTAAACGACGAGAACCAATCACAAATACTTGATTGTAAATCTCGTCGAAGTACCATTTGTTGAGAGAAAATTTGTATAGGGCTGGATATTTTTTCGCGATCGCATTGGGATCGATTTTTTTAGCTCGATACGCTAAAAATGCCACAATAATACCTGCTGTAGCAATAGCCACAGAAAGTCCTGCCATAATACCAAACTCTGTCCAATCAAATTGACCAGCTTCAGCGGTTATTTCGGCTAAACTTTCACTGGGGGCATGAATGAACTCTTCAAAGTTGTTTGCCCAAGGACGACCAATCAAACCAAGAGCCACAGAAGGAATAGCTAAGACAACTAAAGGTAAAGCCATAGTCAAAGGAGATTCATGGGGAGAATCATCATGACCGTGATCTTCATGCTCTTTAGTATCCATTGCTCCAGGGCCAAAAACAACTCCTGAGGCAGCTAGTAATTGCTGACGGATACCAGTATCATTACCGCGAAACTCTCCTTCAAAGGTCATAAAGTACATACGGAACATATAAAAAGCTGTTAGTCCCGCAGTTGCCCAACCAATAAACCATAAAGCAGGATTAGCAGTCATGGCTTGTCCGAGAATTTCATCTTTTGACCAGAAACCAGCGAAAGGAGGAATACCACAAATTGCTAGAGTACCAATCAAGAAAGTAATTGCGGTAACAGGCATATATTTTCTTAAACCACCCATTAAGCGCATATCTTGAGCTACTACCGGATTATGACCAACTACGGCTTCCATACCATGGATGACTGAACCAGAACAAAGGAACAGCATTGCTTTAAAGTAAGCATGAGTCATGAGGTGGAATAAACCAGCAGTGTAAGAACCAATACCCATAGCCATTACCATGTAGCCCAATTGGGACATAGTAGAATAGGCTAAACCCTTCTTAATATCATTCTGAGTCAGTGCGATGGTTGCCCCGATGAAAGCAGTAGCTGCACCTGTCCAGGCAATAGTATTCATCGCAATGGGAATATTTTCAAAGACTGGATACATCCGCGCAATTAAAAATACTCCAGCAGCAACCATAGTAGCTGCGTGAATTAGAGCAGAGATAGGTGTAGGACCTTCCATCGCGTCGGGTAGCCACACATGGAGAGGAAATTGAGCAGATTTAGCAACCGGGCCTAAAAAGACCAAAATTGCAAAGATGACAGCTAGTCCAGACCATAAAGTGCCAGAGGAAACTAATTCTTCAAGTCTTTCCCCCATAACCCCAAACTCAAAACTACCTGTTGCCCAATATAAACCGAGCATACCTAGCAGTAGACCAAAGTCACCAACACGGTTAGTTACAAAGGCTTTTTGACAGGCATCAGCAGCAGGTTTGCGATCGAACCAGAAACCAATGAGTAGGTAAGAACACATACCCACTAATTCCCAGAAAATATACACCTGTACCAAGTTAGGGCTAATGACTAGACCTAACATGGAAGAACTAAAAATGCTCAAATAAGCATAAAAACGTACATAACCATCGTCATGAGCCATGTAGCCATCGGTATAAATCATGACCAAAAAAGCTACAGTAGTTACAATCACTAGCATGAGAGAACTAATGTGATCGATGGTGTAGCCCATCGTCAGACGAAAATCTCCTGCTGATGCCCATTCAATGGTGCGATTGTAAACTGGATGACCTTGAATCTGGCTCCAGAGAATAGCAAAAGACATGACCATTGCTACTCCAGTTATGGAGACAATAAATACGGCGACAATCTGTCGTAGATTGTTCGTTGCCTTATTTAAGGAGATTAGACCAATTCCTACAAGAGTTGCTCCGAGTAAAGGGAGAACAGGAATCAGCCATGCATATTGATAAAGCGGTTCCATGCTAACTTCTAAATAAAAGTGCTTCTCTAAGAAAAATAATTACCGCTAATCATTGTTACACAGCTATTTATTTAACAATGTATTTAACAATGTGTTTAGCGATCGCGGATATAGCTAAAGCAATATGTTTACTTGTAAATATCCTCTACTAACTTAACTAAAATTATAGGATATAAGTAACTCTATATTTAGTGAATATTTAAACTTAAAAGTCGAATCCCTCAATTAAATCATTTTTCGTTATTTTCACTTTATTGTGTTATGAATTTACACTTATTTATAGGTAAATATTAGGAAGTTATTTTTTTTAAATGTACTGCCAAGTCCGGTTGGTCTGTTATTATTCCTGTAATTCTTTTATCCTTCAATAATTTTCTGATTATTTTTTCTTGATTAACTGTCCAAACAAATATAGATTTATTATTGGTTTCAGCTAGATTTAACCAGTGGTTACTTAGCAATCCTACCTCTATTACTAAAAAGTCTACCGTAATTAGATTTATTTTAGACTCGAAATTATTTGCTGTTTTTGAGTTTAAAATTATTCCTATTTTTACTTGAGGATAATTTAATTTTACAATTGATAGAGATTTAGCTTGAAACGAGGTGACGATAAATTGGTCAATAGTCAAATATTCTACAAGAAGACTAAGGACATCTGTTTCATAACCTTCTTCTTTTAGTTCTATATCTAATTTGATGTTTTTTTCTTTGACTAACTTCAGGACTTCTATTAGTGTAGGAACTTGAAAATCCAGACTAGAAGCTAAACTATTAATCTCTTGATAAGTTAATTGATTAATTGGTTTTTCCTCAATTAATTCATCATGAAATAATATCAATACATTATCTTTAGTTTTCCTTAAATCAAGCTCGATCGCATCGGCACCAACTTCTATAGCTCTACAGTAAGCTTCTAGGGTATTCTCTCTAAACTTATCAGTAAATCCACGGTGAGCAATGATCATCATAAATAATTAGGCTAGTAAAAAAAGCGGAGAACTCTTGTACTTTACGTAGATGCTCTCACAGAAGATAGTTTCATATGACTAGAGTTTATTCAGGGAATCCCAAATGCCAAACTGCTTATCCCACAACCGAACAATTGTTAGCTGCTTTTTGTGATTTAACTTTGTATCTTTATTCTGATGGCTCTAGAGAAATAAGCAGGACTTACGCACTCAGAACAAAAAAACCTCTGTAAACCTATATTTTCTGTTCCCTGTTCCCTGTTCCCTATTCCCTCAAACCTCGATCAATCGTTTCACTGCGTAAGTCCTAATAAGTTCTCTTAATTCCCTTCAAAGACAAATTTTAAATTTGATGAAAATTCCTGAATCGATTTATCTTGTTCCTCAACTAGTTCCTTATTGACTCCAATCGCTCTAATTATTACTGTTACTTGATTCCATCGTCTTTATTTTCTCGACCATTTTTAAATTAAGCGAACTGTGAGTTAAGTGTGGGTATCCAGATTATGGACAGCAGCACTACTAGATTGAGCCAGGTAAATTCCCGTGAGAATGACAGCGAATCCTATCCAAGTGGTTGAACTTAAACCTTCAGACCAAATGAGCCAAGCTAACATAGCACTGATAATCGGTTCTAAGAGCAAAAATAAAGCAATAAAACTAGAAGAGAGTTGCTCCATGCAATCGGCTATTAACCGTTGTCCTAATCCTTCCGAAATCAAACCCAGTCCTATGACAGCTAACCAGCAGGGTAAGCTAGTAGGAAAGAGTTGACCTTCCCTCATCAACACAATCGGTAAGAGGATTAGGCTGCCAATGGTACATCGCCACAGCAATATTGTCGTGGCACTAAAGCGATGGCGTAATTGTTCGACGATTAAAAAGTAAATGCCTAAAAATACTGCGGATAACAGCGCGTAAATATCTCCGACTAAATGCTCTTCGCTCCCCTGTAAGTCTTCTAATCCCAGTGCCAACGCACCCGTTAAAGCAATACTCATTCCTAGCAAAAACTTCTCATCAAAGCGTTTTCCCAAACATAACCAGGCTCCTAAACTGGTAAAGACGGGAGTTAAATTGTTTAATAACATAGATTTAGCCACACTGGTATATTCGAGGGAAATAGCCCATAATCCCAGGGTAGTAATCGAACTCAGACCTACAGCCAATAAGAGCAGCCACTGTTTCCAAGTTAGGGGATCTTGCCCCTTAACTTCTTCACGACTGGATGCAGTTGCTGTCAATCTCTGACTAAGGACGCGACCAGTGCCAAAAACTAAAGCAAAAATCAATAACCGGTTAAATACTGTCCCATTCGCTCCCAAATCTGTTTCACTAAAGCGAATAAAAATGGGTGCAAAGGAAACAGAGACCAGAGCTAGACACAATGTTAATCCAGCAGTGAGCTTAGATTTAACAATCAATGGGCGATGCAGTTTTAACTCAATAATTTCCGCCATCTCTAACTCTCCCCTTTCTGATTGAACTAGAAGCACCTAAAACGATGATTTAACAATGAGCCGATACTTAAGTTTTTCCCTTCTTTTAGAAACTTACTACTAATTGGGTCATTATTTCCTTTAATTTCTGGGGCTTAAAAAATAGGAGATTCTTCTGTTACTCTGGGGGTTAATTATAATAGCTCAATCCTCAAGCTATTAGTACGAAGAGCAACAAACCAGATTCATAATCCAAAAGCTAATTATTTAGTTCTGAATTTGATTAGGTAGAAAAACCTATGATTTTTTTGCCTAAATTCGATGCTAAAGTAACATTGGTTGAGTCTATGTTGAGCAGAAAAATTACTATAATACTTTTCATAAGAACTTTTTTCTTGAAGAAAAAAGCGATTAACAAAATCAATCTTGATGACCGAAGCCTAATTATAGCAAACGATTTGAGCTATTTATCTTTTAGGGTAGTTTCCTTAGCTTTAAGTCTATTCCTTAGGTTTTAAGCAACTGCCCTTTATGGAAGTGATAAGAACAAGAATACTATCTGCTGATTCTTCTCTGCTTAATCTTATCTTGAACTCTATCCCTTTATTCCCTTCATGTCCCAGACTCAAATTCTTTACCAAAATTCCACTAATCAAATAGTTGATTGGGTTAATTCCTCGGAGAAAACAATAGTTATTATTGTTTACAACCAACAAGGTTCTACTGTCAGTGCTTCTCGACTGTTGCCCCATCAGTCTATTTCTATCTTGCCTAGTTTCTTTATCGAACAACTTGAGGCTGGAGTTTAGACTAATTGAGTTGAATATGTTGTCATTAACGAACTGCCAGTGAGTTAATAAGTAGTGGGTAGTTTACTTTTCGTCTTCTAATAAATTTTCCAAGAGAAGAGACTCAAGTTGACTGGCTTTCAAGCACCTGAACCAAGACGGGGCTTTCAAGGTGCGGAACCTGTGTCCGCACACAGCCCCTCTTCAGGTGACAGCCCCTTGTCTTCTGAGGTCCCTTCAGAAGTTTATACGCCCCGTTCGTTTTACGGCAGAGTAACGGTGACTTTCTCCGACAATCTCCCACTGCACCTGACGACCTTCTGGTAAACAATGCTCTAATTTAAGCTTTAAGTAGTGAGGAGGCTTATAGGTTAGTCTTTGCGCCCATTCGATCGCAGTAATACCAGGAGTTACTTCTATTCCTTCCCAGTATATTTCTGGATAAATCATGGCTACTTCTTCATTCTGGAGACGATATAGATCGAGATGGTATAACGGTAAGCGTCCTTCTTTGTATTCGTTAATGAGGGTGAAAGTAGGACTGATAATTGCTTCAGTAATTCCTAATCCTTGCCCGATCCCCTGAATTAGAGTAGTTTTACCAGAGCCTAAATCTCCTTCTAGCAAAATAGTGCTATTTGCTGGCAACATTTGACCTAAAATCTTGCCTAATTGGTGAGTTTCTTGGCTATTTGCTAAGAAGATTATGGGAAGATGAGAAGACACGATAATATCTTAATTTTAATTCAAAATTCATATTATAACTATTGTAGATTACACGAACTTAATAATAGATTGATATTATTAAAAGTAGCCAAGTAATTGTAGTTGGGATAGCAAACTAGATAGATTTTGAGCTTGTTTAAAACCTACTTAAAGTTGATAAATTTATTTATTTTTTAAGTTAAGATTAGCAGTTATAATTTTTTTCAGTTTGCTGTTTCCAATTTTTTTTTATTAATAAATTTAATTTAATCAAAATTAAGTAGCTAGGCAGAATTAAATATAAGATAGAAAAGTTTTATTTCCCCTCTGCTCCTCTACCCTCACTCATTTTATAATTAATTGCACCCACCTACTTAAGGTTGCCATTTCCCACTGTACCATCGTAACAACACTCTAGCTAACTGATAAGGGTCGTGACGAATATGACCTGTTTGTTGGTCTTCATCCATAACATTAGCTAAAACAATACGACGACCTAATTTTGCCACATCTTCACGGTCTAAGAATACTGGATGAGAATTTTCCTGAGCATATCTTTGTAGAGACTTAGGAGAAGGGGATTTGCGATGAGCTAGGACAGCATCAAACATTTTTTGGCCACAAATATGATCGATCGCCCGAATATGATCGGCAACAGTATACCCTTCGGTTTCTCCAAGTTCAGTCATGATGTTACAAACATAGATACGAGGAACTATTGCTGTAGCGATCGCATCCCGAATTTCCGGAACTAAAAAATTAGGAATAATACTAGTGTAGAGGCTACCAGGACCAATGATAATGTATTCAGCCTCTTTAATCGCTTTAATCGCACTAGGTAAAGCAGGGGGATTGGCAGGAATACAGCCAAAATTACAAATTCTACCTCTAGCTTCTGGTATGTTAGATTCTCCTTGAATTATTCTTCCATCGTCCAACTCAGCCCACAAACTAACATCAGTAAGAGTTGCGGGTAAAACCTTCCCTCTAATAGCTAAAACGTGGGAACTAGCATTAACAGCTTGTTCTAAATCTCCAGTAATTTCACTCATCGCTGTGAGAAATAAATTACCGAAACTGTGTCCTACTAAACCATCTCCAGCTTCAAATCGATACTGAAATAACTCGGTTAATAATCTTTCTTCATCAGCTAAAGCAGCTAGGCAGTTACGGATATCTCCTGGCGGTAAAACACCAATTTCTCTTCTTAATCTTCCAGAAGAGCCTCCATCATCAGCAACAGTAACAATGGCAGTAATATTATTACTATATTTTTTTAAACCTCTCAGGAGGGTAGAAAGCCCAGTCCCTCCTCCGACAACAACTATTTTAGGCCCTCTATTGAGACGGCGATGGGCAAGAAGCATGTCAACTAGTTCCCCATCTCGATCGGGCTTTAATACTGAGGTAATAGAATCGACGGTGCGAGATTGCCCCCAAAAAACTAAAAATAGCCCTATTAATATAACTAAAGGACCAGAAATATAATTGGGAACAATTTTAGTAATCGTTTCTAGAATCTGGGAAATCAACTCTAGTAAACGATATATAGGAGTTAACTTAAACCAAATCGCTCCTCCCAAAGTGGCTAAAAATAAGCCAGTAACGCTAATAAATAGCCAACGCTTAACAAATAGTCCAGGAGATAACCATTTAAACCAACGATTCACTTTATAGGGTTTTTTTTTGCGTACAGAGGATAGATTTTCCATTTGCTTTAATTTTAGTAGAAAAAATTTCTTTGTCTATCCACTTATTGACACTTAGTTTGTTCGGATTTTAACTTAGCTGATAAATTTTGAGGTAGCCCTAAGTTAGCTTTAGCATAAAGTCGATCGAATTCTTGCTGAAAATGAGCAGCAACGAGAGGATTTTGAATAATTAAAACAGTTTCATCATTATTATGATTGGCAGTTGTTGACCAGTTCTGAGAACCAGTTATGACAGTATTATCATCTACAATGGCAAATTTGTGGTGGAGTTTATCTCCTCTGGGCAGCGAAGGAATACCAACAGTCTGGAGTGGAGTTTGCCAAGGATTATTACCCTCTTCGTATTTACATCGATAAGAGCGAGATACGCCCAATAAATCTAGAGCTTCACTATAGTAACGAAAAGCAAACCCAGCATCAAATAAACCTCTAATTTTGACGTTTTTTTGTTGAGTATTTTGCAAAATATCGGCTAATTTTTGTTCACTAAATACAAATAAAGCAAGATCGATCGAGCTATGAGCATTCTGAAGAGTTTTCCCAATTAATCCATTGGTAGTATTTTGCCAATTTTGAGTAGAGGAAGTAGGAGAAAATTGAACTGTAACTAAGTTATCACCAAAAGCAATTAGCTGAGGCGATCGTACTGGTTTATCCAAACCAAATTTACTATCTTGATTACCGTCTAAACCATCGCCCCACATTAAATTAAACTCTTCTGTAAAAATGTTAGCTAATTCCTGATTACTAATTAGCAATAAATGATTGACATTGCCTCTAGTTTCTAAGTTACTAAAATCACCGTGCATACCACTTAAAGTGAAATTAGCAGAGCCAGTAATGACTTTTTTCTGGTCTATAATTATCAATTTATGGTGCATCAAACCACTACCTTTAGAACCATCAGCAGTATCATCAATTACAGGTATACCTGTATTGTGCAAAATCCTTAAGGCATCTTTTTTGTTGATTTCTGTTGCACTTAAGCTGCCATTTTTATTGGCATCTACTAAAGTAAATAGTTCCTGATAGCGGAGACGTTTTTGCTCACTTAGTTTATTGATTGTTGAGCTATCTAATTCATCCAGAGAACGACTATAGTTATTATCAATAATTACTCTGATTTTAACTCCTTGTCGATATTTTTTGGCTAAGGCTTGGGCAATATTAGGCAGTCTTAATTCTTGGACTGCAATGTCAATACTATTCTGGGCAGAGTTGATTTCTTTGATTACTAATGCTTCTAAGTTATCTCCAAAACGATTGATTTGACGATAGGGATCTGTATATTGACTTGTTTGGCTTTGATTATGATTGAAATAGACTTGAATAAAAGGATCTTGTGTTAAATTAGTTGATTCTGATTTGGTTCTATCACACGCACCTAACCACCCAGATAACCAAACAAAAATAATAATTAAAGATAGAAAATGCCCAAGCTGTTTGTTCATTTAATTAGCCAATTAATTAAAAGTTGACAGCTTAAAGATAACCAAGAACAGAAAACAAATGATAAGATACTTGAGGCTCTTACACTTATTTACAGTAAAGATAGACTATGTTAAGATCACGTCTTATTTATTTAAGTTTATTATCTATAATCTTAGGAATAACAGCCCTACCAGCGAATTCTCAAACATCCCAGCAAGCACCAGCAGGAGATCCAGCGGAACTACCAACAGAGGACTTAAGCGACCCCAGTAACTTACGTCCTTTAACTCAAGCAGATAGCATTTTGAGTTTACAGGGTGGTCAAAAGTTGATGCAAGAGGCCCAAGCAGCAATTAATCAGGAACAGCATGATGTGGCAGCAGAAAAGCTACAAAATGCCCGTCAAATCTTCAACCAATTGTCTAACTTCTATCTTCAGCTATCAAGCAGTTTTTCGGGTATAGAAAATCGTATTGCCGATGCTCAAAGAAAAAAAGCCCTAGAAACTGGACAAATGAGAGACGAAGCTACTTATCAACTAGCTTTAGTCCATCGGGCGCAAGATCAACCAGAATTATCTGTCCCCTTGCTCATTCAAGTAATTCGCTCCCAAAACCCTACCAGTGAGTTAGGGAAAAAATCCTATCAACAGTTATTTGAAATTGGTTTTGTGGATACTCCTTTTTCTACTTCCAACTCTAGCCAATAAATTTTGTTTTAGCTAGTTAATCTAAGCTAAATTAAGTTAAGAGGGTCAGCAAAAAAGTTAGTAATTATTGTTATTAGGGAGTCTATATGATTAGTCCGCAGGAAGTAGAGACAATGATCCAATCAAAATTGCCTGAGGCTAAAGTTCAAGTAGCTGGAGATGGGCAGCATTTTGAGGCAGTGATAGTTTCTGCTGAATTTGAAGGGAAAAGTAGAGTTAAGCAGCATCAGCTTGTTTACAGTGCTTTAACTGAAGCAATGGCATCAGATATTATTCATGCGATCGCTTTGAAAACTTACACTCCTCAAGATTGGCAATCAGCCAATCGGGTATGATTCTTTGCTCCGTAAAGTACTAAGGAGAAGCGTTGTATCCATTCTTGATGGTTTCTTCTCAAAGCACATAGTAAATGAGTTACTCTACTTGAAAAAATAGTGCGGATCCTTGAGGTAGTAACTCGTTAAACTGTTTGCTTAGCAATTCAAGAATCAATAAAATAATATATCTACTAAAAAAAGAGCATCAATTTTTTTCTTTTTTGTAAATACAGAAAATAGGTACTAACTATGACACCTGAATTAAAAGCAAAAATTGACAATTTACTGAGCGAAAACAAAGTTTTAGTCTTCATGAAGGGGTCAAAACTAATGCCCCAGTGCGGTTTTTCTAATAACGTCGTGCAGATTCTAAATACTTTAGGTGTTCCTTATGAAACAGTTGACGTGTTAGAAGATTATGAAATTCGCCAAGGAATCAAAGAGTATTCTAATTGGCCTACTATTCCCCAAATATATATTAATGGGGAATTTGTTGGGGGTTCCGATATCGCGATCGAGCTTTATCAAAGCGGTGAACTCCAACAAATGGTAGAAGTAGCTTTAGCTTCTTAGAATTTAATTATCTGGCTGAGGTTTGGTCTTGCCAAACCTCTCTCTTAAGAAAGTCACTAATTACAATTTGAACACACCAAAATTGTTAGCATTCAATAGATTTAGGGAACTGACATCCCAAAATTAGAGGAATCTCTCAGAAAGCGCATTGCTTCTTCTTCCAAACGATGGACTAGATAAATCTCAAGAGTTTTAGTCTGACGGAGACAAGAGATATATCCCTCCATATACATTCTAATTTCTTCAAAGCGATAGCCTCTACGCCATAAATCGACCATCGAGTCAGTGAGTTTTTGATAATAACGAATAGATTGTCTGTCCTGGAGCATTATTCTTCTTCTTTATTGATACAATTGGGGATAGGGCGATCGACCAAAACGATCTTAGAGGTGACAGTAGTTGACCTGCGGTAAGTAGGATTGCCTCGATCTGGTTAGAGTATAAAACTTAGCTCGAATGTAAGTAACTACTGAGATATATTAATTTTTCTTATTATTTATTCATTTTAACGTTTCGGCAACCTCGAATTTCGATTAATTTCCTTTTAATTTAACTATTTCAAGGGTGATTTGCACTCAAACTAATTAAAAGCCAATTATTTTAAACCGATCTTCGTAACGAAAATTACAAAACATCTACAATAGCTTTGATAGCCTGTATATCTAATAGCTGCCCATAGATTTAGTGAGAAAATGAAACGAAAGTGAGTTCGATATATATATTAATAGTGGAGGGAAACCCTCATCTACGCTCGCTTTTAGGCTGGCATTTACAGCAAGCAGGGTATATTGTTAAGCAATCTGCTAACTTGCAACAAGGAAGAAATATTTTTTATCATTATCAACCTACCCTAGTAGTTTTAGATTCTGATCTACCAGATGGTGATGGATTGGAATTGTGTTCTTGGCTGCATCAACAGCAACAACCATTAATTTTAATGCTATCTGCTCGTAATACAGAGAAAGATATAGTGAGAGCTTTAAAATCTGGTGCAGATGATTACTTGACTAAGCCTTTTGGTATGCAAGAGTTTCTTGCCAGAGTAGAAGTGTTGCTTAGAAGAATGCGAACTAATTATGTTCCTCTCTACCTAGACTACAGTGATTTGAAAATTGATTTAGTGCAACGTCGCGTTCAAGTAAAAGGCAATTTTATCGAACTAACACCTCAAGAATTCAGCCTACTTTATGTTCTCGCACAAGCTGAAGGAAATGCCATAACTCGTTCAGAATTATTACGTCGTGCTTGGCCTGATGCTATTGATAATCCTCGTACTATAGATACTCACGTTCTTTCTCTACGTAAAAAGATTGAAATTAATCCTCGTCAACCTCATGTAATTCAAACAGTAAGGAATGTAGGTTATCGCCTCAATCCAGATATGCTCAAAGGAGAAACTCCTAAATCAACAAAAAAGGAAAATAATGGTAGTTTTTCCAGGGTATCTACCAATTAAATTAACTAGAGGAGTTAATTCTTGCCCGACCTCTGCTACTATGCTTTGGACGGGAATTATAATAACTCTAGTATTTTTAGCTATTATGTAGCTTGATTAGCTAGTTCTGCTTGCTTAGTCGAACCTTGAGTGCCTAGCTGAATTAATTCAACCTTATAACCATCAGGATCTTCCACAAAAGCAATAACAGTAGTACCATGTTTCATTGGGCCTGGTTCTCTGCTTACTCTACCTCCAAGAGATTTAATTTTATCGCAAGTACCATAAATGTCATCTACCCCAAGGGCAATATGTCCATAACCACTGCCCAAATCGTATTCTTCTACACCCCAGTTGTAGGTTAGTTCAATTACAGTATGATCCGCTTCATCACCATAACCAACAAAAGCTAGGGTAAATTTGCCACCAGGATAATCTTTTTGGCGTAATAGTTTCATGCCTAAAACATCGCAGTAAAACTTAAGAGATTTTTCCAGGTTGCCTACTCGCAACATAGTATGAAGCATTCGCATGAGACTAGCTTTTAACTCCTTGCTTGATTACGGATTCTTTTTTTCTAGGTTATCGTAAATTTCTCTATTTAACAGAATTCAAGTGCGATCGATTAATATTAATATCTTATTGTTATTAATCGATACGCTGAACTTTTGTAACTAACAGAGATTAGAAGCTAAAGATATTTTGGGAGATTTAATTATCAAGAATCAGCTAACAGCTTATCTACTGCTGCTGCTGCATCAACGCAACCGTAGCCAAAGAAAGGCGAATGACCATTAGCATCATAAGTGCTTGGGTCTCCAATTTTACGAGCTGTTTTTTCCAGTAAATCTTTGACTTCAGCAGCAGTTAGATCTGGTTTAATCGAAAGGAGCAGAGCGCAAATTCCTGCTACTAGAGGACAAGCACTGGAAGTTCCCCCAAAACCAGAATCATCGAAAGCATTAGTATATGCTCCAAAACCATATCCTGCCTCTCTGACTTGACCAAACTGATCGACATAAGTGCCTGTAACATCAGAGGTAGTTATAGCCCAACCCCCTGCACCACTTGAAGGAGCGCAAACAGAAATTTCATCACCGAAGTTTGAATAATTAGCTTTCTGGTCTCTGCTATTAGAAGCTGCTACAGCAATGACATCAGGATGAATGGCGAAACCATCAAGGGAGTTCGGAGGATTATTGATATCGCGGTTACTGTTACCAGCAGCAAAGCAGATTACGCAGCCTAGACCGTTTCTGCCTTGTTGAGCACACCTACGGATGGCATTGAATTTTCTGGTTGATAAGGGGAAGAAGGGATTAGCAGCTCCCCAACTACAGCTAACTACCCATGCACCTTGCAACAGAACATGATCGAACCAATCTTCTACCTGATTGTCTGTCAAAAGTGTTCCCCATCGTACTGGCATCAAACTACAGTTGGGAGCAGCACCAACAATGCCGTTATTATTTGCACTACCGACAGCTACACCAGCACAAGCTGTTCCATGCCAATCGCCTAGAGCGGGACTTGGGTCATTGGAATTACGAGTAAAATCTTTTGGAGCTACAATCTTGCCATCTCCAGACAAATCTGGATGATTGAGGTCAAAACCATCGTCAATTACAGCAACAATAACTTGAGGCTCTCCCACAGTTTGCGCTTTTGACCAAGCTTCTATTACACGGGCATCTGCTCCCGCTAAAAATCCCAAAGATGTTCCTCCATGAAAACCAGTATTTTGCAAATGCCACTGGTCAGTTAACAACTCATCCGTAGGAATAGCAAATGTATATAATGCACTTGGAGTTGCTAAGTCTGGTTCTGCTACAGAGACAAGAGGGGATTGCTGTAAAGCTACTGCTGTTTTAATTGGATTGGCAGATTCATTAGTCACTTTAACAACAAATTCGCGTTCGCCTTTGACTTTGACGAACTCTAAATGTAGTTCATCGATTAACTGCTCGCAAGATTGTTGATTGACGTTATCGGCAAAAACAACGTATAGCTCTCCTGTAGGAATAAAAGGTTCACGACTGCTTGGAGTGTTAAAAACGTGCGTGCCAACATCAACTGATGGATTGAGGCGTATAGTATCTAGAGTATTTTCTAGATCGATGGTTTCGGGAATATTTTCTACATCGACCAAGACAAATTCTCCTAATTCAGACTCTTGTGAGCCAGGAACTGATGACTTGATTGCAGACATAAGTCTTTGCTTGTTCCCTGACTTAGGTTTGAGTGCAATCATTTTTTGGTCTTTGATTAGATCTAGGGAACTATTGCCATATCTAAGATGTGCTTCATTCATAGTTGTCATAAGTTGCAGTTCTATTGATTACTTTGGTGATAATACTATTCAGACTAGATATAATTTGGTAGTCCTTAGTAGTTCATTTGTTAATATTATGTTTTGAGATCCAAGTCATTACTAGGGGAAAATTTCAGGTATTTTTTCAGGTATTGTTTCGCGAAATACTCTAAGATATCTTCTGCCAGAACACTAATTCATTCAATCTTTAATAGATGAAGCAACTTGTACTAATCCTAGTTTGTTTGTGGTTGTGGTTAATAGCTCCAGCTAGAATAAATGCCGAACCATTAGACGGGGAAATAAATTCTCAGGTAACGGAAAAATTAGGTCAGCCACAAAAAACCTATCATTTGCTTGTGTTAGCAGAAGCAAGAGGAGAAGTTACCATTAATCCTCCAGCTACTAAGATTGTCGTTACTTCTCAATCAGGAGATATTACCATTCGCTGTGGTGATGAACAGAATGCCTATAGTTGTTCTCCTGGTAAGAGATTAGAACTGGAATATGAAGCGACCACACCATTAGTCAAGTTTTGGGGAGAAAATCTCAGCAATACTCAAGTTAGATTACAAATTGATGTCTATCAAACAGTAACTATAGAGTAATAGGGGAGTCTACATAAATAGTGGGTTCTTCCATCGTAAATTCAAGGTGATGAAATTTAAGCTTTTGAGAAATCTTTTCATTGGCTAATTCCAACAAACGCTTGCGTAACTGAAGTGAATTTTCCGAAGAACCCAAGATAAAAAAAGTAATCCTGGCACGAGAAGCGAGATAATTGTC
>JAAUYH010040570.1_pt1 | contig 19120 bp, 15 predicted proteins | sample 7278061 | NCBI WGS metagenome assembly JAAUYH01 (sample SAMN14350203, study PRJNA611818) | marine sediment metagenome | isolation source: surface marine sediment (0.6m) | place: French Polynesia: Moorea | collected 2018-08 | reverse complement strand
CATATTTTTCACAATTGCATTCCCACTTGTTTCGAAGGTATTTCCTAAAACGATACACACTTAAATCTATTTTCTTGTCTTCCTGCCTCAGATTTGCACGAGCATTTATGAAAACCGATCGAACTGCTATGAATGGTATTAAATTGTCCTGTTTCAAAAAACGGAGATGCGACTTTGAAACGTTCCACAGATAATTAATCGACTCAGCTCCAGAACTAGAATGACTTCTGGATGTTTGGTAGCTATCAGGGTCCCAAATGCTGGAGCATATGTGCGTCCTATAGTGGAACCTGCCATATACAATCCTACACTATTCATTTACCCAAGGCACCCGCCGTAGCACTGATTTTCGCATGTTGCACCCATTATCATAATAGCACACTCGTGGCATCCTTTTCAACCTAGATAGCAGGACAGACAATGCTGTGCTAATACCTTCGCACCTCTGCATAACAGATAGACCCAGCAGCTTAGGATTTTCGCATGCGCACTGGACTGTAAAATGCCGGAAGAGTGTGTACTTGAAGCAGAATAGTGTTTTTAGCAAGAGCATGCATTTTCTTCTTGTGAAGTGGTACCGAAATCAATTCGGGACCGAACTTCAGGTCGTCCTGGGGATATGTCACCAGTCCTGTTTGCTTCAGCCAGCCAGTCATGCAGTGGAGCATTCATAATCCCTGTACCATCGCAGTGTTCCTCTTCGTATATCTTACTACCGTTGCTTTTATGCTGTTTGTACCTTTCAAAGAACCTCCTGCGAGTTTTAACTGCCTGTGCCAGTACTGCAGCAATCTCTGCAGCTAGATTCTTCAACTGCTCTCTGCTTCCGAGCAAAACGGCTTCAGCGATATACGAACAGAGCTGTGATACTGAGTTAACTTCCTCCCCAGCTCTCACTGCAATATTGCATAGGTCTTTAGAGCAGCTTAAGCATGCTGCGTCATGAACATACGAAGAACTTAGGTGAATGCATTTCGAAAACTGGTACAAAACTCGGCACAGCTCTTCCTCTTTTTGAATGCTAGATGATTTTCACATGGAACCTCCTGATATCGAACCCGCTAGAAAGCACCTTCCAAAATCCACTATTGTACGCTGTAGCGCAACGTTTTTGAAATTGTGCCTGGAATAAATTCAGCTGGTTTGTGGTACATTTGGTTCAGTCATATCATCCTAGTCACCTCCCTGTTGATTGACAGAATTTGGTTGGTGTGCTGCTTTAGATGATGATGTTGCGAAGCAAAGCCGTAAAACAAGCAAAAACATATTCTTCTTCGTCATCTGGTGAATCCACGAAAAATTTTCGAATCAAGGCGGTCTGGTGCGGGTGCAGCTTTCGTTTCAGAGCAACCGAAAATTCAACTTCTTCAATTCCACTTCGAGCTGATAGCAATAAGTCGTCGATGAATCCACGAGCTCGCGGTACTTTCATGATGTACTGCAGCCTGGGAATTCTCTGTACGGCAGGAACAGTCAAAGACGAGCGCTCAAATTCTGGCAGAGTCCCCAAAATTCCAAGAGTAGTTCCATCCATAACTACTGCGTACATAGTTCCACTTTCACAAGCACCTTCCATCTCACATTTCCAGCAAGAGAATAAAGAATTAAGGTCCTCCTCCTTAGGAAACCGCAATATTGTAAGAAATCCGCTGAACGCTTCTTTCACAGTCTGCCTGTTTAGTGCTGTCGGTGCACCCAATAGGTGAATTTCCGAGCTTTTGTTAGAGCTCCTTGAGTGCCAGGAATAAAAGGCATCCCGAAAAATTCCTCCAGTTCCACAAATATCCCAGCCCCAACTGTCGAAGAGCTATCTCGAAAGCAAGTGCTTCTTGTTCAACGCAAATAAGCTGATACTGTTTCCATCAAATGGCAGCAGGCACCGACAAATGTCACAAGTAATATCTCGCACTGCTATACCTATACTCTCATGATGCAAAGTGTGCAGAAAAACGCTTCGCGGATTACTTTTCATGGAGGAGTACCCCACTGTTCTGGCCTCACAAGAATGGCACCGAGCATGCTCGTCCTCGCCCACAAATTTCAGAGTGCTCTCATTAGATAAGATGTTGCTCGCTATATCCTGTACTTCGCGCAGAGTTTGTAGTACTGCGTCGTCCTCTGATCTGCATGGAAAAAACCTTCGTACTGCTGATGAGCAATAATCGATAGTACCAGAGCTTTTATCCTTGTCAATAGAGCCTTCTTCATCATCTGTATCTCCATTTACAAGTCCTGACTTGATATATCCAGCACATTTTCGTCGTATCGCTTTCAAACACTTCGATTCGTGCACGCATACTCCTCGATTTTGTGCGGAGCCATCACGAATTGTACAGCGAACTCTAAATTTCAGAGAAAGATGCTTTCTGCTGCGCCTATTGTCGAGAACCACCGCTGCAGATGTACGCATCCCAAATAAGAAATTGCTGCGCCAAAATACTTGCCACGCAAGTGCTTCGTCACCTTGTCCAATGCTGGGGTATTTCGTAACCAACCATGGACCCTCTCCTTCAATACCTGTAACAGCAATACTTCGAGAACCAAAGCTCATTAATCGAGCTTCTAACTCCCGGCTGCTTTGAATGTCTGGAACATAACTGCACGGTCTTGAAATTTGAAACTAGTTGCAGCTGCATCAGATTCTCATCCTCGAGTTCTCAACAAATATCAAGCTTGTTGGAAAGAAAAATAAGATGCTTGTACATTTAACCGTTATTCCTTTACGGCGAGAGCCAGTACACAGTATCAGCGACATGTGAAACGATGATCCTTCATCATCTGGACGATTTAGTAACAAGCTACCGCTTCTTGTATCAACACGTATTGCGGCACCACAATCAATTGATGATTGAGTTTGACCCAGCGCATTAATTTCTAGCTGCATTAGTAATTGTACGAGTAAAACGGCAAGAGGTGCACTTAACCTTGACGGACCACGTGGAGCTCGCTGTACTCTCATATCATAAGGATCTGTCTGTGATTCTGGTTCACATAGAAGAAGTTCATCTTGTAAATGGATGCCGACGTTTCTGAAAGTACGCTACACTGAATTATTTGCACTAGGGAATAACGAGTTGTAGTAGTCAAGAATTGAAGCACCAGAGCAAAATGAATTGATTCGAGCTTCTTCGCCATACGTTTGTTCATCCCGTATCAATGGGAGGTTGTATCCTGAAACAGCTAACGTAGCTGACAGCATATCGTGGAATCGGCATGTATGGCATTTCGTGGAGCGGTGCATGCGATAACAATCTTTTCGTGCGGATTAAAGCTCATTATACACGTCTGCAGTATAATCGGGGGTCGAAGAAATGCTTGTCCGTCAAGGTGGTTTTTGGCCCTGGTAGTTGATGGTGCACAGCAGCCTTTCAGACATTCTTAAATCAATCTTAATGCATTAAATGCTCTCAGTTCAGTGGAGCGCGCAATGGCTCAGGTCCTTAATGGTCCGCCAACAAAGAAGAGACTCGTCGAGTGCTGCCCATCAAAACAGGCTGTTTTCCTAAACTAGAAACGGAGTAGAATCGTTGCTGGTTGGCTGTTTAGGCTGTTTCGCTATAAATCAAAAATTAGATTTTTTTATCGGGAAATCTACTTCGCAAATGACCCTTTCGCCTTCCCCATGAGCGAGCACAACGGAATTGATTGACTATGAATTATGTTCATCGATTTCTTCGGTCGACAACGAAGAGACACTGTAATTGTGTTGCGGTCCATGATCCTGCAAATTTAGGATGCTTCTTAATGTTGTTTCTTTTCTATTTGATTTGAGTTCAGTGAAGTTGAATGTTGGTCTTCGTGACAGAAACTGTGCCTCCATACCCGAAACGATTGAGTGATTTCCCAAGTACTCAGTGTATGCACAAATAGACAGCTTTCGAATTCAAGCTCTCGTGTGAACCGAATCCTGAGATCTTGTTCTAATGAACGAAAGTAGTCACTGTACCTTTCACTTGTTTTCCAATACACTATTAAAACCGCATCCATCCGCCGGTGCAGGAATTAAAAACGAAGAATGACTGTAGCCTTAGAGGGACTTAATCCGAGGGCTCCCTGCAACTCAGTTCTGTTTAGTGAGTCATTCCACTACCACATGGTTCAATACACTGAGGTTTCTGGAGTGAAATTGAATGATATAGTGGCATGACGTAGTTGCCGCGTTAGAAATCTGTTACAGTACGATACAGTACTGTACATGTAATAAATTGGAAATTTTTCTGGAGTGTAAGGGCCTGCTCTTAGCCAGCCTAAAATACTAAGTCAGTGTCTTGAAGCTTTTATTGCAGTCGAATTTGTCGCACATTTCCGAATCCGATCCGAGCCTGCTGCATAACATGACCGACATTACCCCTTTAAATGTTTATGCTGGTGGACCTATTACGAATCGTGGTGAGGCGACTCGCATCGGCGTCGATCCAACGGGAACAACCGATGATATTGCATACGCTTCTGGTCGCGTGGCTGTTGTACGGAGCACTTCCGACCCTCTGAAGAGTGTGATTTTTTCAATGCACACTAGTCCTGTTACCGTAGTCAAGATATCTCCAGACGGTGAGTACATTGTTTCTGGCGACGAAGGCGGCTCTATCCGCGTGTGGAACCGTAAAACACTCAAAGAAAAACTGGCAGAGCAGGTATCTGGTGGGTCTATTCGAGATCTTGCTGTGACTTCTGATGGGAAGTTTTCGGTTCTTGGAGGTGAGGCTCGCGGGATGTTCGCGAAGTGCGTCAAACTTCCATCTGCTGGGAACGCCGGTGCTTGTAATGGGCATAGCAAGCGGGTTATCTGCTGTGATGTATCTCAGACCAAACCACCTATCACTGCTACCGGCTCAGAAGACATGACTCTTGGAATTTTCAAGGGTCCCCCAGTACGTGAGATTGATACTCCAAAGTTTTTGAGTCACCATACTGGCTTCATCAATGACGTCAAGTTTGCTCCCGACGGTACCAAGCTTGCCGTAGCGTCTTCGGATCGTTCAGTTTCAATCGTGAATGTTTCAACATCCGAAGTCGAAAAAACTCTGTCAGGACATTCAGCCTCGGTCACCGCAGTCTCATGGTCGAAAGATGGAAAGCAACTTCTAAGTTCTGGCAATGACAAGTCAAATATTTTGTGGGACATCGAATCTGGATCAGTTGTGAAGAAAACGGTGTTTGGAAGTAATGTTCAGGAAATGCAAGTAGCGTGTGCTATTTTACCGAAAAGTGGACGATTAGTGTCTGTTGCACTTAGCGGTGATATCACAGTACGTAATCCAGATGCAGACGAACCAGATCTTGTGCTTCGCGGTCATTCAAAACAAATTGTTGGTCTAGCAGTCGTTGGGAACCAAGCGTTTTCAGCTGATTATTCCGGTCGTATGGTTGCTTGGGACATAGGAGTGGGTTCCTCGAAGAAAACATTTTCAGGTAAGGGACCAACGAATGCGGTCTGTGCACTTGCCGCGAATGAAAAGATTATTGTCAATGTAGGTCAGGATGGAAAAGTGTTTGTGACACCTGTTGCATCTTTGGAGTATGCCAAGCCAATAACCGTTAAAGGAGGCGCTGTTGGTGTCGCCGTACCGAAGTTGGACACGGCCCCATATGCGGCGGCAGTAATCAATGAGACGCGTGTAGCAATTGTGGACAAGAGTGGGACAGAAATAGAGACGGAAATGGAGTTGGCTCGTAGCGACAAAGGGGTTTGCATTGCTGTTTCTGCCGATGGATCACGATTAGTCATTGGTGTGGAAGTGGCTGGGGGTGCTGGCGAGTACAGGTTTGTGAAATATGCTGGAGGGTCCCTGGAACAGGACGGTGAAGCGAAACGAACGTTAGCTGCTCCGAATCGACTTGCATTCTCCCCTGACGGAAAGGTATTGGCGATTGGGGAGAAGTCACGAAAGGTAAAGATGGTCAGGATTGATGACGGTAGCAAAGTGGATGGAGGTGGTACAGGACATACTGCGCGAGTCGATGCATTGGCCTTTTCCGATGATGGAAAGCGTTTGGCAAGCGGTGGAATGGATGGGTCTATTGCAGTGTGGCATGTGGATTCTGATGAAGATCCGCAACGCCTTATGGCCGCGCACAGAAATGGTGTAACTGGAATTGCATTTGTTAACGGTTCTAGTATCATTTCTGCTGGTAGTGATTCTTGTGTGCGTACCTGGAGCTTCTAGTTGCGTAGGTGCGAAAGATGTTTTCCACTCGAGATACTTTCAAGTACAAAATTAAGACATCACGTCAGTACAGTACGAAACCCATTGTACTGATGAATATAAATTTAACATCTTTTGCGTCGGAAAAACTATCTTGACATTTATCAAATTTATGCTCCATATACGCTTTACTTCAGTACAGCACTAATTACTCGTACTCTACTGTGCTCACTAATCTCGCCACTAACTCCCACCATCACAGAATCAGAACCGTAGTCATCTGTACCCATTTTTTTCTCCGTGATGAACGTCGCGTTTGCCGTGCCCGCTCCAATTTTTCGATTCGTGCACCATCCACGCTTCATACCACGCTATCGTGCGATTTCAGTGGTACCGAATCGCAGACGAAGATCATGGATGGCCTCTAATCCAAACCCTGCCTCTTCTGCCTCCGCTTCCGCTCAAATTCCTACTCAAAGTGTTTCAGTGTCGTCGAGTAGAAACTCTTCAAATACTAACGTTCACTCAGTTCCAGCTCGTTGGCGTGTACGAGCTGTACATGACGCTGCCGAATCTATCATTGGTCAGACTTTGGTAGTTAAGGGCTGGGTCCGCACTGTACGTGACCAAAAGAAGTTTGCGTTTGTCGACGTCAATGATGGAAGCTCCCTGACCGGCCTACAAGTTGTTGTAGATGCTGGGAGTCCTGCCTTCGATTCTGTTTCTCAGTTAACTACCGGATGTTCAATTGCAGCAACTGGAGAAATAATTTCGAGCCCAGGAAAAGGACAAACCGTTGAAATGAAAGCAACGCAACTACAAGTACTCGGTCAATGTGATGAAGCCTATCCTTTGCAGAAAAAAAGACATTCCTTGGAATTCTTACGTAGTATAGCTCATCTTAGACCTCGTACTAACACTCTTGGTGCTGTGACACGCGTGCGCTCTGCTCTTGCACTCTCAACTCATGATTACTTTTCAAGAAATGGGTTCGTGTATTTACATACGCCTATTATCACAGCTTCTGATTGTGAAGGGGCAGGAGAAATGTTTCGTGTGACTACCGCGATTCCTGCTTCTGAACGAATATCCGATATTCCAAAAACTTGTTCTGAAAGCGATAACAACCCACGCGTTGACTTCAAGCAGGATTTCTTTGACCGTCCTGCCTATCTCACTGTCTCCGGTCAATTATCAGCCGAGACTTATGCATGCGCAATGAGCGATGTGTACACATTTGGTCCTACATTTCGTGCGGAAAATAGTAACACATCAAGACATCTAGCTGAGTTTTGGATGATCGAACCCGAAATGGCGTTTGCATCACTCGAAGATGTAATGGACAATGCAGAAGGATTTATTAAACACACCGTGAGCCATGTGATGGAAAAATGTGATGAAGATTTGCAATTTTTTGACCGTTTCATTCAAAAAGGATTACTGGAGAAGTTGAAGGTCGTAAGAGATAACCCGTTCAGTCGTATCTCATATACAGAGGCGATTGAATTACTTAAAACGGCTAACAAACCGAATAAGAAAGGCAAAACGCGATTTGAGTTTCGGATTGAATGGGGCAGCGATTTGCAGTCAGAGCACGAGCGGTTCCTAGCGGAAGAGCTTTTCAAGGGACCGGTTTTTGTTTACGATTATCCCAAAGCAATCAAGGCATTCTATATGCGAGATAATGATAGCGGCGATACGGTTCAAGCTATGGACTTACTTGTACCAGGAATTGGAGAGTTAATTGGAGGTAGTGCTCGCGAAGAGAGACTGGAAGTTTTGGAAGACAAAATTCTGAAGAATGGATTAGATCCAAATTCTTACTGGTGGTACTTAGATTTGAGACGTTATGGTTCTGTGCCTCACGCGGGGTACGGCCTCGGTTTCGAGCGACTGGTTCAAATGGTCACAGGGGTTGATAACATACGTGATACCATTCCTTATCCCCGTTTCCCGCAATCTGCTGAATTTTAATGCCATAACCTGAGCGCCTCCGAGCAATCTCGGCAACTTAACCCGAGCAATGTCGTGTCATGCCATGAATCGAGTACGACATTCTCGCGCGGCACCTTGTCAGTAAGATCTTGTCAGTATAATGCTGATTATTGATGCTGGCGACTGTATGTGCAGCATGCAGAAACCGTGACACTGTCATAAAATTTTAAAAATTCCAGCAGACTTAACTCCTCGCTGGCACTCCAATAATTCAAGTGCCACATTGAGAATATCGTAAACTCAATTCGTGTCTGAACTTTGCGGAGGCTGGCTCTCTGCGTCGCCGCCTTACTTCACTTTTCTCTTCTTCTCCTTAGCTTGCATCCGCCTCACCGCGTCAGAACCATCCCACTCTATCGTCGTCGTGGTCCGTATTATTTTTTTGAGTTTGGTGTCGTGCAGCAGCACACATTTCGTTGCGTATCATGACTGATCGACTTGCAGACTTGACTGGCGGTCGACGCTATTCGAACGACTCAGTGCCTGATTTGGAGGCAGGTATTGACGATGAATCGAACCGTTTACTGGATAAATTTAATAAGGAAGTTGCAGCAATTGACAAGGTTATCACTTGGGCGGACCGCATGATAGCTAGCGAAGCAAGAGATGAAGCGGAACGCACCAAGCAACTTGACGCAGTTGACGAGAAAATGAAAGCAGTACGCCGTCGTCTTAAATCTATGGCAGAGGCAAATAAGGTGTTTGCACGAGAGAATTCCAGTCGACCGTCAACCGTACGTACTCGTGTTGTGCGATACACAAAATGTAGCAAAGACTTTATTGCAATGACAGAACGACTTAGTAATGCATGGGATGAACACCGACAAGTACTTGCAGCGGGTGTGAAACGAGATGTTATGCGAGCAAATCCGTATGCGAGTGAACCTGAAATTGATAATGCCATTAATAGTGGTGGACAGGCGCAGCTTGATGCAGTACTGTCGGACTCGAGTTCAGCAACTGCTCGTCATCAACTGGAAGATATTCGAGAGCGAAACAAAGACATTCAGAAGTTGGTGAAAAGCGTAGCAGAATTGAATCAAATATTTCAAGATATGAGCATTCTCGTTGAAACTCAGCAAGACTTAATCAATAATATTGAATATACTGTTGAAGAAGTGAAGTCGGATGTCAAGACTGCAAACGAAGAATTGGTTCAAGCTCGTGCTCATCAGAAATCGAAGAGGAAGAAGAAGATGTGCATTATTTTACTCGTCGTTATCATTATTATTGCCATTCTTCTCGCTGTTTTGATTCCCATCCTGAATAAGCTACCGCAAAACGTTACCATATCTGGACCAAGTGGCGGTGGTAGTAGTAGCGGAAATGCGACAGTCCGAGTTATGACGACAGTGACTAAAGAACGGAAACATTGAGTATTGCGTACGAAGGACAGACGGTTGCGAAGTCGTAGTTTGTTTAGGATGTTTGCGTTATGGGTCACCCTAATGTCTTAAACGAAGCCGAAACTATTGTTAGGTCTTTCTGAACTTGAACGCCTACAAGATGATACATTTTAGTCAAAAGTTGATATCACATTCGTTATTAGTTGAGAGTTGAGTTTAAATAGCGTAACACGTGCACGCGCTTCTAGAATGAGTTTCTAGGAGGTGAAGGAAGTCAATTGGTCCATCCAATATTGCCGAGATGTATCATCCAAACAAGCGAAAACATACTTGCGCTGTGCCGTACGAAGTTCGAAAACCGAAGGTGGTCCATTCTTGCGAATACCTTCCACCTCACGAACAGTTGAGTCTGACAAGACAATCATTTTGCTATTTTTCAATGCGATTGTTCCTTGTCGACTGGCTTTCGAGTCGTGTCGAAACAAGAACAACACCGCTCCGAAATATGCATGGTCTACAATACTTGCGTATCGAGTGTTCCACCGTCTAAGGAAGCGTCCTCTCAACTCTAGTTCCCCTTGAGCTCGCGAAATTTTCTCTTGCCTATACCCTCTTTCACTAACTGCCTCATCCGAGCTGGCTTGAGCTTGCACCTCACTGCGCGCTGCGTACTGTCTGACTTGTTCAGCAAGCTCATTCCCTGCTGTAACACTAGCACATTGGAGTTCTCGCAGTGCTTTGCCACCCTCCGTACCAGAGATAAGATCGCTTGGAACATCCAGAACGTCTGCATCATCCTCATCATGGCGAGTTGTACCAGTATCTTTCTCTATATCGAATGACATTTCCGGATACGTTGCTTTTTCTGACCCAGAATTTGACAAGCTCGGCAACGCTCCCACTGCTCGTTCTGGTGTCTGCAGTTCGGTCAAGTCCTCCACACCCTCGTCTGACAAAGAACCGAACGTATCAAGTGTGTCAGGGTCGCTGTAGTCTAAGAAATCCGGTCGAGTATCCAGCACATCAATGCTGTCAACAATCGAAGTTGGAGCCCCAGTGAGCGGAGAGGGCATCGAGTTGCGCGCGTTTTCATCGAAGCCCAGGAAGCTAGTATCGGAAACCTGCGGGAAGTTTAGCGGTATCTGACTAGTACCTGACATACGAACAGACTGTCTCAGGGTTTGTCTGCTCGAATGGCGTGAAGTTCTGAAAGCATTCGTGCTCAACGGTGGAGCTCTGACTGAGCAGCGAGAGGCACGATTAGGACGAGGAGAGGGGGTCGCTGTGGCTTGAAGCATTACCCCAGGTGATGAGGCCGTAGGTGTCCGCATTAACGCAGTCGTACTTTTCATTGGCGACGGTAAATCTGCCCCATTTCGGTGAGGGCTGGCGAAGTCATTGTAGTCGCCAGATGGGGAAGTCCGTAAACTTTTCGCTTCACTGTCGACAGGCTTTAAGGTGTTTGGTATGGGTAGTCCGGCGAGTGGTGGCGGCTTCGGGTTAGATAAGGGCGGTTTGACGCTCCGCCGACCGAGTTGAGTTTTGATAGTAGGTTCAACATCAGGCCGGAGTTGACAGTTATCGACAAGATTGAATTCGCTGCTTTCACAGAGAACAGATCTGGGCCAAGGTCGCACGACAGAATCGGTTCGAGAATCTTCACGAGCACTAAGAGATTCAAACTTGTTGGCGATATCGGCAACGCGCATTGACGTAGTCGCAGGGGATTTTTCAAACATGGCTGCTCGGCCAGCTATACTGGCCTCCACAAAGTGTTCAACTCGTAATGATGCGAATCTGGTCGAATTCTCGCCACCACCTCCGCATTGCTTGTCGTGATTGTCCCACGGTCGACGGACAGCTTCGACACTGTTTTCATTTTCCTCGCCAAATGGACCAACATGCAGGAGTCCCATAGCGCGAGTTTTCAGGAAAGAACGGCAACTTGAGCACTGGCGTGGATCCAAGCTAGATGATCCGTACTACATCGTTACTGGGATGAACTTATCCAAGTTCTGAAAGCCGTTACGAGATGATCGCGTAACGGCTACAACGATAAGTTGTCAGGAATTGGAAATTTCCTGTTTCGTGTTACTTATCCCGATTATACTATAGTAATCGTTAATTTTCGAACGTTAGAACTCAGTGCATCGCAGCTTGACATGGACCGCAACACAGACACAGAAGTGCAATCGAGTCCGCAGTTGACCCATCTCCGTGAAGGGCTTCGAAGCGCGCTGACGAGCGCACTTAAAGACCGAGAGGATGCAATAGTTCTCGACTACAGCCACTGCGAAAATCAGGATCATTCAACTAGGCTCAGACTAGAGCTGGCTCAACGATTCGGTCAGTTCATAGAACAGGTGATCCAGTTCGGAGACCTTGAAATCAATGCCTGGTGCGGCAAACACGGACTAGATCATCGCCTGAGGAACGTAGCAAACGCCCGTGCTGATGCGAAGTACATAAACGGTCACGAAGTTGAGCCGAAAGTTGGGGATAACAGGATCAGTGTGAAACGTGATGAAGTGCAGCGCCTTACTGACTTGATTCGAAAAGAAGAGACTAATTCAGCACATCTGCGTGTCATGTTAGCTCGGAAGGAGGATGCGGCCAAGGCTGCGCAAGGAAGGATACGAGACTGCTAGTTGGAATACTAGCACTTCGAGTTTATTAAGTAAAGACACGTTTTCCCGTTCTTGGGTCAATGGAACAACGTCGAGGATATTGAACTTCAACATGTCCGAAATCAAGCCCTTCAGGTAGAGATTCTCCAGGTGCGACAGCAACGTAGGAACCTGACGGTCCAGAACATAGACGTACATGACCTTTCGATACACCTCGGTCCAAAAGTCTATCTCCAGCACGCGCCGCTACAGCCTCATTCGCAGCCGATATTTTCTTACGTTTGGATGTAACTCCGCGGAGCACCTTATCGACTGTGGCTGCGCGCTTCTCTTTATTTTTCTTCTCAGCAACCATTCGACGAAGATGAGCTCTCTGTTGCCGAGCAATTTCACTATCTTCGTCGGGTGTCCAATCATCCTTAGAAGCCTGCTTCTTTTTGTTTTTCGGTGATTCAAGTCGCTCCAACTCAATCTTCTCACCTTGCATAGCTCGTTGCCGACTAGTAAGACGAACACCTTTCCGATTTTCATTCGCAGTTACTAGGCTATCTTCATGTGAGTCCGAAGTTAGTTCAGGTGATAACAAAGGGGGAGACGGTGACAAATCATCCACAGAATCTGGATCCTTGTCCACAATTTCATAATCTCTAACGTTCTTCGAACGGGTCACTTTTTTCCCTTCTTGATCTTATGCTTCCTATGGTAATGGCGCTCTGGAGAACGATCGATTTGTGACTGTCTTTGCTTGTGATTTGTGTGCTTCAACTGATCATCAGTAGAAGGGGATTTTGAACGGAGTTGAGTCGCAGGATACTTCCTTTTTCGGTTGCGACTATCCTCACGCGAGTTCAGAGGGTCTGGAATGTCATCTTCTTCGTCGTCTTCACGGACGAAGTAATCATCTTTCTCATGCTCATCGCCCTCCTCGTCATCATCGTCGTCGTCGTCATCATCATTTACGACTTTGCGTGGTCGATTTCGCTTCCTCGTGTCCTTCCGCACCTGGGAAGGTGGAGAATCATTTCCACGGAAACGATGCGAATGGCCATCAACAGTTGAAGGGGCGTTGGTCAAGGCGGCGCGAGATGCAGAGGATGTTTCCGGACGATTTCTCCGTTCTGATTCCGCTGAACGATTTTTTGGAATTGTCATGTGATGACTCGCAGGAAGTTCGCTTGGGGTTGCATCGGACCAACGTGACCGACGTCGGTGCTTTCTAGGACGTTGTTGGGAGGCGGGGCGCGACGCATCTGCCCCATCGCCTGGCCTTGGCGGAACAGAATTCGAAGTTGTCTTGCGCACTCTCGGAACCGAGGGAAGGTCAAGCAGTTCTTCGTCAGGCGACAACATGTTAGAACTAATGGGTGATGTATCGTGCTCGTGGAGAGGTTGCCGATGAGTGGGCTCACTGAATATTAAATATTTGTCAACCGAATGGTATGGAGTGCGTGCTCTACAGTACAGCACTGACAAGTGTCACTGCTATTTCGTAAATGGTTGTTTTAGGGCACAATGTGTTTCAGGCGTCATGGGTTCAGTCTGTACAGTGCTTCTTGTTTGCTCGCTTGATGTAATTCTACGACTGTTCGATTCAATCACCATTGGTAGCCACGGTTAGACGAAATGAGATTTCATTCACGTCGACCCTGTAAACTTATATCCATGCGAAAATACAATCGCCGTTGCCTTACCTCGACATCAAAGCCATTATAATAAGAGTAAAATAGGTAATTCCATTATTATATTTTGGGGTACAGGTACTGTACACGTACGTACGATACAGACACACCTCCAATTTGCACAAGGATGTTTTGCCCTCGGAATATGCAAGTAGCATGTTTCGAGAAAAAATTCGAAGCGAAAGAGCCGGGGTATTCGGATAGAAATGGTATGCGTCCTAAACAGTATTAGGTACAGTACACTGTATTCTGGATACCCAAATAAATCTCAACGACCACAGCCAATTCGAGCACCACAAGAACATGACGTCAATGCTGTTTAGTAATGACCGAGTTTGCGAATTAGTCTCTCAATTTCAAACTCGAAGCACTATGAGCAATAACCCTTCACTTGCAGAGCTTCCTGAATGAGCGAAGACAAATTTTCAATTGTCGAAAACTCCTCGTTCATTCACAATTTCGAGAATTTTGAAAAACATGGCGGTACCGAAATAAATCGCGGTCATCAATTCCAAAATACTGAAATGGAGAAAAACTGAGCAGTCGGGTATGGGAAATGTTTCACCGAAATATTTCTGTCTCCGATAAAATGTTGAAGACGAAACTATTTTCGCTTTTAAATCCCAATACTTGGAATAGGTCTATTCCTTCTATGGATCAATTGCAATTGAGTAATAGATGGATGCACAAGTTTAAAACAAGAAATGAATTTAAAAGATTTTATCCTCATGGCGAATCTTTTCATCTGTTTTCGAAAAATGCTTCTGAAAAACAACCAGAAATTCTTGATGAATTCTCCAAATATTCTAGTCATGAAGTTTGGAATACTGATTCATTTGGCCTGTTTTACAAATTGTCTCTTGCTCCTACTATCGACCCTGGAAGATTACCCGAAGAAAAAGTTGAAGGCCATTTAACTTCTTCAGCCTGTGCAAATGGCGATGAAACAGGCAAATTATCTCTAATTGTAAGCAGGAAATTTAAAAACCCGAAGATCCGTGATAGAAGTATCGGAAAGAACATGGGTTTGATTATTATTCAAACAGAGAAGGCTGGAAGAATGCAGGGTTATGCTTTGAACGGCTCGTTCGATTTGATTTTTTATTGAGAAAACAAGAACTTAAAAACTCACCTTATTGTTGAATCATCCTTCTTGTCATGGAAGTTTAAAAAACAATTCGAAAACTTCAAAGTATTGAAATGATTAATATATTTGCGAGTACAACATCTTTACTGCAGCCGTTAGATGCTTTAACTTAGATTCAAAATATTTGGCTCGAATTAGAACCTGAGATTACTTACAATTGCTGTACAAAAACTGGTTTAAATACAGTACGGCCGAAGAATGCAATGAATTTCAAAATTCAATTATGAGATATGAGCTAGAAATATTGAACCACATTAGAGTTATTTTACCAATACTGCAGCATTCAGTATAGTAGAACTTTATTGAACTTGTTGATGAGAATCAAGCTACTACTGAAAGTTAAATTTCTATTAGAACTTGGGTATAAATAATAATGCTTGTGATTTTCAAACAAAATAGAGATATCAATATTTAGGTTGAGTTTGATGAAACCTGTGAAAAATGAAGATATTGAAGTATAGAGGCGGTAAACAAGCAGTAATACATTAGAGACGGTCCTGATATTGTTTCAGTCATAGATAATCAGATTAGACTACAAATATATCTATTCTATTTGAAACTGAGTCGTTGAAAATTACTTAACAGATCAATGAAAAATCCCGTATTGTAAGAATTTATAGGCTGCTTAAGTATTCGTGCACTCTGGGCTTGAATAAAGATTACGCTGATTGATCGCAAGCACAATTGAAGAAAGCTGGGGAGGATTGTAGTGCCACGACCGGTCACATCCCGCTCGTGGGCGACAGTGCGGAACGGGAGGGCAGGGTGCCTACACTCTACATTAGACGAGGAGCACAGATAAGAGCTTTCCCACCGGGGTGCCTTGCTGCCCCTAAGGCGGATGTTAGTTTTGGGCACAGTCCTATTCTTTAATTTTAGTACTGCATTATTTTTAATATTTTAGGTAGCTAGTTTAGGTAGTGTATTATTTCTCGTTGGGCTACTATAATTATTCCGGGGACTACCATAATCAAACCAGGGAGTGTTCGCCCCACACTATCCAACCAGCGGTGTTTAATTGTTTCGCTACCACAGGTGGTATCGTTTTTTACTACCTACGACGAATCTAAGGGACCCCAAGCCTATTCCCGAAACCGGATCAGCTCTCAGTAGAGTTTCTGAGGCGCCAGATACCCTTGGGGTAGTCTTATTGCGTCGTCAGCGGCTTCATTGTAGCCCGTTCTCCCTCTCCATTCCCCTTCGGGACTAGCATCCCTGGCTAGGGAGGTGCTACTGTTGTGGTTAAGGTTTTACAATCGCCTTAACCCCCTTTCGGGCAGCTTCTTGTCCTGCCCCTAGCGGTGTCCGTCTACCCTCTGGGTTTGGTGGGTGTGTTCGTTCTCCTCCTGGAGGATTGCACCACAAGGATTTAGTTCGGAATTGGGATTGGGATTCCTTCATTGAATCAATCCTACTTCAATTCAATTGATCCCATCCATGACTGTGAGATCTAATAGCGAACGGTGCTGAGACGATCATTTGACGCGCTAATACTACCATGCCGTGTACAGACCTCCAATGAACTGAGAGAATCAATTGTTGGGCACAGGAGTGCTATAATGTGTGCCATATTTCCTTCTAATGGCGAGTCTATTCACCAAACTCTTCATCCGCTGAGCTTCTCGAAATATAGTTTTCTGGAAGATATCTGCACAGGCTGATCGATTGTGAAAGCTGTGGGGAGGGTACTCATTTCGAAACGGCAAATTTATTAGTCTCTTAAAAGCAAGCAAGGGAAAATGCTTACGAAAAACCCTCAGTATTCACTAAAACGTGCCCTTTCTTCTCAGAAAACCCTCGCAGTTCTGATGAAGGATGAACCAGTTCTGTAGAAACGGAGGGATATCGGTCGCACCGTACAGGAACCGACACTCGGGATTGAATTGGTGCATTATCCTACACCCACCGCGCATCTAGGATTCTTTTAGTACAGTTATGTAGACAAAATTTACCCTTGATCTTGAAAAATCAAAAATTTCCAATAGCTTGCTGATAATAGTACGTGCGGAGGTGCAACGATGTAGAGTGCCAAACTGTTATACACTAGGTTTCGAGCAATATAGTAGGATGGGGACGATTAGTTGATGGCTCATTTATAGGACAGACTGTTAATTGATGGCGACTGAGCGCTTCAGAAATGAAAGAGTTGTAGGAAATAGAATTCGAGAGTGGCTATGTTGATATTATGAGCGGTTGATTTAGACTTGAAGCGTGCGAATACGGTGCTGAAACTTGTGCTAACTGTACAGAACCTTTTTCGGTCGTACAGCCATGGAGTGGATTCATTTAAAACCGTACCACACATGTACGATTCAAATCAAGGTGGGATGTTACCAAAATTGACCGAGGAGAAATATCGCGATTGAGAGATGGAAGTAGGTGATAAAGTAAGTGAAAAATGCGAAAAAAGTAAGGAGCCGAAATAAAGTGATAAAATCAGGAGTTAAGGGCGATAGGCATGATAGGTGGGAAAGAATGAAAGTGGAGGAAGAATAGTTGAAGATACGCGAAATAAAAATTGAATATTCGGATAGCAAGGGTTAGAATAAATAAATTATTTACAATGAATAGCCACTTTTTCGGTTAACTACTGAACTTGATAATTGTTTGCGTTAATTTTTTACCCCATCCGAAGTTATGTTCCAAACAAGCCAGTTATGCCTTCAAGTTCTTTATCGGGTCCAAAGGGCCAACCCTAATGCCTGCGCTGTACCTTAAATAGCGAAAAATGTATGCCCTACTTGCAGTTAAATCACGCAATTGAGTATTACAGGGTAGCGGTGAATCTGCGCAGGGTACAGGGTGTTTATAAAATAAGCGACACACTCCGTGAAGCTGCAGCTGTCAGGTTATGGACTTATTCTGTTAGTGTGTATGTAAATCATTTAGATAAGGTCATTAAATTTCAATGAACATCTATAGATGCTCATTATGGCCTCCGTTTTCTCGTATAATTGCATCCAAACGATTTTGCAGATATTCCCGTACTTTGGTGATCATTTCTTGTGTCGTACTTCTTATAGCTCTTTTGATTCTTTTTTAAGCTGCGTTATGCTTTGGACCGGAGTCTTAAATGTTTGATCTTCAACACATCCCCACGAAAAAGTCGGATATGTAAGATCAGGAGATCTGGTGGGCCAGTTCGATGGCCTATGTTTTCAAATTCAATTTTTACCAAAAATGTCAGCTAAGAGACTTCGAGCTGCCACACTTGTGTGTGTTGGAGCACTGTCTTGTTGAAATAAAGTATTCTCAGAAAAATCTTCTCCTTCAGATTAGATGTAAGAGTCTAGTAGCTCGCAATGATCTTCTTTTCTCACAATCTCGTTGTCGAAGTAATAAGGGTCTGACAAGCCTTCGCAATGAATGGCGACCATATCTTCAAATTTTCACTGTGCTTCTCGTTCTCTTGTGCCTCTCGTGAGTTTTCTGTCCCCAGATTTGTGTGGTCTGAGTGTTCGTTATTTCTGATACAAGAAGGACACACTCATCTGAAAAACTATGCGATGTAAAAAATTAGGGTTCGTCGACATTCTGTGCATCATCACTGTGCAAATTCGAGAATTTTGCCTTATCATCGTCCCGCAAGTGCTGAAATTTCGTTATCTTGTATGTAAATATGTGAATCACCTTTTTTGGTATTTTGTGTATAGTTGAACAAGGAATCGACAAATCACTTTCTGCTCTTCGCAGAGACTTCCTGTGATGACGAAAAAAGTATGAATTGACCCAGTTTATAGTCTATTATGTCACCGGAGGTCTCCCTTGGCTTGAAATATTTCGAACTTTTCCACAAAAATTGAAGATATCGACACAACGTAGGATAGTATTCCGAACAGGCAGTGAATTTCTAGACTTCGTTCGAAATTCGCGCTGAAATTTTGTGATGGATTGCGTTTCGATGTTCCAAGTCACGCATTGCGCTGTCTGCTTGCAGTATATGCCAAAAAGTCCATTTTTTGAAATTCTACTTTAACTATTTGTATAGATTATAACTTCAAAATTAAATGTACTACCTGTAAAAATCAAAAACCAAAAATATCATTTTATGTTCCCAGTATAAACAATCAAATGTGTAACATATTGTACAAACACCCTGTATTACGCGATGAAAAGTAATTGGGATTTTGATTACTTTCAGGCAGATCTGTATAGGGTCATACATCCTATGAAGAGAAAT
>JAAUYH010090783.1_pt1 | contig 19121 bp, 16 predicted proteins | sample 7278061 | NCBI WGS metagenome assembly JAAUYH01 (sample SAMN14350203, study PRJNA611818) | marine sediment metagenome | isolation source: surface marine sediment (0.6m) | place: French Polynesia: Moorea | collected 2018-08 | reverse complement strand
TACTGAGCAGATTCCAGAAAATGTTGGAACGACTGAACTATATGTGTCGACGCAATAATATTGGGCATTTCAACGGCTGCTTGTGGCCGATTGCTGCCACTCGAAACTCACTAAAAAGCAGACACACAATGACCGCTTATTCCCAATAGCAGTCGAAGCAGTCAGTGTCCGGTCTGTAAACTATTCTTTACTAAGCTGTCAGGCTCCGCTCTCGACTCACCAAGTCAGAAGCTGCGTTTTGCTTCCAGCAGAATCTGCACATCATCGATGGACGCATCACCGTCCAAAGGAAACGCGAGATCAATGTGGGCGATCTTGGTTGTGCCGCCGCGGGTTGGCGCCAGGCGCAGCCCGATGCCGACGTCCTTAAGCCAGCCTTGCTCTTCCTCGACCAGCGGACGATCGCCGAAGCTTCGTCCTGCGTCGAAGAAGATGGCGCCGCCAACCCGGAAGAGACGCCACGGGTACCAATCTGTGAAGTAGCGCTGTTCGACCGTAAAAAGGACCTTCGACTCGGCATTCTGGTAACGCAGCGGATAACCGCGAAGGCCTGATTTACCGCCGAGCCGGACCGGATTGTCGAGATCCAGCTTGTCGCCGTAGGTGCCGGACGCCGACATGAAGAAGACGCGCTTTTCTGACTGTCTTCGATAATAGTCGACGGACAGGTCTATGCGCGTGTTAACGGCTTCGCCGTCCTCGACGCGTCCGCTGGCCGTGGCGCCGAGCAGCAGCGCCTTGCGGGTCAGGCTGCCAAATCCCTTGCTGGCCTGGGCGTTGTATACGAACGCGTCCCTGTCCGAGCCGAAAGACTCTGCCGCATAGCCGACTGTTCCCTGGAAACGGGTGCCGAGGTAGAAGTCTTCGGTTCTGCCGATGCGATTGCGATTCGCTGACTCTTCGAACTTGTCCTCGACTATCTCGATGCCAATAAACGGATAGATCAGCTTGCGGTTGTCGGGGATCGCCTGCAAGAGCGTTGGCTCCGGAACGTCGAAGAACGTGTTTTCGTCGTAGACGACGCCGGCCGTCCAGCGTTGAACCCAGCCGTCCTTGAGGCCGCCGGACCATCCGTGGAAGAGCGACGCATACTGTTGCTCACTCTGAAACTCAGCGGCTTCGTCACCGAGGCTGTACAGCGCCGTGCGGCGTTCATCGTCCACGAGCCGGAGCCCGGCAGACCAGCGCGAATCCAGCTGGATGAAGGGCCGCACCAGCGACAGGATGTTCGACCTGCCGTCGGAGTTGTCGGCGAGGCGAAGAAAACCGGAGACCCAGCTGCGTCCCAGGTGCTGGTCGGCGAACTCGAATCGTCGGGAGACCCGGTCGACGGTCTCGATTCGAGCGACTCGCAGCGTCTGTCCCCGTCCCAGCAGGTTCGTGTCCTCGAGACCGTACTTGGTGCGGTTCTCGCCGCCGGATCGCGATACCGAGATGTCCGGCAACAGCGTCCAGACATCCCGGGTCAGGACGTTGATCTTTGCTTTTCCGTCTTCGACCTCGGTGACATCCAGCGATACGTCCCAGAGATAGTCGTTCCTTCGAAGAATGCGCTCAGATTCCTGCAGCAGTCGCGCTGAGAACGGTTCCCCTTCCTTCAGCAGCAGTTGCTTTCGGATCACTTTGTCCTGGGTAACGACATGCAGGCGGTTGGCCCATCGATACAGCCAGTTGTTCTCTTCCGGGTTGTCGAGATCGAAGATGTTGTGCTTCTCGAGAACGATCTCGCCGACAACGGCGCCTTGCGCCTCGACCGCTTCGGGAGACAGCTCATTCTCAGCGTGGGCTGCTATCGCCGCCAGCAGGGCGATCGTCATTGCTGAAATTCGGTTGCGCATCGTGGGTCGTCAGAGGTTCACGGCTGCCAAAGCTACCACAGGAAACTTGTTAGTATCTGCCGACACGTCACAGTCATCCGAGTAATTCATGCCACGCTTGTTCTTTTCTGTTCTTCTCGTGTTTCTCGTCTACGGACGCGCGTCTGCTGTGCCGCCGCTGGCGGACTACGCCGCGCTGCCCGACGTCGACCTGGTAACACTGTCACCGTCCGGGCGGCTGATGGCGCTCCGCCAGACGTCCGGGGGCTCCGACAACGTTGTCGTTTACGATCTCCTCGAACGGCGCTACGTGACCGGCGTCGACGTGTCCGAAGTGGATCCCCGGCAATTGATGTTTACCAACGACGAGCACTTGCTGCTTGTCGCCGGTTCCACACAACGCAGCATGTATGTTCGAAGTGCCTTTGACTACAGCGCCGCGTTCTCCCTGGACCTCAGCACCGGCGAGGTGACGCGGTTGCTGCGTCGCGCGAAGGACCTGTACCCCTACCAATCCGGTCTGGGGCGCGTTATCGGCGCCAGCGAGGACGGTAATCACATCTACATGCCTGCGTACGAGTCGGAAAAGAACGCGCAAAACCCTCGTTACAGCGTATTCCGAGTCGAACTCGACAGTAACCGTACACGGAAGGTTCGCAATGGCAGCGTCGATACGATCGACTGGTTCGTCGACGCCGACGGTCGACCGCTCGTCCGGGAAGACTACGACAACCAGGACGAGCTGCACCAGATCTGGGTTACCGATGGCAACAAGCGACGCCTGGTCTATGAGCATGCCGGCGGCTTGCCCAGGATCAGTCCCGTTGGCCTGACGCCGGACCGTCAGGCGCTGATCGTCGCGGGGTATTCAGACGCCGGGCGACGCACGTTTTTCAAGCTCGATCTGGACGACGGCGAGATGAGCGGTCCGATTCTCGATCGAGAGGGCAAGAGCGCTTACCGGGTGCTGGTCGACGTCAATCGCGTCGTGCACGGTGTTGAATTCGCGGGATTCAAGCCCGAGTACGAATTCTTCGACCCTGAGTTGAACAAGCGCATCAATAGCATCCAGTCCCGATTACCGCAGACATCGGCGCGCCTGCAAAGCTACAGCGCCAATTTTTCGGATCTTGCAATTCACGTGTCCGGCGGCTGGCATTCCGGCGCATCGTTGCTGTTCAGAAAGGGCGCGGATGAACCCGAGATGATCGCGACCGATCGTGAGACGATTACGTCCGACTTCGTCGCACCCACATCGATTATTCAATACGAAGCGGGCGACGGGCTGACGATTCCTGCCTTGGTGACAGCGTATGACGCCGTGATGGAAGAGGGCAACGCTCCGCTGGTTGTGATGCCGCACGGTGGACCTGAGTCGCACGACAAGTTTCACTTCGACTGGCTGGCGCAGTATTTCGCGAGCAGGAACTACGTCGTGCTGCAGCCGCAGTTCAGGGGCTCCGACGGTTTCGGCTGGGATTTCCGCGAGGCAGGCCGCGGAGAATGGGGCGGCAAAATGCAGACCGATCTCGATGATGGCGTCGATCACCTGGTCCAGTTAGGAAAGGTGGATCCCGATCGTGTCTGCATCGTGGGCGCGAGCTATGGCGGCTACGCAGCGCTGGCGGCCAGCGTGCAGTCCGAGGGACGCTACCATTGTGCGGCGTCGGTCAACGGCCTTTCCGATTTGCGCCGAATGCTGTCAGACAGGAGTCGGGATTTTGGCCGGGACCACTGGGTCATCCGTTATTGGGAGACGCTCTATGGAACGGACCGCTACGATAAAGAGACCATCGATGCGTTGTCGCCTGCGAAAATGGCCGACAGGGTCGACATTCCCGTCCTGCTCATCCACGGCAAAGACGACACGGTGGTGCCCATTGAGCAAAGTCGAGTCATGCATAAAGCGCTGAGGCGCGCAGACAAAGACGTAACATTTATTCAGCTCAAGGGCGAAGACCATTGGTTGTCCTATGGGGATACTCGACTCGCGGCACTGGGGGCGATATCGGAGTTCGTCGAGCGCCACATAGGCGCCGGCGAGCAATAGGTTTCCCGCGCAACCTTTCTTCTGCGATCGGCGCTGTCGATGGAGATGTCATTCGCTATACTCCCGTAGCTGAATTGCGCGGGAATCGGGAAATGGACGGAAGCTTGCTGGAACAGGGCACGACGCTGATGCTGGTCGGTATGGGCACCGTGTTTGTCTTCCTGACGATGCTGGTCGTGGCTGTCACCGGAATGGCTCGATTTGCGGCGCTTTTCAAGAAAGAACCAGACGTCGACACCGGCATCCAGCCGGACGAAGTCGCTGCGATCACCGCAGCCATCACGAAACATCGCAGCTCCTGAGCGGACAAGTCTATGAGTAATTCACAAGCGCTCGGCATCACCGAGCTCGTTTTGCGCGATGGGCACCAGAGCCTGCTCGCCACCCGGATGCGCACCGAGGACATGTTGCCGATCGCCGAGAAGCTCGACAGCGTCGGTTTCTGGTCCATCGAGTCCTGGGGCGGAGCGACCTTCGATTCGTGCATTCGGTACCTGGGCGAGGATCCGTGGGAGCGGATCCGGCAGCTCAAAGCCGCGATGCCGAAGACGCCGCAACAGATGCTATTCCGCGGCCAGAACATCCTCGGCTACCGACACTATGCGGACGACCTCGTCGAGAAGTTTGTCGAGCGCTGCGCCGTCAACGGCGTCGATGTGTTCAGGATTTTCGACGCGTTGAATGACATGCGAAATCTAGAGACGGCGATCAAGGCAACGCTGGCCGTCGACAAGCATGCGCAGGGGACACTGTCTTATACCGTGAGCCCCGTGCACACCATGGACCTGTGGGTCGACATGGGACGTCGAATCGAAGACATGGGCGCCCACTCGATCGCCATCAAGGACATGGCGGGCCTCCTGAAGCCCTACGTGGCCTTCGAACTCGTCACGCGCCTCAAGGAGGCCGTGGATATCCCGATCCACATGCAGTGCCACGCAACGACCGGCCTGTCGACGGCAGCGAATTTGAAGGCGGCGGAGGCGGGCATCGACAACATCGATACCGCAATCTCGTCGATGAGTATGACTTACGGCCATACGTCGACGGAAACCATGGTTGCTTCTCTCGAGGATGAGCCGCGTTCCACGGGCCTCGATCTGAAGCTGCTCGAGGAGATCGCGGCCTACTTCCGCGACGTTCGCAAGAAGTACGCGAAGTTCGAGGGCGGTCTCAGGGGGACCGACTCCAGGATTCTCGTCGCTCAGGTGCCCGGCGGCATGCTGACCAACCTCGAGAACCAGCTGCGCGAGCAGAATGCGAGCGACAAGCTCGATGAAGTACTTGACGAGATTCCCCGGGTGCGCGAAGACCTCGGCATGCTGCCGCTCGTGACACCGACGTCCCAGATTGTCGGGACTCAAGCCGTCATCAACGTACTGTCGGGCGGTCGCTACAAGACGATCAGCAAGGAAACCGCCGGTATCCTCAAGGGTGAATACGGTGCCACGCCGACGGAAGTGAACAAGGAGCTGCAGGCGCAGGTGCTCGAAGGTGCCGATCCGATCACCGTGCGACCCGCTGACCTTCTGGAGCCCGAGCTCGAGCACCAGACAGAGGAATTATTGAAAATCGCGAAGGAGGAGGGTATTCGACTGGCGGATGACGTTGTTGACGACGTTCTGACCTACGCGCTTTTCCCGCAGATCGGTATCAAGTTCCTGAAGAATCGGGACAACCCGGACGCGTTTGAGCCGGCACCGGGCAGCGAGCCGGAGCCTGCAGCAGCCCCTGCGGCGGCAGCGCCGGCGACCGGCGCGGCGGTCTATGACGTTCGCGTCAACGGCAAGCCGTTCACGGTCGAAGTGGCTGCCAGCGGAGCCCTGCAGTCGGTGGCCCCGGCTGTGGCACCTGCGCCCGCGGCAGCAGCGCCGGCCGGTGGCGGTGAACCCGTCGACGCTGTGCTGGCAGGCAACATCTTCAAGGTCAACGTGAAGCCTGGCGATTCAGTAGCCGAGGGCGACACGCTGGTTGTCGTTGAGGCAATGAAGATGGAGACGGCAGTTGCCGCACCCAGGTCGGGCACGGTAGCGGAAGTGCACGTGGCCGAAGGCGATGTGATCGCCGTCGGCGATACGCTCGTCACGATCGCCTGAAGATGGAACTGGTACAGCAACTCTGGCAAGGCTCCGGCCTTTATCAGCTGAGCTTCGGCCAGGTGGCCATGTTGCTCATCTGCCTCGGGTTGCTCTACCTCGGTATCGCAAAAAAGTTCGAGCCGCTGCTGCTCGTCACGATCGGCTTTGGCGGGCTGCTCAGTAATATCCCGGGTGTCGAGATTGCAACCGGCGAAGGTTGGCTGTATCTCGTCTACACGGTGGGCATCGAGACCGGCGTGTTCCCGCTGATCATCTTCATGGGCGTCGGCGCGATGACCGACTTCGGTCCGCTGTTGGCGAATCCACGCACGCTGTTCCTCGGCGCGGCGGCACAGTTCGGTATTTTCGCGACGCTGCTGGGCGCGCTGGCACTGACCAACTTTGGCATCATGGATTTCTCCCTGAAAGAAGCAGCCGCGATCGCGATCATCGGCGGTGCCGATGGCCCGACAGCGATCTATGTCGCCGGACAACTGGCGCCGCACCTGCTCGGCGCCATCGCCGTAGCGGCATATTCGTACATGGCGCTGGTACCGATTATTCAGCCGCCCATCATGAAGCTCCTGACCACCGAGTCGGAGCGCAAGATCAAGATGGTGCAGCTGCGGGAAGTCTCCAAGCTCGAACGCATCATGTTCCCCATTTTGCTGTTGTTGCTGGTCGCATTGCTGCTGCCTTCGGCAGCGCCGCTGCTCGGAATGCTGGCCTTCGGCAACCTGATGCGTGAGTGTGGCGTCGTGGACCGGCTGTCGGACACCGCGCAAAATGCGTTGATCAATATCGTGACGATTTTCTTAGGATTGGCGGTTGGCTCAAAGCTGAGTGCGGAGGCGTTTCTTGCGCCGAGCACACTCGGCATCCTGCTGCTCGGCATGGTGGCTTTCGCCATCGGTACGGCAAGCGGCGTCATCATGGGCAAGATCATGAACAAGCTGTCGACGAATCCGATCAACCCGCTGATCGGCGCGGCCGGCGTATCGGCGGTGCCCATGGCAGCCCGAGTTGCGAACAAGGTCGGGCTCGAGGCCAACCCGCACAATATCCTGCTGATGCATGCAATGGGCCCCAACGTGGCCGGCGTTATCGGCTCCGCGGTCGCAGCCGGCGTCATGATCCTGTTCGCGGGCTAGCTTCGCAAAAGGCTGCTGTGCCGCTTGTCGTCACTGCCCCGTCCCCTTAATACCTGTCTTATGTCCAGACGGTGAAGTCTGAGCCGCGAGACGATCGCTGAGCGCGAGCAACGTTGACGACGCGAAAGGCCCGAACACCGCACCGTTGCTGCAATCGAAATTCTCACGTCAACCAAACCAGATCCCGCCCGTTGCTAGGAGGAAGAACCTCTCAATCACTCTTATCAAGGGAACTGTCATGAAAGGGATGCTACGTAATTTGGGTTTACTTATTGCGCCGCTCGTACTGGTTGCGTGCGGTGGCGGCGGATCGTCGGAGACCAGCGTTCCGCCGGTTGCTGCAGTCTGTGATCCGGCGAATCCGGCTACGCACGATGAATGCGGCACTGTCCTGCTTGGGCTGACCGATGCGGACGGTGACTTCCTGAACTACACCGTCGACGTCGTGTCGCTGACGCTTCAAACCGCGAACGGTCGCGTCATCGAGACGCTTCCTCGCAGCACGCGTATCAACTTCGCTGAGTACGTGGACCTGACCGAGCTGTTCACGGTCGCGACGGTGCCGCCTGCCACGTACGTGGGCGGTTCGATCACGCTGGACTACAGCGAGGCCGAGGTCTTCGTCGAGGAAAACGGCGAGGCGAGGGAGGCCACTGTCATCGACGATGAAGGCGCTGAACTGACACAGGCGACCTTATCCGTCTCCCTGTCGAACCGTGATCGCCTCATCGTGACCCGCGGTCGGCCGGCGTTTCTTCAGCTCGACTTCGATCTCGAGGCATCGCACATCGTCGACCTGACGCCAGTCGAGGCAACCGCAGAGGCTGAGCCGTTTATTCTCGCCGAGGTCACCCCGGTCGATGAGAAGACGATTCGCGTGCGCGGCCCGGTTGTCGAAGTGGCTGTCGATGCGATGAGCTACACCGTTGCCGTCCGCCCGTTCCGCGACCGTGACGGCGACTTCGGCCGGGCTACCGTTAACGTGACGGACGACACGGAGTTCGAAGTGAATGGCGAGATGTCTGGCGGCGTCGCTGGCCTTGAGGCTCTGGCGGCGGCCGGCGCCGGGACGCCGAGCATCGCCCTGGGTGTGCTGAACGTCCAGGCTCGTGAGTTCACGGCTGAACGTGTGTTGGCCGGCAGCAGTGTTCCCGGCATTGATCGTGACGCTGTGAAAGGCAACATCATCGCTCGCAACGGGAACTTCCTGACGATTCGTGGCGCGACGATTATTCCGTCGGATCGTCGCGCGCACTTCCATGACGATGTCGTTGTCGAAGTCAGTGAAAACACGCGCGTGTTCAAAGATGGTGAGCGCGACGCCGCAGTGACGATCGACGATCTGTCTATCGGCCAGCGCGTGACGGTCCGAGGCAATCAGCCTGTGCCGTCGGTCGACGCCAATGCACCGGACATCCTCTTCGATGCTACGGAAGGCGCCGTGCGGATGCACCTGACGCGGTTGTCGGGCGTTGTCAACGAGGTCGTCTCCGGCGAGACATCGATTGACCTGCAGTCCATCGATCGCCGTCGTGTGTCGATCTTTGACTTCAGCGGAACCGGCACGTCGCCCGATACGGACGCCGATCCGGATAACTACCAGGTCGTCACCGGGCCGATCACGCTGTCGAACTTCGCCGAAGGCAAGCCGATCGTCGCCAAGGGATTCCCGACGGCGTTCGGGTTCGCGCCGCCCGACTTCATGGGCCGCACGGTGATTGACTTCACCGACGTCCGCAGCAAGCTGGGTATTGGTTGGGGTGCCGAAGGCACGGTCGCACCGTTCCTGTCCATCGGCACTGACGGGCTCGTCATCGACAACCAGAACCCGGACATCGACGTACGCAAGTACATCAAGCAGGGTCCGGTCCTGATCGACCTGACGGAGCTGCCGTCTGGAACAACGATCGTGCCTCGGGAGACGGATCGTATGCTGTTCTCGATCAAGTCTGGCGACAGCATCCGCCTGTACTCGGACTTCGGTGACTTCATCGACGACCTGTCGACCAGTCTCGACGGTGCGACGGCAGCGAGGTCGATGCACGCGGTCGGCATGTATGACGCCGGCAGCAATGTCTTCACCGCCGCCAAGATCGGCATCCTGCTGATCGACTAGGGCAACGTTCTTCTGGTAGGTGAGGCGCCACGATCTCGTGGCGCCTCTTTTTTTTGCGGAGACTCTCCCCGGACAAGTAAACGTTTCAGTCGACTGATTGGCAGGGACATAGAAAAAGGGGACCGTCGGGTCCCCTTATTTGCCGGTCAGCCAGAAAGCGTTATGCGGCTTTTTTCACCCCCGACTTGTGCTCAAAGTGGTCCTTCAGGACTTGCGCGACGCAGGCCGTGAGTCGCTTGCCGGTCTCGATGTGCAGGAACTCGTTCGGTCCGTGCGCATTCGACTTCGGCCCGAGCAGGCCGGTAATCAGGAACTGCGCATCGGGGAAACGCTCGCCCAGCATGCTCATGAACGGGATCGTTCCGCCTGTGCCCATGTACATTGAAGGCTTGCCGAAGAACGCCATCGATGCCGTTTGCATCGAATCGTGTAACCAATCGGCCACTGGGGGCGCGCTCCAGCCCTGTCCACCGTCATTCGCGTCGAAGGTTACCTTACACAGCGGCGGTGGATCCGACTCCAGCACCTGCCTTATGGCTTCGCCGGCTTCCTGCGCATTGCAGGTGGGCGGCAGTCGGAAAGACAGCTTGAGCGCGTTGAACGGAAGTTGCGTGTTACCGGCATTGCCCAGCGCCGGCAAACCGTCGGCGCCGGTCACGCTGAGGGTCGGCCGCCATGTGTTGTTCAACAGAAGCTCCGCATGCGACTCGGCCGGCTTCGGGCTGTCGACTGCCCACGGGTACTTGTCGTACACCGTGATTCCGAGGGTCTCGGCGGCCAGTCTTGCCTGCTCGACGCGCTCCTCGGGGATCTCCGCATGCAGAGCGTCCAGTGTGATCCGGCCGGTCAACTCGTCTTCTAGCCGGGACAACAGTTGCCGCAATATGCGAAAGCTGTTCGGCACGATGCCGCCTGCGCCGCCCGAGTGCACGCCTTCGGTCAGGACATCCACACGCAATTCCCCGGTCAGGTTGCCGCGCAGCGAGGTCGTGCACCACAGCTGGTCGTAGTTACCGCACTCGGCATCGAGGCAGACGACGAGGTCGGGCTGGCCGATGCGGTCTTCCAGCAGGTCGATGTAGTAGGGCAGGTCGAAGCTGCCGCTTTCCTCGCAGCCTTCGATCAGGACGACGCAATGCGCATGCGGGATGCCCTGTTCCTGCAGCGCGCGGATCGCCGTCAGCGAGCCGAACGTCGAATAGCCGTCGTCGGCGCCGCCACGACCGTACAACTTGCCGTCCTTGATCTTCGGCTCCCACGGCGACAGGTCGTCGGCCCAGCCGGTGAATTCCGGCTGTTTGTCGTAGTGACCATACAGCAGGACAACATCATCAGACCGGCCGGGAATATCGATGAACAGCACCGGCGTACGCCCCTCGATCTGCACCACCTCGACCGTCATTCCGTCGATCGGCTGTTTCGCGCTCCAGGCCTCGAGCTGGCGCACGGCTTTCTCCATGTGGCCGTGCTCGTCCCAGTCAGGGTCAAACATCGGCGATTTGTTGGGAATACGGATGTAGTCCTCCAGCTCCGGGATGATCTCGGAGTCCCAGAGTCCGTAGACAAAGTCTTCTGCCTTTTTCGTGTCCATAGGTCGCATTACTCCGTCAGGTCGCGATACAGCGTGCGCGTCATGCGCTCGGTCGTGATAAATGCCCAGTTGTATTCTTCGTGGTATTCGGCCAGCGGATTCTCGGCGACAACCTCGTCGGCGCTCATGCCCTGGTCGACCAGCGCTTTGACCTTCGCCTGGCCGTCGACGAGCACCTTGAGGTCTCGCTCGAGGTCGGCACGGCTGGCCAGCGCGCCGTGCCCGGCGATGATTTTCGTGTTCTCGTCGGTCATTTCGATCATCTTCTTCTGCGCCGCGATGTACCCGTCCACGGTTCCGCCGTTGTCGAGGTCGATGTACGGGAACATGTGATTGAACAATGCGTCGCCGGAATGCATGACGTTCTGGTCGGGAAAGTGAATAATTGCATCGCCGTCCGTATGCGCTTTGGCGACGTGGAAGACATATGCGGTCATCCCGTTCAGGTGAAACGTAACGCTGTCGGAGAATGTCAGTATCGGAAGGCCGTCCGGGTCCGTCTCTTCGTCGGCGAGCATGCGCTTGCGGATATTGTCGTGGGAGACGATCGTGGCGCCGTGGTGTGCGAGCGTCGCGTTGCCGCCGATGTGATCGCCGTGCACGTGGGTGTTGATGACGAAGTCGACCGGCCGTCCTGCGATCTCGCCGGCGGTCTTGAGCAAAATTCCGCTCACGGGTTCGACAAAGTCATCGATCAGGACAATGCGTTCCTCCCCGACCAGCAGGCCGACGTTCCCGCCAGCGAATCCGTCTGCGCCCTCGATCATGAAGATGCCGGGTGCGACTTCTGTCGTCTTGAGCTCGGTGGGTACCTCGAACTGTGCATTCGATAGAGCACTGAGGCTCAACAACAGAATGGCGAACAATGATCGTTGCATGACAATTCCCCCTGATTATCGGACTCCGTAGTGTTCCGCATTAGGCTCTGCAACGCCAGCGTCGAGAACTAACGCATTTGTGGTACTGGTCATCCGAAGGCCTTTAGTGGCACAGTTACGCCCCGGGAGATGGGTAGTAAACAATGAGTCAGTTCGGAACGAATTTTTGCGAGTACTTCGCCAAGGCGCGCTACGTGGATGGGGCCTGGCAGGCGCCGGAGGTGGTGCCGCTGGAGCCGCTGCAAATGCACCCGGCGTCGCATGTTTTTCACTATGCAAGCACCTGCTTCGAGGGCTTCAAGGCGTATCGCTGGTCCGACGGCAAGGCGCGCGTTTTTCGGCTCGCCGATCACGCTCGGCGCATGCAGGGCAGCGCCCGTTCCCTGTGCCTGCCCGTCCCGGACGTCGAGCTCTTGTCGGACATGGTCCTGCAGCTGGTCAGACACCAGGTCGAGGACATTCCTGAGCCGCCGAGCTCGCTGTATCTCCGGCCTACGCTGATCGGTACGCTGCCGAATATTGGCGCGGCCGCAGCTCCGTCAACGGAAGCACTGCTGTTCGTGCTCGCGTCCCCGGTCGGCGACTACTTCGCCGGCGGATCCAGGCCACTGAAGCTGCTCGTGGACGACAAGCGCGCGAGATCGACGGAACAGCTCGGCAGCACCAAGACGGGCGGCAACTATGCCGCTGCTCTCGGTCCGACGCTCGCGGCCCGAGCAGAATTCGGCGTCGACCAGGTGCTGTTTTGCCCGGACGGTGACGTGCAGGAAACTGGCGCAGCCAATTTCCTTCTGATCAGTGACGACGAGATCATCACCAAGCCTCTCGACACGAGCTTCCTGCACGGGATGACTCGCGCATCGATCATTTCGCTTGGACGGGACTTGGGATACACCATCAACGAGCGGAATTTCACCGTTGACGAGCTGCTCGCCTGGGCGCCTGGTTACGAGGCGGCGCTCTCAGGAACGGCCGCTTGCCTGACCGCCGTCGGCACACTCGTGCACAACGGCAAGGAACACACGGTCAGGGACGGCAAGACCGGGCCCAACACGGATCGACTTCGGAAGGCGTTGCAGGACATCCAGTACGGTTCAGCGCCGGATCCGCATGGCTGGCTCACCGAGGTCTAGCTGCGGTTAACGGCTTCAACCCGACGCAGGACCGCAGTCCAATCCGGCTACGGCTCAGGACGCTAGACGTTCGCGTCAGGTCTTTGACCTGAGGCTGTGAATAAGAAACACGCCGCTGGACAGTAGCAGCAGCGCCACCGCCTGGTGCGCAACCCCGATCAGGATGGGCACGGCCATCAGTACCGCGCTGATGCCTAGCGCAACCTGCAGGATCGATGAGTGCAGGAATGCATTCCGTGCGATGCGCGCACGGCGTGGAAACTCGGCCTGGCGCGACCGGAACCAGTACAGCACGATCAGCGAGAACGTCAGCAGCGCCAGCACGCGATGATCGAACTGAACCGTCACGGCATTCTCGAAGATGTTCTTCCAGGCTGGCGTCATCGCCGTAATCTCAGGCGGCACCCAGTGGTCGCCCATCATGGGAAACGTGTTGTAGATCTTGCCGGCCTTGAGCCCGGCGACAAAGCCACCGGACGTGATCGTCACCGCCAGCAATGACACCAGGGCAACGCTTCGTCCGAACCACGGATGCCGTTTGTCGCCGGTTTTCGGGAAGAGCAGCGACAGGGCCACCCAGAGCATGGCCGAGTAAATGATGAATGCGAGGCTCAGGTGTGCGGTCAACCGGTACTGGCTCACGCTGGGAATATCGACCAGACCGCTCTTGACCATGTACCAGCCGAGCAGCCCCTGCGAACCCCCTAGGAGCAGCAGCAGGAAGTACTTGGGTGACTCGCGCAGCGTAATATTGCCGCGCAGCAGGAACCACGCGAATGGCACGATAAAGGCGATACCGATGATGCGTCCCAGGACGCGATGCAGGTACTCGAGCCAGAAAATTCCTTTGAAGGCTTCGACATCCATCCAGTCGTTGACCTTCTGGTATTGCGGCGAGGCCTGGTACATCTCGAAAGTCGCCGCCCATTGCTCTGCCGTGAGCGGCGGCAGCCAACCCGTAATCGGACGCCAGTCGACCATTGACAGGCCGGATCCGGTCAGTCGAGTGAATCCTCCCAGCACGACCATCGAAAACACGAGCCCGCAACAGGCCAGTAACCAGATAGCCACCGGGCGCTGCCGGGCGAGGTCGGAAACGTTGTCAAAGCGGGAGACCGCCGTCTTGTTGGCGGCGTCAGCGTACGTCGTATCCATCCGCAGCAGTATAACGTCAGCGTGATATTCTGCGAGCATGAAACTGGCGCACTGCAACAATCTCATGGATTTGCGAATAATTGCGCGCCGGCGACTGCCCGCGCCGGTATTCCACTATCTCGATGGCGGTGCAGATGATGAGGTCACGCTGCGTCGGAATACAGCGGCCTTCGATGACTATGAGCTGCTGCCGACCCAGCTCTCGGACGCGAGCGACATCGACCTCTCGACGACGCTGTTCGGTCAGCCCATCGACTGGCCGGTCATGTTGTCGCCCACCGGTGCGAGCAAGCTGTTCCACGGTGACGGTGAAGTCGGCGTTGCCCGTATCGCCGAGAAGTTCGGCACGATTTACAGCCTGTCGACACTGGGCACGACGACGATCGAGGATGTCGCTGCCGCATCGGAGGGGCCGAAGCTCTTCCAGTTGTACATGTTCAAAGATCGCGGCTTGTCCGAGGAGCTGATTCGTCGCTCTAAAGAAGCGGGCTACGTTGCACTCTGCCTGACCGTCGACACGCCGGTCGCCGGCAATCGCGAGCGCGACTTCGTCTACGGCTTCTCGGCCACGCCCCGCTCTCGGCTGCGACAGGTCGCCAGCTTCCTTCGTCATCCGCTATGGCTCAAGCGAGCGCTGATCGACAAGGACCTCGAGATGGTGAACCTGACGAGAAGCGAAACACTGTCCGCGTCCCTGCCATCCGACATACGCACCTATATCGATGCCGAGCTGGATCGCTCTCTAACGTGGCGCGACGTCGAGTGGATTGCCGAGCGCTGGCAGGGTCCGCTCGTCATTAAGGGCGTACAAATCGTCGACGATTGCCGCAAGGCGGCCGACGCCGGCGCTACAGCCGTCATGTTGTCCAACCACGGCGGGCGCCAGCTCGAATCTGCGCCTGCGCCGGTAGACTGCGTCTCGGCGGTAGCGGATGCGCTGCACGACAGGCTCGAGATCATCTGCGATGGCGGCATTCGTCGCGGCAACCACGTGGTCAAAGCGATCGCCGCGGGGGCGAAGGCCTGTAGCATTGGCCGCGGCTACCTGTTTGGCCTGGCGGCCGGCGGAGGGCGAGGTGTCGAGCATGCGCTGACGCTGTTGAAGGCGGAGACGGAACGCACGATGGCCCTGTGTGGCTGCAACTCGCTGGCCAAGCTATCAAGAAGTTACGTTCGTAACCTTCGCTGATTCGCGCAAATCTCAATCATCGTCGAGGTCAGAGTGCGTTCCTGCACATCCGCCTCTGGTAAAAAGAAACCAGAAAAACCCCTTTTAGCTCAACTGTTTCCGCAGACAAAATTACCTCGCAGCCTCTGTTACATAGTTACAGCTTTGGATTTTTTTTAACCACAGTGGTTAGATTTGAGCGCGCTTCGGGAAGGAGCGGTTTTCTGTATTACGAGGTAAGCATGTCGGAAGAAAGAGTTGCTGGAACCGTTAAATGGTTCAACGATGACAAGGGATTCGGATTCATTGAAAGGGAGGGCGGTAAAGACGTCTTCGTTCACCACAGCGCCATTGTCATGGAAGGGTTCAAGACGCTGAAAGAAGGGCAGAGCGTGACGATGGAAGTCACGCAGGGCCAGAAGGGGCCACAAGCAGAAAATGTGATCGCTGACTGAGCGGGTAGTAGTACCGCAAGGCCCGGCCGGGTGGTCAGCCGGCCAGGCCGTCGTAGGTAAGTTTCAGCCCGACGATCAACAGCAGGGCGTATACGACCTCGTAGAAATAGCGGTCGGATACCCGTGAGTGCAGCCAGGCGCCGGTCAACACGCCGACGGCTGCCGGAATGAAAAGCGTGGCTGAGATTTTCAGGTTGTCTGTGTCCAGCTGTCCCAGCAGGCCGTAGGGAATCAGCTTCAAAAAGTTCACGGCCGCAAAAAAGAACACGGTCGTCGCGACGAACGTCGTCTTGTCGAGTGAGCGCTTTAGCAAAAACATGTTCACCGGCGGTCCGCCTGCGTGCGCGACGAAACTGGTAAAGCCGGCAATCGAGCTGGCGATCAGCCCGATGCCCGGGCCGAGTTGCCCTGATCCGGGGCTGATCCGGTGACCCAGGTAATGATAGGCGGCGAAACTGGCGGCCACGACGCCGACGATGAGTTTGATGAGCGACTCATCGAGGTACTGAAACGTCGCCGTACCAACGAGTATGCCGACAACAGAGGCGGGCAGCATGAGTCGCAGATCCGCCCACGACCAGCGTTTCCAGTACACGCGAACGCTCAGGATATCCATGAAGCACAGGATGGGCAGCAGTATGGCAGCCGCCTGGATGGGAGAGATGACCAGGGCCATCAGCGGCACGGCCATGACGCCAAGACCGCCGCCGAAGCCGCCTTTCGAAATGCCAAACAACAAAACTGCCGGGATCGCCACGGCATAGAATAAGGGGTCGCTGATCAATGGTGTTCTTGGACGACGATTCGAAGCGCGAGTCTATCCTGCAGCGTCGCTCCTTGTCTCGCGCCATGTTATGTCTTATCTGCTGTCTGAAATCGTGATTTAATCGCGTGTCAGGCTTGGGGTTTTGCTGTGAAACTCAGAATCAAGGACAACTCGATACGGTTTCGCCTGACAAGGAGCGAAATCGATGCGCTTAATCAAAGCGGCGTTGTCAGCGCCAGCACCGGCTTCCCCGGTGGGCGGCGTCTGAACTATGTCGTCGAGAGCAGTCCGGCGAGCGTGACGCCGGCAGCGTTCTATTCCGAGAACACCGTTTCTGTCCGGCTCCCCGAGGCCATGGTGCTCGCTCTTGCCACGACTGAGCAGGTCTCGATCGACGACCAGCAAGTACTCGTCGACGGCGACAAACTAAGAGTCATCGTTGAAAAAGACTTCGCCTGTCTCACGCCCCGCGAAGGAGAGGACGAGTCCGATATGTATCCTCACCCGAAAGCGGGTGAGTCGACCTGCTAGGTATGGCGTCGCGCTACGCATCGTTTACGCCCTCGACGCTCAAGTTTCTTGAGCAGCTCGCCGAGAACAACGAGCGCGAGTGGTTCAAGGAAAACAAGTCACGCTATGAGCAGGACGTGCTGGATGTCGCCCTCCGCTTCATCGCATCGATGCAAAATCCGCTGGAGAATATCGCACCGCACTTTACAGCGATAGCTGAGCGCCAGGGCGGCTCGTTGATGCGCATCTATCGCGACACCCGGTTCTCAAAGAACAAACAGCCTTACAAGACCAACATCGGCATCCAATTCCGGCACGAAAACGCCAAAGACGTACACGCACCAGGCTACTATTTGCATATCGAACCCGGCAGCAGTTTTATCGGCATGGGCATGTGGATGCCGGAGTCATCGGCGCTCAAAGCGATACGGACCCGTATCGTCGAGAAGCCAACCGTCTGGTCTGACGTGCTCGACAGCGTCAAGCGGCCGCTGTCACTCGGCGGAACGAGCCTGACACGCCCGCCCAAGGGGTTCAGCGCCGACGATCCTTATATCGACGACCTGAAACGAAAGAGCTTCATCCTGGTTCGAGAATTGCCACCCGAGCAGTGCCTCGCACCGCAGTTTCAACGCACGGTGGAGAACACGTTCAGGAACGGCGAGTCGCTGATGCGTTTTCTCTGCGACGCGCTACGAATACCTTTCTGAACATGGGCGTGTTCAGCAATCCTGCCTTCGACGATCACGAACGCGTCGTGTTCTGTCATGATGCTGCGACGGGTCTTTCAAGCATCATCGCAATCCATTCGACCACGCGCGGCCCCGGCGCAGGTGGTTGTCGCCTGTGGGCGTATGCTGACGAAGACGCGGCACTGACCGACGTCTTGCGGCTTTCGCAGGGCATGAGCTACAAGAACGCGATGGCAGAGCTGCCGCTGGGCGGTGGCAAGGCCGTCATTATCAAACACTCCGACTTCACCGGTAGTGACGCGCTGTACGAGCGGTTCGGCGAATTCGTGGAGTCACTGGGCGGTGCCTACATCACTGCTGAAGACATGGGAATGTCAGAAGCCATCATGCAGGTAATCGGATCGCGAACGAGCTATGTCAGCGGTCTGCCCGCGGAAGGTGGCGCGGCCGGCGGGGATCCGTCACCAAAGACAGCTCTGGGTATCTACGCAGGCATCAGGACTGCGGTCGAGTTTCGGGATGCTCGTTCGAGCCTGTCCGGTCTGCGCGTCGCTGTGCAGGGCGTCGGTAACGTGGGCTACAACCTGTGCAAGCTTTTGCATGCCGATGGCGCGATTCTGCTCGTGGCCGACATGGACGAGGCACGCGTGGCCAGGGCGGTGTCCGAGTTCGACGCCACACCGGTGGGCCTGGATGACGTCCTGTCGGTCGATGCGGACGTACTCGCTCCGTGCGCGATGGGTGCCGTGCTGACAGAAGAGTCCATCCCCGATCTCCGGGTTGGCATCGTTGCCGGCGGCGCAAACAACCAGCTCGCCGCACCCGGCGACGGTCAGAGACTGCATGACGCCGGCATCCTGTATGCGCCCGACTACGTAATAAACGCCGGTGGCATCATCAACGTCGCCTGCGAGTACCAGGGCGGATTCACCGACGCAGACGTGGACGAGAGCGTCATGCGCATCGGGGCACGGCTCAAGCGGATCTTCGAACGCTCGGCGGATAACGACGTACCGACCAACCGAATCGCGGATGCACAAGCCCGTCGATTTATCGGCAGGAACTGATCAGCGGCCGACGACGCGCCGCAGTTCGGCCAGCAGCTTCTTCGAGTCCGGACGGTCGGCGACGGTCTTTGACACTTCGCTGAACCGGATGATGCCTTCGGCATCCACAACCAGCGCAGCAGGCCATACCGTCTCGTTGCCATATTCGACATGGTAGTCGCCTGGGACACCATCGCGGTGAAGAAGATCGAGCTGCCTCGTGATGCTGAGTTGCTCGTCCAGCCAGAAATCGAATTCAACCTCATAGAACTCCGCGACCCGGCGAGTCGTCTCCAACGGCTTCGGTGTGACGAATATGAGGCGGCTGCCGAGATCTACAATTTCCTTGTAGTGACTCGTCAGGTCTGCAACCTGCTTCGTGCAGAACGGACACCAGTTGCCGCGGACGAACAGGATTACGGCGGGCGCGCCGCCGAGGCTGCCTGACTCGACAACATTGCCTTTTTCGTCAGTCGCCCGGAAATCCGGCAGCGGCTGGCCGCGCCTGAGTACAG
>JAAUYH010032484.1_pt1 | contig 19123 bp, 9 predicted proteins | sample 7278061 | NCBI WGS metagenome assembly JAAUYH01 (sample SAMN14350203, study PRJNA611818) | marine sediment metagenome | isolation source: surface marine sediment (0.6m) | place: French Polynesia: Moorea | collected 2018-08 | reverse complement strand
TGGGTCTATTCTTGTTTAATGTGGGTCTGAGCCAGTTTTATTCTTATCTAATCTGGTCTCAAAAACGCCCTTATTTCGGGTCGAAGTCATTCTTATTCTGGGTCGCTACAGGTAGCAACTGCTACGTATGCCGCAGGGAATGCTGGAGACTTGACAGTAACAGCACAGTCAGTAGAACTAGCTGGCACAGGTACATTTGGTCCGAGCGAATTATTGACCAGTGCATTCCAAGATGCTGGAGATGGAGGCGACTTAACAATTACCACTGAGCAGCTAATTGTTCGAGATGGGGCAGCAATCAATGCAGGCAACTTGTACAGCTTCCCCGAACTAATTCGACCCGGTTTAGGGACTCCTGGCAACATTAATATCCAAGCTAGTTCGATCCTACTTGATAACCAAGGAAGTATCACTACTGAAAGCGCGGGGGGAAACCGGGGAAACATTACCCTCCAGTCTCAGAACATTCTGCTACGCCGAGGTAGTGCCATTACCACCAACGCCCTAGGCGATGCAACTGGGGGCAACATCACCATTAATGCTGACTTTATCGTTGCTTTTCCTTCAGAAAATAGCGACATCACCGCCAATGCTTTCACTGGCAATGGGGGGAGAATTTCAATTACAGGTAATGGCATCTTTGGTATTGAACCCCGAATTCAGCTAACCCCTCTGAGCGATATTACTGCCTCGTCTGAATTTGGACAGCAGGGAGAAGTAGAAATAAATACTTCCGCCATCGATCCGACCCGTGGTTTAAATAACTTACCCCAAGACACAGTAGAAGCTGAAGTTGCTCAAAGCTGTCAAGAAACAGGAAGTCGATCCACACTAGAATTTTTTGATGTTGGTAGAGGTGGTTTACCTCCTACTCCCGAAGATTTATTCCGTAGCGAGATAGTTATCACCGAATGGATTCCACTCGATCTGGCAGACAAAAATATACCAGTACTAACTTCAGAACAGAATTTTACAGAAGATGAGATTAAAAATATGACGCTACTAACAACCTTTCTTTGTCAAAATAATTGAATTAAAGGGCAAAAATGAGGCAACAATGATGAGATTCCTGAATTACTGGCTATACTCACTGTTAGTAGTTTTAACCAGCACCATCAATACTGGTTATCTCAGGGCACAAACTAGCGATATTACTCAAAATACACCTAATTCCCCCGATATTCCTCGAATAGCACCACAGGATATCATTCCGCCCCCTGCTCCTCCTTCCTTACCCGAAAAACCTCCCTCTTCCCCTCCACCGCCAGAAGAATTAATTCCCTCCCCGATAACTCCACCAGAAAAACTTCCCAGTACGGAAGAAACAATTACCGTGACTGAATTTATTTTCACTGGCAATACTGCCTTTACTAGCGAAGAATTAAGCGAAAAATTTACTACAGATTTAACTAATAAAACTCTTTCCCTAACCAGATTACTCCAAATTGCCTCAGAAATTGCTACTCTTTATGCCGAACGAGGATATAGTACTTCTGGTGCAATTATTTCAATTCCCGAATCTACTCAAAAGCAAGGAAAAGGGATTGTTGAAGTAAAAATAATTGAAGGAGAACTAGCTGAGATCAAAGTATTACCAGCAGAAGATTCTTTAAAACTAAATTCTAACTATATCCGTTCTCGTTTAAACTTAGCTGCATCCAAACCCTTAAATATTTATCGCCTTCAAGAAGCCTTACAATTACTACAGCTCGATCCTTTAATTGATAGTATCTCTGCTACTTTATCCGCAGGTTCTCGTCCAGAGCAAAGCATACTCGAAGTAACGATATCAGAAGCAGACTCTTTTAATCTTCAAGATTTGGGGATAAAAATCGTTCTCCAAGTGTGGGTAGTTTCAGACGAGGAACAACCATTACTAAATATAATATATTAGGATGTGGAGAAAAATTTAGCTTTGCTTATATTAATACCGATGGCAGCGATGAGTTTAATGTTGCTTACACAATTCCCATTAATCCTTACAACGGGACTCTCAATTTTCTCTTTAAAAACACGGATAATAAAGTAGTTGAATCCCCTTTTAATGTCTTAGATATTGAATCAAAAACTCGTTCCTATGAACTAAATCTGCGCCAACCCATTATCCAAAATATCGATCGCATTACCCGAACTTTTGATGAGGTTGCCTTAGGTCTAACTACTTTCTGGCGCGGCAGCGAATCTTCCTTAGGAAACAAGCCTTTCCCTTTATCTCCTGGCTCAGAAGAAGACGGCGATATTCGTATTTTTGCCTTAAGATTTACCCAAGAATGGACGAGACAAAACGCCAATTCTGTCTTGGCCCTACGTTCAGAGTTTAGTCTAGGATTAGATGCCTTTGATGCTACTACCAACGAACAAATTGCAGGAGTTGAGAGAATACCCGATAGTCGCTTTTTTACTTGGCGAGGACAAACTCAATATGTACATTTATTAGCCCCAGAAACCTTATTTATCTTGCGGGGTGGCTTGCAGATAGCGAATGATGCCCTCTTGGGGGCAGAACAATTTAGTGTTGGTGGTTTCAATACTGTCAGGGGTTATCGTCAAGATGCTATCTTAACTGATAATGGGTTTATAGCCTCAGCAGAATTCCGCCTACCCATTACTAAGGGATTTACAGAATCAGGACTTGTACAGATCATACCTTTTTTTGACTATGGGAAAGGCTGGAATAATTTTGAAGTAGCCAATCCAAATCCTCATAACTTAGCATCTTTAGGAATAGGCTTACTTTGGCGGGAAAAGAATTTTAATCTACGCGTTGATTATGGTATTCCGCTAATTGATATAGATTCACGGGATAAAACTCTACAGGAACAGGGTTTGTATCTATCTCTGCAATGGAATTTTTTGTAATATGTACCTATAAAGAATTATGAAAATTGTTCGCTCGATCGCTATTTTCTTTTTCCTCGGTTTATTCTTGACTACAGGAATCATGCCAGGGTTAACCCAATTACCCCCAGGAAATAAAACTAATGCTCAAAATTTAGTACAACAAGGCAAAAACTATTACGAAGCGGAGCAATTTCACCAAGCGATTAATAAATTAGAAAAAGCTGCGGATATCTTTGCTGAATTGGGAGAATTAGAGAAAGAAGCAATTACTAGGGCTAATCTATCCTTAGCCTATCAACAACAGGGAAACTGGCAAGAAGCCCACAATGCGATCTCCAAAAGTTTAATTCTTCTCGATTTTAAATATGATTTAGATACACCAACAACTTGGCAAATTCGAGATCTAACTCCTGAAAAACTACCATTAATCGCGAGAATAACTAATATTTATGGTCGTCTCTGGTATTTTCAAGGAAATCCAGATCATGCTTTATCTAGTTGGCAATTAGCTACTAAGATTTATCAAGAATTAGAAGATAGACAAGGAATTACTACTAGTCAGATTAATCAAATACAAGCGTTACAAACTTTAGGACTTTATCAAGAAGCAAGAAAGATTGGCATAACAGTCGAACAAAATCTAGATTCTCTGCCAGATGCTCTCAAATTTAAAGGATTACTCAGTTTAGGTAATGTTTTTCGCTCTATTGGTGATTTAGCTAATTCTAAAAAATATCTACAAGCAAGTTGGGAATTAGCTAAAAATTCTAACTCCGAGCAAAACTTAAGTCATAGTTTACTTAGTTTAGCTGATACTTGGCAGTCCTGGGGCAACTTGGAAAGAGAAAGATTTTTACCTATTCGTTATGAATATTTTCCTTGGCGTTGCGATATTAACGATTCCTCACCTATTCCTCAAAAAGCCCAAGAATTCTATGAAAAAGCAGAAAACAATTATCAAAAAGTATTACAAAAACAGCGATCGCCTGCTGCGACCACAGTAATTAAAACTCAACTAAATCTCTTAAAACTATTACTTACTACTGGTCAATGGTCAAAGGCACAGACATTATCTAAGAATATAAAGCTAGCTGATTTATCTAATAATAGAACCAAAGTTTATAGCCAAATTAATTACGCCAAAAGTCTAGCCTGTATTAAACAACAATATTCTCCAGAAAATATCTCATGTAATAAAATTACTCGCTTAATCGAAACAGCAATTCAAGATGCTGCAGAATTAGAAGACAAGCGAGCACAATCCTATGCTATTGGTAATTTAGGTGGATTATATGAATATTTTGCACTTTTAGAACAACAGCAACAACAAAACATTAAAGCACAGCAATGGATACAGCAAGCACAACAATTAACTCAAAAAGCATTATATTTAGCACAACCTAGCCAACTACCAGATATAGCTTATCAATGGCAATGGCAATTAGGACGTTTATTAGAAGCAGAGGAAAAGACACTAGAGTCTATTACTTATTATCAATCTGCTGTCCAAACTCTTGAATCTGTACGTGGCGACTTGTTAACTATCAATTCAGATATACAGTTTTCTTTTCGAGATAATATCGAACCTGTTTATCGACAATTAGCTCAATTACTGCTACAACAACCAATTCCTCAAAATCTAGATCAAACTCGCCAAGTTATCCAAAATCTTCAATTAGCAGAATTAGAAAACTTTTTACGCTGTAACATCCAAAATACCCAAGCATTGGATAAAATCGTTAATCGTCCCAATTCTACAGAAGCAGTTATCTATCCTATTATTCTCGATGAACAAATTGATGTTATTCTCAAATTGCCTAATTCTGACGAACTGCTATATCACAATACCAAACTATCTAAAGGAGAAGTACAAGAGGTACTGGAACGATTACAAGACAACCTAGCTAAACCTCAAGAGAGAAAGAAGGTTCAAGAAGATGCTTATCGAGTTTATCAATGGTTAATTGCACCCTTTACTACAGATTTAGAAACAGCTAAAGTTGATACCTTGGTTTTTTTCTTAGATACCCCACTAAGAAATATCCCGATGGCTGCTCTTTATGATGGCAATAACTATGTAATCGAGAAATATGCTGTAGCCGTAACTTCAGGTTTAGAACTACTAGAACCAAAAATATTACAACGAGAGCAATTAAACGCGATGCTAGCTGGTTTAACAGAATCTCGCCAAGGTTATCCTCCTCTGAAAAATGTAGATCTCCAGTTAAACCAAATTAGTGCCGAAATTTCCAGTCAAATTCTTCTAGATCGAGAATTTACTGTCTTAAATTTCCAAAATCAGCTCCAATCTCTTTCTTTCCCTGTGGTTCACATTGCTACTCATGGTCAATTTAGTTCTCAACCAGAAGAAACCTTTATTATTGCCTGGGATAATCCCATCGATCTTAATAAATTGAGTAATTTACTAAAAAATAGTTTAGAAACTAAATCTGAACCAATTGAATTATTAGTTTTGGCTGCTTGTGAAACTGCTCAAGGAGATAAGCGGGCTACTTTAGGATTAGCTGGGATAGCAATTAATGCTGGAGCTAGAAGTACTCTGGCAACTCTCTGGAAAGTTCCGGGTGATGATTCACCCGGAGATCTCTTGAGTCAATTTTATCAAGAATTAAGCGAAAATCCCGATCTTACTAAAGCTGAAGTTCTCCGTCGTGCTCAACTAGAATTTTTAAAGGATGATAGTCGCAATCGTCCCTACTTTTGGGCTCCCTACATTTTACTAGGCAACTGGTTCTAACTGTAGCGACCCAGAATGTGCGATTCGTTTCTAGAAAACCGATTCAGTATTCTAGTAGTCCACCAAAATCATTTTGGTGGACTACTAGAAATATCTCTTTCTTCGGATTGACAACGGCTAGACACACCACAATACAAGCAAACCATAGCATAATCTATATTGCTACATCTAAACTAGGCGGAAATCACCTCTCATACTTTACGTCTTTTACTACGCAGTCAATTTGGCATTGATGTCCTTACTTTCCAATCTATCTCAAATTAGTACAATTTAATTCACACCACTATACTTTCGCAGAAATTCACCTAGAATTTGGATTTCTGGGCTGAGTTATCAAAACTTGAAACTGGCGGGTTAGGAGGCTAGACGAAGAATTCGGTCTAGCTCAGGAGACTGTGGCCGGAAGTCCGCTTCAGAAGCGGACTTAGGAGAAAGCACACGACTAATGGCAAAATGCTGAATTCCTCGACGGAGACGAGAAAAACTCAATTCGGAATGAAGGGGAGAAACTTTGGGCATCCAGTCGGACTGGAGTTGTTGTCTTTGGAATAAACCTAAGAGACAATAAGCGATACAAGCCAGATGGAATTAGGATTTTATTATCTACCAAAGTTAAATTGCCTAAGCTCGCTATCATGTGAGTTCTCAAAAAAAAGTTTGACACTTTATTTAATCCTCATTGCTAAGCGCCTGGCTTTGCTGGGCGTAATTTATTTTTTAGCGATCGCGTATAATATCGGTTTCATCTTGTCGAACTCACGTCCAACAAGATAAATTATCGGTAATTGAACTTTGAGGTGATAGATGACGGGCGTTGAAGTTTCTAACATGAGGTCATTTTAAACTATCCCCCCCCATTTTTGTCTGCTCTCCCTTTACCGGCTTCAAAGATCCCAGCATCTAAACTTTATAGAGACAATATCGATTTCGACCCTGCCGTTTAGCCATGTATAAGGCGGCGTCAGCCTCTCCAATCATCTGTTTAGAGTCGGTATCTGGGGTAGGTATTTGACAAGCTATTCCGATGCTGATGGTAACGAATCGACTAACTTCTGATTTTTCATGGGCAATTTGAAGATATAGAAGTTCGTCTTGAATATTTTTTGCGATCGCAATTGCTCCGTCAAGATCTGTCTTGGGCAGAACAATGACAAACTCCTCACCACCATAGCGTGCTACCAAATCAGCAGGTCGCTTCACTGCCTGTTTGGCTGCTTGAGCCACCTTAACTAAACAATCATCTCCAACTTGATGTCCATAATGATCGTTATAGCGCTTGAAAAAATCTACATCGAATAAAATCAGGGATAATGGTTTCTGCTCTCGGGTCATACGCTTCCATTCCCTAGCTAAATAATCATCGAAATAGCGTCTATTCGCAACCTGGGTTAACCCATCGAGATTCGCCAAACGCTCTAGTTCTTGATTGACATCCTGAAGTTCTTTGGTTCGTTCATCAACTTTTTGTTCTAGGATATGGCTGTAATCTTCCAATTTTGCGTAAAGGCGAGAATTTTCCATGGAAACCGCTGCTTGTGCTGACAATATCCGCAAAATTTCAACTCGCTCTGGGGTAAAAGCCCCAGTAGTTAGGTTATTTTCCAAATAGATAATGCCATTGAGTTTCCCTTGATTAAGCAAAGGTGCGCAGAGAACAGATTGAGTTTGCCTAGCAATAATATAGGGATCTCCCATGAATTGATCCTCAAAAGCTGCGTTTTTCAAGACTAGGTTTTCCTGGGTACGCAGGACATAGTTAACAATGGATGTTGAGAGATGCGTGAGTTGCGTCGCAGCATCGATAGCATCTATGGGAATCGATTGCAAGATCTTAACTTCCTCTGAATCGGCAACGCCTGCGGCTTCAATCACCCAGGTGTTAGGCTCTATATCTTCTCCGATTAAAGGTAGAATCAGAATCCCAGTTTGCGCGCCAGCATTCTCAATCATTGTTTTCATGAGCGTTGCTAGCAATTTATGTAGAACAATTTCACTAGCCAAAGCTTGGGATGCCTTGATCACTGTTGTCAAATCTAGAACACTGAGATTGCTCTCAGACGTTATGTCAGCAGATATTTGATTTTTGATCTCTGTTTTAATAAATCTTTTCGCAAGCAAGTGGGGATATTGGGTTTCTAAGTCCTCTACTTTGCGTTGAGCACCCCAGATTTGATAACCATAATGCGCCTTCTTAAGATAAATTTGAGCGATTTCCTCTTTATCTTTTTCCAACCAGAACTTGGCTGCTAGTTCATTACCTAGAGCTTCATTCTGGATAAATTCATTTTCGGCAGCAGAGGCAATAGAACGGTCGTATAATTCCACCGCTTCTATATCTTGGGCCATGATTCTGGCAATTTCTGCCTCGACCAAAAGATACTTATGTAAGAAATTTTCTGGACAATTATCTGCCCAATTTTGCATTTTCTTTTGATTGATTTCCAGTTTTGCCCAATATTCTTTTTTCTCCATTTTCGTGGCTTCAGGATATAGAGCTATGATGGCGAGTGAAGAGTAACAATTATGTTCAGCTTGGGCAACCATACCGAGAATGAAAGGAAGGAGCTTTTCTGCTGATAGTGAGTATTGAAGCGCCAACTCGTATTGAGAATAAAGATAAAGAATTTGAGATTTCAAAATATAGTAAAAGCATAAGGAGAAATAATCTTGGCTTAGCTGACAATTTTCAATATGTTGTGCCTCGGTCATTTCGTCATTGTGAAAAGAGAATTTCTCTAGAGTTCTGCTGCTCAAGTTTAATATTGCTAGCTGGTATCCCGATATAGTGTTATGGGATATTATATTTTTGGGTTTAGAGGCAAACAGCAGATAATTTGGGATGGCAACTAGAATATCTTCTAATTTTTTTCCTTCAAAAAAATTATGGCATACACGGTTATTTAAGGTGTATCCTGCAAACTGTATATCTCCAGATTCCAAACCTACTTCATAACCCTCTTCATTTATAGGATGGGCAAACTTGATTGGTTTAACCCATGGATTTACGAAATTAGCTAACATAACGCATGCTTTGCACTTATTTGCCAAATCGTTAAACCGATCGCTAATTTTTACAGCCAGCAAGCCAAATTCATAAGCTGATCTAAAATTTCTAGACCGTGTTAATAATATAGTTGCATAACAACCGTAAGTCATAGCAGATGCTGCTGTAGGACCATATTTCAAAGAAAGATTAGAGCCTTTTGTTGCGATTAAGGCATATAAATTCTCGTTGAGAAAATAAGCTGGAGTGAGCAGATATAGCAACAATTTTAAGGCCAGTTTTTTCTCGGAAACGTTCATTTCTGGCTCATTAACCAGTGAGGCAATTTTTTTATCCCCTAAATTTTTCTTGGCTTTGGCAAGTTCTAGATTAAGTGCATTTAGCCAGTCGTCTTTTGGCAGATCAATGTCCAGCAATTGTAGTCCTTTACGTCCTGCACCAATAGCTTCTTCGTTCTTTCCCACCATTGTATAGAGCAGAATTAGAAAACTGAAGGTGTCAGCCTTTTCCATAGATGATTTTGCTTTTCCCAAGAGAAGCTCAATCAATGATTCAGACCTGTCATAGTGACCATTTAAATACTCAAGTTCCGATTTCTCTTGGTAAAGTTTAAACGTTAGTTCATAATTCTCGGCCCAGCTATAACTATGTAAATATTTAATTCCGACTGTCAAATATTCTAGCGCAGCATTATAAGCTGTAGCTTGTTTGGCTTTTTGACCGGCTTCTAAATTTAATCTTGCCAATTCTATTTGTTCTTGCTCATCTGTAATCAACTCTCTGCCAAGGTTGAAATGATCGACTAATTCAAAAAGTCTTTCAATACGCTCTTGTAAGGAGATATTTGCCAGCAAAAGTCGCCCGATTTGTAGGTGAACAGTTTGTTTTCTATTCTCTTCAATCAAAGCATAAGAAGCTTGTTGGATGCGATCATGACTGAATTTATAATCTTGAATTAATAGCTCTTCGTCTAACTCGGATATGGTCAAAATTAACCCTGACTGCACTGCTGGCAAAAGATTTTGAAAAACTTCTGAGGTGGATTGCTCGCAGATGATAGATAGAGTCTTTAAATCAAAAGATGCGCCGACACAAGCTGCTAAGCGTAAAACCTGCTGGGTTTGGGATGCTAGTCGCTTCACTTTGTCAATCATCAACTCCACCACGTTATCTGTGATGTCCATCGCTTCAATTTGAGCTATATCCCATTGCCAACAGAGACGATCAAAATCAAACTTGAGCAGATTTTCAAGATGGAGAGTTTTCAGAAATTGATTAACAAAAAAAGGATTGCCACTAGTTTTTAGCATCATCAATTCTGCTAAGGGTTGCACAGATAGGTGAGCGCAATATAGGGTCTCAGCAAGGATTTGGCTAACACTATCGAGTGATAAAGGTGCTAGGGTGATATGATTGATGATGGCTGATTGCTTTTGCAACTCCTTAAGGGTGATCGCCAAGGGATGAATAGAACTAACTTCATTATCTCGATATGCTCCAATCAGAAACAGATATTGCGTGTCATTATCTGTCACCATTAGTTCTATCAACTTGAGAGTAGCCGAATCTACCCACTGCAAATCATCTAGAAAGATTACTAAAGGATGCTCTAGGGCGCAAAATACTCGAATAAAGTTGCTGAAAACGAGATTAAAACGATTTTGGGACTCGGTTGGACCTAAAGAGACCACTGCAGGCTGACTGCCGATAATTAATTCTACCTCGGGAATAACATCAATAATAACCTGAGCATTTTGTCCCAAAGCGGCTAAAATTTTTTCTCGCCATTGGCTAAGCTGGATTGAGTTTTCAGTTAATAGTAGCTGCATTAATCCTTGAAACGCAGCTACTATAGCGGAATAGGGAATATTACGCTGAAACTGATCAAATTTACCATAAATAAAATAACCTCTCTTTTCGGTAATCGGTTTATGGATTTCCTTCACCAGTGCTGACTTCCCAATACCAGAGTAACCTGCAACAAGCATCATTTCCATGGGAGCCTTATTTTCGCTGCGATTCAGTTTTTCCTCTATCTTCTGAAGTTCTGAACCTGGTGTCCCTTCTGCTACTCTCTCAAATGCTTCTAATAAAATCTCTATTTCTTGCTCTCTACCATAAAGTTTTTGGGGAATTTGAAAATTGTCAGAAATATCATGAGACCCGAGAGAAAACTCTTCAATTGTTCCAGTTTTCTCCCACTGTCTGAGACATTCTTCCAAATCAGTGTTAAGTCCCCAAGCACTTTGGTATCTAGATTCTGCCGTTTTTGCCATCAGTTTCATGACAATGTCTGAGATGATGGTGGGTAGGGAATCATCACCCTGTCTCTCTAAAAATTCACAAGGTGGCATAGGCTGTTTTGCAATCTGACAATGGACTAACTCCATGGGATCAGAGCTAGGAAAAGGGAGTTGCCCCGTTAGTAGTTCGTAGAAAGTGACGCCCAAGGAGTAAAAGTCTGTGCGATAGTCCAGAGACCGATTCATCCTTCCTGTTTGTTCCGGGGATATATATGCTAATGTGCCTTCAAGAACATTGGGATGTTTTAGGGTGGGATTTTCCCGAGTGAGGATAGTAGATATCCCAAAATCAATGATTTTTAACTCTCTGGTTTTTGGATTAAGAACGATATTAGAAGGATTTATGTCTTTGTGAATAATATTAGCGGCGTGAATCTGCCCCAAAATTTCGGTAATCTTAAGCGCGAGGCGGAGAAATTCTGGGATTCGCTCTACACTCCCCCCAATTTGATGAAAAAGACAGGACTTATTCATCAATTTTGTCAAAGAGGAGGCTCCAAAATCTTCCAGGATCATTACTAAAGTTCGCTGATAGGGTTCTAATTCATAAGCTTGAATGACTCCATCTAGATTTAAGTTGCGAGTGATTTCATATTCTTGTTTATAGCGTGTGAGCTCTTGTGCCGTAGGATAATCTTGCTTGAGAATTTTGAGAATAAAGGAACGACGATCTGACTCTCGACTACCTCGATAGACTTCTGAGTTAGCACTTTCATAAATTTTCTCAGCAAGAAGGTAGTTGCCGATTACTCGTCTCATGAATGTCCCTCTACTATGTTTTTTATCCCAACCAATGTATATAAAAATACCCAATTGCTTAGAGAAAACATCCAATCAAGCAAGATATAATGCTGAAAGCTTGTGACTTTTACAATGCTCCTCAGGCAAAACGCGATCGCACAAGTCTGACTACTGGAAAGGGAATATTAATATGGGAAGAAAATAATATGGGAAGAAAGCAGCTTGCGATCGCGAACTAACTTGTAATACTATTGACCATATATTGAGGATCCATTAATGTATAGGCTTGCTTTCCATAATATGTACGTTCTATGTTTCGAGCTTTAATTACCTGTGAAATTTTCTTCAATTCCTCCTGAAATTTTTTGATGACCCTATGGGCTTCACGATCAAACTGAGATAATTGATAATCTCCTATCCTATTTGATCGAATAAAGTTGAGATAAAAACCAAGACTTTGAACTAGTACGTTTTTCAAGGGAGGCATTAGTTTCGCCAAATCTTCCTGAAATATCGGAGTCTCCAAATCTGTATGAGGAGGCTCCATTAGACAATAGGGCATATTCGGGGCAAATGTTACATATTTATACAAGCCATAATGCACAGCATTATGTTGAGCAGTGGCCAGAAAAATAATATTGCCAACTGTTTCAACGATTTCTTCAATAGTCTTGAATTTAGTAGGAAAATCTGGAATCCCCATCTTCCCATTATCTAAACTTCCCCCAATTTCATCCCCCCAAGTTTGCAGCTCAAAATCTTCTAATACATCCTGATTAGAATTGTAGTAAAGGTTGACATATTCTCTAACAAACTCATGAACAGCATCCCAAACTAACTTGCCATCATCTCTGTAGGGATAAAATAAGTTTGGATCTTCAAGATTTTGCTTTTTAATTTTATTTGGAAAGGACATCTCTTTGAAACTATATGTCCTCATTCCCCTTCCAAAAAAATTTGCTAATTCTTCTTGTGCGCAAGGAATTACCATGCCAAAGGGAGGAATTTTGCCATCTTTGTGAGTAGGTCTGTAATATCTGATCAATGTATTAACTGCTAAAGTATCCTGATAATGGGGCTTAAGTAAGGCAAATAATGGATGATTCGGAGACAAGTTGCGATAAGTAGCCATCACCAAAGAGCCTAACAGGTAATGTGAACGCATACTGTGAGTCCAAACAGTTTGTACGAGCAGATCGGCATTCTGAACGAACATTTTGGCCATTTTCCAATGTGTTCCGTGTGCTGGGGTATAAATGGGATTTGTGGCACTAGTTATTTCTGTTGCATAGAGTTTAATAGCTAAAGGTTGTAACAGCCCATTGTCTTGACGGTAAAATAGAGCCACTGGATTGGTCGTGAACTGTTTACGGCCATCTGATAGCTCTTTAGGATGATCAACCATCACTTTTAAGCTCGAATAATCAGCAAGGTAAAGCCGCTGTTCTCTCAAGGCTTCTTCATAAGTTTTGCCAGTTAAGATGCCAATAATATCTTTGACCTTAATACTTTCTAGGAAGTCATCTTCTTCGAGATTTTCTCGGAAATCTTTTTCTCCTTGTTTTTCTAAGATCCCATCTTCTTCGAGTTTTGTCAGAAACTCATATTCTTCAAGTTTTTCTGGAAACTCATATTCTTCTGTTATTCCCTTAATCCAAGTTGGGTTTGGCCCAGAAACTCGTTGCAAGCCGAAATAATTATCATCATTGAAGTTTTCTAAATATTGATAATCTGGACGCTTGAAGAAGAAGAAATAATAATCCTTGAAGTCTGGGAAAGGATATCCTTTTACCAAAGATTTAAGCCAAGCATAAATTCCAGCAATTGTCATCATCACAACTTTATAAATTGTCATCACTGTAAGCTTAAAGCTTGGCCAAGTGACGAGTAATTCGCCAATCCCTTGTGTGGTCAGAAAGGCAAGATTACCATTAAAGCTGTAGTAAGGAAGTTTTAGATCATATTGGTAAAGCTCTTGCATCCATTTCAAATATCGCTGTCTTTTCTGCTTTCCTTGTGAATCTTTTTGAGGTAATAACAGTTTCCTGGTCATATTTCTCTCCTTTTTGATGATGGGTATAATTTCCTTAATGGCCTTCATATAGCAACGGGGAAATTTTGGTCGCTAAGAAAAAAATAATCGCTGAAACCCTTATAAATAAAGAGCTTAAACTTTGAACCCCAAAATACATTGAAACCATTTATGGAAGTAAATCAGCATGTTAGGCTAGTGTCCCGCTTTGGTTCTTTACTGGGACAGTTTTTTTCTGAAACTCTTGGTAATTAAGTATTACGGGCTCCAAAAAAATTGCTTGCCGATAACTGTAAATGGGACAGTTAATAGCTTAAAAATCCTTAGCGACCAAAATTTCTCTTCTGCTATACAAAGGCGTTAATAATCTTTGAATTAAGCAAACCGTGAGTTATGAAAATCGCTTAACAATATTTACAAATCGTAGTGCGATCAGGTTGAACCGCTATCATTTTCTTGCCTTGATCGTATTCAAAAACTTTCTCGCACAAGCCAGTTGCACTATTAAGAGCGCATGCTAAAACTGTTTGATAATTCTGAACAGAATGATTATCTACTATGTCAAACTTCCCTGTTAAATTATCACGGTAAAATGAAATTAAATAAGCATAGGTTAAATGTCGGTAGCCCTGGTCTTCAAGGGGGGTGCAGGGAACCTTATCATAGACATTCTGGATACGAACTGTTCGGGTCTCAGGATCTTGTTGAGAAGGTTGCTGCTCATAGAAGGTAACAAATGCTTGATTACCAACACGAGGAGAGGCGTAATTATAATTAGAAGATTTAATCTCTGGTCTTGATAATGCCAAATCAAGGGTGAACAAAGTACTCAAAGTACAGCCCAAACTATGTCCAGTAATATAAAGTTGATCGATTGGCTTTTCCGATGCTTGATATTTATCAACCAACGCAAAAAGTTGATTCTGCATTGAAGCTGTATCACCATCACTATCAGAATAAATATGATAGAAGCCTGACTCCACAGCAACATCTGATGGAACGAAAACATCTTTTTTATAGGCTGTAAATTTAAATGGAGTATGGTCAAAGCCAAAATCATCGCATAGATCTTCGATACTGTCTGTTCCTCTGAAGGCAAATATATAGGTATACGGAGCTTGTTGCGTTCTAAAAACAACTCCATAACATTCAACTTTCTTCAGCTCATTAAAAACTGCATCAACTCCTGTCCAGGAATCAACAAGCTCGTAACCCTTGGGTGGTGTGACATTTTTCGCATTGCACTCAGTAGGATTTTCCTTATTCAAGGCGTTATAAGCTTGAATACTAGCATCAACTAAAAGTAATGACTTATCGCGATCTATCTCGGAAGTTTCAAGATAGATAGTTGTATTTTCCAAAGTAATACCCTCCAAATTCAAGATTACATTAAAGTGTTTTTAAGTACTCTACAAGCTCCCACTTCTGATCGTCTGTTAGGTTAACCCCATATTCATGACCGTGGTTAGAATTTCCTTCCAAAGAAGTATCAAATTCAAATAGAGAAATATCACTAACTTCTGCATTGGAAACATATCCGACTTTTACTGGATCAAACTCTCTATTTCCGACGTAAAAGACTTGGGAACGCTCTTCTTGGGGTAGCAAAAGTTCGTATAGATTAGCTATAGAACCATTATGCAAATAAGGCGCAGTAGCCCAAATACCGTTTAATGGACGAGCCTTGTATACCCTTTGCTTAGCCGCTTTTTTAGCGTTTTTAAGAGACGAAATCTGAGATGCTTTTGAGATCGCTCCATATTTTGAGAAGAATCCTCGTAAATTAGTAACCTCTTCGATAGAATCTACAGCATTGGACATTTCCAATTCAGCCGCTTTAATCGTTGCTAATGGATGTTTTGCAAGAGCCCCTATAGTTGCATTAAGTAAAGGATTCAAGGCACTTGTTTCAGGGGGAATTTGTTCAAGATTGGGAATCATTCCCAGCCGACCTTCATACTTTCCTGCTTCTAGCTTGCGTGCCAGGTTTTCCAATTCCTTGGGATCGGTTTTAACCTCTGCTAGAGGAATGAGTTTCGCTTGGTAAGGAAGTGCTTGATCTTGACGGGAAATTACCGTGTGGCATCTTAAGCAATACTGGTCGTAAAGTACTTTCCCTCTTTTAGCAAGTTCTTGATTAATAGCAGGTAAGTACTTTTCTGGCCATCTTGGAGAACGTAGTTCAGCAACCCATGCCTCAATCTTGCCCAAATTATCGATTTTCACAGAAGAATCATAAACAGGCAATCCCTTTTCCAATAGGCCAGTCAATCCTTGATTTTCTGGAATATCAATAGTACCAAATGTACCAAGCACCTCACCTGCATTACGGATTAAAGTTCCCAGCTCTAATGGTCCATTCGGCGTAAAACCAGGCCATTGAACTACATCAGATTGGTGAGTCCCCCAAATAAAAGGGTAACTCACGGGTGCATCAGAAGGACGTGCATTTTCAGGCAGGTCATTGAAGGTTACCATCACCTGGTTAAAAATAGCTCCTACCGCATCAACTCGGGCAAAGCCATAATGAGCCTGGTTTGGATAATCGTAGTTAATCTTCCTATATTTATCCAACTTCTGGGTTTGGGCTAATAAAGTACCTCGTAATTTCGCTAAGTCATCTGAGTTAGCTTGAGAGCCTAACACCTTTTTCGCAAAACGAGCAAACTTCTGCTCATTTTCATAGGTTGCATAGAGTGCATCAACTAATCTAATCTGGAAACTTTCAATATCCCCGAGGGTTGGACCGCCATCAATCCGAATAGCAGTACCCTGATAACTGATCTGACCAGTATGGCACAGAGCACAGTTAAAACCGACCCATTCGTGTCCATTACTATCCACATCCTTGACAAATCCAATCGGTAACCCATCAGGATTTAGTTTGCTAGGCTTGGCTGGTAAATAACGGAAAGCATTAATATTTTCGTCAGAACGGAATAATTGTTGGCTTGATGCTTGTTCAAGAGCAAGGAACCATGAATAGGGCATTAACCTCGATCCTTGATCTGTGAAATAGAAAGACTGCTGGGTTTCCTCAGTCCATCCTTGCTCCAGATTGACCATATCACCTAAAGTAATAGCCAATACTTCTCCTTCTATAATTTCTAACAAAGTTCGGGCTAACCCATTTAGGGAATATCCAGCAAATCCGCAGACAAAAAACAGGATAAAGATCATTATGAGAATTTTTTTGCCAAACATTAGATTGTTCTCCCTTTCGAGCGAATTGAAGCAACTGAAACAGATGCTGAGAAAAGACTCTAAGTCATCAGTAGGATAGCCCTTAATCTAAAAGATGGCATAACTATCCGAATTTGGGTCTAACTTTTCAGTCATGATGATTTGTCAGTCATGATGTTTTGTCAAGGGGTAACACAAATTTCTTCTTGGGGATTAGGGATTAGGGATATGGAAGTGGTCAATTGACAATTTTCGATGCGCTCTCTGCTTGAGCTGGCGATCTCGAAGAGATCCGCTAGGAGTAACAAAATATGGAATGAAAATGATAGAAAACAATGGCAAAGATGGAGCCAACGACGACAACACTGGATTAGAGAAATTGAAGAAGGAAAATTTACTCCCGAAAAAATTAAGGAAGAGATGGAACTTTTATGGAGAGAGGAATAAAGTGAACAAGAGGGGTTGAGAATTCATTAATTTATGAATGTCTAATAAGTTATAATATTTTGGACAGTTCAATTTCACTAAAATATAGTATCTCCTAAGTCGTTTTTCAGGGTATTAGTAGACAGTTTTTCTATTAATCCATTTAGGAGACAGTAATCATCAAGTAAAGTCTCAAAGCAGAAATGAGATCGCTTATATGTTTGTTTTTATAATTATTGTCTTCCACTTGACTTTTATAGACGACTGGTCTACTATTGATTCATGAAGGCAGCAAATAAACGTAATGAACTAATCCAAATAGGTAGCCAAATTGTCGTTAGACAAGGATTTAAGGCAGCGAGTATCAATCAAATACTTTCTAATGCTGGCGTACCAAAAGGTTCTTTTTACTATTATTTTTCTAGTAAAGAGGATTTTGGGTTAGCTATTATTAACGATTTTGCTGAAAGATATCAAAATAAGCTAGACAATATTTTAGGAAATGAAACTTTGTCTCCCTTAGCAAGATTGCGCGAGTATTTTGAATTGGGTATAGCAGATATGAAAAATTCTGAATGCGCCCATGGTTGTTTAATGGGCAATCTGGCTCAAGAATTGTCAGCTCAGAATGAATCATTTAGAGAGCGCCTGAGTCAAGTATTTGCCGACTGGGAAGCTAGTTTTACTGAATGTCTTCAAGCAGCGGCAGCAGCAGGAGAAATCTCGTCCCACAAAAATATATCAAATCTAGCCAAGTTTATTTTGTCTGGTTGGCAAGGATCTATTCTGCAAGCAAAAGTAGCAAAATCCGTTTCGCCAATGGAAAATTTTCTGGAAATTGTCTTCGAGAAATTGTTGGTTAGAGATTTCTAATTAAAGACTAGATATTAATAGCTAGAATTGGCTATGTCCGATACTAGTAGACTAGTCTACTAGTAGACAAAAAATCAATCAACAAACAAACCATATTACAATAGCAAAAAGAACCATGACCAACGTGCCCCAACTTATCAGCCCTTTCGATGGAGAATTTTCTCTCAAAAATCGTGTGGTATTAGCTCCCATGACTCGCGCTCGTGCTAGTGCAAATAGAATGCCCAATGCTTTAATGGCGGAATACTATGCCCAGCGTGCAGGGGCAGGTTTAATCATTACGGAGGCGACATCCATATCATTGCAGGGGAATGGCTGGGTAAATACTCCAGGAATCTATACAGATGAACAAGCAGAAGCATGGAAACAAGTAGTAGAAGCCGTGCATGATCGCGGAGCCAAAATATTTTTGCAACTATGGCATACAGGCAGAGCATCCCACAGCAGTTTTCAACCAGATCATATATTACCTGTAGCTCCTAGTGCGATTGCAATTCAAGGGGCACAAGCCCATACTCCCGAAGGCAAACAAGCTTACGAAACTCCCAGAGCTTTGAATTCAGAAGAAATTCCTCAAATTGTTGAAGATTATCGTCAAGCGGCAATTCGTGCTAAGGAGGCGGGATTTGATGGAGTAGAAATACACGGAGCAAACGGGTATTTGATTGATCAATTTTTACAATCTAAAACCAATCAGAGGACGGATGCTTATGGAGGTAGTTTAGAAAATCGCTATCGTTTTCTCAAAGAAATAGTTGAAGCCATACTAACAGTATGGGATGCCACGGGAGTGGGAGTTAGGCTTTCTCCCAATGGTGTTTTTAACGATATGGGTTCAAGGGACTACCGAGAAACTTTTACTTTCGTCATAGAACAATTAAATAGCTATGGATTAGCTTATCTACATTTACTAGATGGATTAGCATTTGGGTTTCACGAGCAAGGAGAGCCTATGACTCTAG
>JAAUYH010015501.1_pt1 | contig 19124 bp, 16 predicted proteins | sample 7278061 | NCBI WGS metagenome assembly JAAUYH01 (sample SAMN14350203, study PRJNA611818) | marine sediment metagenome | isolation source: surface marine sediment (0.6m) | place: French Polynesia: Moorea | collected 2018-08 | reverse complement strand
ATCTCCATCTGGTCGAAAAAGATTTAATGTCTTGGGGGCATTAAATGCCATCACTCATGAAATAGTTACGGTAACTAATGATAGTTATATTACAGGAACTCAAGTGTGTGAACTCTTGAAAAAGTTAGCTGACTTAAAGTTAACAATCCCCATTACTTTAGTCTTAGATAATGCTCGTTATCAAAAGTGTAAAGTTGTCCAAAATTTGGCTGAAGAATTGGGAATAGAGTTACTCTATTTGCCTCCCTATTCTCCCAACTTAAATTTGATTGAGAGGCTCTGGAAATTTGTCAAAAAGAAATGTTTATATGCCAAATATTATGAAGACTTTTCTCAGTTTTCTTCAGCCATTTCTAGTTGTCTAGATTCCGCTCATTTAAAGCATAAAAAGGAACTTGATTCCTTGCTAACTTTGCGGTTTCAGACTTTCAAGAAAACTCAAATTATGGACGTGTAAAGTATAACTGGGCTTATTTTGCAAACACATATTTTTGATTACATATTATAATCACTACAAAAAGCTAAAAGCTTTAATCTAGTTAAGTTTTATTCTGACAGATAAATTTATAGCCATAAATTTGTTTATAAAGTTAATAACCAGTTAGAACTCTATTTATAACTAGCTCCAATGGAGATGAGGGAAGGATTGTCAGCTATGCTTCTAAACACCCATAACTCTGCATCAACACAATGGGAACAGCTATCATGCGATCGTGGATATATTAAAGATTTAGCTTTAAAGTGCTTGATTTGTGGTCAGTTTCACAGTACCCAAGACCACTGGAAATTTATGGCAGATATGCCCAGCCAACCAGATATGCTGATTGATGATTTGGTAAAAATGGGTGTTTACAACCAAAAAGCTTTAGAGGTAGCTGACAGTATTAGTAAGGCTGATTTACGTAAAGCTTTATTTCTCAAAATAGCTGGTCGTGGCAATCCTAAACGGGAACGATTAGTTAATGAACTAATTAAACAAGCAGGAGGCTTAGACGAAGCTTTTGCAGCAGCTTTCGGTCATAAAGCTGGGGAATTCTTCAACGATACTATTCGTAATCGTAATTTTACCCGTCGTCGATTTTTGCGTAACGTAGCCATCGGTGCAGCTTTAGTTACCTTAGCAAGTTGCAATACAGAGGAACAAGTTATCCAAAACCTTCCCGATGAAACTCCCTTTAATCTGACTAATAATGTAGAAAAAACTTCGCTTAGGGTTGCGTTTTTGCCTATTACCTGTGCTTCCCCTATTATTATGTCCGATCCCTTAGGCTTTTATAAGAAGCACGGCTTAAATGTAGAGTTGCAAAAGTATGCTAGTTGGTCAGTAGTGAGGGATGCAGCGATCGCAGGAGAGTTAGATGCTTATCATATGCTTGCACCTATGCCCATTGCTATGACTTTAGGTTTAGGCTCAACGGCTTTTTCTGTCAAGCTTGCTAGTATCGAAAATAATAATGGTCAGGGAATTGCTGTTGCTAACAAGCATAAGGGAAGAATAAATGGTCCTGCTGACTTTAGAGGTTTTACTATTGGAATTCCTTTCGACTATTCCAATCACAACCTAATTCTGCGCTATTACCTAGCTGGGGGAGGTTTAGATCCTGATAAAGATGTTAGGACTATTATTATGCCACCTCCAGATGCGATCGCGAAAATGGCAACAGGACAAATTGATGCTTTTATTTTGCCTGATAACTTTACCCAAAGAGTGGTTTACAACGATATCGGTTTTATCCACATCTTAACTAAGGATATTTGGCAGGGGCATCCTTGCTGTGCCTTTACTGCTAGCAGTGAGTGGATTGAAGAATATCCCAACACTTTTAGAGCCTTAAATAAAGCAATTATCGATGGTGCTAACTATGCTGATAGACCAGAAAATCGTCAAGAAATAGCCCGTGCGATCGCGCCTAGAAAATACCTCAATCAACCAGTAGAGGTCTTAGAAGCAGTGATGACTGGTAAGTTTTCTGATGGACAAGGTAATATGTTCAATATACCCGATCGTATTCAGTTCGATCCTTATCCTTGGAAGAGTTTTGCTACCTGGATTTCAACTCAGTTAGTCCGTTGGGACTACTTGCCAGAAGAGAAAGCTAATTATCGAGAAATAGGCGATCAAATATTTTTGACCGACTTAGCGAGAGAATTAGCAGAAGAATTGGGCGCAGAACCACCACAAGAGTTATTACGAGTAGAAAAGCTCAAATTTGATGAACTTGACCCTACACAACCTCAAGCTTATCTGAGAGAACAAATCGATCGGTTTGGAGTTTAGTTAAGTTATTAATAGATAATTGACAGTTGACAATGGACAATTGATTATTCAATTCTTTTCTATAAAATGAGAGAGAGCTATCTATTGTCCATACCAAGCAAAACTTTCTTATCTGAAATACTTAAATGTTTACTACAAATACAATCCTGTAGTAGTGTTGCTTCGCGACGCTAAGCTAGTCCTTTAGGGCGAAGCAACACTATCAGATAATCTGTTGCATTCTTTTTTGTATCTCGTATTAGCAATCAAGAGTATTATCTAGTTCCCAGCTAGTAATCTGAGTACTATAATCATGCCATTGTTGATATTTAAGTTTTAAATAAGAAGCGACAAAAGAATCACCAAAAGCTTTAGCAAAAACTGGATTGGCTTCCAGACAACGTAAAGCATCTAGCAAGTTACCAGGAAGTCGTTTAACCCGATCTGATGGTAAAGGATGGGTATAACTATTATTATCGCATCGATCGCCTGGATGAATTTGACGAATAACTCCATCAAGTCCTGAAGCAATAATTGCTGCGGGAAGAAGATAAGGATTAGCTGCGCCGTCAGCTAGACGCAATTCAAATCTACCAGCATCAGGAATACGAATCATATGGGTACGATTATTACCACTGTAGCTAATAGTGTTCGGCGACCAAGTTGCACCAGATAGAGTAACAGGAGAGTTAGTGCGCTTGTAAGAATTAATTGTCGGATTGGTAAAAGCACACAAAGCAGAGGCTGAGTTTAAAACGCCCCCAATAAATTGATATCCTAGTTGAGAAAGTCCCAATTCCCCCTCAATGTCTTTGAATAAGTTCATTTTGCTTTCCTTACTCCAGACAGAGAGATGGAGATGACAACCGTTACCAGTTAAGTTGGCAAAAGGTTTGGGCATAAAGGTAGCGCGAAATCCATGTTTTTCGGCGATCGCTTTAACCATATATTTAAAGAAAGCATGGCGATCTGCTGTAACTAGGGCATTGTCATACATCCAGTTCATTTCAAACTGCCCATTAGCATCTTCATGATCGTTTTGGTAAGGTTTCCATCCCAAAGACAACATGGCATCGCAAATTTCACTAACCACATCATAACGGCGCATTAATGCCTGTTGATCGTAGCAAGGTTTGGAGGCTCGATCGCGACTATCAGAAATTGCACTACCATCAGCAGATAAAAGAAAATATTCGCATTCAACTCCTGTTTTGATAATATATCCTTGCTCTTGAGCTTGTTTGAGCATTCTCTTGAGGACTAATCTCGGAGTTTGTTGTATGGGTTGTCCGTCTACTCCATAGAGATCGGCTGGCATCCAGGCGACATCGGGTTGCCAAGGTAACTGGAATAAACTGTTAGCATCAGGTATCGCTAAGACATCAGGATCGGCAGGAGTCATATCTAACCAAGCAGCAAACCCAGCAAACCCTGCTCCATTCTCCGCCATTTTATCTATACTTTGGGCAGGTACTAGTTTTGCTCTCTGTACCCCAAACAAATCGGTAAAAGAAATAAGAAAGTAGCGAATTTGGCGATCGCGGGCAAGTTCTGATAGCAACATCATAATCGGCAATAAAATAACTCAACTATACTAAAAGCCAATCCCGATTTATATTTGTAGCAATCAACACTAGTAGGGGCGTTTCACGAAACGCCCCTACCCTGAATTCCTAAAGTTCCATTAACCCCTCGACTAACCTTTGCATCCCATCCCTGGCAGTTTCTGGATCTAAAGCACCGTAAGCGACTCTTAAATAGCAACCATCCTTAATACCAAAAGTACTACCAGGAATTGTGGCGACTTTATAGTTTTCAATTAATTTTTTTGCCAACTCAAGATCGGATATTGCTGTATTAATTTTCAGGAAAAAATAGAAAGCACCTGCAGTATCAGCTACAGTACATATTTCTCTGATAGCACTAAGCTTTTGTAAAAAATCTTCTCGAACAAGACTAATAGCTGGTAAATATTTTTGACAATAACTAACACCAGCCTTTAAAGCCCCTAAAGCAGCATATTGAGAAATAACAGGAGGACAAATCAGGTTAGTATCTTGAACTTTTTTTACGGGCATTAATAAATTTTTGGGAATAACCATATAGCCAATACGCCAACTAGCAAAACCATAGGCTTTAGATAAACTAAACAGCGAAATAGTATGGTTTTCACTCTTGGGTAAGGAAGCAGGAGAAAAATGTTCTACCCCCTCATAGGTAAAATATTCATAGGCTTCATCACTGATATGATAGATTCCCCTTTCCTCACAAATTTGATTGACTTGGGCTAAAGCTGAAGAAGGATAAACTACTCCTGTCGGATTGTTAGGAGAAATAGTTACTACTGCCCTAGTTTTACTAGTAATTGCTTTAGCGATCGCTTCTGGTTGTAGTTGATAGTTTTCATCTGTAGGGACTAATATAGGTTGGCAATTTGCCATGGTAATTGCCATTTCATGATTAAAATAATAAGGAGTATTAAGAATAATTTCGTCTCCAGCAGAAGTAATCGCAAGAATGGCATTCATAAACGCCATATTACTGCCAGCAGTGACGACAACACAGTTATCTCGATCGATTTCAATGTTGTTTTCGACTTTTAATTTAGTGGCGATCGCCTTTCGTAAAGCAGGAATTCCTTCTACTTCCTGATATATATGATTAGCTGGATCGGCAAGAAACTCTGTAACCGCAGCGATCGCTTCTGGAGGAGGAGGATAAGAAACGACTCCTTGTCCTAGGGAAATAGTCCCTGGATTTTGACTAATCCACTCGCCAACTATAGGAATTAGAGGAGACTGTACCGCCTCCATCCGAGAATTTGAGTTTAACTCTAGCTGTCGATCTTTCATTAAAAATCTCGATCTTATATCCTAGTTAAGCTATTGTATCTAACTTCAGACTCCGAACTCCCAACTCCCAACTCCCAACTCCCAACTCCCAACTCTAATTACACTCCTCTCCTAGTAACAAAAAACGACATCCTGCTGAAGGTTCATCTCGGATCATATTTTTGAGAGAAAAACCTTTATAAATATCTTCAACCACATCCCTTCGATCGCTTAAATCAAACCTACCTGTAATATCAGCTTGGGGGTCGAAATCTAATTCTCCTGTTTCTCGCTCTACGTTGCTAATATTTGTTAAAGCAGCCTTAATAACATCTTGTGAAGGAGACTGATACTGAAAAGCAAGATTAAGGTCTACATTACTCAACAAACTGACAAAGTTATTCAAGTTTTGTCCACTACTAAAGAAAGTATGTAAAGTAGGAGGATCGTAATTGACTGCTTCAGAAACTGCTTTGGTAAAATCTGCCGACTGGAAATTTTGATTATTACTAGGTAAAGAACAGTATTGCTGCACTAGCTTGCCTCGATCTGCCGAACCACGACCATGAACTCCAATTACAAACCCATTATTGTCAAAAACGGGTCCACCACTCATGCCTGGACGAGTTTGATCGTAATAAAAAAGGCTGTAGCCATTTTCTCCTTCACTTGGTTCGATTTTTTGGGTAATGGGTGTCCAAGCTAAACGTCTCTGTCTACGGGCAACTTTTCCCCGACATTTCCCTGTAGTGGCATCTTTTTCTTTCTCAGGATCGGGCCAACCAGAGATATAAATTCTCTCTCCCACTTCTACATTATCAACATTGCCAACCGATGCAACGGGATAATTGCGATCGCTTTGGAAACTAACCACCGCTAAATCTGCCCCAGCAACCCTACGAGGAATTTTAAGGGAGTAACAGCCAAAACGTAATAATTGAGCTACTACTTTAGGCTGATCTTCTAGAGGACAATCTCTACCATCATTAATTTCCTTAACTTGATAAACTAGTCCGTCACTGGTACGAATTCCATAGGGTTGGTTTTGTTCTAGATATCTCTGTTTAAAGTTGTGGGTAACAGTTAGAACATAATAGGTGTTATTATCTCTAGCAATAATTACTCCAGAGCCAGGATTCCAAATACCATCAGGATTATTTTGTTGTGCCAGAGGATTATTCCGATTAGCTTCTAATTCAGTCACTAATTCTGGTGTTAATCCAGGGGCAATAACCACTGTAGTTTGTCTGGCAATGGAGTTAACTTCTTCTATAGATAATTCTGCTAACGCTGGAGATGACAGTGTTATCCCGCTTACGCTTAACAGTAATATACCTACTGATCGACCGATTATTTTCTTAACCGATATCATCTTACTAAACAAGAATTCTATAAGTTTTTGTCTATTAATGGTATCTTAAATGACAAATTCTTGTTTTATTTCTGTTTACAAAAATAAAAAGAATGTTTGCTTATCAGTTGTCTGCTTTCGCCTGATCAATGTTAAATGCTCAATGTTAACTGATTGTTGCTTCTGGTAAAATTAACATCGCATCACCAAAAGAATAAAACCGATATTGTTTCTCGATCGCCTCTTGATATAAATTTAACAGACGTTCACGACCAATCAAGGCACTTACTAACATCAATAAACTAGAATAAGGCAGATGAAAATTAGTAATTAAACCATCAATTATTTGCCAATTATAACCAGGATAAATAAACAAGTCTGTTTTACCTCGAAAAGACTGTAAAGTTTTTCCCAATCCCACTCCAGAAGCCGTGGCAGCCCCTTCTATAGCTCTTACCGCAGTAGTTCCTACCGCTATAACCCTTCCTCCTCTAGCTTTAGTTTCTTTAATTTGTTCTACTACTTGAGGGCTTACTTCTAACCATTCCTGGTGCATAGTATGGTCTGTAATTTTTTCTGTTTCTACAGGACGAAATGTACCTATGCCTACGTGAAGGGTAATATAGGCTTGTTTAATTTCTTTGGTTGATAATTGTTCTAATAGTCTTTCAGTAAAGTGTAAACCAGCAGTAGGTGCTGCTATTGCCCCTGGTTGCTTAGCATAAACAGTTTGATATTGATGAGGTTGTGATTGCCGGGAATAGACGTAGGGAGGTAAAGGAATTTGACCATAATCTTCTAAAATCTCTTCAAAAGAATAGTTGTTTGGTATGCTAAATTGTAAAGTTCTTCCTCCTGTCCCTTCATCTCGATCGATTACTATAGCTTTAAGTTGATGTTTATTTTCTGGTGCATTGTTGTTCGGCTTAAACAAAATTTCCGCGCCTATAGGTAATCTTCTACCAGGTTTAACCAAAGCCAACCAGCAATTGTTGTCTTTTTCTTCTAACAGCAATATTTCTATCTTTGTGCCTGTAGATTTATAACCGTAAAGCCGAGCGGGTATAACACGAGTGTTATTAAAAATTAATAGATCTCCTGGTAGCAGCCAATCTGTTAAGTTATGAAAAATGCTATGGACGTGATTCGTAAGTGAATTTACTACTAAAAGACGAGAATTGTCTCGTGGCACAATGGGGGTTTGAGCAATAAGCTCTTCTGGTAATTCATAGCCATAGCTTGACAGTAAGCGATCTTCACTTATTCCTGTTGCTTTGTTCATTCTATACTAGATAATTGGGTGATATCCCCTATAATAATTTTGCAAGATCGGGTGCTTTTCCCCTAGCATAAGCCATCACTTTCTTGTCAGACTATTAGAGTAAGGCTGTTACAGGAATGTTTATGGATTATCTTTACTCTCTCGCCAATGCTAGCCTGACTTTGAGAACAATTGAATATCTTCGGCAGAGACAGCAGGAAAATAGCGCATCCCTCACTGTGATTCATCAAATTGACGGCTGGATTGTCAAAGTTAGGTTTCCTCAGTCCCTCACTCCTGAACAACATGGAAACTTCCAAGCTTTTATGAGTGAGTTAGGCATTACCTACGAACCAGACATGCGTTTACAGATGGTGTTTTGGAGTTTAGAAACAGGGCAATCTGTAGTAGAAGTGATGCGCCGTTATCAGGTAGCTGTTGTTTCTTATGGTAAGCCAGATACCAAAGATATTGAAGCTTTTCGGCAGCAGTTCACTAGAGGATTAGGCTATTGTCCTGAAACTTTAGCTTAGAGCAAATTGATTGATAAGTGACTTTGGTTTTATCTATAAAAATAGGCAAACCAAAGTTATTAATCCCAAAATGAGCATTAGTCCTGCTGGCATAAATTTGCGAGTTTTGATTAAACGAACTGTGAACACTACTACTAGTAATAGAGTGATAATTTGGGCAATAGTTGAGCCGATGGGTAGTCCTTGTAACTGTGCCCAAGCAGCAACTATCAGGAAAATCCCACTAATGCTGCCCAAGATAAGGGAAACGCGACTTTTAGCTTGAGCATATCCAAATATTCCTCCTGCTATAGAAGTAATTCCGTAGGCGATCGCTGCCAGGGTTGCTGTGTTCATAATTACCAACCAATTAAGTCTAGAAGTTAAAGGCTAGATATAATTTGTAAAACTCGCTCAAAATCATCTAATTTACCCACGATTCTGCGTATAGGTTGGGGCCAGACACGAACTAAGGTGGGCGTAGCAGAGATATGGTAATTTTCTGCTTGCTCTGGGTTTTTGGAAATATCTATCACTTTTAAAGTATAAGGGTAAACTAGACCTTCCTCTAAAAGTTGGTGTATTTTTGTTAAGGTTCTTTCCACCGCAGCATTATCACTAGAAATAAATAGGCGCAGGACATAGCCACTATTCTTGATTTCTGATGAATCAGATAGTTTATTTATTTCTTGATTTATTGTTGAGTGAGTTCCAGATATAGAAATCTCACTTCTATTTTCTACTAATTTTTTTAGCCCATTTTCATTGTTCTTAGATTCAGCCAAGAAGTTAGCTTTTAAGGTTTGCTGACTTAATCTAGGAGAAGAATCGGTGGTTCTAATGATAGGGAAGTTTCCTGTTTGATAATTATTATCTGGGTCTAAACGAATAATTAAATTATGATCTTCCCATAGTTGGGGGAACTGGTGGCGATAAGTTTCTAACATCAGCGAATTACAATACTCTTCTTGCCAAGGAACAGTTTGCCAGACTACTTCGTTTGTCTGAAATAAAACTCTTAATAAAGATTGATAACGTTGTACTGCTGGATAGATTTGTGCTGAAGTTCGGATTTTCTGCGTTCGTGCTTCTAACCAACGATCAATTGTAGCTGTATAGCCTGGTACAAGGAAATGAGGAGGTTCTGACAAGCCCAGTATTTGCTGCAAACCGAGACACAAATGAATGTGCCAATGAGCTTGCTTACTACTATCAATACCATAAATTAAATCTCCTCCTGGGGTAAACAAAGCTATTCCTTTGAATAACTGAGGTAAGGGAGTTTGATTATGAATCAAGTCTAGAAACCGTTTGGAGCAACAAATAATAATCTAATATAGCTTAGATCAATTCTCGAAAGTAACCATCTCTAATCACTATCGATCTTTATTGGTCATTCTCGATTTTTATTGAGATAGTAGGTAAGGAGCTAACATAAAAAATGAATTAGATCGACGTTGTTCACACGGCATGGGGAGAATAGAGAAATGAGATTAGTAATTTTAGGGGGAACTGGTTCAGGCAAAGGAACACAAACCGCTAAACTGAGCGATCGCCTAAACATAGCTAGTATTTCTACAGGTTATATTCTCCGACAAGGAATAGCTACTGGTACAGATCTAGGCAAACAAGCACAATCCTATGTTAAGCAAGGGGAATTAGTACCAGATCAGTTAATGATTCAATTTATTAAACAAAGGTTGCTCGAACCAGATGTCAAACAAGGTTGGATTCTTGAAGGCTATCCTCGTACCGCCTTTCAAGCAGAAGAATTAGATTTTTTATTAGAAGAGTTACAACAAAAATTAGATTGGGCAATTTATTTGCAAGTCAGTGAATCTACTATGATGGAACGTTCCCTCAACCGTGGTTTATCTGACGATCGAGTTGAGGTGATTCAACGACGTATTTATAACTTTCAAGAAAATACTATCCCTATTTTAGAATACTATCGTTACAGCAAAAGATTATTAACTATCAATGGAGAAGAGTCTCCTGATATAGTAGAACAGAAAATTACTGAAAAAATTAATCTTATCTAAATCTCAGTAAGTTGCCAAAAATTAATCTTCTTAACTAAGACCAGTTCAGTACTTACCGCCTTGATTAATAAACATGCCAGGTTTTTGTATTCTACGATACAAATAGCGAAACAAAAATCTGGTTAATTTTTATGAGGTTGTCTCTAATTATATCGTATATATTTTGTATACATATAATTTAGTTAATTAATTGTTCTTGGTGTGAGAAAAAATGTCAAAAATATTACGCAGTTGTTTGCTAGCAAGTCCAGCAATGCTTGCTTTAGCTATGGGCGTTGCTCCTGCTAATAGTGCAGAAGCAGAAGGAAATCAAGAAATAGCAACTACTGGAACTATAGTTGCTCAAGCTGTTACTGAGCAGAGTCAAATCTTAAATCAACTGAATAACTACAGTCGGGAAGGAAGAAAAAACTCAATTAGTCAGGTAACTAATGTCAATCAACTCAGAGACGTTTCTCCTACAGACTGGGCTTATGAAGCTTTAAGAAGTTTAGTTGATCGTTATGGTTGTATTGTCGGTTATCCCAATCAAACTTACAGAGGTAGCAGAGCTTTAAGCCGTTATGAATTTGCTGCTGGTTTAAATGCTTGTTTAAATCAGATTGAACGTTTAATTGCCTCTTCAGAATCGATCGTCAGAGAAGATCTTGATACTCTCAATCGTCTAGTGCAAGAGTTTGAAGCAGAACTAGCTACTCTTAGTGGAAGGGTCGATAATCTAGAAAGTCGGATAGCTTTTCTGGAAGATAATCAGTTTTCTACAACTACCAAATTAGAAGGGGAAGCAGTATTTGGTCTAGCTCAAGAATTTAATAACGATAACGAAGTTGTTTTCCAAAACCGAGTTCGTTTGGCTTTTGTATCTAGCTTCACTGGTAAAGATGCTTTATACACTCGCCTAGATGCGGGTAATGCCTCAGCTTTCAACGACTTAGACCAGGGTGCATTTACTTATACCTTCGACAATGGTAACGATGTTGAAATCGGCTGGTTAGCTTACTATTTTCCCATTGGTGAAAAAATACAAGTTTATTTACCCGCAGTCTTCCCTCTCTGGGTAGATTTTGTCCCTTCAGTTAGCCCTTATTTTGATAGCTTCACAGGCGCGACTGGTTCTCTGTCTAGCTTTGGTGAATCTAGTCCCATCTATAAAATTGGTCTAGCTGCTGGTGGCGGTATTGGTGCAAACTTTGAGCTAACTGAGTCTATAATTTTAAGTGCTGGTTATTTTGGTGGTGATTCTTTTAGTCCCTCAGAAGGTGCTGGTCTTTTCAACGGTGAATATTCTGCCCTAGGACAGGTTACTTGGAGCCCTACTGACAGCATCCAATTAGCTGCAACCTATGTCCGTGGTTATTTCACAGAAGAGGATAATACCATCTTCGATCTAGGTGTGGGTACTGCAAATGCTCGTAATCCTTTTGAGGACGTTGCTTTAACTACTAACTCTTTTGGTTTAGAGGGTTCAGTACAAATATCACCCAATATTGCTATTAATGCTTTTGGTATGTATAGTGATGTAAGTGTACCAGGGGATGATGATTCCGAGGCTGATATTTGGTCTTATGGAGTAGGATTGGCTTTTCCTGACCTAGGTAAAGAAGGTAACTTAGGTGGAATTATCGTTGGTGCAGAACCTTATGTTAGTAGTTGTGATGGTGCTGGTTGTGCTACAGATGAAGATGATGTAGCTCTTCACGTTGAAGCCTTTTATAAGTACCAACTTAATGACAACATTTCTATCACTCCCGGCGTAATCTATATCAATGCACCCTTTGGTGATAGTGATAATGATGCTGGTATTATCGGTTCAATTAGAACTACTTTTACTTTCTAAGCTTGCTTAAGTAATCGAGTTTAATTCGTACCTTATTTAACCAAGGCTTCTGCCTTGAAAGGTAGATGGCGGAAGGGTTTTCTTCAAACAAATTATCTTCTGCCTTCTGCCTTCTTTTGACACAAACTTATTTTAAACCTAGAATTACTCACTTCAAGAGATTAGGTTGTAAGCAAAATAGTAGCTTGATTATCAATTAAATTAGGTTTTCCCTCAGGATCGATCGCGCCAAACTTTTGAAAATGCTCTTTTAACTGGGGTGGAAACTCAGGAAAATCAAATACGGTATCTCCTTGAGCAATATCAGCCCAAAAATAGCGTAGTTGAGGAGCATATTTATTTGCTTCTTTTGGGGATAGATTAAAAGGTGGGGAAGTCAATAAATTAAACATAAACGGATAAGATCGATCGCCTAACCATTCTCTGGAAGTATCAGCTAAATTTTCCCAACCAGAGACAGCTGTTATTTGATGAGATTCTATTGTAATTGCTTTATTTCCGCGATTATCTAGCTGACAATCGATAATCCGATAGGGATGAGGATAGCTAACTAATGAACCAGTACAAATCTCATACATCCCTGCTAATTCCGCAACATCCTGAACATGGAGATGTCCTGTAAAAATTAGCTTAACACCATATTTTCTTAAAATAGCTAATAATTGAGAAGTATTAGCCAACATATAACGCTTACCTAAATTATGCTTCGATTGGTTTGGTAAATGTTCAATTAAGTTGTGATGAATCATCACCAGTACTAATTTATCTTGTACTTTTGCTAATATTTCAGTTAACCATAGCAATTGTGCTTCATCAACAAAGCCTAATTGTTTACCCTCGGAGTTAAAGTTATTAGAATTAAGAGCAATTAATTGAACTCCTGGTAAAATCTCTTGGGTGTAATAATGTTGCTGAGAATTTTGATAGCCAAACTGATAGTAGTAGCGAGGAAACTCTTGAAATCCGATCGAATTTTTTGTAGCCGATAACGTAGGAACATCATGATTACCAGGAACAACATACACAGGAAAAGGTAATTTAGCTAAACGCTGCGCTAACCATTGATGATTTTCTGGTTCACCATCTTGAGTTAAATCCCCTGGTAAAAGCAAAAAGTCTAACTGACACGATTCTAAATGGTCTAAAACCTGTTCTAAAACAGGAATGCTTACTTCAGTTAAATGAAATCTAGTAGCATGATTTTTTATTGTCTGAGGTACAGCAATATGTAAGTCACTTGCTACACCAAAGCGAAAATGGGAATTCATTGATTACAGCTAAAATTTACTTGATAACTGCTTCATATCTTAAGACACTGAGACAGAAGACAAAAACTGGAACTAACTACTAACCAATAACCGTGAGTAACAATTCTGATAGTAGAAAAGAAATATTACCAATTATCTTAGCCTTAAGTTTTGGGGTAGGATTAATCTATCTAGCTTTCTTAAAACCCGGCATTTGGGGTATTGATGGTACAGAAATGTTCTTTGTCTCCAATTCTCTAGTCACTGAAGGAGATTTTTCTCTACCTCCAGGTGCAGAGATAGTTGGTGCAGATGGACAATACTATTCAATTCGCTATCCTTTATTGCCTATTGTAGCTACTCCTTTTGTCGCAGTAGGCTTATTTTTGGGTCACTTGTTAAATATTCCCCCTCGTTATGCAGCAGGGGTTTGTGCTTTAGTTTTATCAGTTCTTTTGACTGTGGCTACTACAGGTCTGATTGTCTTATTATCTCTAAGACTTGGTGCCAAAAAACAATCCGCCTATTTAGCAGCCTTAAGTTTTGCCTTTGGGACAACTGCTTTAGTGTATGCACGGCAGTTTTTCGCTGAACCCTTACTCTCGTTTATGACAACTCTCAGTCTTTATCTAGCTTTAGGTAAAACCTATCGAGAACACGCAATTGCTAGCTTTATAGGCGGACTAGCGATCGCAGCTAAACCAGCAGGAGTAGTGATTGGTCCAGTATTAGCTCTTTATTTTGGCTTTAAAAGATATCCTATCCGCACCGTTATTAGTCCTTTAGTAGGGACAGGGATGGGTTTAATGCTCTACTTTGGCTATAATTACCTGCGTTTTGGAGATTTTTTTACTTCCGGTCAAAATGCCTCTAAGTTCCAATTTGCAGGAATGTTAGAAAGGCTAGTCGGTTTAATTTTTAGTCCTGGGGCAGGAGGGGGTTTAATTTGGTATTGCACTCCTGTAGTATTAGTAATTATTGCTTGGCGTAAACTTTGGAAAACTCAACCGATCGAAGCTTTGGCTGTGTTAGGTATTTTTTGCGGATACTGGGTACTACATTCGTTTTGGCGATTTGGCGGTTGGAGTTGGGGACCTAGATTTCTTGTTCCTACTTTACCCGCATTATTTGCCGTGATTGGTTTACTCGATCGCAAATGGTGGCGGTGGTTAATTGTTCTAACTGTAATTGGTTTATTCTGGAATGCACCTACTCTAGTTTCTTTCTTTCAACGCTATTATGCAGAGGCATCTGATGGAAGATATATCCGTAAAGTTTTATCTTTGTGGGGAGATCCAAGTTATGCTCCTTTGTTTAATGCTTGGGGAGCAGCTTTTCGTCAGGTACAAGAGGCTTTCAACACTGATATTAAGGAGGTACTGAGTGGAGTGGGGATAGTACCAAGCAAAGGAGAATTAGCTAGTTCAGATTTACTGAGAATTGTAGCAGTGTGGTGGTGGATGTTACCTGTCGCAGGGATTCCTATCTGGATTGGTTTCCTGATTGCATTAATGATGATAGCTTTAGGAGTCTGGAATTTAAGAAGGGGTTGGTTATTAAGTAATAAGTAGTTGTGCCAAATTAGTTGGATGTTAGGAGAGTAAATAGAGAGTAGATACAGACAAGGCATGCCTTGTCTGTACTAGGGAGATAGAGAATGTATAAATAATTCTGTTGAGATACGTAGATCAACTTTGTCCAAATATACTATTAGCCATCATGAAAGTAATTATTCAAATACCTTGTTATAACGAAGAAGCTACTTTAGGATTGACTTTATCTCAACTACCTCGTCGTCTTCCTGGTATAGATGAAGTGGAATGGTTAATAATTAATGATGGTAGTCGCGATCGCACAGTAGAAGTTGCTCAAGCTAGTGGTGTAGATCATATTGTTAATTTTGAACACAATCAAGGCTTAGCAAAAGGCTTTATGGCAGGAATAGAAGCTTCTCTTAAAGCAGGAGCAGATATTATTGTTAATACTGATGCAGATAACCAATATTGTGCGGAAGATATCCCCAAACTAATTCAGCCTATCCTTGATGGTAATGCCGAAATTGTGATTGGTGCTAGACCTATTCAAGAGATCAAAGACTTTTCTCCCATTAAAAAATTATTACAAAAGTTGGGTAGTTTTGTAGTACGTATTGCCAGTAAAACTGATATTCCTGATGCGCCTAGTGGATTTCGGGCGATAAGTCGAGAAGCTGCTTTAAGATTAAACGTTTTTAATGAATATACCTATACTTTAGAAACGATTATACAAGCAGGGCAAAGAGGTATGGCAATTACTTATGTTCCTATTCGGACTAATGGTTATTTGCGCCCCTCCAGATTAGTTAAAAGTATCTCTGCTTACGTCCAGCGATCGATCATAACGATAATTCGTATTTTTATGACCTATCGTCCTTTCCAGTTTTTTATGATGTTGGGAGGTGTTCCTTTTAGTATCGGTTTCTTGCTTTGTCTGCGTTGGCTCTTGTTATTCTGGGGTATTTTGGGTGACGATCCTGCTAAACCTCGTGTTCCTAGTCTGATCTTAGCTGCAATCTTGATCTTAATCGGTGTACAGTTGTGGATCTTTGGTTTAGTAGCCGATTTAATGGCAGTAAATCGTAAGTTATTAGAAGATATTCAATTAAGATTACGCCGTAGTGAGTTAAAAGAAAAGCGCGATCATTTAACTAGAAAATATTAATTGCTGATCATGAAGCCTCCACCACCAGAATCGCGCGAGGAGGTGGTATCTTGCTCTACAATAGTTATGGGTTGAGACCACAACATTGAAAGCGTTACCCGACTTCTGGGTGACAAGCAGGACTTTTTACCATGCTTGTCCTGTGAGCCATTTCTGCTCATCAGTCTATAGATAAAATTTGCACCAATGTTATAACTAGCTGAAAGGTCACAATTATATTGCTTACCATTAGCAAATATGGCTAATTCATAATTATCTTTATTTCGTTTCGTGCAGCCACTACCATCATAAGCATAACTAGAAGTACCACGAGGATTAACATAAACAACTTTTCCTCCTAATTCTGACCATTTCATCTCGGTAAGATTAGCTATGCGACGATGTAACCAGCCATGAAAACGTTGTTTAAGAGTAGAGCGTTTCTTCCCACCTCTGGGTCGCCAACCTTTGAGCTGCTCAAATACGATGTATTTGACTTGATATTGTTGGGCTATCTTAATCAAACGAGATGATACTTTTTGTCCAATTTCTCGATTGATATTGTTAGCTTTGCGATACAAGCTACGACAAAAACCTTTGTAGAGTTTTCCCGTTCTTCTAGCTTTGCTACTAATACGCTTCAGCCTGGAGTCTCGACGGTCTATGTCTCTACCAGGATGAATAAATTCACGATGGCTTACAGTGCCGTCAAAGTTAACTACTGAAACTGTAGCAGTGGTATTTATCCCCAAATCCACAGATAATACCGATGGTTTATCTTTGATTTTGAGGGTTTTGATTTGGAATGGTACGGATAAATGACATCCTTTCCTGTTAACAATTAGATAGGGAGATTTTCGTTGAGAATCTGGGTTTAGATGTCGTTGTCTATGACCAGTTAATCCTACTGTAATCCAATCCCAGTCAGTACCAGTAAACACCTTAATCTCTGCACTATTTAAGTCTTCGGAAAACTTAATACACTGACCTTTATACAATGGTGGATAAGCTCCACAATCCGCATTCAGTCTTGGTGGATGTGCATTTTTTTGACTTCTCATTCCTGATTGCCATTCCCTATATCTAGTCACAAAACTAGATACTTGACCCAGGGCAAATTGAATTGCACCACGTCGATAATAACTAGGGAATTTATAGAAACGAGAATTAAAGTATTGATACTTTGGTTGAGGATTTTTAGCAGTAGTGTGAATTAGCTTTTCAACGGCAGGGATTCTCGCCTGAGAATCTAATAAACCAATACTAGACCAATGAGTGTAGATAACCCCTACCAAGCTACGAATCAAACATCTAAACTCACAAACAGTTTTTTCTAGTAACTCTTTTTGGGGAGGAGTCACTATGATTTGCCATTTGTCAGTCCTGATGTTCTGTTTTATCATGAGGAAATTATACCATAGTGTTTTATATTTATGACCAAACTAAAAGCCCATGTTCACAGCTTTGGCTTTAATCTTATTCATATAGTGTTTGTAACCAAGTATCGTCATTCTGTCATTACTGAACCTATCGAAAATCGGCTTTGTCAGTTGATGAAAAAACTATGCCAAACTCAAGATTGTGAATTGTTGCAGTGCAAAGCTGACTTAGGAACTAAAGATCATATTCATTTACTCGTTGATGTTGCTCCTAAAATATCTCTCTCCAAGTTAGCCAATATACTCAAAACCATTACTAGTCGTGAAATCAGAAAAGAATTTGCTACACAACTCAAACCTTATTACTGCGGTGCGACCCCGCTCGGGTTTCCCGAGCAAGGGAACGCGCACCAAGAGAGGAAACCTGTCTTTTGGAAGCGTGGTTTTGGTTATACATCTGCTGGTGGTGCGCCTTTAACTGTGCTTAAAAAATATATTGAAAACCAAGGATACGATAGTTAAAACTAACTCACGCTTGCGCCCTAACCACCACTTGCTGTCGCGAAGATGGTGGAATGCGGGCTGGCTTTTTGTTCAAGATAGAGACAGCGATCGTTATCTAGATTTTCTAAACACTTGCCTACTCTTCGACGAAGACGATGGCTAAGTAGAGATAATGCTTTTTCTGACTCAAGAAATTGGTAGGCACTAATTTCATTGTCAGTAATTACAATTTCTTCTTCTGAAATAATCCCCCCCAGAAAAATGAATTGTAGTGACTCGTTATTATTTTGAGTTTCACTAATGTAATCAACACATAACAACTTTTCTGGTTGACATTTTATGCCTATTTCTTCTTCCACTTCTCTAATACAGGCTTGTCTGGGGGACTCATTTGCCTCAACTACACCTCCAGGGATTAACCAAGCATCTCTGTAACTGGGCTTAACAATCAATATTTGATCATTATTATTAAAAAATAAACATCCCGCACCCATTCTTTTCTTGGGAAGACTTTGTAAATAGGCTTTATTATTCATAAATCTGGATTTCGTTAGCTAGTTTTTCCTAAAACAGGTAGAGAAACAAAAAACGAGAAAAGACTTTATATTTTATGCTTTTCTAGCCACTGCAATTATGTGTGTTCCCATATTTAAACATCCTGCATCAGCACAAGCCTCAATTTCCATGCGTAGAAGCTCATGCCATTTTTCTCGATTCTGCTTAATTTGTTCTAGCTTTTGCTCCCACAATAAAGATAAACAGTTAGAGGCTGAAAGCTTGACTATTCTTGCTCCTGATTGTTCTAACCACTGCCTTAATTCGTCTGCACGAAACAAGTGCATAAAATTACCTTGGCGAGCGGGAAAAGTCGTTGGGGAAATGTCTCCTGACTCAGTGATTTTTTGATTGATAGCAGGGGGCAAAGCCAAAACACCATCTAAATACCGATGAGCAGTTCCCCACAGTGACATGACACTAAGAAAGAGCATACCATCTGGTTTGAGTACTCTAAGACTTTCCTGTAAAGCTAGATCGCGTCGATCGAGAACATAGCTAAAAACACCACCATAAGCAACTACAACATCAAAGACTCCTGTTTCAAAGCCAGACAAATCACAAATATCAATCTGTTGCCAATCTTCAACTGAACTCTCAAAGCCATATTCAGTAGCAAGACGTTTGTTTAGTTCTAGTTGCCCTGAAGAAATATCGGCAACCACAATT
>JAAUYH010185001.1_pt1 | contig 19137 bp, 22 predicted proteins | sample 7278061 | NCBI WGS metagenome assembly JAAUYH01 (sample SAMN14350203, study PRJNA611818) | marine sediment metagenome | isolation source: surface marine sediment (0.6m) | place: French Polynesia: Moorea | collected 2018-08 | reverse complement strand
CGAGCTTGGGCACGCGGGTGAAGGTGACCTTGTCGTTGCCATCGGGCGCGACGTAGTCGGGGATCTCGCGCTCGGGCAGGCTCTGCGCTTCGATGACCAGCGCCATTTCCTTGGCCTTGTCGCTGAGCGAAACTTCGTCGCCCGGGACAACCTTGCGCGATGCGATGTTGCACTTCACGCCGTTGACGCGGATGTGGCCGTGGCTCACCAGCTGGCGGGCAGCAAAGATGGTCGGCGCGAACTTGGCGCGATAGACGACCATGTCGAGGCGCTGCTCGAGCAGGCCGATCAGGTTCTGGCTGGTATCGCCTTTCATCGCAGCGGCTTCCTTGTAGGCGCGGCGGAACTGTTTTTCCGTCACATCGCCATAATAGCCCTTCAGCTTCTGCTTGGCGCGCAGCTGGATTCCGTAATCGGACAGCTTGCCCTTGCGGCGCTGGCCATGCTGGCCTGGGCCATAATCGCGGCGGTTTACAGGTGATTTGGGGCGACCCCAGATGTTCTCGCCCATGCGGCGATCAATTTTGTATTTCGAGCTCGTACGCTTCGACATTTCAGTCTCCAATTTGCTTTATCAATGTCCCGGAACTGCACCGCAGATTGTTAGTTTCTGCGCGGCCACCGCTTCACCGGGGTGCGGGGCCAATTGCAAGAGCGCGCCTATGACGAGAGTCCGCGGTCTTGTCAACCTTTTCAGGCGATCGTGGCAGACGACCAGCTTTTACCTACTCGACTTGCATCACGCCAGCGGATAAGGCGCTGGCATGAGCGACCACATGAAAATGCCCCCCATGAAAACCATGGCCGACGTCCGCCAGCAGGTTGACCGGATTGATGCCGAGCTAATCGCCCTGATTGCCCAGCGGTTCGAATGTATGGACGCCGCCGCAAGGATCAAGCAGGACCGGCAATCGGTGCGGGACGAGACCCGAAAGAGCGAGGTGCTGGCCAACGTAAAGCGCATGGCGGCCGCAGCGGATATTCCAGTACCGACCATGGCGGCGATCTGGGAGCTGCTGGTCGAGACCTCGATCAGCTATGAGTTCCAGAAGTGGGACGACTTGCGCGAAATCGAAGGCTAGCTTTCCCGTGCAGGCCTCTCCAGCGCACTGACAACGCCGCGCAAAGTCTGGATTTCTTCGCTGGACCAGCCCGGCTTGGTTAGCACATTGCGAAGCGTGACCCTGGTCGCCTGTTCGCGTTCGGGTGGGTAGAAATAGCCCTTGGGCCGCAATGCACGCTCGAGATGGCCAATGAGGTGATCCAGCTCGGATTGCGGCGCCGGTTGCCGTTCTTCGTCGGCCAATGTCGGCTGCGCCATCGCGCTGTCCAACCTGGAAAGCTCGTATGCGATCAGGATCACGGCCTGAGCCAGGTTCAGTGACCCGAATTCCGGATTGATCGGTACCGTCACGATTTTCCGGGCCAATTCGACATCGGCCATTTCCAGTCCCGATCGCTCAGGGCCAAACAGGATCGCACTTTTCCCGGCCGACTGGACGTGCTCTGCCGCCATCGCATCGGGAGCCAGCACCTCCTTCGTCATACCGCGCTTGCGTACGGTGGTCGCGTAGATATGCGTGCAGTCGGCAACAGCCTCGGCCGTGGTGTCAAACAGCTGCGCCTTTTCCAGAATGATATCGGCTCCGGCTGCAGATGGTCCGGCGGCGGGATTGGGCCAGCCATCGCGCGGCGCCACGATCCGCATTTCCGTAAACCCGAAATTCAGCATTGCCCGGGCGGCCTTGCCGATATTCTCACCCAGCTGCGGTCTGACCAGAACGAACGCAGGTTGGCGCGTGCTCACAAGAGCTTTCCATCCTCGACAGCTGCATCCTGCACCGAGGCCGCGAATTCCTCGAAATCCTTGGCCTCTGCGAAATCCTTGTAGACCGACGCAAAGCGGATATAGGCAACATTGTCGAGGCTTTGCAGGCCCTCCATGGCCATTTCCCCGATCCGCTTCGACGGGATCTCGCTATCGCCGCTGGTTTCAAGCTGCCGCTGTATCCCGGACACGAGCTGGTCGATCTTCTCCTGGTCGATGCCGCGTTTGCGGCAGGCAAGCGTAATCGACATGTCCAGCTTGGCCCGGTCGAAGGGTTCCTTCTGGTCGGCGCTCTTGATCACCGTGATTTCGCGCAGCTGCACCCGCTCAAAGGTGGTAAATCTTGCGCCGCAGCCTTCACACTGCCGACGCCGGCGGATGGTCGTGCCATCCTCGGTCGGACGGCTGTCCTTCACCTGGCTGTCTTCGTGAGCGCAAAACGGGCAACGCATGGCGCGATTTCACCTATTCTGGATAGATGGGGAAACGATCACAAAGCGCCTGTACCCGCTGCCGTACATCGGCTTCGACGGCAGGATCGCCTTCTTCGCCCTTTTCCCGCAAACCGTCGAGCACATCGGCCACCAGATCACCGATCAGCTGGAACTCGGCGGGGCCAAAACCACGGGTCGTGCCTGCCGGGGAGCCGACACGGATGCCGCTCGTCTTCATCGGAGGTTGCGGATCGTTGGGAATGCTGTTCTTGTTGCAGGTGATCCCGGCACGCTCCAGCGCTTCGTCCGCGTCCCGGCCGGTAATACCGAGCGGCGAAAGGTCAATCAGCGCGAGATGCGTATCGGTTCCGCCGGCGACGAGGTTTGCGCCTCGCTCCTGCAGGCGGGCGGCTAGCACCTTCGCGTTTTCGATCACGGCGGCTGAGTAGCTCTTGAACTCGGGACGCAGCGCTTCGCCAAAAGCGACAGCCTTGGCGGCGATGACATGCATCAACGGACCACCCTGCAATCCCGGGAACACCGCCGAATTGATCTTCTTTGCAATTGCCTCATCATTGGTAAGGACTAGGCCGCCACGTGGGCCGCGCAGTGTCTTGTGCGTCGTGGTCGTCACGACATCGGCATAGTCGAGCGGACTGGAATGCAAGCCGGCAGCAACGAGGCCGGCAAAATGTGCCATGTCGACCAGGAAGATGGCACCGACAGCGTCGGCTATTGACCGGAATCGGGCAAAATCGATCTGGCGGGGATAAGCCGATCCGCCGGCGATGATCAGCCGCGGCTGATGTTCCCTGGCGAGCGCTTCCACTTCGTCATAGTCGATCAGGTGGTCATCGTCCTTGACGCCATATTGAATGGCGTTGAACCACTTGCCCGACTGCGCGGGTTTGGCACCGTGGGTCAGGTGGCCACCTGCATCGAGCGACATGCCGAGGATCGTGTCACCCGGCTTGGTCAAGGCGAGCATCACGGCGCCGTTGGCCTGGGCACCCGAATGGGGTTGTACATTGGCGAATCCGCAGTTGAACAACTTTTTTGCACGTTCAATGGCCAGCATTTCGACATCGTCGGAAGGCGCGCATCCCTGATAGTAACGCCGCCCCGGATAGCCTTCGGCATATTTGTTGGTGAACACCGATCCCTGGGCCTGCAGTACGGCCTTGGACACGATGTTCTCCGAAGCGATCAGTTCGATCTGGTTCTGCTGGCGAGCCAATTCGCTGTTGATCGCGCCGGCAACTTCGGGATCGCTCTCGCCTACGGCAAAATCGAAAAACCCGGTCGGGCGAATATCCTGGATATCGGCGACGTTACTCATGCATTTACTCCTTCGATCTGCGGCGCGGAGAGCTTGTCCACCCGGCGTTGGTGCCGGTCTCCGCCAAATTCGGTTTTCAAAAAGGCATCGAGGCAGTCCTTGGAGATTTCAATGCCGATCAACCTGGCGCCCATTGCGATGACGTTGGCATCGTTATGTTCGCGAGACAACCTGGCCGAAAGGCTCTCGGAAACGAGCGCGCAGCGGCACGCCGGGTTCCGGTTTACGGCAATGGAAATTCCGATGCCCGAACCACAAAGCGCGACCCCGCGCTCGCATCGGCCGGATGCGACTTCTTCTGCCAGCTTGTAACCAAAATCCGGATAGTCGACGCTTTCGGTGGTCATGGGTCCCAGATCCGTAACCTCGTGGCCGTTGGATTGCATCCAGTCGACCAGTAAAGCCTTCAGGTCGATGGCAGCATGATCAGAAGCGATGGCGATACGCATGGGCGGTTCCTGCTGAGAGAATCGAGTGCCTGACATCTAGTGGACCCACTGCCGATAGGCCACCAAATATTGCGCTTTCATGTCAATTTTCAAGCTATGGCAGGCGCTATATCTCCATCTGGCTGCCGAGCTCTACCACGCGGTTGCTGGGTAGCTTGAAAAACTCCATTGCGGTCGCTGCATTACGCAGCATCCACGCAAATATCTTCTCGCGCCAGATCATCATTTCGGGCTTTTCTGATGGCAGCAACGTCTGGCGGGACAGGAAGAAACTGGTCTGCATCATGTTGAATTCCATGCCGCACTCCTTCACCCGCTTGAGAGCCACCGGCACGTTGGTTTCCTGCATGAAACCGAAATGGAGGATCAGGCGGTAGAATCCGTCGCCCAGATCATTCACTTCGACTCGGTCTTCCGGTTCGACATAGGGCACGTCCTCAATGTTCACGGTCAGGATCACGACGCGTTCGTGAATGATCTTGTTATGCTTGATGTTGTGGAGAAGCGCTGACGGCACGCCAACCGATGACGAAGCCATGAAGATCGCTGTTCCGGGAACGCGCGTTGCGCTATTCGTCGCGGACTTAGTGAAGATCTCGATCGGCATGGCGGACTCGGCCATGTGCTCACGCATGATCTTGCGGCCCTTGGCCCAGGTGGTGAGCAGCAGGAACGCCATCGCACCGACCAACAGCGGGAACCAGCCGCCATCCGGAACCTTGGTGAGATTGGCAGCGAAGTAGGAGCCATCGACGATGAAGAACACCGCCAGCATCGGTACGGCGTACCACCATTTCCACTTCCAGAGCGTGAATACCAGCACGGCCAGCAAGCAGGTATCGATCAGCATCGCACCGGTAACCGCAATACCGTAAGCGGATGCGAGGTTGCTCGAATTCTGGAACGTCAGGACCAGGATCAGAACGGCGATCATGATCGTCCAGTTGACGAACGGGATGTAGATTTGTCCAGCTTCCGATGCGCTGGTGTGCTTGATGGTAAGGCGCGGGATGAAGCCAAGCTGGATAGCTTGGTGGGTGACCGAGAAAGCACCCGATATGACGGCCTGGCTCGCAATAAACGTCGCCATTGTTGCCAGTACGACGAGCGGCAGACGCAGCATCTCCGGCGCCAGCAGGAAGAACGGATTCTGGATGGCGGCCTGGGCACCGGCAGGATCCAGCCCGATGATCATGGCGCCCTGACCGAAATAGTTGAACAGCAATGCCGGCATCACGAAACCGAACCAAGCCATGCGCATCGGCTTGCGTCCGAAATGCCCCATGTCGGCAAAAAGAGCCGCAGATCCTGTCACGGCAAGGACAACCGAACCCAGCGCCAGGAACGCCTTGAAGCCATCTACGATGAAGAACTGCACCGCATACCAGGGATTGAGGGCCAGCAATATTTCCGGCGTCTTGAAGATCTGGACGAGGCCAAGTGTGGCGATCACGGTAAAATAGACAAACATGACCGGGGCAAACAACGCGCCGATCTTGGAAGTACCACGCGATTGCAGCATGAACAGGAAGACCAGCAATCCGACGGCAATCGGAATCACCAGGGGCTGCAGACCGGCTTCCACAACCGTCAACCCTTCGACGGCGGAAAGGACTGAAATGGCAGGCGTGATCATGCTGTCGCCGTAAAACAGCGAGGTCGACAAAACGCCCAGCAGGATCGCGACCCAACCAAATTTGGACCGCCTGAGGGCCGCCATCAGCTGGGCAACCAGTGCCAGGCTCCCGCCCTGCCCCTTGTTATCGGCACGCATCAGGATCGTGACATATTGGATCGAGACAACCAGGGTCATCGACCAGAAAATCAGGCTGACAACCCCCAGCACATGGAGCCTGTCCAGCTCGAGTGGATGGTGACCGACAAATGTCTCGCGAAACGCGTAGAGCGGACTGGTGCCAATGTCGCCAAACACAATCCCCACGGCACCGGCGGCGAGCTTGACGATCGCACTGCCTTCCTGCCGGGATCCATGCGGCCGGACCGCAGAGCTGCGCCTGCCGTTAGAATTTGACGAACCTTCGGACATTGGTTGGCCGGTGCGGCTTCCCCCCGCTGTGTCACAAAATTCCCGCCAGCTTTGACCCCGGCAGGCGCGCGCGCTTAGCATGCGCGATATGGCCGCGCAACAAAACGCCAATTCAACTACGTCAACTACTTGTCGTTATTGACTTTTTAACTACTGTTCCGGTTCCTGCCGTGGTTGCTGCACGGGCGGTTGCATGCGGTTAATCGCTGCCAAACGCGACTCGAGATCGGCCCGCCAGGGGGCACCTTCGGGGCTTCTCGCCAGTAATTCGCTCCAGATTGCCCGTGCCTGATCGACGTTGCCGGATTGTGCATAGGCCAATCCCAGGAAGAAGGGCGGACCCGGGTGTTCGGGCGAAATATTCGCGGCGCGCTGAAAAGCAAATTGCGCGGCGGGGGTAATGACACCATCGGCATGGACAACCAGCGCATTGCCGAGACCTACCCACAGGTCCGGGTCATTTGGATGTTCCTTGACGCCGTTGCGAAGATAATTGGCGGCCGCGCCATGGCGGCCCTGCCGATTGAGCGCGTCGGAGAAGACCAGCCACTCCCGGGCGCTTCCAAATCGGTTGCCCATTTCATCGCGCGACGTGATGCTTTCTTCGTCAAAACTGTTCGGTTTTTCCTGGGGTTCCACTGAAACGCCGGTCATTTCGGGCTCGCCTTGCCAGGCATAACCGGCAAGCCCCAGCAGCAACGCTGCTCCGGTCAGTTCAAAGGCGCTGCGAGGAACCTTGCCGAGGCGTACCAGCACCCCGAACATTGCCAGGCCCATGATCGCGGCGATCGCCCAACCCATCAACCCTTGTCCTTCCGCCGCCGAAACAGGCCGCGGGCCAGCCACAGCGCGATAATGATCAGGAAGATCGGTGCAATCCACAAAGGCCAGGTCGTTGCATTGACCGGGGGCTTGTAAGTGACCCAGTTGCCATATCGTTCGACCAGCCATCCGCGCACCTCTTCCGGCGTCTCGCCTGCCGCAATCCGTTCCCGGACTTGGCTGCGCATGTCCCCGGCCATCGGTGCGTCACTGTCCGCGATCGACTGACTCTGACATTTCAGGCAGCGCAGCTCGTCCATCAGTGCACGCGCCTTGGCTTCCTGCTCGGGGTCATCGAGCTGCTTGTAGGCGTAGGGCGAGGCAGGCAGGCCGCTTTGCGCGAAAACCGGTAATGCGATGAAAAGCGCCAGCAAGGTGATGACCAACTTCATCCGGCCTCCTCGAGGATCTTGAGCAGTTCAGGCACGTCCTCCTTGCGGATGTCGCCAATATGCTGATGCACGATGACACCATTACCGTCGATGACAAATGTTTCCGGCACACCCGAAGACCCGAGTTCCAGCTGGACACTACTGCGCTCGTCGGTTCCAATCCTTGTATAGGGATTGCCCCAACGGTTGAGGAAATTTGCGATATCTTCCGGACGATCGCGGCTCGCCACGCCGTTGATGACCGCCCCGGCCTGTTCCAGCTTGAGCAGTTGCGGCGCTTCGGCAATACAGGGCACGCACCAGCTGGCGAAGACGTTCAGCAGTTGCGGCTTGCCAGTCGCGAGGTCCGCGCTGCTCAGCGCTGGACGCTGCTCAATGGCGGCCGGCAGCGCAAATTCAGGAATCGGTTTGCCTACCATCTTGGATTCAACGATATTGTCTTTCGGACGCATCAGGCCGGCGGCAACCACGATGAAGAATCCGACAAACAGCCCCAGCGGGACCCAGAGGACCCAGCGCCTCATACCCATGCCTCCGCATATTCGCGTTGCCTTTTCTGGCGCACTGCACGGCGAAGACGTCCGACCATGGCGAGAAGCCCGCCCAGCGCGATCAGCACCCCGCCATACCAGATCAGCGTGACAAAGGGTTTCCACCAGATACGCAGCTGCCAGCGGCCCTGCTCGTCACTGTCGCCCAGCACGACATAAAGCTGGCCGTTCCAGCGCGTGAGGAGCGCGGCTTCGCTGGTCTGCGTCTGGGCTGAGGGGAACATGCGGTTCTGCGGGTTGACTTCGTGAACCGGTCCGTCGGCATACTGCGCCGTTACCCGTGCCTCGAGGGCCGTCCAGTTGGGACCGGCGACTGGTTCAATTGCGAGGAATTTCAAGGTCCAGTTGTTGACCGTAACCTCGTCACCTGGGGCGGACGCGACCAGCCTTTCCTCGGTGAAGCTACTTTCCGAAGCCATGCCGACCAAGGCCACCGCAACGCCAAAATGCGCCATTACCATGCCGTAGACATGCATCGGGGTGCGGCGAAGATTTCGTTTCCAAAGCGGCGCAAAGCTTGCAACCGCGATCCCGGCGGCCAATGCCATGCCGAGTAGCGAGAGCACGGACATTGACGTTGTATAGAGAACGAGTGCGAACAGCGCGGCGGCCGTCAGGAAAACCGGGATTGAAATTCGATTGAGCAGCGCCTTCACCTGGTCCTTGCGCCAGCGCAGCAACGGCCCGGCAGCCATTATCGCCACAAGAATGAGGGCGATCGGGCCGGTGGCCAGGTTGAAATAGGGCGCGCCGACCGAAATCATCTCGCCGGTCGTGCCTTCGACAAACAAGGGGTAAAGCGTACCAATGAACACGATCCCCAGGATCGCGGAGAGCAACAGATTGTTGGCGACAAGTGCCCCTTCCCGGCTGACCGGTTCGAATTGCGAACCTTCCTTGACCGTGCCCACGCGCAGCGCGAACAGCGCCATTGCTCCGCCGATGTAGATGGCGAGCAAGGCTAGAATGAAGCTACCGCGTTCGGGATCGACGGCGAAAGCGTGCACGCTGGTCAGGACACCGGAACGCACGAGGAAGGTACCTATCATCGACATCGAAAAGGCGACCACCGCCAACATCAGCGTCCATGCCCTAAGGCCGTCGCGCGTTGCCAGTACGGTAACCGAATGGAGCAATGCCGTGGCAGCCAGCCATGGCATCAATGACGCGTTTTCAACCGGATCCCAGAACCACCAGCCGCCCCAGCCAAGTTCGTAATATGCCCAGTAGCTGCCGGCGGTTATGCCGAGGGTCAGGAATACCCATGCGCCAAGCACCCAAGGTCGCATCGCCTTGGCAAAATCAGGCCCGACATCGCGATTGATCATCGCTCCGACAGCGAATGAAAAGGCTATCGAGAGTCCGACATAGCCGACATACAGGGTGGGCGGATGAAGCGCGAGCCCGATATCCTGCAGGAGCGGATTGAGCCCCTGCCCGTCTGCCGGGACCGGAAAAATCCGCTCGAAGGGGTTCGAAGCGACAAGTAGGTAAGCATAGAAACCAACACTGATAAATGCCTGGGCCGCTAGCGTCGTGACCAATGTCCGCTGCTTGAGCGTGCGCTCGAACAATCCGATACAAGCGCCGGCGAGGCCCATGATTGCGACCCAGAGCAGCATCGAACCCTCATGATTTCCCCACGTGCCTGAAATCTTGTAGATCAGGGGTTTCACGGACACGCTGTTTGCCACGACCAGCTTGACCGACATGTCCGAACGCACGAACAGCCAAACCAGCAGCAGGAACGATAAGGTGACCAATACGCCCTGCGCGATTGCAACGGGCCTTATCGCCTTGAAAAGTTCGTCGCGTCCCTTGGCCAGGCCGATGGCGCAAAGCGCAAATTGCAGCAATGCGAGAGACGCAGCTAGCCACAGGGCAATCAAACCGGCTTCTGCAATCATTCGACAAGCGTCTCCGCAATTTGGGGCTTTCCGTCGACGTGCATGTCTTCCAGCTCACGCGGAATATAGTTCTCGTCATGTTTTGCGAGCAGGGTTTCTGCAACGAACATCCCGTTTGCCGCGAGTTTTCCGTCTGCCACCACGCCGGAATTCTCGACAAACAGGTCTGGAGTAATGCCGGTGTAGGTAACGGCCTGACGTGCCGTGCCATCGTGCACCGTGAACTTGACGGTTACGCCATCTGCGGCGCGCTGGATCGAGCCTTGCTCCACCATGCCGCCCAGGCGGATTGCCTGCCCGACTTCAGGCGGTTTCTCGGCGATGTCCGATGGCGTGTAGAAATAGCTGGCCTGATCCTGCAAGGCATAGGCTGCCAGCAAGCTCGCCCCAATCAGCGAGACCAGTGCCAATACCGCAAGGGTCAGCCTTTGATGCTTGGCCTTCATTTCCGCTTGCTCAACTCATCTGCCCGCGCCTCAGACTTGCGCATGGCAGAATAGCTCCAGCCAACAACGGCAGCCGTGCTGATCAACACGGCAGCATAGGAGGCGATGACAAAGGGCCAGTGGTTCATTCTGCTGCCATCCGTTTAAGCCGCGCTTCCACCTTGGTCTCCGCGAGAATTGCTCGCATCCGCATCAGGACGATTGCCCCGAACAACAAGCTGAATCCAATAACATTCACCATGAGCGGCCATAGAAATGCGCTATCGATTGAAGATCCGCCTACCGTGATACTGGCTGGCTGGTGAAGCGTGTTCCACCAAACCACGGAGCGGTTGATGATCGGGATGTTGATCGCGCCAACGATGCCGAAAATCGCCGTCACCCTAGACACTCCACCCTTTTCGCCGCTGGCATTGGCAAGCGCTATATAGGCAAGATACAGGAAGAACAGGACCAGCATCGACGTTATCCGGCCATCCCACACCCACCAGGTGCCCCAGGTCGGCCGCGCCCAGATCGAGCCGGTCAGCAAGGCCAGTGCGGTGAACAATGCGCCCGGCACCGCCACCGCCCGCGCTGCCACGGCTGCCAGCGGATGGCGCCAGACTATCTGGATTATACTGGCAATGGCGATGGCGGTCCATCCACCCATGGACAACCACGCGGTCGGTACATGAATATAGAGGATCCGAACGCTGTCGCCCATCAGTCGGTCGGCCGGCGCTTCGAAAACGCCATAGAATGACCCGGCCGCGATCATGATCACGCCGAATACCAGAAACCACAGGGTCAGCGGCTTGGCCAGCGATAGAAACCGGGTCGGATTGGCATAAGCATGCATGGGTAAAGCAGTAATTGCCCTTGGCTAAAACGCGTCGTCGTTCATTTGGTGATTTGGATGGCAGAAGCAAGCCATAGCGACAAGTATTTTCGGCAAAATACGGGCGTTTGCAGGTATCACCGCGCTAGTGGTTTCGGCCGATCAGTTTCCGGGCCATATTGTCAGCCACTTCGGCAGATGGCAGGCTGGATGCCGCGCTCTGCTCCCAGATTTCCGTCAATCGCTCGGGGATCATTGCCACCCTGCGGTTCACTTCGTCGACGTCTCCACTCTGCAGATATTCGATTGCAACACTTATTATGCCGCCGCTGTTGATGACATAATCCGGTGCAAACAAGATGCCGCGATTGAAAATCCGCTGTCCATCTTCCGGAGTGGCCAACTGGTTATTGGCGCCGCCGGCCACGATCGGGACATTCAGGTGGGCGATGGATACCTTGTCGAGAATTGCGCCCAGCGCATTCGGACTGAACACATCGGCTTCCATCCGCATGATTTCATCGAGGCCCACAACCTCGGCTCCGATCTCTTGCGCCAATGCAGTGGCGTGATCGCGGTTGATGTCCGCTATGCTCAATCGCGCTCCGTCCTTGGCCAAAAGCCGGGCCAAACCGCCGCCGACACTGCCGACGCCCTGGATCGCGACATGGACATCTTCCATGTCCTCACGGCCCAGCTTGTGTTTGACCGCGGCCTTGACGCCCAGATACACGCCCATTGCCGTGAAAGGGCCAGGATCGCCGCCAGCTTCGCCTGCCCCGCTGACCGGCAAGCCTGACACATATTTGGTTTCCTTGGTCAGGGCGACCATGTCTGCGGCGGTCATGCCGACATCTTCGGCCGTGACATAGTTGCCCCCCAGTGAATCGATCATGCGACCAAATGCAGCCAACATTTCAGGCGTCTTGGTCCGGTTACGATCCGCCAGGATCACCGCTTTGCCACCGCCAAGCGGCAAGCCCGCCATGGCGTTCTTGAAACTCATTCCGCGGGAAAGGCGTAGCGCATCGGTTATTGCCGTTTCGCGATTCTCGTAATGCCAGAACCTCGTACCGCCAGCGCCGGGGCCGAGATGCGTGCTGTGCAGCGCGACGATGGCACTCAGCCCGGTGTCGACATCATGGAAGAAATGAACGGCTTCGTGCCCGTCAAAATCCGGCAACTCCCACATCACAGTCATTTCAACAGCCCCTCATGCAACTGAGTAATTAAATGTCTCATAGCTGTAATTTAATTACAGATAAAGCAGAGTCTCGCCCGAAGCCGCTTGCGGCCTCCCGGACATTGAACCGATAACCTGGAAGGAAATGGGGCGATTGAGGGGTCTCGAACCCCCGACCTCCGGTACCACAAACCGGCGCTCTAACCAACTGAGCTACAATCGCCACGGGCCTTACCGGCTATAGCGGCATTGCGCGAGGCTGCATAGGGATGCGGCATGGCAATCGTCAAGCATTAAGCGCAGCCAGGATGCGGTTTTTAGAGCCCGCCGCCAAATTGCCGATGAACCAGGCGGGCCGGTTGCCGGCCGGCATCGATCAGAACTCGTTCCTCAACCAGCGCGCCCTGCATTTCCACGCTGACATCGGCCCGGAACCAACGTGTTGTAAGTTTGACCTGGCTCTGTACTTCGGGCCGGACTTGCAAGCTCGTCGGAAAAGGCTGAGCCCAGAAGTCGTTCAGGCTGCCATAACCGGTCTCGGACCGACCGCCCAGAAACTGCCTTGCACGCGTAAGGTCGGGACTGCCTTCGCCCAGCATGACCAGCAGATTCGCCTGTTCCGGGCGCAACGTGTTGATATTGATCGGGGATAACTCAGTGGTTGGCAATGCGCAAAGCCAAGGCGCAGCGGTGCGATAGACTTCGGCAGTTACGCCCTTGACCGTTCGGATTTCGCTGACATCGACCAGCACAGCATTGGCCGTTCGATAGGGCTCTTGTTGTTGCATGTAATACTGGTCCTCTGCTCCGCGAGGCGCCGGGATGGTATCGGTGTCGATCCAGTCGGTGACCGACTGTGCAATATCTGATGCATCACCAGCCGGGATACCAAGCGTGACCAGTAATCGGACAAATTGCGCATTGCCCTCGGGACGCGCAGTCAGGATCCCGTTGCCCTGCGACACAAGGCTGTTGATATTAAAACAATTGCCACCGTCGGAAAGCGTTGCGTTGATGATCCCGCCCGGGACGGGAAATAGCTGTTCTCGGCCATTCCATCCGCCGAGATTAGTGGTCCGTCCGGGCGAAAGTGTCACAATCTGTTCAGCCGTGGTCATTCCAATCGACTCCGCGGCGATTAGATACGCCTTGGCCTGGGAAAGCTGCTGCGCATTGGAGGCCAGCTTGGTGCCGCCAGCCAGCCGGTCAATGCTATGCGCAGCAACAATGGCAATCACGGCAACCAGCAGCAACACGGTGAGCAATGCTGCCCCGCGCTCGCCCGAGTTAGCAATATCCGGACCTGGCCTCATAGATAGCCTGCACCGACAAGGAACATGTGCCGGATTTGGCGGCCTTCCAGTTCAAAGGAAATCTCGACGGCGCGAGGCATATCGGCCAGTCGCTCGCTTTCCCAGCGATCGCTCCAGATCCCCCGCTTGTCGCGAAAGCGCAGGCTGGCATCGGTGACACCAGTCAGCAGGACGGCAGGTTCGCTAATCGCTCCGCCGTCAGTTGTCACATAATTGAGCCGCTGCAATTCGCCATTGATCAACCGATACTCTACTCGCTGCAGGTTGGATCGTCGTGCGTCATTGACATTGCTGTTCCCGCCCCGGGTAAACGCAAAAAGTGGATCAGTGGGCCCGCCAGATCCACTCTTGAACGCAGCCGTGCGCTGGCCGCCCGAATCGCGATAGGATCGCGGTACGGCCTGGCTAAAATCGGATTCCATCAACGAAACGAAGCGTTGCATGTCCGCCATCCTGCCAAGATTTTCTGCCGTGACTTCGCTGCTGTCGACCGCCGACCGCAACAGCACCACACCGGCCACAGACAATATCGTAAAAATCAGCAGTGCGACCATCATCTCGACGAGAGTGAAGCCTGCTTCGTTCCCAAGTTGATGACGCGTCGGAAGGATCATGCCCGTTCCTATATCGCCATGGCTTGGCGAGGCAAACAGTGCGCAGTGGTCGCTGCACAGAAATTGCTTGAAGCGCCGCGATCGATGACCTTACTATCCCGGCGATGATCGACCCGGCGCTTACGACTACCGCGGACTACCTCGTGTCACTGGGACATGTGCAACGCTTTCCGCGGCAAGAAATCGAACTGTGCATACTGAAGAATTTTCTTCGGCCCGAAGAGTGCGAGCGGCTGATCACGCTGATCGACCAGAAACGCCGGCCATCGACGATCGCCGATCCCAATGGCGACGACTATTTCCGTACCAGCGAAACATGCGACCTCGATCATCACGATCCGTTCGTGACGGAGATTGACGACAGGATCTGCAATTTTGCCGACATCGACCGAAAATATGGTGAACCACTGCAGGGCCAGCGCTATGCCGTGGGACAGGAATTCAAGGCGCATACCGATTTCTTTGATCCGAACGGCGTGGATTTCGAGAAGTTCTGCTCGGTATCCGGCCAGCGTACATGGACATTCATGATCTACCTCAACGAACCCGAAGCAGGCGGGGCGACGCGATTTACCCAGTTCAAGAAGAGCTTTACGCCAACACAAGGTACATTGCTGTGCTGGAACAACCGGACACCGGATGGCGGTGTCAATGCATGGACCATCCATCACGGGATGAAAGTCCGCAGCGGCACCAAATATGTGATCACCAAGTGGTTCCGCGAAAAACCATGGCCATGGCCGGAATGATCCGAAGGCGAGTACATTGATCCAGCTTTCCCGCTACCGGCCTGGCCCGGGCATGATCGTGTCTGCAGCCTTTATCGGGCCCGGTACCGTGACCGCCTGCACATTGGCGGGCGCCAATTTCGGATTTGCGCTGGTATGGGCCCTGGTCTTCGCAACGGTCACGACCATCATCCTTCAATCATTCGCCATTCGGATTGCCCTGGTCACGCGCCTCGGCCTGGCAGAGGCGATGATGCAGAGCCTCAGGTCGCCGGCACTAAAACTGGCTGCAGCACTATTGCTGGTCGCTGCCCTTGTCATTGGCAATGCCGCTTATGAAGCGGGCAATATGTCGGGAGCCGTAATCGGGCTGGAAGCGGTATTCGGCAAGGCGATCACAGAATTCAAGACCGTTCTCATCCTTGCGATATCGCTGATTGCCGCAGCCATGCTGGTTTTCTCAAAGCCTGTTTGGATCGAGCGGGTACTGATTGCGCTCGTGCTTGTCATGAGCATGGCCTTCCTGCTCACCTTCCTGCTCACCAGGCCTGATTTCATGGCAATGCTCGCTGGCCTCGTTCCGAGGATCCCGGATGGCGGGCTAATGACCGCCATCGCCCTCATCGGCACCACCATCGTCCCCTATAATCTGTTTCTTCATGCCGCGAGTGTCCAGCAGCGCTGGAAATCATCCGTCCAGTTGCCAGAGGCCAATGCGGACAATGCGATTTCCATCGGGCTTGGCGGACTGGTTTCGATCGCAATCATGGCTACTGCGGCGGGCGCGTTGATGGGCGGCAATACCGAAATCCGGAGCGCCGTTGACATGGCAAGGCAACTGGAACCGCTTTTTGGCAACCTGGCGGTCTACACTCTGGGCATCGGCCTGTTCGCTGCGGGCCTTACCAGCGCGATTACCGCGCCGCTCGCGACCGGATATGTCGTCCGGGAAATATTCGCCAAATGGGCCGGCAATTCGGAAAAGGTGCCCTTTGCCATTGGCGCGTTGCTGGTCATCGCGACGGGCGCCATCGTGGCATCCAGCGGTTACAGTCCAATCGAAATCATCTTTGTCGCCCAGATCGCCAACGGCCTGTTGCTGCCGATCATTGCCTTTTTTCTGCTGCGCCTTGCGAATGACAGTGAGCTACTGGGCGAGCATGCCAATGACATGCGTGCCAACCTGCTTGGAATACTGATCCTTGCAATAACCACCTTGCTCGGCATACGGCTGGTAGCACGTGCAATTGGATGGTGGCCATGAGCAGATATATCGACCTGAACGCTGACCTTGGGGAAGATGACAGCGCCGAAGGCATTGCCCGCGATACAGCGATGATGGCCGTGATTTCGAGTTGCAACATTGCGTGTGGCGGACATGCCGGCACACCTGCAGTCATGCAAGCGATGCTGGTCGCTGCCAAGGAATACAACGTGGTCGCCGGCGCTCACCCGTCTTATCCGGACCGCGCCAATTTTGGACGAGTGTCAGTAGATCTTCCGCTGGGCGATCTGCAAAAGAGCCTTGCTGGCCAGATCGAGGTGCTGCTTGGCGAAGCAATGGCTGCCGAAATGCAGCTCGGCCATATCAAGCCGCACGGTGCGCTCTACAATGATGCGCAGGACAATCCTGCCCTGGCAGGAATATTGGTCGAGTTGGCGCAGGAGTACTCCCTGCCTCTTGTCAGCATGCCCGAATCGATAGTGGAACAGCAGGCAAGACAGTCAGGTGTACCATTTGTCGGTGAGGCCTTTATCGACCGGAGATATCGCCAGGATGCCCGGCTGGTCTCACGCCGCGAACCCGGCGCCGTCCTGGTCGATGAAGGCGAACGGATCGCCCAGGGCCTAGCGCTTGCGCTGGGAGATCCAATCCTCAGCGACAGCGGCGATACCATTACAATCAGCGCCGCGACCCTGTGCCTGCACTCCGACAGCGATGGTGCGCTGGCGACCGCCAGGGCGATGCGCGACGCGCTCGTCTCGGCCGATTTCCAGATTGCGGCCGCGGTGCGCTGATGAACCCGCAGGGCTGGACCATCGGCGATGACTGGATCAGCGTATCGCTGCCGGACCTCGCGGCGGTCCACCTTGCCTTCCGTTCAGTACAAGGGAAGCCGCCATGGCTGGAAACCATACCTGGACTGGACAGCCTTGCGGTACAGTTCAATCCCTCCACGCATTCGACGGATGAAGCAGCGTCGATTTTGCAACAGCAATTGGAAGAACTGGAAAGGTCGGAGGAAGTAGCGAAATCCGCCACGACCATTCCGATATGCTTTGCGCCAGAAATGGGTCCCGACCAGCAGTTTGTTGCCGAACATGTTGGAATTGGCGTCGACGACTTGCCAGACTGGTTTGCATCATTGCACTTTTCTGTCTCGATGCTCGGGTTCATGCCGGGTTTTGCCTATCTGCATTGTAGCGAATCAGTCCCGGAAATTGGCAGGCTCGCCCAGCCACGGCAAAAGGTGATCGCCGGTTCTGTTGGAATAATCGGCGACCAGGGCTGCATCTATTCCTTTGACAGTCCCGGTGGATGGCCAATTGTTGGACGTACCCCGCTGCGGCTCTACGACAATGCCGATCCGCAACCCGCGCTGCTGTCTCCGGGGCAAGAGATCAGCTTTGAAGCTGTAGGACCCAAAATGTTCCAGGCCCTCGAATCAAACGAGCGGAAATGGCCCTGACCGTCATTAAAGCGGGTTTGCAGACCACATTGCAGGGTGCTCCCCATATCGGCCGCAGGCACCTCGGCATGCCCGCCGCCGGCGCAGCCGACAGCCTGTCGCTCGCCCTGGCCAACCAGCTGGTCGGCAATCCGGCCGACGAACTGGCACTCGAGCTGACGCTCGACAAGGTAGAGTTTGCCGTCAATGCAAACCTGCAGATCGCGCTGACGGGCGCGGCGACCGAAATCCGGATCAACAATGAACCATATGAATCGCATCGCAGTCTTGTCGTGGGACCCGGAGACAGGATCGCAATTGGCGCGGCAAGGCATGGTTGCCGTTCCTACCTCGCAATCGGAGGTTCGTTCGACGCCGAACCAGCAGGCGACAAGGGATCCACCTATATGCCAGCGCGGATTGGCGGTTATCTTGGACGGGCGCTGGCGGCCGGCGACGAAGTTGCATGGAATCCGCCGGCTGATCCTGTCACCGGCATCGCGCGCACGCCCGCCGAACTCAGGCCCCAAATGACAGACCAGTTTCTACTGCGTGTCACGGCCGCGCCGGAAAGCCAGGTCGCGGAAGGTTCCGTGTTCGAGGCGCTGCTCAACCAGAAATGGCAGATCAGTTATCGCAGCAGTCGCATGGGTCTGAGCCTCGAGGGCGAACCGCTGGACGTGGACGATGCGGCGTCGATGAAAAGTGCCGCGGTGTTCCCCGGCACGGTGCAATGCCCGCCCGACGGCAAGCCATTCCTGCTGGGTCCGGACGCCCAGACGACCGGCGGTTACCCCCGGATCGCGCAGGTGATCCGTGCCGACCGGCACCTGATCGGACAATTGCGGCCCGGGACGGAATTGCAATTCGTCGCGACGTCTCCGGAACGGGCGAGCGAAATCTATCGCGAGAAGGTCTCGCGATTGAGCCCGTGGATTGTCGAGGTGTCGCTGTGGTAGGCCGGGTGGTCGCCGGCCACCGGATCACTTGTTCTTAAGCGAAAGACCACCAAAACGCTTGTTGAAGCGCGCGACCTGACCGCCCTGGTCAACCAGGCGCTGGTTACCGCCGGTCCAGGCTGGGTGGCTGGTCGGATCAATGTCCAGTTGCAGCGTGTCGCCTTCCTTGCCCCAGGTGGATCGGGTTTCGAACACGGTACCGTCGGTCATCTGGACCTTGATCATGTGATAGTCCGGGTGTGTATCTTTTTTCATTTTCAGCTCCTTGGCGGGCTGGTTTCCGACCAGTCCCAAAGCGAGTATTCTTGGCAGAAGCGGCGCATTAGCCGCGCTTCAGTCAAAGTGCAAGATTCTTTTATGCCTGCTCAGGCGGATGGCGGATCCGCGATCATGGCCGTAAAATTGGCTTCTGCCGCCAATTTGTCGCCGATCATGGCCCGACCGGCAAACTTGCAGACGCGCGGCCTTTTCTGGACGAATTCGACGTTCAGCGACAAAAGGCAACCCGGCTCGACCGGAGTTCGGAACTTGGCGCCGTCAATGGCCATGAAATAGACGAGTTTGCCCGACCCCGCGAGGCCGAAGCTCTCCATCGCGAGGACGCCGGCTGCTTGCGCCAGCGCCTCCACGATCATG
>JAAUYH010229304.1_pt1 | contig 19141 bp, 16 predicted proteins | sample 7278061 | NCBI WGS metagenome assembly JAAUYH01 (sample SAMN14350203, study PRJNA611818) | marine sediment metagenome | isolation source: surface marine sediment (0.6m) | place: French Polynesia: Moorea | collected 2018-08 | reverse complement strand
CTGTGATCAACCAGGTTTATCAACAAAATCTAAACCTCAAAATCTAAACCTCAAAATCCTAAGTTTTGATTTATCCTGTGATCAACCGGGTTTATCAACAAAATCTAAACCTCAAAACCCTAAGTTTTGATTTATCCTGTGATCAACCGGGTTTATCAACAAAATCTAAACCTCAAAATCCTAAGTTTTGATTTATCCTGTGATCAACCGGGTTTATCAACAAAATCTAAACCTCAAAACCCTCAATTTTGATTTATTCACATCTTGCACCAAGAAAAATTGATGTACTTTAATCACTCAGTATTAAAGATAAAAGCTTTATTTAGCGATAAAAACCCAGTAAAATAATGTAGCTTGATTACGCAGCTTTTAAGATTTTCGTGGTTTATACCGTTAGGTGCAAAATATGAGTTTATAAACCTGGGTTCTGATAAACACCTTTTAGAAATAATGATTTTATGCACGAGTTAGGAATTACGCAAAATATTGTAGCGATTGTAGCGGAACATGCTCAAGGGGCAAAGGTAAAGCGGGTATTATTAGAAATAGGTAAACTTTCGGCAATTATGCCTGATGCTATTAGTTTCTGCTTTGATGTTGTATCTCAAGGTACAGTTTTAGAAGGAGCAAAATTAGAAATTCAAGAAATTCCTGGTTTGGGAAAATGTCGTGAATGTGGTGCCGAAGTTCCTTTGGATGTACCTTTTGGGATATGTAATTGTGGTAGTATGCAATTAGATTTAATTGCTGGTGAAGAATTGAAAATCAAAGAAATTGAAATCGAGGAAATATGTGTGTAACTTGCGGCTGTTTTGATGACGGAAATGTGAAAATTGCTAATCCAGAAAATGGAAAGCTAATGACTTTTCACTCCCATGAAAAACGGGAAAAACAGCATAGCCATACTTTAGCAGATGGTACTGTCATCACCCATTCTCACTCCCATGAACATGACAAACAAACCTCTGATATTCACGCCAAAATTCACGGTACTACTATATCTTTAGAACAAGATATTTTAAGTAAAAATAATCTGATAGCCGCACAAAATCGCGGTTGGTTTAAAGGTAGAAATATTCTAGCGTTAAATTTAATGAGTTCTCCTGGTGCAGGTAAAACGACTCTGTTAACTCGCACCATTAATGATTTAAAAAATCAGCTATCTATCAGTGTCATTGAAGGTGATCAAGAAACAATTAATGATGCTCAAAAAATCCAAGAAACAGGTTGTAAAGTTGTACAAATAAATACCGGAACAGGCTGTCATCTTGATGCAGGAATGATAGAAAGGGGATTAGAACAACTCAATCCACCTATGAATTCTGTGGTGATGATTGAGAATGTTGGAAATTTGGTTTGTCCCGCTTTATTTGATTTAGGAGAACACCTGAAAGTCGTAATTCTCTCGATTACAGAAGGTGAAGATAAACCAATTAAATATCCTCATATGTTCCGCGCTAGTGAGGTCATGATTCTCACCAAAATAGATTTGCTACCCTATGTAAATTTTAATGTAGAACGTTGTATAGAATATGCCCAACAAGTAAATCCTCAAATCAAAATTTTTCAGGTGTCCTCCCAAACAGGTGATGGATTAAATGATTGGTATCAATGGTTAGAAAATAAGATGGCAAATTTATCTCTGTCTAATTAATCACCCCACATCCTACCCTCGCACCACCCCCTCCCAGAGGCTTGGGTGTGTCAGAAAAATTATCACCACCTGCATGAATTACAAAAGCGCGACCTTTGAAATCATTCATTTTCAAACGTGAAGCTAAAAACCGAGTCTTTACCCTCCACCGTGCATTAGCATGTAAGGGAAGCAAATCTCCTAGATGTCCTTCACCTCCAGGACCTGCGTGTTTTCCGGTATTTTTGGGGTCATAATGACCACCTGCTGCTCCCCCAGGAACGCCATTTTTGGCAGCGCAAGAAGAATTTTGATGCAAGTGGAATCCGTGTTTTCCCGGTGTTAATCCTCTGAGATTAGCCTTAATCCATACTCCATATCGAGTTGGTTTCAGTCGAATGATACCAATTTTACTACCAGTTCCCGTAGAATTCACCTGATATATAGGCACAACCTGCAAACGCGAACCTGCTAAAGCAACTGTGGGAGTAATAATTAACAAGACTGTGGCTATCATCATAGCCAAAAATTTGCCTATTTTCATGATTTTGACCTCTATTAGTTGTGTGTGATATATCTCTTGTGATATATGTCTACAGAGGCAATATCTGAATTTACGCTAAATTGAATAAAACTTATCTAGAAAACTGAAGAGTGTTTTTGTTTTTACATCATCCCAAAGTAAAGCTATGTAAGCGTTTGAGGTGTTTTTGAGTTTTGCTAATTTCCCTCCAAGATTGCTATTACCACATTTCCGTATTACGCTATTCTGATGCAGAAAATGCTCAGAACCCTAAGTTAATTGAGATAATTTCTTAAGAAGCTAATGTGAAAGTTTCACAAAGAGAAATTTATGCTGATGGGTTAGGAGAAGCTGGTTCAGAAGCTGATACTTATCAGAAGATGTTGATTGCAAATACCCAAACAATTGTTGAAGGACTAGGTGGTAAATATACAGCGTTCACCGCTCAGTAGTTACCCTTGTTTACTGATTTAAGCCTATTTAAATTATTTTTAAAATCATCCAATAGAAATTACTAAATATTGAACCTTATTGGGTGATTTTTACAGTTGATAAATTATCCGATAAACATTTGTGTAATTCCATTTTTATCATTTGATTATCTAAATTTTTCCCAATAAAAACCAACTGATTATAAGGAGGTATATTCCACTTATTTATTTGAAAATTATAACGTTTACCACAAAGCTGGAAGATATGACGCATTTGGCTTCCTTGATACCAGAGAATCCCTTTCCCCCGGAATACCGTTGACGGTAGTTTATCATCTAAAAACTGGTTAAATTTCTCTAAAATAAAAGGGCGATCGCTCTGAAAACTAACATACATCACATCTCCCTGTTCTATATGATTAATATCGGATTGATAAACCAGATGATTTTGTAAAGAAATAAAATTAAGGTTTGTACAATTACCTTTACCTAGGTTTAAAATTAAATCTAAAGGAACGCGCCCATATTTAGAGTATAAAATTCTTGCTCCTCTCTTTAAGGAAGAAATATATTCTGAAGTTTCTTGGATTTGATTGTGAGGAACTAAGTCAATTTTATTTAATAAGATAATATCACTATATATAATCTGATTTAAAATTGTTTTACTCTTGAAATTAGTTGGAGAAAAATTTTCTATATCTACAACTGCAAGTATAGAATCTAAACGAGTAACATCCCCCAAGGAGGTACTTAAAAAAGTCATCATCAGAGGGACTGGTTCAGCTATTCCCGTAGTTTCTACAACAATATAATCAATATCCTTTTGTTCTAAAACTTTGTTTACCGCATCAATTAAACTGCCATTGATAGTACAACAAATGCAACCATTACTCAGTTGCACCATATGATGGTCAATAGCAACTAAAATCTGACTATCAATATTAATATCACCAAATTCATTCACTAAAACTGCCACTTTTAAATCCTGGCAATTTGTTAATATATGATTCAGTAAGGTAGTCTTCCCACTACCCAAAAACCCTGTGATGATTGTTACTGGCAATTTTTCGGTATCTTTAAGCACTTTCAGTATATAAAATAACTTCTGAACTTCACTCATCATCGATAACTTGACGTTACCGAGTCAAACTATTCCCTAAGTTGGTATTGCTAAATTTCATTTTCGCGCTATCATGATAACGATTCTCATTCTATTTTGCCATGGTCAGTTCAGTAACTCAGTCCCAAGATAGCTGTCAACAACAGAACCCAGAAAGACTAGAGGGGGTACGTCATACCTGCGCTCACATCATGGCAATGGCTGTGCAAAACCTGTTTCCAGGGACAAAGGTAGCTACAGGACCAGTTACTGAAACGGGATTTTACTACAATTTTGATTGTCCGGTCAGTATTCCTGTGGATGACTTGGGTAAAATTGAGATGGAAATGCAGCGTATAATTACGGCAAATATACCAATTATTCGTGAGGAAGTAGGAAGGGAAGAGATTAAGGCAGAAATTGCAGCTTTAAATGAACCTTTTAAGTTAGAAATATTAGAACGCATTCCTGTTGAGGAAACAATTACTCGCTATTTTATTGGTAATCCTGATGGTGGGAAAATAGAACCATCATTGTTCGCTGCAAGTGGTTTATCTCCCACTGAATATTGGTGGGATTTATGTGCGGGACCCCATGTAAATTTTACGGGAGAAATTCATCCGGATGGATTCAAATTATTAAGTGTAGCGGGTGCATATTGGCAAGGGGATGAAACTAAACCCATGTTGCAACGTATTTACGGTACTGCTTGGGAAACTCCAGAAGCTCTACAATTATATTTACAACAAAGGGAAGAAGCATTACGACGGGATCATCGAAAATTAGGGCAAGAGTTGGATTTATTTAGCATTCAAGAAGATGCTGGTGGAGGATTAGTATTTTGGCATCCCAAGGGTGCAATTATTCGCTACATGATTGAAGATTACTGGCGAAAATCCCATCTAGAATCTGGTTATCAGTTGTTGTATACTCCCCACATTGCCAATTTAGATTTATGGAAAACGTCTGGTCATTTTGACTTTTATAATGAGAATATGTTTGATTCCATGGAAGTGGAAAAACAGGCTTATCAAATTAAGCCAATGAATTGTCCTTTCCATGTTTTAACCTATAAGAATAAGCAGCATTCCTACCGGGAATTGCCTCTAAGATGGGCAGAATTAGGAACAGTTTACCGTTATGAGCGTTCGGGAGCATTACATGGTTTAATGCGGGTACGTGGCTTTACCCAAGATGATGCTCATGTTTTTTGTTTACCGCACCAAATAGCTGATGAGATTTTGGCAGTTTTAAATCTCACAGAGCAAATATTATCTGACTTTGGCTTTGAGAACTATGAAGTGAATCTTTCCACACGTCCTAGTAAATCAGTGGGAACGGATGAGGTATGGGAATTAGCAACTACAGCTTTAAAACAAGCATTAAATACTAAGGGTTGGGACTACCTAATTGACGAAGGTGGGGGTGCGTTTTATGGTCCGAAAATAGATATTAAAATTCAAGATGCAATTGGTAGATTATGGCAATGCTCCACAATTCAGGTAGACTTTAATTTGCCCGAAAGGTTTGATATGGAATATGTCGCTAGTGATAACACAAAACAGCGACCAATTATGATTCATCGGGCAATTTTTGGCTCTTTGGAAAGATTTTTTGGGATTTTAATTGAGAACTATGCTGGTAATTTTCCCTTGTGGTTAGCACCAATTCAATTACGATTATTACCCGTGAGTGATGAAGTCAGAGATTATGCGGAATCAATAGCTGCTGATTTACACAAAGCGGGGTTAAGGGTAGAAGTTGAAAGTAGTGGAGAAAGGTTAGGTAAATTAATCCGCACAGCAGAGTTAGAGAAGATTCCTGTAGTTGCGGTAGTGGGAAAGCGAGAGGTGGAAAACCAAACCTTGAGTGTACGAACCAGGGAAGCGGGGGATTTAGGAACACTATCGGTAAATGAAGTCGTCAATCGTTTACAAACTGCGATCGCATCCAAAACCATCATTTAGCCTTCAACAATATGAATTTTACTTTTGGAAAACAATCTCAACCAAGTAATTCGCAACAAATTCAGCAAATTAAACAATGGGTTTATCAAGTTTTGGAAGTTAATGAAGAAATTCCCGTATCTCTCAGTCAACTACAGTGTACAGAACCTGGTTGTCCACCCATAGAAACGGTAATTAATGTGATGTTAAACCCTGTACAGCAGTACAAAATTCATAAGAGCATGGCTGAGATTGAATATGCAGATATTTCTCAATTATTAGATAAGTAAACTAATTGAGAATCAATTACTATATTCACAAAGGAAAAATTAAAAATTATGGCTCAAGTCACTACACCCCAATCTGATATTATTCCTAATATTCCCAAGCGGGGAATGCCTGTTACCATCATTACGGGTTTTTTAGGTAGTGGAAAAACTACATTACTGAATCAGATTCTACATAATAAACAAGACTTAAAAGTCGCAGTATTGGTAAATGAATTTGGGGATATTAATATTGATAGTCAGTTACTAATCTCCACAGAAGAAGACATGATGGAATTAAGTAATGGCTGTATTTGCTGTACTATCAATGATGGTTTAGTTGATGCTGTTTATCGAGTTTTAGAAAGAGATGACCGTGTAGATTATATGGTCATCGAAACCACAGGTGTGGCTGACCCATTACCCATCGTTTTAACCTTTTTAGGAACAGAATTACGGGATTTAACTTCTCTTGATTCTATTCTTACTGTCGTTGATGCGGAAGCATTTAATCGGGAACATTTTCAAAGTGAAGCAGCTCTAAAACAGATTACCTATGGTGATATTATTCTTTTGAATAAGACTGACTTAGCTACTCCAGAAAAATTGGCAGAATTGGAGAGTTTTATCAAGGAAACAAAAGCAGGGGCGAAAATTTTACATACTACCTATGGTCAAGTAGCTTTACCATTAATTCTCGATGTAGATTTAATACAAGAAGATGAATATACTTCCTTGATGGAGGAAGATGAGCATCACCATCACCATCATCACCATCATCACCATCATGAACATGAGCATGAACACGAACATCATCACCACCACCATCACGAACACGAACACGAACATCATCACCATCATTCCCACCACTTAGAAAATGATGGCTTTGTTTCTATTTCTTATCAGAGTGATAAACCTTTTGATGTCTACAAATTTGAGACATTTATAAACGAGCAAATGCCAGAAAATGTATTCCGGGCAAAGGGTATTCTGTGGTTTAGTGATAGCGAATTACGCCATATATTTCAACTCAGTGGTCCCCGCTATCACATCAATGGGGAAGAATGGTTAACTACACCGAAAAATCAGCTAGTTTTTATTGGCAGAAATCTCGAAAAAAATAATATTCATTCTCTTTTAAATCAATGTTTGGTATTATGAAGAAGTATTAAGAAAAAGTTAGTGACTTGTAAGTAATCATAGCCACTAACCATCAACAACTATCACAAACAATACAATGACTTTATCATTTCGTCCAGAATTAGATTCTGCCGAACAAATTATTGCGTCTCAATCTACTCAACAAAAGCCGCAAGTTACAGAAGCAGAAATGATGCAAGCTGTACGAACTTTGTTGTTAGGATTAGGGGAAGATCCAGATAGGGAAGGATTAAAAGATACTCCCAAAAGGGTGATGAAAGCTTTACAGTTTCTCACCAAGGGATATCATGAATCTTTGGATGAAATATTAAATGGTGCAGTCTTTACAGAAGACGCTGACGAGATGGTTTTAGTGCGGGATATTGATATTTTTAGCTCCTGCGAACACCACATTTTACCAATAATTGGTCGCGCTCATGTGGCTTATATTCCTAATGGGAAAGTGATTGGATTATCAAAAATTGCCCGTATTTGTGAAATGTATGCACGACGTTTACAAGTACAGGAAAGATTGACTTTACAAATCGCTGATGCACTCCAAGGTTTGTTACAACCCCAAGGTGTTGCGGTGGTTGTGGAAGCTAGTCATATGTGTATGGTGATGCGTGGTGTGCAAAAACCCGGTTCTTGGACTGTGACTAGTGCAATGCGGGGTATCTTTGCAGATGATTCCCGTACCCGTGAGGAGTTTATGAATTTAATTAGACATACTCCTCAGTTCCACTAATTTATAACTTGAATATAGGCAATGGGAAACAAATTTATACCATTGCCTGTTACCCTAGTTTTAGGGTTTGCAGGTAGTGGGAAAACAACTCTAATTGAACATTTAACTCATAAACAAGGGATTCCCGTACAGGTAATACAAAGTGGTTCCCAACAGATTATTGAGAGAGGTAATTTATATATTTACGGGGTTAAAAAATCTAAGTGTTCGCCAGATTCTATCTTTAGTTCCTCTAATTTACCTTGCATTTTCACTCTTCCTTGTTCTAGAAAAATAATCCAATCAGCACGATTAATTACTCTGGGACGATGGCTAATTAAAATTGTAGTTTTTTCTTTTCTATGTTGCAGTAATCTATCTAAAACTTGGGTTTCACTGATGGGGTCTAAACTAGAAGTGGACTCGTCTAAAATTAAAATTGCTGGATTAGCAATTATTGCCCTTGCAATCGCTAGTCTTTGTCTTTGTCCCCCAGAAATATTTGTCCCAAATTCTCCCAAAATAGTTTCATATTTATTGGGTAATTTATTAATAAATTCGTCCGCTTTGGCAATGTGACAAGCTTCAACAATTTCCGTAAATGTTACTTGGGGAGAAGCTAAACGGAAGTTCGCTAAAATAGTCCGACTCCAAAAATGTGCTTCTTGGGGAACTAACATTACTTGTTCGCGCCAAGATGTTAATGCTAAGTCACTCAAGTTATATAAACCAATGCTAATATTACCCGATTGTGGTTGGTATAAACCAGCAATTAATTTCGCCAGGGTGCTTTTACCACAACCGGATTGACCAATAATTGCTGTTACTTTACCTCCGGGTATGTTGAGAAAAAAATCTTGGAGTAGTTCTGGTCTTCCGGGGTGATGAAAGTTAATATTAGTGCAAATAATATCAGTATGGGTATTAATTTTGGCGATGGGTTTTTGACTATTTTCTGCAACTTCTGGGGTAGAGTCTATTACTTCCACCAGTCTAGTTGTTGCCATTTGAGTACGGGTGAAGGGATTAATATAATTGAGGATGGTAAGAATAAAAGTTAAAAAGTTACCACTGAGGGTATTAAAAGCTAGTAATTGTCCAATGGTTAGTTCCTTGTCAATTACTAATATACTGCCGAACCAGAGTAAAATAATTCTGCCTGTGTTGGATATGAAGCTGGAAAAGTTATTATTAATAATTGCTATTTGCATGGCACGAAAACTAGCGTGTGCTAGTTGTCCATAACGGCTTTGTAATTCTTCCCAAAAATAGGGCGCAGAATTAGTAATTTTGAGAACAATTGCCCCTTTAAACGTTTCTAATAATACTCCTTGATTTTCGCTACCAATGATTAAGACATTTTGAATTTTGCGGCGAATTCTGGGTAGGAAAACTAGAGTGGAGATTGTCATGACTCCAGCTAGAATTAAGGGAAATGTTGTTAATTTCCAACTATAAAAAATCATTAAACAGAAAGAAACTAAAGCCACAAAAAATTGACCTGGTAAAGTTACCCCTACTTGGGAAATTAACTGGTTAATTTCTTGAATATCCCGCACCCGACTGACAACTTCACCGCTACGATGGGTTTCATAATAAGGGAGGGGTAAACGTAAAATGACTCTAGCAAATTCTAAAATCATATCTAATTCTAAACGTTGGGCAAAATGGGCAATTAAATTTGCTTGCACATATCGCAACGCAGTACTAATAAAATTGAATACTAAAACAGCGATAATTACACTGGTTAATAATTGGCGATCGCCACGAATCAAAACATCATCTGTTAAAATTTGAATTAAGAAGGGAGAAGTCAGGGAAATTAACCCCAATGCTAAATTCAAGAGCAAAACTTCGCCAATAATGGCACTATATCCCCAAACTCGTCCAAAAAAGCGATAAATACCCGTCTTTTTATCCCTATCGTCTGGTGCTTGATAAAAATCTGCACGGGTTTCCAGCAGTAACATTACACCATTATGCCAACCAGCGAGTAATTCTGCTTTGGTTAAATACTGCAAACCCACTGCGGGGTCAGCAATAATATACTTTTTCCCCTTACACCCGTATAATACTACCCAGTGGTTCCCTTTCCAATGAATAATGGCTGGTAAAGGTAGACTTTTTCTATCCACAAGTTCTAAGGTTGCTTTCACTCCCCTAGCATTAAAGCCTAAAACTTGCGCTCCTTGTTTTAAATTGAGTAAAGTTGTCCCTAATTGTCCGGTTCCCGTCGCTTCACGGGTACGATTAATGGTGAAAATGCGTCCGTAATATTTGGCTATGGATGCTAAACAAGCTGCACCACAATCTTCTGTATTATGTTGTAAAACGACTTGATACTTCATTTGACAACTAATGAGGAGGAAACAACATTAACAGGAGATTCCAGCATTAATATAGAGGGAATCATCTCCGGTTTTGCTAATCGTAAAAGTCCATAACCAATACCAGCTAAACCAGTCATCAATCCTGGTGTTTCTACCCCCAGAGGAACTCCACAAAGCCAGCCATATTGCTTTATACTGGTAATAATGCTGCTAGAAATACTCTGAATTTCTCTATCCCACTGTTGATTATTGAAATTTTCACGGGCTTTTAATAACAATTCTAAATTGCCTAAATCACCATGACATAGGGAATGATTTAAACCAAATCCCCGTTTTAAAGTCATATTAATTGCACTATATATTTCTCTACGAATTTGAGCATCATCTAAATATTGTAAGCAACCTAAACGTCCTAAACCAATACCTGTCGCACCATTACACCAAGTTATTCCCAAGGGGTTTGGTTGAATTTCTCCTTGTACAACACCAGAAAAATCTCGGATATCAAAGCTATTAATTCCACGAAATTGATGATGACGTTCGTAAGTAATTATCTCAGATGCTGCTACATGAAAACGCACATCTTGACTAACTTCCCATAATTTCAAAAAAGCCCAACTTATACCCCCAGTCCCATGGGCAAAACCACTTTGTGCTTTGGTATCATCATCAAGGTTTTGTAATAGCTGTAAACCACATTCTATGGCAGTATCTAAGATTAAATCACAAGGGACGCACCGATACAAACTCAATAAACTAACCAGACAACCAGCTGTACCATCAACAATATCAAAATATTTATTTTGGGGGATAAGGGAACGAATTTTTTCTACCCACCCCACCGCAGCTTGGAGTAATTCCCATCGCTCCCATAATACCCCTAGATGAGTCAGGGTGTATATCACTCCTCCCCAACCACTAAAACCACCTATTAATCTAATTTCCCCTGTATAGGTGACTAATTGTTTTTGCAGAGTCATTAATCCTGCTGTTGCTAGTCTAGCGAAACTGCTATCTTGAGTAACTTCACTTAAATAAGCTAGAAATAAGATTATCCCTGGTAATCCATCATAAAGACTCCAACCCAAGGGAAGCAAAGACCAACGCTTTCCTCCCACCAAGGTTAAACCAATCCAACTTGCTGCTTCTTGATTCCCTAAAGCTAGTGTTTGTAAATGCTTCCCTATTGCACAAGCATTATTGATTATTTCCTCATTATCAGTCAGGGTTGGAGATGGAGTAAAACTATAAGTTTTCCATCCACTAGTATCATTTTTTAAAGTAAGAGTGGTAAGAGAAGCACGAATAAACCAGAGTTGACGTTGTAAATCTTGGGGGTTGAATTTTTGTAGACGATTTCTAACAAGTTCTATCCCCGATATAGTTAGAAAATCCTGTAGATATTCACCATTACAAGTAATGACATCACGGGAACAGGGACGAGTGGTAAACATTGGAATATCACCACGCCATAAAGCAGTTTCTTCTGATAAAATTACTGTGGCTAAATAGGGTTGATATTTCACAGCCATCCACAGTTTATCAAAATAGCGATCGCGTTCTAAACCATTCCGCAAAACATCAGGATGATAACTATCTTGCAATAACAACCCATAAGTGCGAGTGGGACGCAAAATCACCCTAATTTCATCATCAGCAAATTTATTAATTAATCCCTCTTCATGCAACAATTCCTGTCGATGTTCTAGTAGCAAATTATAAATAGTAATAAACCCCTCAATCATCTCCTCCACATAATTGAGAATATTCAGATTTTTATCATGTAAACGTGGTTGATTTTGCTCCCCTTCTAGTAGATTTTCTCGACGTTGCAATCTCATTTCATCCGTACCAATTCCTCCCCAATCTCGGATACCATGGGGTAAAACTTGACCCGCAGCACTCCCCATACCACTAATATCCACCCCTTCTGACTGAGAATTTCCCCATAAACGCTGGGGTAATAAACCTACACGTAAAACTGAATCATTTAAATACTCCATCCCTGTTTCCCAATCATTTCTATGTAGACGGGAATGGAACAAAGATTCTAAATCTACCAACACCGGATTCTCACCACAAGCAATCAAATTTTCCCCATGAAAATCCGTCGCTTCCAACATATACAACAAAGCCAAATAACCCCCAAGACGCAAATAAAATCTCTTTACCTCTGCTTGAGAATCACAACTTTTATATTCGACAAATTCTACCCACCCATAACTCCCCCGATTGATAATTTTCAACTCCGGGAATAACCAATCTTTCTTTACATCCACCTGCAATTTTATCTTCCCATTTACCAAATTCAGTAATTCTTGAAAATGCCCATCCACTGCTAAAGATTTTGGCTTATACACCACCTGCAAACCAGAACTAAATTTAGCAATAATTACCCCTCTTCCCCCACCATGGCTATCACTAATCCCACCCTTTACCTCCACCAACACCCCTGGATTATCTCCAGCACTCAAAGTCCGACAAATCTCATCCCAATCAGCACACAATTGTTGTAAAAACTCTAAACTCCCATCCACCCAATTATCAATACAAATGACTAATTGACGTGCTAATACCGGATATTCCTGCAAAATTGAAATAATGCCATCTTTTACATATAAATGTTGTAAAAAACTGACAAATCTTTCCCTGGGAGTTTCCCCCGATAATAACCCCTGCAAACGCGCTACATTTAACTCCAACACCATCGTTGGAGTCAATATTTCCAATAACTTCTCCGGTAATGCAGCAAACAAAATACCTATAATTGTTTTGACATCAAATGGTAAAGATTTCTCCCCTGGTTGTGCTGTGAATAATTCTTCTATCCCTTGATTCAGTCTATCTATACCCCGACTGATTAACGGTTCAATGCTGTATAAAAAACCCTGAATTTCCTTACCTACAGGTAAATCCGTCGGTGGAACTATTTTTATTTGAGGTGGTTGAGAACGGTTAAAAACTTCTTCCAATATCCCCAACCATGGGGGAGTGGGGATTCGCTGTGTTAACTCCTCTGATGATTCCGATAATATGTAGCGAAACTGACATAAATTAATACCACTATTTTTCAACTTTTGAGCAAACTGCAAATCATCCTCAAAACCAGCTTTTGCCAACCAACGTTTTTCCCTCACCATGGCTAATTCAAAGTCAAATTCATCCTTGAGAGAATCAGTAATCCGCTCCCTCAAACTCAAACCCTGATACCAAGTAGCTGATTGCCATATATTCATAAATTTTTCATATTACCCAGTTCAATTCCACCCTCATTTTTTGTAAAGCTTACGTAAAACTACTAGCCATATTTATGAAAAATACATAATAATGATTATCATTCTACAAAAAGCTGACAATAGTCAAGCAATAATCCCTAGACTTATGCAAAATCTAAATACAAGGTTACATTCACCCCGTTTTGTATTTGATATCTGGAAATCCAAAATCTGGTCTGCTTTGCACTTAAGTGTGAGTATCGCAGCTTTATCTATTGCAACACCCCAAAGCGCGATCGCAGCTAACTTTTATAATTTTCAAACCATTGACTTTCCTGGAGAATCAGAAACAGCAGTCAGCAGTATCAACAACTCCGGTCAATTTGTCGGGACATTTAATGACGGAGAGAGCGCATTCTTATTCGATGGTGTGAATTTTACCGCTTTTAAGCCCCCTGGTGCAGGAGAAACCTATATTCCTGGAATGAATGACCTCGGTCAAATTGTTGGGGGTTTTTTTGACGCAGAGGATATTCCCCGTGGTTATATCAAACAAGGTAATACATACAAAATTGTCAATTATCCTGCAAATCCTCCCCAGGTAACGGTAGGTGAAACCGGACTCTCAGACATCAATAATGCAGGAATTGCGGTGGGATATTATTTTGATGAGAATTTTGATGTTTCCCGTGCTTTTTCCTTGGATACAAACACCAATACCTTCACACCAATTACCATTCCCACAGCAACGGATCGTACCTATGCTTGGGGGATTAATGATTTGAATCAAGTTGTGGGTTCTTATCGTAGTGACAGTGGATTTTTTGGTTATTTCCTCGACCAAGGGAACATTACCAAACTAGAATTTCCCGGTTCTAGTCTGACTGCTGCCTATGGGGTTAACGATGAGGGGACAATTGTCGGTAGCTTTTTTCGAGAAGCCACAGGTAGAGATTTATACGGCTTTGTCTGGGAAAATGGTGTATTTACAGAAATTACAGCCCCCGGTGCAACCCAGACTTTTGTTTCCTCCATTAATGACTCTGGACAGATTGCAGGCTATTACTTTGATCCAACTGGGACAAAACGTGGCTTTATAGCAACTCCAGTACCCGAACCAAGTGCTGGCTTAGGATTGGTAGCTTTTGGTGCTTTGGGCACGGTTTTGTTGGGGAAACGTAAACAAAATCACCAAAAAATAACTAAGTAATTCTCTCTTATTCCCTCCTCATTCCATTTCAAAAATAAGGGAAAAATACAAACTCAACCCCTCCCCAGACAACTAAGGAGGGGTATTCGACCTAAGCTAACTCAATACCGAGTTCATACTTTTCCGGACAGCAATGCTTACAGGTTTTGGTATGGGTTGGATCTGCAACCATCCCACCTGCAAGGGAAGACATATCTTCCTCTGTCAAGTCAATTAAGCCAGCAGGATTTTCCGGTAACTGTGCTTGTTGTTCGGGACTGAGACTAGCACGGTAGTCCTCATCCTTCCAAGCACGGATGATATCTACATTGGACATGGTATATGCCTCAAGCGTAAAAACGCTTACTTAGGTGAACTTTCAGATTATACAGCTCATGAGAATGATTATAATTATCAAAATGTAATGTAAAAATTAAAATTTTTGGGATTTTAATGATGCTTGATGACACTAGTCCCGATAGTCTGCGTCCAGTACAAAGCAATGAATTTCTTCCTTCCATTAGTGCTTGGGAAACTTTGGGGGGGTTATTTTTATTGGCAACAGTAGCAGTAGGAATAGGATTAGCAGCTATAATTGAATATCCTGTCAGAGTCAGAACTAAGGGTTTTGTACGTCCTACAGGGGAAGTGCGTATTGTACAAGCAACTACCACTGGAGTAGTGGAAACGATTGCAGTCAAAGAAAATCAGGAAGTAAAATCTGGAGATGCGATCGCGACTCTAAGTACTGTCGAATTACAAACTCAAAAAAGTCAAATATTGGAGAATATCCAGCAAAAAAAATTACAACTAACCCAACTAGTAGCCCAAATTCGCATCCTGGATACACAAATTATCGCCGAAAGCGATCGCGCTAATCGTAGTGTAGCTTCTGCGATCGCAGAATTGAAAACTATTCAGAGAGATTACGAACAAAAACGGGTGACTGCAACTAGTGGAGTCGAAGAAGCTGCAACTAATATAAAAATTGCCCAAGAAGAATTGCAACAATCCCAAGCAGAGTTAAAGTCAACTCAAGCACAAGTGGGAGCCATTCAAGCTGCATTACAAGCTGCCATAATCAAACGCAACCGTTACCAAATCATCGCAGAATCAGGCTCCATTTCCCAAAATCAATTAGAAGAAGCTCAATTAGCCGTAACTCAGCAACAGCAAGCATTACAGTCACAACAAGCCACCGTCGAAAGCCAAAAACAAGTAGTAGAAAAACAACAACAAGCTTTAACTGCCGCTCAAGTGAGGTATAAACGAGCATTAGGTACATCAAGTCCCAGTCAAGCTGTAGTGTCCATGGCTGAGGAAAACATAGCCCAAGAACAGGCGAAAAAAGCAGTTAGCTTGGCAAAATTAAAGCAAGAACGCAAAAGTCTTTTACAACAGCAATCAGAATTACAAAATCAACTCTACAGCACCCAAAAAGAGCTAAAAAAGCTAGAAAATGAGTTGGGGAAAACCATAATTCGTGCCACAGAAACTGGGACTATCCTCAAATTAGCACTCAGAAACCCTAATCAACTAGTACGTACTGGGGATGCAGTAGCGGAAATAGCTCCTATCCATGCTCCCATAGTTATTAAAGCCCGTGTTGCAGTTCAAGATATTAGTCAGGTGCAAATTTGTAAACATACATTAGTTAAAGATTGCACCCAAGGCAAAGTAAATTTACGTATTTCTACTTATCCTTATCCAGATTATGGTACTCTCAGGGGTGTTGTTAGAGAGATCACGGCTGATGCAATAGCACCACTAACAACTAACGATAGAATAGCTGCACCCTATTACGAAGTTACCATTGAGCCGATAACAACCTATCTAGAGAAAAATTCGCAGCAATATCCTTTACAAGCGGGCATGGAAGTCACAGCAGATATTATAGCACAAAAGGAAACTATACTCAGGTTTATTCTTCGTAAAGCTAGGCTCATTACGGACTTATAAGATATATCAAAGTATCAGTCTATCTACGAATTGATGCAACTTTTAGACAAAATCACAACATGACAAGGGGAAGGAGGTTAAATAAGTGTAAATTCCAGGTATTCTGGTTGAATTAACACAATAACGATTATCATTATTGTATGAATATACCTGAAATTACCGTTGTTGCTGGTTTTGCTGGTTCTGGGAAAACCGCTTGGATTCGTCAGCAAGTGCAAAATGTGGCATTTACTGAAGATAAAAGTATTATTTATTTTAGTCCTGGTACTGGAAATGTCCCCATAGATCAAACCGTAATTAGTGCTGAATTTCCCCAAATACAGGTTTTTCGTGATGGTGAAGAAGTTGAGTTTACCCAGCAAATACCATCAGCGAAATTAGTTTATATTGAGATAGGTTTTTATTTAGAATTAGGGAGTTTATCGGGATTATTAGAATACTTTACCCACCGCAAAGTAGCTGTTTTACCTGTTCAGATAAAAGACTCTGAATATCACCATTGGGCTGATGAAATTATTCCCGGAATCCCAACTAAAACTGATTTATCAGCAAAATTATGGCGAGTTGTCACAGAGGGTCAAGTTGTAGATGAAGACAGTTTAGAGGAATTTTGGTATGAACTAATTCATGGTGCTTACGGTGATGTCAGTCGGGGAAAAGCAATTTTTGATGTTAATGATGGTAGAAGTATTTACTGTGATTTTGTTGCGGGTATACCTCCAACAGAGTTCTTAGAATTAAATTTCCCCCGTCATTTAACAGGAAGACCCCAGCGTTTTAGTGGAATTGAGGTAGTAGGAAAAAATTTAGATGAAACGATTCTCAAACAGACTTTATCTGATTGTTGTTTGTCAGATACATTAATTTTGCAATATCAACAACAAGTCAGAGAAATATTATCACAAGGAATGGAATTATGAAAATCGCGGTGATGTCTTGTATTCACGGTAATATTGATGCTTTGGATGCAGTTTTATTAGATATAGAAACACAAAAAATAGAAAAAATATTTTGCTTGGGTGATTTGGTGGGATATGGTCCCTACCCTAATGAAGTGGTGGAAAAAATTCGTGCTTTAGATATTCCTACCTGTGCTGGCTGTTGGGACGAAGATATTGTAGAAGGTTTGAATGCTTGTGATTGTAGTTATCCTTCCTTATTAGCAGAAAAACGGGGTTTAGTTGCTCACGAATGGACAAACAAGGAAATTAAACCAGAAAATCGTCAGTTTTTAGCACAGTTGCCCTATTCTTTAAAAGAAGGTAACTTGGCTTTTGTTCATGGAAGTCCCCACAGCAACCACGAATATTTATTACCAGAAATTGATGCTTTTGTCGCTCTAGAAAGGGTGATTACATCCGGTGCTGACGTACTATTTTGCGGTCATACCCATGTTCCTTATGTCCGTAATTTTGATGGTAGTCAATTACAAGTAAAAATCAACCATGATAAATCCTCAACGACAAATACTTTTACTGCACAATTTAAACAAATTATTAATGCAGGTTCTGTGGGAGAACCAAGACATGGAAGACCAAATGCAACCTATGTAATTTACGATATTAATACTCAAGCAGTTACATTGCGCGAGGTTAATTACGACTATCAAAAAACCTGTACAGCAATTATAGAAAAAGGATTACCCGCAATTTTTGCATGGCGTTTAGCACGGGGAATTGAATTTGCAGAACGTGCTGACGATCCAACTCACGTTTGTACCAGGTAAGGGAAATTAAAATTAATTCAAAATTCGGCTTGACTGAGTAAAAACATGAATTATCAATATTTGAATTTTCAGGGTAATCCCTGTTTTTTAGAGACATTCTCAGAAAAAATATCTATGAGAAATTTCGATTTCACATTCCAATTCAGCAATATCCAAAATTAAAAAGTAAAAAATTCTGACAAATTAAATTCTTCCTGGAGAATACAGAACATATAATCCCTGTGGAAAATTGATATGAAGTGGGCAATTTTAAGCGGTATAGAAGGCAACTTAACAGCTTATGAAGCAGTAATGGCTGACATTAAACGTCAAAGTCGTTACATAGAAGCATTATATATTCTTGGTGATGCGATCGGACCCACACCAGAATCAGAAAAATTGGTGTCCCGTTTGCTTAAACCCCGTTCTGGAGAACTCACACCACTGATTTGTAAAGGATGGTGGGAAGAACAATGTTTGATCCTACATGGTTGGAGTGGGACTTCAGAACCTACGGATTTATTACAAAAATATGGGGGAGAGACTGTAAAAATGCTGTGGGATAGTGTATCTCGGAATACGGTAAATTGGATCAGAACTCTAGATTTGGGTTTCTTTGAATTAGACTGTTTGTTAATTCATGGGACAACGGTATCTGTGGATGAAGAGTTAAACCCAGACACCTCTCCTGTGGTTATTTTAGACCGAGTAGCGCGGATGCAAGCAAATAATTTATTTTGCGGTCGTTCTGGTTTGACTTTTCAGTACCATTTAGAAACTGGTTCCATCACCACCGCACTAACTACCCTTGATAACCAAACCCCCCAACAAACTATTAATGTTACTCCTCGTCAAGTTGTAGGGGTAGGAAATGTGGGGAGAACACCAGGGGAAGCAACTTATACTCTCTACAATCCCAACAGCAATCAAGTGGAGTTTAAAACTGTGCGTTACGGTGTCAGTAAGGGGTTTGGAGTT
>JAAUYH010219355.1_pt1 | contig 19142 bp, 18 predicted proteins | sample 7278061 | NCBI WGS metagenome assembly JAAUYH01 (sample SAMN14350203, study PRJNA611818) | marine sediment metagenome | isolation source: surface marine sediment (0.6m) | place: French Polynesia: Moorea | collected 2018-08 | reverse complement strand
TCGGGTGGCAGGCCACCCTTGGTGGTCTGCCGCGCGAAGGCGACATAGGCGTAGGAGTGTCCCCCGAAGCCTTGGCGTAGGGGGACTGGCTCAACCTGCTCTGTCATCCTCCGCCGACCGCAACCGCCGCGATGCCTCTCCTCCGGCGCGGGGCCGCCGAGACCCTACACCCGTCACGATCGGCCTAGACCGATCGGTTAACCGACTCGCAAGGTCAGCCGTTTAAAGAACTTAGGGCGATTCCTTGCAGTGGGTTCTGCGGGTCGAGGCCGCAGCCCGGATCGCACCGCGGCGCCGGGCAAGGGCCGGGCCGTTGCCAGGCGAGCGGCATGAGCCAGATGAACCCCGGGATTCGAATCTCCAATACGACGGCCGCCATGTTTCGATCCCGCCTGTGCTGGCGGGTGACCCTCTACGTCTTCGTCAGCATCCTCGCCGTCGAGGCGATGATCCTCTGGCCGTCGTACCGGAACTTCGAGGCCGAGGCCTTGGACGCGCTCGCGGAAAGCCATCTCGCCGCGCTGCGGGCCGCCCTCGCCGACCACGACCACCACTCGATCGACGAGCTGCTGCAGCGCGCGGGCGACCTCCGACAGGGCTCCGGCCTGCGCGGCGGCGCCTTGTTCGATCGCCAGGGCCAGCTGGTCGGAATCTTCGGCGAGCGCCCCGAGCTCGGGCCCGATGCGGCCGATCGAAGAGGCGGTGCCCAGCGCTGGCACCGCGAGATCGACCGCTACGAGGTTCTCTGGCCGAGCGCGCGCAGCGGCCTGCCGTTCGAGCTGGTCGGTCGCTTGGACAGCGCGCCCATCGAGACCGAGCTGCGCGACTTCGTGCTTCGCGTCGGCGCGTTGATCCTGGTCGTCTCGGCATTCGTCTGCGCGGTCACGATCTTCGTCGTCGGCCGGCTGGTGCTGCGGCCGATGCTCGACACCCGCGCCCGTCTGGTCGCCGCCGAGCGGGACCCGCTCCACGCCAAGGACTACTTGGCGCCGACCGGTCGCGACGACGAGATCGGCGAACTGCAGCAGGCGATGAACACCCTGCTGGTGCGCCTCTCGGATACGCGACGGGAGGAGCGGCGGGAAAGCGAGAAGCGCCTGCACGATTTCGCCAACGCCAGCTCGGACTGGTTCTGGGAGATGGACGAGAACCTCAGGTTCTCGTACTTCTCGCGGCGCTTCACCGAGATCACGGGGGTGCCTCAGGAAAAGCTGCTCGGCAAGACCCGCGAGGAGACCGGGATACCGAACGTCGACCCGGACAAATGGCAGAAGCATCTTGCCGACCTGGGCATGCACCGTCCGTTCCGCAACTTCATCCATCCGCGGACCAAGGGCGACGGCGTTACCGTCTGGCTGTGCATCAACGGCAGACCGGTCTTCGGCGCGGACGGCAAGTTTCGCGGCTATCGCGGCACCGGCTCCGACGTCACCGAGTGGTACCAGGCCGAGCAGGGCCTCCGCGCCGCAAAGGAAGAGGCGGAACAGGCCAAGACGCAGCTCGTCGAAGCCATCGAGGCCATGTCGGAGGGCTTCGCCCTGTTCGATGCGCGGGAACGTCTGATCCTCTGCAACAGCCATTACCGCAAGATGTTTCGCCACTTCAGCGACGCGATCCGGCCGGGCGCCAGCTTCGAATCGATCGTCCTGGCGGCGGCGTCGAGCGGCTCGGTGCTGGCGGCGGTCGGCCGCGAGGAGCATTGGATCGCCGAACGGCTCGAGGATTTCCGCGCGTTGAACAGCGGCATCGAGCGCCGCTTGAGCGACGATCGCTGGTTGCGCAGCAGCGAGTATCGGACCAAGGCCGGCGGCACGGTCTCGATCCGCACCGACATCACCGAGTTGAAGGATCGCGAGCAGCGATGGCGCGATGCCATGAAAAAGGCCGAAGCGGCGAACCACGCCAAGTCGGCCTTCCTGGCAAACATGAGCCACGAGCTGCGCACGCCGCTCAACGCGATCATCGGCTTCTCGGAGATGATCGCCGACGAGAAGCTGGGGCCGGTCGGCGCCCCGCGCTATGCCGAATACGCCGGCGACATCTGCAATTCGGGGCGGCATCTCCTCGGGATCATCAACGAGATCCTGGACATCTCGAAGATCGAAGCCGGCAAGGTCCAGTTGTCCGAGGAGAACGTCGACCTGAGCGAGGTGATCGGCTCTTGCGTCACCCTCGTGTCGGACCTGGCCGCCGAACGCGGCATCGCGATCCGATACGATCCGACCGAGAGCTTGCCCGAGGTCCGTGGCGACAAGGTCAAGCTACGGCAGATCGTTCTCAATCTGTTGTCCAACGCGATCAAGTTCACGCCCGGCGGCGGCGCGGTGACTGTGCGCGCCGGCGGCGATGCGCAGCAGGGTCTCGAGGTCGCGATCTCGGACAGCGGCATCGGCATGACCGCGGCGCAGATCGACATCGCGCTCACCCCCTTCGGACAGGTGGACTCGGAGCTGTCGCGCAAGTTCGACGGCGTCGGACTCGGCCTGCCGCTGACCAAGGCCATGGTCGAGTTGCACGGCGGTTCGCTCGAAGTCACGAGCGAGGTCGGGGTCGGCACGACGGTGACGATTCATCTGCCGCCGGATCGCATCGACGCCGACACTCCAAGCCTGAGCGAGGTCAGCGCTTAGAGCAAGATCGAGTTAGATCGAATCGATCTAACTCGTGAATCTTGCTCTACTCAAATAGTTTAGAGACTGATTCACGGGTCACACCGTTTCGGTGTGACCCGATCAGGCTCTAGGCCATCGGGCGCCGTGGGGACTCAGTCTTCCTGGATCGTCTGCAGGTGGAAAATGAGTTCGAGAATCCGGCCTCGCACCAAACGCCGACGCAAGCTCTCTCGGACCGCCTCGGGCGCATCCATGTCGATGTCGTCGATCTCGGCGCGGTAGCGGTTGCCCCAGATCTGCATGTCGCCCTCACCGTGTGCCTTGATCGGCACACGTCCGTCGATGACCTGATAGGCCCTCTGAAGCGGGAACTTGCCGCCGTTGTTCTTGGCCAGCAGCGTTAGCGAAGGCGGCTCAGCGCCAAAGTATTCCGCGATGGGGCCGCCGCCGCGCCCATCGGCTCCGTGGCAACCGGCGCAGTACTGCGTGTACTCGGCGGCACCGATCTTGAGTTCTTGACCGGCGGCCGGGTGGACTGCGGCGATCCCTAGGATGGTCAGGACGAACGCAGCCTCGAGGGATCTCACCCCTGCCTTCATTGTCGCCTTCATCAGCCTCTCCTCCGCTTTGGGCCCAGAGTCCGCGCGCGGCCTGTGCACTCGACGACGAGGCCAGGATTCTCTGTTGGCCGCGAAGGCACGGCGATGATTTGGCTCAAACGGAGGATCGGCGGATCCGTGGAACATCGGGGAGTTCCCCGAGGCGGGGCAAGATCCCCGCCCTCGGGGTCAGGTTCGCCGGTGCAGATGAGAGATCCGCCGGCTTCAGTCGTTCTTGAAACGGTGGGCGAGCTGGCCGCGCTCCATCGACATGCGGTTCTCGACCACGGCGGCGAGCTCTTTCTTGAGCCTGGCCCAAAGGCGTGCAAGCCATTTGCCCGCGCTCGTCTGCGTCTCGAATAACCCGGCGCTCGCGGCGGCCGTGCCGCTGCGCGTCTCGTCTCGGGTCAACATCATGGCCGCTCCCTGTCCCAAGACCGGTGGGCGGACCATCCCCTCTCGCGGCGCCCCCCATAAGCGCCGAACACCATTCTACGGCCGGTGCCGCCGGGCGTGTGAGACAATTTTATGACTCACACCTTTAGGGCATATACCTACAGGTATATGCCGGGATTTCTCAGGCGAATCCCGCCAGCGCCCGGGGCAGCTCGTCGATCGGCAGGTTCGGCAGGCCGGCGCGCCGCCTAAGGCTTTGCCAGAGCTCCGCTAAAGCCTCTCTCACCCCCGGTTCGGGAAACACCCGGTCGTTGTCCGGCCCGCGCGACAGCGCCCCGAGCAACGCCAGGGCGGGCGCGCCCAGCGGCACGGCGCGGGCGCCGGCCGTGCCTTCGCCGAGCAGCTGGCGCGCGCCCTCGAAGTCGACCTGGCGCCAGCGCAGGCCCAGGATCTCTTCGCTGCGGCAACCGGTCACGGCGATCAGCCGGATGGCCGCCTCCGCGTTCGGCATCTGCCGCGGCGTGCTGTTTCGACTCAGGCCGGCGTCGAAGCGCACCAAGTCCAACGCTTGTAGGTCCGGGGCCGGCTCGACGTCTTTGGGCGGCGCCACCGCGCGGACCGGATTGTCGTCGCGCAGTCCGCGCGCCTCGGCAAAGGCGAAGATCGCGCCGAGCAGGCCGAGCGTGCGCCGCGCGGTGCCGGGGCCGCCGAGCCGCCGCGCCGGACCGGAAGCCTGGCGAGGGTCCTGCTGGCTTTCGGCGATACCACGGATCACGCCTTCGATGTCCGCCGCCGTAATGGTGCGCAGCTTCCGGCGCCCGAGCAGCGGCCTGACATGGCGCGCGATGCGCGCCTGATCGATGGCCAAGGTCGTGCGCGACTTTCCGGCGCAACCCTCGGCCAGGTAGAGCTTGCAGAGTTGCGCGACGGTGAGGTCGCCGCGCGCCAGGGCCTTTTCGAAGCCGGGGTCGCGGCCGGCCTTGACCTCGCCGATCAGGCGCTTGGCCTCGGCGCGCGCCGTCTCCGGCGTCCAAGGCGCGCCGTCGCGGCCGATGGTGAACCAGCGCTGCCGGCCCTCGAGTCGCGTCTTGACGATGTAGACCTTCGCCTGACGCTGACAGCGCACGCCGAAGCCTCTGACCTCGTCGTCCCAGATGACCTGTCCGGGCTTGAGGCGCGCCACCTCGCGGGCGACGATTCCGGATCGCTTCGCGCGCGTCTCCGACATCAATTGCGATTTGATGCGCCAGGCTTCGCGCCGTGCGCTCTCGGGCGTCCAAGGGTCGTCATCCGGCCCGATGACGATGCTGCGCTCGGGCCCGCCGACGCGCGTGCTCAGGAAGTAGAGGCTGCGGCCGTTCTGCTGCGTGACCGCAAAGCCGCGAACTTCCGTGTCCCAGAGCGTTTCACCGGCGCGCAGTCGCTTGACGTTGCGTTTGCCGATCAGTTCGTGTCGCGAAACTTGGCCTGACCCGTCGGCCACCGCCTCTTCCTCGTCCTAACGCCCCGACCCCCAGCTATCTGATAGCTACCGCGTCGCAGCCCAGCAAGAGCGTGTGCTGTGGATAAGTTCTCGATCATAAATCTTAGACTTAGGCGACGCGGTTCGGCTTGTGACAAATAGCGGGCCGACTCGGCGTCGCCGTTGCGGCAGAATCGAAGACGGCCGCGCCGAACTCGACGCGGCGCTCGCGTGATCTAACGGCCGGCGCGGGCGCGCATGGAGTCCGCCGTCGACTCCAATCCCATGTGGCGCAGTTTGTCCTCACGTAGACGGCGCTTACGGCTTTCCAGGGCCGCGCGCGTCGTTGCGCCGCCCAACCAGCCGCCGTCGCCGAGCTTGAGCGCGCGGCGCAACGTCTCGAGACAGCGCGCCTCGTTTTGCGGTCTGTGCCCGTCGAGAGGCGCCGGTCCCGCGAGCTCCCGCTGCAAGCGGTCGAGCAGGACCAGGCGGCAAGAGGGCGCGCGGCCCGCCTCCATCAGATAGCCGATGGCCTTCAGTTGCGGCGTCATCGTGGCCACGAGCGAATTGCCTTTCAGGAAGTCGATCAGATGATCGAGAAAATCTGCCAGGTGATGGCTTTCCGGAAAGATCTCCGAGATCACGTCGGGAAAGCCCAGGCAATCGGCGAGCGGCCCTTCGAGCAGCGTCTCGAGCGCGCGCTCGCCGTTGCCGGCGACGAGGCGCAACAGCACGTCGAGCTTGCCGCTCACGTTGGGCAGTGGCGCCAGCCGCTCGCAGAGTGCGAGCAGGAACATCTCGTCGTGCAAGTCGGCTCCGAAGCGTTCTTCTATGACTCCGCTGGCCGCTTCGACGTCGTTCTCCTGCAGGCTCGGCAACTTGCTTCTGTGGCCGTGCAGGTCGCGCGTGCGCGTGACGCCCTCGTCGACCAGAGCTTCGAGGCGTGCACGCCTGTGCGCGACCGGGCTGTCCCCGGCCTGTTTCGCGGCGACCTTGTGAACCGCGGCAGCGAGCACGCGGTGGTCGTCGTGCAAGCGGCGCAGATGGCGCCAGTCGTGGAGCAGCTCGCTCGGCGTGATCTGCTGCTCGACCAGGCTGCGGCGGAACAGCGTGGCGAGGGTCATGCGGCCGGCGAGGTCGCGCAGCTCGTCGAGCGATTCGCAAGGCGGCGCCGCGTCCGGCTCGGCCGGCATCCGGAAGGCCTTGTCTTTGGCCGCGGGACGGCGCTCGTGCAGCAGCTCGCGCTCGACCAGGGTGCCGCCCGGTCCGCTGCGGTGGCGCACCACCTTGACCGCTTCGCACCGGCCCTGCGCCAGCAGGGCGCGAGCCCTCTGCACCGCCTCGGACTCGTGGTCCATCAGGCAATCGATGGTCCAGCGTCCCTGCGACTGCAGCAGGATCTCGAAGCTGTAGCTTCGGCCGCCGGACAGGGGCCTCGGTTCGCGGGATGCCGCCATGCCGCCTAGCAGAGGAATCTGATGGAGACGCCCAAAGCTATGCTAAAAACGTAAAGGCATTGCTTCAGGTCCGCGCGGACGCCGCGCATGGGGGGGACGGACGCATGACGCCGGCAGAGGTGCGCGCGATCCTCGGCAAGCATCGGCTTTGGGTTCAGGAGCTGAGAGGCGGGGCGCGGGCAGATCTCTCTTTGCGCGATCTCAGCAGCATGAATCTCTCGGACATCTCCCTGAAGGCGGCGAAGCTGTCCGGCGCCAAGCTGTGCAACGTCCGGCTGGCGCGCAGCGATCTGAGCGAGATCGACGCCTTCTCGGCCGACTTCTCCGGCGCCGACTTGTCGCACGCCAACTTGATCCGCGCCGACCTGCGCGGCGCCAACTTCCACGAGGCGCGGCTGCGCGGCGCGATGCTGCGCGAAGCCGACCTGCGCGGCGGCACGCTGCTCGACGCCAGCGGGGTGCAGGCGCTGCCCTCGGTGTTGAGCGGCGCCGACATGGCCGATGCGGTGCTGACCAACGTCAATGCTGCCGGCGCCGACCTGTCCGGCGCGATCCTGACCCAGGCGGACTGCGAGGGCGCGCTGATGTCGGGCTGCAACCTGCAGGACGCCAGGCTCAGCGGCGCGCGCATGAACGGGGCCAACCTGCGGGGCGCCGACCTGAGCGGGGCCGACCTCTCGGAGGCCTCGCTGTGCCAGGCGGACTTGGCCGGCGCCAGCTTCTCGGGCGCTTCCCTGCGGCGCGCCGTGCTCACCGGCGCCAACCTCAAGGGCGCCAGCCTGGAAGGTGCCGACTACGACGAGGCCGCCCTGGGCGCGGCGCTGGTCGACGAGACGACGATCACCGGCCTCGACGAGGACTGGGCCGACAAGGTGGCGCGGCGCCTGGCCGAGCATCAGGCCTGGATCGACAGCGACGGCCGCGAGGGGACGCGCTGCGAGCTGCGCAACGCCGACCTGACGAAGATGGATCTGGCCGGGGTCAATCTGAGCGGCGCCAACCTGGCCGGCTCCAACCTGAGCGGCGCCGACCTCAGCGGCGCCGAGCTCGATCTGGCCGACCTCGAACGCGCCAACCTGACGGGCGCCCGCCTGAAGGGCGCGATGCTGAGGGGGGCGAACCTGAAGGGCGGCGACCTGACCCGGGCCGATCTGGCCGCCGCGCAGATGGGTCGGATCGAGATGCGCGACTCCGAAGGGCGCGGCACCGGCCGCTATTGGCCGGCGAACCTGGCGGCCGCGCGGCTCGAGGGCGCCGTGCTGGCGGGCGCCGATCTCAGCGGCGCGGTCCTGACCGGGGCCGAGCTGAAGGGCGCGGACCTGCGCGACGCCGACCTCTCGGGCGCGGATCTGAAGGACGCGCTGCTGGAGGGCGCGCAACTCGAGGGCGCCCGCCTGCCGGATCGGAGCTGACCCGCCGCGCCGGACGGCGCGGGTATAAGATCAAGGGTTCCTTCACATTTTGCGCGTATTCGAACGATCGGCGGCGCGTCGGCGCCGCGGGCGGCAGGAGGCCGCCTCCGGCCATAAGCCGGCTTTCGGTGGCCACGGGGTGGCATTCTCGACCCCGCGCGCCTGGAATTGAGGAACCTCAGGAGGAGGATCCCATGCTGCCATCAGCCCTGTTCGGGCCCAATCCATTTCAGTCGCTCGATTCCGTGCGCCAGGCCAAGGATCTGGCCGAGGCGCGCGCCCAGCTCGCCGAGGGCCAGCGCGACCTGGCCGAACGCACCCAGGACCTCCTGGCCAAGCGGGTCCGGGCGGTCGACGAATCCGGTCTGCGCACCTTGGAAGGCCGCGATTTCGCCAAGGCCGCCAAGCAGGTGGTGCGCCACGCCGTCAAGTCGATGGCGCGCGAGATCAAGGGCGTGCTCAAGTCGATGGGCATCGACGGAAGCGTCGCCAAGGACATCGCCAAGGCCTTTACCCAGCCGGTCAAGCAGGCGCTGCGCGAGGGCGCCGACTTCACCGCCAGGATCGCCTTCGCCGCGGCGCGCCAGACCACCGTCGTGACCGGCGCCGGCGTCAGCCAGAGCACGTCCCTGGTGGCCAAGTCGCTGGACATCACGGTCAATCACACGACCGGCGAGTTCTCGATCCAGATGCAGAGCCTTTCGGTCGAACAGAACGTCTCGGCCGGCTTCTCCGAGGGCTTGCCCGAGCTGCCGCCGCTGCCGCTGCCGCTGCCGCCCGAGCCGGCGCCGCCGGTCGCCGACGAGGCGTTCGAGGAGATCCAGGACCTGCTGGAAGAGGCCGCGCCCGCCGCTCAGCCGGCCGAGCGCGAGAGCGCGCCTGCCGCGACCCGGGAGGCCCGCGAAGAGCTGGACGAGCTGCGTGAGATCGACGACGAGGATGACGACGATCTGGACGAGGTCGACGACGACGACGAAGACGATCTCGAGATTCGCCCGGCCGTCCTCGAAGAGCTGTTGCGTTCCGAGGGCGACGATGACGACGGCGATGACGGCGAGGAGGTTGGCCTGGGCGCCCGCTTCCGGGTCCGCTCGGTGGAGCAGTTCCAGAACTCCCTGGGCGAGTTCCTGACGCGCGTTCGATTGGACGTGGCCGTGTCGCTGGACCTCGCGATCCAGCGCGATCCCTCACTCGCCGCGTTGCTCGACGGCGATCGGCCGGGCGGCTTCGACATCACGGCGTAGTCGCCTCAACCCGAGACCGGAACCGCGCAGCCGTTGCCGTCGCAGGCACCGGCTGCCGCCGGCTCTTCTTCGACCGGCTTGTGCGGACCGGTTTGCTCGCGCAGCAGCGACATGATCTCCGCGCCGAGCAGGAGGTCCTGCTCCCGCCCGAACTTCTGCTTTCTCAGCCGTCCCTGCCGGTCAATCAGGATCAGGGTCGGCGTGCCCTGCATCCGATAGGCGGCCATGGTCTTGGGAACGCCGCCCGTTGCCGACGGCGCGTCGATGCCGACCGGAAAGGCGATGCGGTATTCGTGCAGGAAGGCTCTGAGAGCCTGAGGCGTTCCCTGTGCCGTATGGTGCTCGAAGACGCTGTGCAGTCCGAGGACGGCGACCTCGTCGCGGCTGAAGGTCTCGGCGACCCGTTGGGCCTGCGGCAGGCCGTGGGAGACGCAACCGGGGCAGAGCATCTGGAAGGCCTCGATCAGCACCACGCGGCCGCGCAGGTCTTGCAGGGTGAGCGGCCGCGGCGTGTTGAACCAGTCGATCACCTGCAGGTCGGGTGCCGTTGCAAGTCCAGAGGACATCGTTTTTTCCGTTTGTTTTCCAGAGCTTGGACGTGACGTCAGAACTGGCCGTCCTTGACGTAGGGATAGCTCCACAAGATGGCCTGCAGGGTCACCGCCTTGGTCCAGGCCGCGTGCATCTTCTCGACCTGCTCCGGCGAGACCTCGCCCTTGGCCAGGAACGGCTTGATGGTGGCCGAGATCGGCACGATGAAGGCGATCAGGTAGCGCAAGTGGATCTGCTCGACCGAGGGCGCATTGTCGGCCTTGTTCTTGCCCGAGACGTGATGGCGTAGACCGATCTCGTGCTGCCAGTCGAGCCAGGTCTGATCGTAGTTGGCGTCGGTGGTGTCCTCGATCCACTTGCCGAAGCGGGCGCGCACGCGGGCGAGATAGCGCTTGTCCGGCTTGCCGGTCTGCTTGTTCGAGAAGTAGTGGATCAGGTGCGGATGGCTGCCGACGAAGCCGTACCAGACGTCGAGGATGTCCTCGATCTGCGGCTTCAGGATCGTGCCGGCCCGGCGCAGGTGTTCCGTGTCCTCGTCGGTGAACAGCAGCGCCTGCTTCAGCAGGTCCAGGTCCTTCAAGGACACGGGCGATCTCGCGAGCGTGCTGTCGCCGTAGCGATATCCCGGGAGCGGTTTGGCCGTGTCGACCGCCACGGCCGGGGCGGCCGCTCCGGCGGTCAGGCTGAGCGCGAGCGCCGCAGCCAGCGACTTGCCGTATCGAAACGCGTTCATGTCAGCTCTCCTTTGCTCGTAGCCATATGGTAGCGAGTCGATACAAATTAGATGGAGTGCGAGATGACGACTTGCAAGAGAAGTTTTGTGTCGATACCATCGGATGATGAAATCCGGCAGTGATCTCGCGACCTTGCTCGAGCGCCTATCGCGCATCCTGCAGAACGAGGGCCACGCGGGCGGCCTGAAGCCGACCCAGTGGGAGGTGCTGCGCTATCTGGCGCGCGCCAACCGTTTCTCGCGCAGCCCCTCGGCGGTGACCGCCTACCTCGGCATGACCAAGGGGACGGTCTCGCAAACGCTGAATGCGCTGGAGCGCAAGGGCTTGATCCGCAAGAAAAGCGACCCCGCCGACCTCCGAAACCTACGACTCGAGCTGACTGCCCGCGGCGCCGCGCTGCTCGGGCGCGATCCGCTCGACGGCCTGACGACGGCGGCCGGAAGGCTCACGGCGAGCGAACGACGCCATCTGTCGGACGGCCTGGAGAAGACCCTGCGCGCGGCGCTGCGCCGCCGCGGCGGCCGGCCCTTCGGCGTCTGCAAGACCTGCCGCTTCTTCGAAAAGAACGCCAAGGACGGTGCCCCGCACCGCTGCGGCCTGCTCGAGGTGCCCCTGTCGGCCGAAGACGGCGAGAAGATCTGCGTCGAGCAGGAGCCCGCCGCCAAGCCCTAGGCCGGCGCCAGTCCGCTTATCCGGCGCGCGGCGCCGGCCGGATCAGCCAGAGCCAGGCCAGCGCCTGCAGCCCCAGGAACAGGCCGAAGCCGACCCGGTAGGCCTCGGGCGCGTAGCCGCCATCGCTGCCCAGAGGCCAGAGCTCGATGATGCCGCCGATGGCGTATTGCGTGATGAAGGCCATGGCGAAGAGCATCACGTTGAGGGCGGTGTTGGCGCGTCCGGCGTATTCCAAGGGGAAGTGGCCGGAGATCTGCGGCATGACCAGCACCGTGAAGCCGGCCGACAGGCCGAAGAGGATCCAGGGCCAATAGGCCCGCGGCGCGACCTCGAAGACGATTGCGGCCTGGGCCAGGAGGAAGACCGCGATCCCGGCGGCGAGGACGTGACTCAGCCCGACCCCGGCGCGGCCCGCCAGGTCCGCCGTAACGCCGGCCGCGACCGACCCGACGGCCATCGAGGCCGCGGCGGCGAAGAGGTGGGCGGCCACCTGGCCGCGGTCGAAGCCGGCCACGTCCTTGAGCCAGGGGCCGGCCCAGAGCCCGAGGATCGCCATCGAGGCCGCGCCGCAGAAGACCCCGACCGGCGCGACCCGCCAGAAGAAGCTGTCGCCATAGATCCGCTTGAGCCCGCTGAGCGCCTCGCGCCGCCCGATCTTGGCGGTGCCGGTGCCCGACTCCGGCACGACGAGAAAGATCAGGGCGGCGGCGCCCAGGGTGGCGAGCGACAGGCCCATGAAGAGGCCGCGCCAGTCGGTGAGCTGGAGGGCGGCTTCGACGGGCTGGGTCGCGGCGATGGCCCCGAGCCCGCCCATCGCAAGAAAGCAGCCCTTGACCAGCGGCCAGCGTTCCCGGGGAAACCAGAGGGTGATCGCCTTGATGGACGCCATCAGGCCGCCGGCCACGCCGAAGCCGATCAGCCCGCGCCCCACGAGGAGTGTCTCCTTGGACTCGCCCCAGGCGAAGACCAGCGCGCCGAGGGCGGCGCAGGTCAGCAGCGCGGCCTGCACCCGCCGCGGGCCGAAGCTGTCGAGCAGCAGGCCCAGGGGGATCTGGAAGACCGCGAAGGTGAAGAAGTAGGCCGCCGTGAGCAGGCCGAGGTCGGACGGGCTCAGGCCGATGTCGCGGATCAGCTGCGGCGCGATCACCGCGGTCACCGTGCGGTAGAGGTAGGACAGGAAATAGCCGGTCGCGAAGGGCGCGAAGACCATCACGACGGGCCGCAGTAGAGATGTGCGCTGCGCGCCGCCGAGCGGCGAGGCGGGATCGGTCATGGTCGGCGCCAAGCGGTCATGCCCGGAGCTTGCCACGGCGCGGGGGGAATGACAGCCGTCGGCTTTGGGCGGTGTTTGCAGGAGGATCGCTGGACCTTACCAAAGACTTGCGTCCACCCCCTCGACAGACCCCATTTCCCTCGAATACTTCGTTTTAACCGAGACACTTAACGGATTCGAAAGCGCACGTATGGCATTTATTAAGGCGCCACCTCAGGGAGACCGCACTTGCAACTTCAGCCAGTGTACGAAGCAGGGAAAGGGCCTCGCTTCGCGGGCGCTGCCGATGCCCGAAGCCGCACCGAGAACGGCGGCGCCAGCGAGGTCTCGGCGCGGGATGCCGACATCGACGAAATCCTGAAGCGCATCAACCCCGAAGTCGCCGAGACTTTCACCTCCCAGCAACGGCGGGTCTTGCGCGCGCTGCTGGCGACCCGCGGCGCGACCCGGCACAGCTTCGACCTCCGCCAGACCCTGCCGATCTTCGGCAAGCGCTACTATCTGGCCATCTTCTTCGGGCGCGAGCGGCGCTTCGCCAACCTGACCCGCGACCTCTCCGTCAAGGACCTGGTCTGCCGCTACCTGATCTATCTCGGCCTGGCCCTGACCTTCTTGGTGCCCTTCTACGGTCTCGCCTCGCTGCTGCGCGGCTGAGGCGATTCCAAGCAAAAGGAAAACCTTCTAGGATCGGCACGGAGGAAGGGCCGTGCCGATCACGCCGCATCAGCCGGGGAACTTGGAACAACTGCCGACCGGCGGGTCGGGCCTGGCGCCGGCGCTGGCCCGCGGCGTCTGCCGCCTGTTCGAGGAGCTCGGCTACGCCACCCTCACCGAGTTCACGCTGCGCTCGGGCCGCCGGGTCGACGTCATCGGCCTCGACGGCGCCGGCCAAGTGGCGATCGTCGAGATCAAGACCAGCGTCGAGGACTTCCGCAGCGACCGCAAGTGGTCGGAGTATCTCGACTTCTGCGACCTCTTCTACTTCGCGGTGCCCAGCGACTTCCCCCAGCAGCGCCTGCCGACGGACTGCGGCCTGATCGTGGCCGACGGCTACGGCGCCGTGGTGCTGCGCGAGTCGCCGGCGCGCAAGCTGAACGCCGCGCGGCGGCGCGCCCAGACCCTGCGCTTCGGCCTGCTGGCCGCGCAGCGGCTCACCCGTCTGACGGACCCGCGCTAGCGGCCCGCTCGCGGGCTTTCTTGGTCGCCGCCACCAACGCGGCCCGGCAGCTCTCCGGATCCGACACCGGCCGCGTGAAGTCGAAGCGGGCGAGCCGCTTGCCCCGGCGCAGGTCGGCGCCTTCCGGGTCGACGCCGGTCATGCGCCAGTCCTCGCCCTCGAGTCCCAAGAGCTGACGTGCGATCAGCGCGACCGCGTCGGCGTGATCCTCGTTCATGTGCGCCACGATGTCCGGCTCGGCCGCGGCCAGCGGCGCCGCGCCCGCCGCGTCGAACAACACCTCGCCTGCGTCGATCCAGTGGATCCGGCCGAAGCCGGCGACCAGGTGCGCGCATTCCACGCGCACGCGGTAGAGATGGAAGTCCTTGAAGCCGGCGTAGAGCTCGGCGCCGGGGTGGCGCGCCAGGACCCGGGCCAAGAGACGTTCCTCGCCGTCGCTCACCTCGACGGTGCCGAGCACCGAGGCGCGTGGCCCGGCGAGCGGATCCTCGTAGCCCGCGGTGCCGTCGAACAGCAGGGCAACGCGCGGGTCCGCCTTGATGTTGCGGACGTGGTCGGAGAGGTCGGACAGCAGCATCAGCGGGCTCGCGTCGTGATCGAGCGTGACCAGGACCAGCGAGGCGTAAGGCCAGCCGGGCGGGCCGCCGGACGGCCGGTTCTCCTGCCCCGGCGCGGCGACCGTGGTGGCGAGGCTCGCCTGCCCGGCCCGGCGCATCAGGCCGCGCACGGTGACGCCGGGGGGCGGGTCCTTGGATGTCTCCTCGGCCATGGCACCAGTCATGGCCCCGCCACTGCGCGGGGTCAACGCGGAAGCCCTCGTTTCGGGCACATTTCCTCGCTTTTTCGCCGCCGCGGGGCCGCAATGGCGCCACAGTCGCGCCCCACCGTGGCGCGCGACCCATTCTCAATTCTCTGGCTCAGGTCGCTGGCATCGGGCCGCGAGTCTGCTTAAATGCATGAATATGGAGGGAACAGCGTGCAAGAAACCATCGCGCTGGTCGATGACGACCGCAACATCCTGACCTCGGTCTCCATGGCCCTGGAAGCCGAAGGTTTCAAGGTGCGCACCTACACCGACGGCTCGGAGGCGCTGCGCGGCATCACCAGCAGCCCGGTCGACCTGGCGATCCTGGACATCAAGATGCCGCGCATGGACGGCATGGAGCTCCTGGGCCGCCTGCGCCAGAGCTCGAACCTGCCGGTCATCTTCCTGACCTCCAAGGACGACGAGGTCGACGAGGTGCTGGGCCTGCGCATGGGCGCCGACGACTACATCACCAAGCCGTTCTCGCAGCGCCTTCTGGTCGAGCGCATTCGCTCCCTGCTGCGCCGGGAGCGGAGCGCCAAGGAGGACGGCAGCGAGACGACGGAGCAGCCGATCAACCGCGGCGACCTGATGCTGGACCCGGGTCGCCATCTCTGCACTTGGCGGGGCAGGCCGCTCAACCTGACCGTGACCGAGTTCCTGATCCTGAAGGCCCTGGCGCAGCGGCCGGGACACGTGAAGAACCGCGACCAGCTCATGGATGCCGCCTACGGCGAGCACATCTACGTCGACGACCGGACCATCGACAGCCACATCAAACGCTTGCGCAAGAAATTCAAGGAAGTGGACGATAGTTTCGGTCAGATCGAAACGCTCTACGGGGTCGGGTATCGTTACCGCGACGCCTAGACGCCCGAGAGCACGACCGAGAGGGGAGTGCCGTCCGCCAATCGATCGCCGTTGGCGGCGGTGACATCGAGGAGATGACCGCCGACATCGATCTCGATCGCCGACTCGACGCGGCCGGGCAGACGGGAAGTGGTCCGGAGGGCGGCGCAGCGCGCCCGTCCGCGGCCGCCGAGACGCCCGAAAGGCGCCGGGCGCTCGAGGACGAGACCGAATCGGCCGAAGACATCGAGGCGGAGCCGGCGAGCCAGGTGCGCCGCGCGCACCGCCTGCGCGGCTGGCGCTCGCCGCTGACCCGTCGCATCCTCGCCCTGAACGTCCTGACCCTGTTGATACCGGTGCTGGGCCTGTTGCACCTCGATCAGTACCGGCAAAGCCTGATCGATACCGAGCTGGATGCCATGCGCGGGCAGGCGCTGGCTTTTTCGCTGTCGCTCGGCAACACCGCGGCGGTCGCCGGAGAGGCCGGCGACGAGAGCCTGATTCCGGAGATCACGCGCTCGCTGATGCGCCTGCTGGTCGGCGACAGCGACCTGCGGGCGCGCATCTTCGCGCCCTCGGGCGAGCTCATCGCCGACAGCTTCATGCTGCTCGGGCCCGGCGGCATGGTGCAGGTCATGGATCTGCCGCCGCCGGACGCGGGCTCCATGTCGAGCCGGCTCGGCAGCCTCTACGACCAGATCGCGAACTGGCTGCCGGGCATGAGCGGCTTTCCGGTCTACCGGGAGGAGGCGATCCAGCGGGCCGAGAACTATCTGGAGGTGGTGCGCGCGCTCGGCGGCGACAGCACGGGCATGGTGCGGGCCGACAGCGACGGCCGCCTGGTGCTCTTCATGGCCGTGCCGGTGCAACGCTACCGTCAGGTGCTGGGCGCCATGCTGTTGTCGACCGGCGGCGACGAGATCACCGCCGCCGTGCGTGCGCGGCGCCAAGACGTGCTGCTGGTCTTCGGCGTGGCGCTGGCGGCCACGGTGCTGATCTCGCTCTATCTGGCGGGGACCCTGGCGCGGCCGATCCGGCGCCTGGCAGCGGCGGCCGACAAGGTGCGCTACGGCAAGGGGCGCAAATTCGAGATCCCGGACTTCTCGCACCGCGGCGACGAGATCGGCGAGCTGTCGGAGTCCCTGCGCGAGATGACCGAGGCGCTTTGGGCCCGGCTCGACGCGATCGAGAACTTCGCCGCCGACGTCGCGCACGAGATCAAGAACCCGCTGACCTCGTTGCGCAGCGCGGTCGAGACCGTGGCGCGGGTCGAGGACCCGGGCCAGCAGAAGAAGCTCATGTCGATCATCCTCGACGACGTCCAGCGCCTCGACCGTCTGATCAGCGACATCTCCGACGCCTCGCGGCTCGATGCCGAGCTGTCGCGCGAGGAGGGCGGGCCGGTCGACGTGGCGAAGCTGCTCGAGGCCTTGGTCGAGGTGCACAAGGCGACGCTCGGCGACGACGGGCCGCGCTTTAAAGTCGACGTGGCGCGCGATCAGCGGCTCGTGGTGGCCGGGCTCGAAGGGCGGCTCGGGCAGGTCTTCCGCAACCTGATCAGCAACGCGATCTCGTTCAGCCCCAAGCACGGCACGATTCGCTTGGGCGCCCGCCGGCAACAGGGCTGGTGCGTGATCACGGTCTCCGACGAGGGCCCGGGCATCCCGCCGGGCAAGCTGGACGACGTCTTCGACCGCTTCTACAGCGAGCGGCCCGAGGGCGAAAAGTTCGGCACCCATTCCGGGCTCGGCCTGTCGATCTCGCGCCAGATCATCGAGGCCCACGGCGGCTCGGTCCGCGCGGTCAACCGCACCGACGAGGAGGGCCGGGTGATCGGCGCCCGCTTCATCGTCCGCCTGCCGGCCGAGCCTTGAACCGAACCGCACCGGGACCGCCATGGCCGCCTCCGCCCCGCGCGATCTGATCCACGCCACCTGCATCGCCCGGGTCGAGCCCGGCGGCCCGGCCCGCGGCGTGCTGTTGCGCGGCGCCTCGGGGGCCGGCAAGTCCGACCTGGCGCTGCGTCTGATCGAGCAGGGCTGGCAGCTCGTGGCCGACGATCAGTGCGTGCTGCGCCGTGAAGGGGGGCACGTGGTGGCCGCCCCGCCGGCCGAGATATCGGGCAAGCTCGAGGCCCGCGGCTTGGGCATCGTCGAGCTCGGCCACTTGGCCGAGGCGCCCGTCGCCCTGGTCGTCGATCTCTTGCCCGCCGAGGAGGTCGAGCGGCTCCCCGAGTCGGAGTCCTGCCGCCTGCTCGGCGTGACCTTGCCTCTGTTGGCGCTCTCCGCCTTCGAGGCCTCGACGCCGGCGAAGATACGCCTCGCCCTCGAGCAGGTCGGCGGCCAGGCGGCGACGCCGGCGCAAGCGCCGGATCGCCCTGCCCGCAGCGGCGACCGCAAGCGGGTCGTGCTGGTCACCGGCCTGTCCGGGGCGGGCCGCTCGTCGGCACTGAACACGCTCGAGGACCTGGGTTACGAGGCGATCGACAACCTGCCGCTGGAGCTGCTCGACCATGTGGTCGGCGACGAATCGCCGCGGCCGCTCGCCCTGGGCGTGGACATCCGCACCCGCAGCTTCGCCGTCGCGCCCTTCCTGGAGGAGCTGGAGCGGCTCAAGGCCGATGCCACGCTTGAGGTGACGCTGCTCTTCGTCCATTGCGATGAGGAGGTGCTGCGCCGCCGTTTCACTGAGACCCGACGCCGACACCCCTTGGCCCAGGACCGGCCGCTGATCGACGGCATCGTCGCCGAGCGGCGCCTGGTCTCGCCGCTGCGCTCGCGCGCCGACCTGACCCTCGACACCTCGGCTCTGACGCCCGGCGACTTCCGGCGCATCCTGACCGGGCACCTGGCGCTGGAGGCGCGGCCCAGCATGTCGGTTTTCGTCATGTCCTTCTCCTATCGCTTCGGGCTGCCGCGCGCGGCCGACATCGTGTTCGACACGCGCTTCCTGGCGAACCCGCATTACGACCCGAAGCTGCGGCCGCTCACCGGACGCCATGCCGAGGTCGCCGAGTTCGTTCGGGCCGACCCGGGCTTCGAGCCCTACTACGGCCGGCTCAAGGAGATGCTGCTGCCGCTGCTGCCGCGCTACCAGCAGGAGGGCAAGAGCTACCTGACCATCGCCTTCGGCTGCACCGGCGGCCGGCACCGCTCGGTGATGATGGCCGAGACCCTGGCGGCGGCCCTGGAGACCGAGGACTGGCGCGTCTCGCTGGTTCACCGCGATCTGGAGCGGGCCAACATCGAAGGTGCACCGGGCCGTGATTCGGCGTAAAAGGTCGGCTTTATTTTTGTGGAATGGCCCATGATCGGACTGGTTCTCGTCACCCACGGCCAGCTCGCCCGCGAATTCATTCGGGCGATGGAGCACGTCGTCGGCCCGCAGGAGAAGGTCGCCCAGGTTTGCATCGAGCCGGACGACGACATCGAGCAGCGGCGCCGGGAGATCATCGACAGCGTGGCCCGCGTGGACGACGGCGACGGCGTGGTTCTGCTGACCGACATGTTCGGGGGCACGCCCTCGAACCTGGCGATATCCGTGCTCGATCAGGGCAAGGTGGAGGTCATCGCCGGGATCAATCTGCCCATGCTGATCAAGCTCGCCAGCGTGCGCGGCAGCGATCCCCTCAAGAAAGCGGTGGCCGAAGCTCAGAAGGCCGGGCGCAAGTACATCAACGTTGCCTCGCAACTGCTCGCCGAGAAAGCAGACTAGCGAGCCAGTCGAGCCTTTCCGAAGGTAAGGCGGGACCATGCCGGTCGCCAGGTGCCAGCGACAGTCGCCCCGGTCGGGGCGTCTAGATGCGAGCTGCGGCGGCTTCGCGGAGCGGCGGGCGGCGTCCGGTACGGGATGAGAGGACACAGGGGCGGGTCTGTCGAATGGGCAAGAAGAAGCGGTC
>JAAUYH010176387.1_pt1 | contig 19144 bp, 14 predicted proteins | sample 7278061 | NCBI WGS metagenome assembly JAAUYH01 (sample SAMN14350203, study PRJNA611818) | marine sediment metagenome | isolation source: surface marine sediment (0.6m) | place: French Polynesia: Moorea | collected 2018-08 | reverse complement strand
CTCGAACCCGAACCGCACACCCGGCCGATTGGCCGCCTGGCTGCTGTTGTTGGGTGTTGTATTTGGCGCCGGCGCCGCGCATGGCCAGGGATTCCGCCTGGAGGACGTCCGGGATGACGACCACGGGACCGGGTCGTTGTTCTACCCGAATCGCGTCGATGTCATGGAAGGCGATCTCGACCTGCTGTGGCTGGAGGCGGTCCCGGCAGACGGCGGCACCTGGTTCCGGGCGGGCTTCAAGAACCCGATCCGCAGCCCGTCGGGCCAGGTGACCCGCATCGGACAGGAACCCCTGGAGCGGCTCGCGCGCCATGATTTCTACACCTTCAATCTCGATATCTACATCGACATCGATCGCGTCGAGAACTCGGGCAGCGTGGACACCATGCCCGGCCGGGGTGTCGTCATCGACGCCCGCGATGCGTGGGAGCGCTGCGTCGTGCTGACGCCACGACCGACCGTGGCGGCACGGCTGCTGGAGAAGCACGCCGAGCGGACGCTCATCGACCAGACCCGGGAGGCCGAGGGACGACTGTCGGAAGCCCGGTCGAAGCAGATTCGCGACGGCGTCAAGGACAGCGTCGGCGACCGCATATTTTTTCCCACGAAAATCCGCGTGAGGGGCCGGGAGGTGCGCTTCTTCGTGCCGGACGAGTTCCTCGGCCAGACGGCCAGCCGCGACTGGACGTACACGGCGCTCGTGACCGGCGCCGACGCCGAGCAGCAGTCCAAGGTCGTATCCTTCTCCAACGACGGCTTCGGTCTGATGACGTCGCCCCTGGCCCGGGGCCGACACGAATACCGCTTTGGCCTGGACAGCCGCGCCGATCCCGAGACCCCGCCGGTCATCGACCTGTTGTCGGCCACGCCGGCCGCGCAAGAGAGCATGCTGGCCACCTACGACGTTCGCGATGGCCGCCTGGCCATGGTGAGCGGAGTCAGTCCCGCCGGCGGGCCCACGGGTCCGCCGAGACGGCGTGCCGCCCCGACCTCCGGCGTGATGGCGGCGGCCCCGCGATCCGGAGTGACGACCGCACCGGCCGAACCGACTGTCCGGGAAGCTCCGCCAACGGCTCCGGCCGCGGCGCCGACGGCCCGCCGCTCCATCGCCGATCGCCTGCGCACCCTGAACGATCTGAAGGACCAGGGGCTCATTACCGAGCAGGAATACCAGGCGCTCCGGCGCAAGGTGCTGAGCGAGATCTGATGAGGACGCGGCCATGACAGACACGAGCCCCATCGAGCGCCTGGCCGGGCTGTGCGGCCTCGAGAGCGAGTACTGGGACTATCGCGGCGAGCATCGACGCATACCCAACGAGACCCGGCGCGCCATCCTGCATGCCATGGGCTTCGATACCAGCTCCGAGAGTGCCGTTTTGGACTGGACGCAACGGGTCGAAGCCGAGCGCTGGCGGTCGGTTCTTCCGCCGGTGGTGGTCGTCCACAACGACGGCGCCGGGCGCGTGCCCCTGGCGCTGCCGGATCGCCTGAGTGACGCACGGCTGCGCTGGTCCATCCGCCTCGAAGACGGAAATCTCCTGGGCGGTGAAGCGGGCGTGGCCGAATTACCCGAGCGTGAGCGCGTCGAACTGGATGGCGAAATGCTCGTCCGTCGCGATGCCGGGTTGCCGGGCGACCTGCCGCCGGGCTACCACGTGCTGTCGATAACGGTAGAGCAGGGCGCCTCGCCGGTGGCGGCAGAGACCCGCCTCATCGTGGCGCCGCCAGACTGCGCGACGCCGACCGAGCACGGGGCCGAGGGCATCTGGGGACTGGCCGTGCAGCTGTATGCCCTGCGGTCGGAGCGCAACTGGGGCATCGGCGATTTCGGCGACCTGAAACGCCTGGCCCGGGTTGCAGCGACGCACGGCATCGACATGATCGGCCTGAATCCTCTGCATGCCCTGTACCCGGCCAATCCCGCGCACATCAGTCCCTACAGCCCGTCGAGCCGGACGGCACTCAACGTGATGTACATCGATGTACCCGCCGTTCCCGGCTACGCGGATTGCGCGCCGGTACAGGAGCTGGTGGCCAGCGACGAATTCGGCGAGGCGCTGGCGGCGGTGAAGGCGACGGATCATGTCGACTACGTGGGCGTGGCGCGCCTGAAGTTCGCGGCGCTGCGCCTGTTGTTCGCCCATTTCCAGGCACACCACGTCGCCAGCGACACGGTCGAGGCGCGACGCTTCGGTGCTTTCGTTCGCGAAGGCGGCGCGCCCCTCGAACGCCACGCCACCTACGACGCGTTGCACGCGCATTTTCTTGCCGCCGACGACGGTGCCTATGGTTTTCGCGACTGGCCCGAGGAGTATCGCGACCCGCGTTCCGAGGCGGTGACCAGCTTCGGCCTGGCCCACCGCGAGACCATCGATTACTACCTGTTCCTGCAATGGCTGGCCGACGACCAGCTTGGCGATGCGCAGGCGGCGGCGCGGGAGGCCGGCATGCGCATCGGCCTTTATCGTGACCTGGCCGTCGGTGTCGATTCCGGCGGTTCCGACGTCTGGTCCGGCCAGGACCTGTACTGCACGGAGGCCAGCGTCGGTGCACCGCCGGACCCGATGGCGCTGCACGGCCAGGACTGGGGTCTGCCCCCGCTGGACCCGCGGCGCCTTAAGACCACCGGTTACCAGTCGATCACGCAACTCATTCGGGCCAACATGCGTCACTGCGGTGCCCTGCGCATCGATCACGTGATGGCGCTGCTGCGCTTGTGGTGGCTGCCGCGCGAGGGCACGGCCGACAACGGCGTCTACGTCTATTACCCGTTCGAGGACCTGCTGGGCGTGCTGTGCCTGGAAAGCCGCCGTAGCGACTGCCTGGTGGTGGGGGAGGACCTGGGCACCGTGCCGGATCGCATCCGCGAGGCGTTGCCGGCTGCCGCCGTTCTTTCCTATCGCGTCATGATCTTCGAGAAACACGGCGACGGCTCGATGAAGGCCCCGCACGAGTATCCGGCCCCGGCGATGGCGACCGTCACCACGCACGACCTGCCCATGCTGTACACCTGGTGGGAGGGTGGCGACGTGCCCTTGCGCGACCGGTTGAACCTGTTCCCAAACGAACAGATGCGGACGGAGACGGTGGAAGGGCGGGCAGCCGACCGGCGCGCCATCGTGGCAGCGCTGGGCCGTGAAGGCATGCTGCCCGACGGCCTGGATCCCGGCACGCCGCCCGAGACGCTGACACCGGAGCTGGCCGAGGCCGTCCTCGCCTACCTGGCCCGTTCGAACGCGGCGCTCATGGTCGTACAACCGGAAGACTGGCTGGCCGAGCGCCGGCCCATCAACGTGCCGGGCACCAGCACCGAGCACGCCAACTGGTCGCGCAAGCTCAACGTCGACGTCGATGACCTGTTCGCGCCGGCGGCTGCCCGGGCCCTGGCCAAACGTATCACCGACGAGCGTGCCCGACGCCGAAAGGAACTACGCAATGACCGTTAGGCGAACCGCGTCCGCCATGGTCCTGCTGCTGCTCGCTATGACGGCGGCGGCGCAGGACACGGCCCTGGTGACGGCCGCCGACTGGCGCGAGAGCTGCGCGCCATATCTCGCCACCCTGCGCGGCGAGCCGGCGGACGACGACCTGAAGATCACCTACTGCGTCGGTCAGACCAAGGGCATCGTCGAGGCCATGGATACCACCAGCCGGATCGGCGCCGTCAGCTTCGCCTCCACCCTCACCGTCGCCTTCGGGCTCGACCAGGGACAGGTCTTCGCGCTGTTCGAGAAGATGCAGGAGCGCGGCTTCCTGGGGCTGTGCCGGCCCGAGGACATGCGCACCGCCAACTACGTCGAAACCGTCGACCGTTACCTCGCCGCCAATCCCGACAAGGCCAGCCTCTCGATCGCCGTCGCGTTCTTCGAAGCGCTGCAGGCGGCCTACCCTTGCGACGAGTCGGAGGAGGGGTAGCAGGGGGCCCCTTTTCGCTTGGGGAGTTTCTACCAGCCTTCGGGCGGCTGCGGACTCGCGATACTTCCTGCTCTCTCCGAGGCGGAGGCCAAGTCGGTCGCACGAAGCATCCCGATTCCGCAGCCTCATCTGATCGCGCGGTGGTCCTTCGAGGGGACGGAAGTCTCTGCCTACGTCCGGGCGGCTGCGGACTCGCGATACTTCCTATTCGCTTAGACGCGCTGACGTCGAAAAATCCTTGCTTTTCTCCGGGACCTCTCCGAGGCGGAGGCCAAGTCGGTCGCATGAAGCATCCCGATTCCACAGCCTGATCCGATTGCGTGGCGGTTCTGCCAGCCAGGAGCCAGCGTCATTGCGAGCGCGCAGCGCGTGGCAATCTCGTTCAGGTTGGCGGGACCGAGATCCTGCGTCGTCCAAGCGTCGGGAGATTGCCGCGCGCTGCGCGCTCGCAATGACCGTTCCGTTCGAAATCAGGAACCACCAGACCTTCACGCAACGGGGTTCGGGGAGTCACGATGGCTTACGCGATCGACTTGCCCTCCGGCTCGGAGTGGGCTTGGAAGAATCGCGCTGCGTCGGCTGGCAGCGGTCTTTTGTTGCGATAAAGGTATCGCGAGTCCCCGGACCCAAGCCCGATGGAGGGCCCAACCGTGATGGAGGGGCCCAACGTCGAACAAGGAGCCGCTAACTACTGGCGAGGTGCTCGTACAGCCGTTCGTACATGGCGCCCTGGCGGTCCCAGGAGAAGTCGACTTGCATGCCGTTGAGCATCATGCGGGTCCAGCTGGCCTTGTCCTGGAACAGTGTGAGGGTGCGGTCGAGGGCCCAGCGCATGGCCGGGACGTCGAAGTGTTCGAAGACGATGCCGGTGCCCTCTCCGGTGGTTTCATCGAAGGGTTGGACCGTATCGGCGAGGCCGCCGGTGGCGCGCACGACCGGGACGGTGCCGTAGCGCAGGCTGTACATCTGGTTGAGGCCGCAGGGTTCGTACAGCGAGGGCATCAGGAACGCGTCGGCGCCGGCCTCGATGAGGTGCGCAAGTTCGTTGCTGAAGCCGTTGTAGAAGCACACCTGGTCGGGGAAGGTGTGCTGCAGCCACTTGAAGTATTCCTCGTAGCGGTATTCGCCGCTGCCGAGTACGGCGACGCGGATGTCGTGGGAGCGCAGCACTTCGGGCAGCGTGTCGTGCAACAGCTCGATGCCCTTCTGGCCGGCCAGGCGGGTAACCATGCCGAGCACGGGTCCTTGCGGATTGTGGGGCAGGGCGAGGGTCTCGAGCAGGGCCTCGCGGTTGAGTGCCTTGCCGGACAGGTCGTCGGCCGAATACGCGTGCGGGATGAGCGTGTCGTGGCGCGGATCCCAGTCGTGGTAGTCGACGCCGTTCAGGATGCCGACGAAGTCGGCCTCCCGGTGGTGCAGGACACCGTCGAGCCCCTCGCCGAATTCCGGTGTGAGTATCTCCTGCGCGTAGGTGGGGCTGACGGTGGTGATGGCGTCGGCATACAGGATGCCGGTCTTCAGGAAATTGATCCGGCCCTGGAACAGGTCGTCCTGGTGCAGCAGGTGCGTGTGCTCCCAGGACACCACGTCGGGCGCGATGCCGGACGGGAATATGCCCTGGTAGGCGATGTTGTGGATGCTGAGCACAGACTTGGTGTCGGCGAAGAGATCGTCCCAGGCGTAGCTGGCACGCAGCAGCAACGGCAGCGGGGCGGTTTGCCAGTCGTTCACATGAACGATCTGCGGGCTGAAACCCATGTGCTGGCACACGCCGGCGGCGGCGTGGTTGAGCGCCAGGAACCGGAGGTGCTCGTCGGCATCGTGCGTGTACAGGTGGCCGCGCCAGAACAGCGCCGGGCAATGCACGAAATAGACCATCGGCCCGTCGTCGGTCAGCGGGGCGGTGAACAGCGAGCAGTGGTAATGGTGGGTGCCGACGACCAGCGGTACGTCCTGCATGAAGTCCACCGGCACGGCGCCAACGGCGCCGGGGTCGATGCCCGCGTACATGGGCAGTACGGGGCGGATGTCGTGACCGGCGTCGTGCATGTGGCAGACCAGCGCCGTCGACACGTCGGCCAGTCCGCCGGTCTTTGCGTAGGGCGCCAGTTCGGATGCGGTGAAGAGTATCCTCACGCGACCGGACTGCCTGTCCCGGCCGGGGTGCACCGACGACGCTGCCGGTCAGGCGAGTTCATCGAGGTACTTCGGCAACATGGCGCGCCAGACCGGCCAGTCATGGTCCCACTCGGGGCCCCAGGCATCGACCCGGTTGGGAATACCCTTGGCACCGAGCACGTCGGCCATTCGCCACGTCTGGCCGGGGTCTTCCCAACGGCCGCCGACACAGGTCAGCAGCGCGAAGCGCCGGCGCAGCTGGTCGAGCTGCGGACCGTCGCCGAGGCTGGGCAGGAAATGCACCGGCGACGAGAAATAGAAGTCATCGCAGAAATGACCGTGCAGCATGTGCTCCAGGTTGTAGGTGCCGCTCATCCCCAGGGCGGCGCGAAACACGTCGGGGTGGCGGCACAGCGATGCCACTGCCCCGAAGGCGCCCACGGAGGCGCCGGCAGTCACGATCTCGATGTGGTCGCTGTGACAGTCCTGGCGAATGGCCGGCACCACCTCGTGGTAGATGGCCGCGTCGAAGGCGTTCTGAAATCGGGCCCGGAACTCGGGCGAGTGGTGGTCGGAAATCCACACCCGACCGGCCAGGCTGTCCACCGAGTAGACCTTGATGCGGCCGGATTCGATGAGCGGCCAGATGGCGCCGATGAGGTGAAAGCGTTCGACTTCCTCGGCGTCACCCCCGGCCGTGGGATAGAGCAGCACCGGCGTGCCGTAGTAGCCCCATCGAACCAGCCGCAGGGGCTGCTCGACCCGCGGCGAATGCCAGACGCTGGAGTCCTTCACGGAAGCAGCCTGCGCACGGGACGGTCGCCCGGCTGACGCCGGCGTTCGGCATCGCGGGTGCGCCAGTCCTGGATGCGCGAAAAGAACAGCTCGGTGAACTCGTCCACCTCGTGCGCCGGGAACAGCGACTCGACCTTGCGCCGGACGGCGTCGTGCGCGTCGGCGGAGCCGAAGAAGGTGGATGCGACCTCGTCGAGGTGCCCGAGGTGTTCGTCGCAGAATTCCTCGAAGCGGTCGATTTCCATGCGCTCGGCGGCAATGGCTGCGTAGCGCGACAGTTTCTCGCGGTAGGGCAGGTCCATCGCCGCAACCTCGAAGTAGGGCGTGAAGTCCAGGTTCCGGCGCATGGGGCGACGGACCGCGGCGCAGAAGATCGACCACCTCAGGTTGGCCTTGATGAGCCACGGGAAATGGTAATGCAGGCTGGTGACCTGCGAGTCCGGGCAGGCGTTGGCAAAGTCGATGGGATACCACTGGCCGTCCTGGCGCAGGGCTTCGCAGGAGTTGAAGTCCCAGCCGAAGAAGCTGTTGATGGTGAGCGTCATGTCGCGCAGCAACTCGGCGTCGGTGTCGTCGATGAAATCGGTCTGCAGCCCGTAGCGGTCGTGCAGGGGCTCGTCGGGCTGGTAGTTGACGATGCGAATCTGCGGGCCCAGCCCCACGCAGCGGACGAACCGGTCGTGCGGTACGACGGCTTTCTGCAGGTTCATCACCGTCTGGCCGCTCTCGTCGTAGGCGCGCTTGAGATCGTCGGCGTTCTCGATGCGGCTGACGCCCACCCAGCCGCCGCCGGAGAAGGGCTTCATGAAGAACGGATAGCCGATCTGGTCGCCGATGGTGACCAGGTCGAACATACGTGCGTACTTGAGGGTGGCGCCCAGGTCGGCGCTCGGCTCGTACGCCTTGGGCGGCAGCATCCAGGTTTCCGGCACCGGCAGGCCCAGGCGCATCATCGCGGCGTACGTCGTCTGCTTCTCCATCGACTGCAGCGACCACGGATTGTTGAACACGTAAAGGTCGTCCAGAAGGATGGACTTTTTGATCCACTCGCGGCTGGTGTGATACCAGTGCGTGAGGCGGTCGATAACCACGTCGTAGGTGCACGGATGCGTCAGGCTGAACGGCTCGATGGTGACGCGATCGACTTCGAAGGTGAGCGTGTCGCCCTCCCACGGAATGCGCAGATCCAGCTTGTCGAGGATGGCCTCGTAACAGATCGGCCAGCAGATGTCTGCTCCGAGGGAAAGTCCGATTCGGCGGGTAAGTTCAGCCACGTCGTCTCCTAGCGGGACCGCCGCGCGGTCCCCGTGCGGACGGTGTCACTCGTACACCATCCAGTACGGCCCATGGTACAGCCACGACAGGGCGCTCATGAGCCTGTCGCGCCAGTTCTCCCAGTTGTGACCGTCGCGTACTTCCTCGTAGCGAACGTCGACTCCCGCGTCGCGCAACAGGGGAAGCATGCTGCGATTTTCGTAGATCAGCGATTCGTAGATGCCGCAGCTCAGGAACATGCGCTTCGCGCAGGGCCCCGGGCTGCGCCGAAACGCATTGACGAATTCTACGACCGGATCGAACGTGGGTCCACGGGAGTGCGGACCGATGTCGGAGAAGGCGAAGGAGCCGGAGGCCAGCAGCAGCCGGCCGAAGACACCCGGGTGTCGCCAGGCGGCATGAAGCGAGGCCACGGCGCCGAAGCTGGCGCCCATCAGGCCGCGTGTTTGCGGAGTGCCCTCCAGCGGCAGCAGCGCTTCGAGTTGCGGCAACAGTTCGGTCGCCAGGTAATCGGCGTGGCGCTCGTCCCCGGCGTACTCGACGAGTCGGTCGCCCGGGTCGGTCAGCGCCACGACCATCGGTGGAATCAGCAGCCGGTGGATCAGGTTGTCGAGCACGGTGGCGAGCGCCGCGTAGTTGAGGAAGTCGTGGCCGTCGTGGACGACCAGCAGCGGATAGCGCCGCTGGCGGCGGAACCGGGCGGGCAGGTAAACCGGCACGGTCCGGCGATCCTCGAACAGGGCGCTGTCGATGGACACGGAGTCCAGGGAGCCGGCGCGCGCTTCGTCGTCGGGCAGGGTCCAGTCGGGTCGAACGTAGCCGTGGCCACGCAGCACGGAGTTCTCCCCGAACGGATCGCTGGCGGTCAGGGGATTGAGCGGGTCGGTGACCCACTGGCTGTCGCCGTCGGCGCGGACCTCGAGCTTGTACTCGACGCGCGAGTTCTCCGGCAGGTCCAGCTCCGTGAACCACAGATCGGTGCCGTCGATGCGTTCGAGCGGCAGCGAGGCGGGCAGCCCGTGAATCCAGATGCGCAGGTTCACCGCGTCGACCGCGCCGCGGTAGACGATGACGGCTCCGTTCGGTTGCACGAGTGGAAAGCGATTGTCCGCGACGAAGCGCTCGACGGCGTCGTTGTCCGGCGGACCGGTGGCGATCAGGCGTGCGAGCGCGTTGGCCATTCAGCTCTCCAGCGCCGCGAGCGTTCCGCCGCGCGTCAACTGGCGGCAGCCGCTCGCCCGGCGCCAGGTGCCGTCGCGCCATGCGAGCAGAGCGCCTTCGTCCATGGTCACGCACATCGACGGGGAGAAGCGCCGCGCGAACAGCGCGACGCGGCCGTTCTCGCCGAGGTCCAGGCGCGTGCGCGCATGCGGCAGCGGCACCAGGCCTTCCGCGAGTCCGAGGCCCGCATCCAGCACTTCGGCTTCGCCCGCCCCGTGCGGGGGGCGGTCGTGAAAGAGCACGATCCGACGGGCCAGCACCATTGCCCCCGCCGACCAGGCGATGACGGGAATGTCCGGCAACAGCTGCTCGAGGCCGACCAGGCGAAGGCGGTTCCTGAGCACCTGGACGTGTCCGCCGGCGATGAGCAGGGCACCGGCCGACGCCAGTCGCTCGCGCAGCTGTTCGCGTACCGCGACGACCGCGGGCCGCTCGTGAGGGCGCCAGTCGTCGTTGAAGGTCGCGTGGATGTCCTCGATGGATCGCAGGTGATGGCGATCGAGTGCCTGCAGGGCGCGCAGGGCGGCGCGTCGTTCGCGGGAGGCCAGCGCGCTGGAGGAGGGCGCTTCGCTCAGCTGGCGCACGGCACGCAGGCTGGCGCGCAGGCGTATGCGGTACAGGCCCTGGGCTTCCTTGAGGCTGTCCTGGCGGCGACGTACGGCGTCGAACAGTTCCGGATCTTCGGCGAACACCTGTTCCGAGCGCCGGTACAGTCCGAGGTCGTCGACAGGACGGTGCAGGTGACCGGACAATTCGTCCAGTTCGCCTTCGCGTTCCTGCCAGCCCGCGCTGATCACGCAAACGCGCCCGTCCAGGTCGAGCGAGTCGAGCACCGGTCCGACGGTGGGGCGCAGACGCTGCGGCCCGAGCAGGATGACATCGCCCATGGACGGCAATGGTCGGAGCAGGCCCCTGCGGTGTCAACCGCGCCGCCGTTTCTTTACCTTGCGCTGCAGCTAAAGTACCTTTGAAGACAGTTGGGATCCGGCCCGAAGGGCTGGCAAGGGAGTCGGCGGTGCAGGAGAAGGTTTCCATTCACGAGAAAGACCCGCGTTTCGTCAGCCGCCTGACCCGAGAAACCCTCGCACTGATCCTCGCCGGCGGCAGCGGAACACGACTGAAGGACCTCACGCGCTGGCGGTCGAAGCCGTCGGTGCCCTTCGGCGGCAAGTTCCGCATCATCGATTTCGCCCTGTCCAATTGCGTCAATTCGGACATACGCCGCATCGGCGTGCTCAGCCAGTACAAGGCCTATTCGCTGATACGGCACATCCAGCGCGGCTGGAGTTTTCTTCGAGCCGAGTTCGGCGAATTCGTCGAGCTGTTGCCGGCCATGCAGCACCTGCACACCGGCTGGTACTCGGGCACGGCCGACGCCATCTTCCAGAACATCGACGTCATTCAGCGCCACGGGCCAAGCTATGTGCTGATTCTCGGCGGCGATCACATCTACAAGATGGACTACGGTCGCCTGCTGGCCTTCCATGCCGAAAAACAGGCCGACATGACGATCGCGTGCATCGAGGTGTCGCTGGAAGAGGCCAGGGGTTTCGGGGTGATGTCGGTGGACGAAGACAATCGCATCGTGGCCTTCAACGAAAAACCCGCAAGCCCGACTCCGATTCCGGACAACCCGGACGAGGCCCTCGCGTCCATGGGCGTCTACGTATTCAACACGGAGTTCCTCTGCCAGCAGCTGGCGGTCGACGCCGAGAATCCCGATTCCTCGCACGATTTCGGCAAGGACATCATTCCCGCATTGATCGCCGAGCACCGCGTGGCGGCGTACCGGTTTCGCGATCCGGTGTCCGACGAGCGCGCGTACTGGCGCGACGTCGGCACGGTGGATTCCTTCTGGGAGGCGAACATGGAGCTACTGGGTGTCCAGCCGGAGCTCAACCTGTATGACACCCGCTGGCCGATCTGGACCTACCAGGAACAGCTTCCGCCGGCCAAGTTCGTCTTCGACTACGACGACAAACGCGGCCTGTCGGTGGATTCGATGGTATCCGGCGGCTGCATCATATCGGGTGCAACCGTGCGTCGGTCGCTGCTGTTCTCCAACGTCCGCATCGAAACCAGCGCGGTCGTGGAAGACAGCGTGGTGCTCCCCGACGCGCGCATCGGCAGCGGTGCCCGGCTGCGCAAGGTCGTCCTGGACAAGGGCTGCGTCGTGCCGGACGGCATGGTCATCGGCGAGGATCACGAGGCCGATTCCCGCCGCTTCCAGGTAACGCCGGCGGGCGTCACCCTCGTGTCGCCGGAAACCCTCGGTCAGGACATGCGTCACCGCCGCTACGTCGATCGCCTGGCCTGAATCGGCCCAGGCAGCCGTGTCGTCCCGGCCCGTGGATGGCTGGAATCCGTCGGTGAAACCAGCGCCGTCACGTGTGGTACGTAGATTCCCGGATTCCTGCCCGCGGCGGGCGCGGTGACCATTGGCCGAACCCCGATGTAGGTCCAAGCCCATGAACTACGCCTACCATCACCTGGCCGCCAGCCTGCCCGAACCGCTGGAACCCCTCGCCGAACTGGCAACCGACCTGCGCTGGAGCTGGAGCCACGAGTCCGACGAGCTGTGGGCACGGGTCGACCCGGTGGTCTGGGAGGCTACGCGAAATCCCTACGTGGTCGTTCGCGGCATCAGCCCCGAGCGCATCGAGGAGTTGATGGCCGACCGCGCGTTCATGCGGCGGTTGGACGAACTGGTCGCGTCGCGCAAGCGCTATCTCGACAAGCTAGGGCCCATCGGCACCCAGTTCGACGAAGCCGGGGTAGGGCAGGTGGCCTACTTCAGCATGGAATTCGGTCTCGGCAAGGCGTTGCCCCTGTATGCGGGTGGCCTGGGGATACTCGCGGGCGACTACCTCAAGTCGGCCAGCGACCTCGGTGCGCCGGTGGTGGGCATCGGGCTCCTGTACCAGCAGGGCTATTTTCGCCAGCTCATCGACTCGCAGGGCTGCCAACAGGCCGTTCTTACGTACAACGACCCGTTCAACCTGCCGGTCATTCCAGCGCGCCGCCCGTCGGGTGAGCTGCTGACCGTCACCATCCGGCTGCCCGGACGACGCGTTCGGCTGCGTGTCTGGGAGGCGCAGGTCGGGCGCGTTCGCCTGTACTTGCTGGACAGCAACGACCCGATCAACTCGGCGGTCGATCGCGGTATCACGGGCCAGCTCTACGGCGGTGGCCAGGAGATGCGCCTAGTCCAGGAGATCGCTCTGGGCGTCGGCGGCTGGGCCGTGATCGAGGTCCTCGGCATCGACGTCGATGTCTGTCACCTCAACGAGGGCCACGCCGCCTTCGCGACGCTCGAACGCATCCGCACCTTCATGCAGCACCACGACATGAAGTTCTGGGATGCCCTGTGGGCGACGCGGGCGGGCAACGTGTTCACCACCCACACGTCGGTGGCCGCGGCGTTCGATGCGTACAAGCCGGACCTGCTGGCGCAGTACGGCAGCGGCTATGCCGGCATGCTGGGACTCGAGGACAACGCGTTGCTGCGTCTTGGCCAGTCACCGGACGGTTCGCTGGACGAGCCGTTCCGCATGGCCTGGCTGGCCGCCCGCACTTGCGGCGCGATCAACGGTGTCAGCGAACTGCACGGCAAGGTGAGCCGCGAGATTTTCGCGGGTCTCTATCCGCGCTGGCCCCGCAACGAGGTACCCGTCACGCACGTCACGAACGGCGTTCACGTGCCCACCTGGGACTCGCCCTGGTCCGACAAGCTATGGACCAAGGCCGCGGGCAAGGAACGCTGGCGGGCGCAGAACGAGGACCTGGCGGGGGCCGTCGAGTCCCTGTCCGACGCCCAGCTGTGGAAGATGCGCGCCAACGAGCGCGCCGACCTCATTCAGTACGCCCGCCAACGGTTGTCGCGCCACCTGGCCCAGCGGGGCGCGGATGAGCGCACCGTCGAGCGGATGCAACGCGTGCTCGATCCCAACGTGCTGACAGTGGGTTTCGCACGGCGCTTCACCGACTACAAGCGCAACAACCTGCTGCTGCGCGACGAGGCCCGGCTGACCCGCCTGCTGACACACCCCGAGCGTCCCGTGCAGCTTGTCGTCGCCGGCAAGGCACACCCGGCCGACAAGGTGGGCCAGGAGATGATCCGTCACTGGACCCGCTTTGCCCAGCGATCGGAGGTGCGCCAGAGCATCGCCTTCCTGGAAGACTACGACATGGCGCTGGCGCAGGAGCTGGTACAGGGTGTCGATTTGTGGCTCAACACGCCGCGGCCGCCGTGGGAAGCCTGCGGTACCAGCGGCATGAAGGTGCTCGTGAATGGCGGCCTCAACGCGTCCAGCCTCGACGGCTGGTGGGCCGAGGCCTACGACCCGAGCGTGGGCTGGGTCGTCGGTGCCGACGGGTCCGGGTCAGACCAGGGTCACGCCCTGGCGCTGTACGAGTTGCTCGAGAACGAGATCGTCCCGGAGTTCTACCGGCGCAATACCGAGGGCGTCGCCACCGGCTGGGTCGCGCGCATGCGCGCCAGCATGGTGAGTCTGGTGGCGCGCTTCAGCAGCAACCGGATGCTCGGTGACTACGTGAACCAGCTGTACCTGCCCGCGGCACGCGCCTACAAGAATCGCGCCGCGGACGGCGCCCAGGTGGCGCGCGACCTGCGTCGCTGGTCCGAGCGTTTGCGGGCCCGCTGGCACGAACTGCGCTGGGGCGACGTCGAGATCGACGGCCAGGGTGATCAGATCACGGCCCGGGCCCAGGTGTATCTCGGCGAAATCCAGCCCGACGACGTGGCGGTCGAGCTGTACGCGGAAAGCGGCGGCGGCGACGAGCCGGCACGTATCCGCATGGTGCGGGGGGCGCCCCTGGCCGGCGCTGCGAACGGCTTCAGCTACGAGGCGAAAGTCTCGACGGTGCGTCCGGCCAGTCATTTCACGCCGCGTGTTGTACCATTCCACCCCGCCGCGCGGGCGCCGGCCGAGTTGCGGCTGATATTCTGGCATACGCCGGCCCAATGGACGGACTGACGGAGTCGATTCGATGAGCATCAAGAAGCGTTATTTCAAATCCAAACCGGTTTGCCGTGTGACGTTCCGGTTGCCCGCCGAGGTTGCCGCCGGGGCATCGCGGGCCTCGGTCGTCGGCGAGTTCAACGACTGGGACGAAGCGGCCAACCCGATGAAGCGCCTGAAGTCGGGCGAGTACAAGGTAACGGTCGATCTGCCCCTGGAGCAGGGCTTCCAGTTCCGCTACCTGATCGATCGGGATCGCTGGGAGAACGACAGCGAGGCCGATTCGCAGGCGCCGACGCCGTTCCACGACGCGAGCAACAGCGTCATCACCACCTGATACGCTCCCTTCGGGAGTGTGAGCCGGAGCGCATCTTGCCCCGGCGCGCTGCTGCTACACTCGCATACCGGGGTTCGGGCAGGCACTGCCGGGGCCCATATGTGTATTGTTATTTATAAATAGCATAGAGTTAGGTGGGTTATCTCAACTAAATTATCATCGATGGTCATCGACACGCCCGAGTCCCCAGCCACCGCCCCGACCGATCCGGCACCGCTGGTACTGGATCTCGGCTGCGACCAGGGGGTCGTTCGGGCCGTCATCGACGGTTGCGACGCCGAGTCGCTGCCGGTAACCGTGCGGCGGTTTCCGGACGGCGAGAGCTACCTGCGCGTGGACGGTGACTGTGCCGGGCGCGACGTGGTGGTCATGGCCAGCCTAGAGCGCCCGGACCGGCAACTCATGCCGCTGCTGCTGGCCGGCGATGTGCTGCGCGACCTGGGCGCGAGAGACGTTGGCCTGGTGGCGCCGTACCTGGCCTACATGCGCCAGGATCATCGGTTCCGGGACGGGGAGTCGGTCAGTTCGCGCACCTTCGCCTCGCTGGTATCCGACCGCTTCGACTGGCTGGCCAGTGTCGATCCCCACCTGCATCGCTACCGGTCGCTCGACGAGGTCTACGCGGTTCCGAGCACGGTCATCCGCTCGGCCGGGGCTGTTGCGGCCTGGGTGGTCGACAACGTGCGTCAGCCGCTGTTGATCGGACCGGATGCCGAGAGCGAGCAATGGGTCAGCGACGTGGCGGCGCGCGTGTCGTGCCCCTGGCTCGTGCTCGAGAAGATCCGTTCCGGTGATCGTGACGTGGCGGTTTCCGTGCCCGACATCGACCGCTGGCCCGATGCGACGCCGGTGCTGCTGGACGACATCGTTTCCACCGGATGCACCATGGCCGCGGCGCTGGAACATCTGCGCGACGTGGGCGCCCGGTCGCCGGTGTGCATCGCCGTGCACGGCGTGTTCGCCGACGGCGCCCGCGAACTGCTGATGTCGGCCGGGGCGAAGTGTGTGATGACCACGAACACGTTGCCGCAGCAGGACGATCCCATCGACGTCGCCGATGCCGTCGCCGATGCCGTGTCGGTCATACTGGCCGGTCGCACGACAGCTCGCCGCGCCGCCGGCTGAGTGCCGGCGGCGTCTGATTCAGGGCACTAGAAGAGCAGGTCGCGTACGCGCGACAACAGCACGCGTTCTACAAACGGTTTTTCGATCAGATCCACGGCACCGGCGCGCATGGCCTGCACGGCCGTCGGTACGTCGGTGTTGCTGGCGAGCAGGATCGTGGGCATGGCACTGCCGCGACGCTCGATGGCCTGAAGCAACTCCAGCCCGCACATGCCGGGCAACTGCATTTCCGTGATGAGGCAGGCACCGCGGTCCAGGCTCGGTTCGCCCAGCAGTTCCTCGCCGCTGCCAAAGGTCTCTATGCCACAGGGCAGCGCGGAAAGCAGGCGCACCAGCGAGTCCCGGATCGCATCGTCCGAGTCCACGACGAATACCGTATCGCCGTTCTCCAGGCCCGGATGCTCCGAGGCAAAATCACGACGCTTCGCGATACCGGAACTGTCGGTTTCGCGTCGACCCGACGTAGTGTCGTCAGGCATCCAGGCTTCCATGAACCAGCGATCCTCTCTTCATTCTTCAATGCGGCGCGGCACCGAGTCCGGTACACACCCGCGATCAATACAATAGCGCTCAGTATGCGCCCGGCCGCGAAGATCGGTATACGGAGATTTACCTAGGAACTAACGGCTCAGGACGCCAGGCAACTCGGGGGGGTCGTTGTTGTTCCGGGGCGTTGCCTGGGCCAGGCCGCGTAGCGTTGCGTCGCAATATCGGCCTTTCGCTGCCGCGGTTGTGAACGGCGCTCAGGTTGCGTCGCGATCCTTGATGGCTTCGGACATGCGCACGAGGTGGGCGATGCTGTTCGCCTTCATCTTGTCCATGACGCGGGCGCGATGGATTTCGACGGTACGCTGGCTGAGGTTCAGATCCTGGGCGATGACCTTGTTGGCGCAACCGGCCACCACCAGTTCCATGACCTGGCGTTCGCGGTTGGTCAGCGTGCTCTCGCGGTTGGCGATTTCGCGCTTGGCCCGCAGCATCTTGCGGTCGGCCGCGTCACGCTCCAGGGCCTTGTGGATGCGGTCGAGCAGATCTTCGTCGCTGAACGGTTTCTGGATGAAGTCCATGGCGCCGCGCTGCATCGCGTCCACGGCCATCGGCACGTCGCCGTGACCGGTGACGAAGATGATCGGCAGCATGGCACGGCGGCTATCGAGTTCGTCGCGCAGGTCGAGGCCACTCATGCCGGGCATGCGAATGTCCAGCAGCAGGCAGCCGAGGCGCTCGGGGTCGTAGGCTTCCAGGAACGCCGTCGCCGATTCGAAGGTTTCCACGGGCAGGTTGACTGAGCGCATCAGCATCTTGAGCGAGTCGCGCACAGCGTCGTCGTCATCGACGACAAAAACGGTCGGCGGTTTTACGTTGGGACTCATGGGACAGGCCTTTCCTCGACGGCTGTGGGCAGGGTGAGTGTGAATACGGCACCGCCGGAGGCGGCGTTGACGCCGACCAGGTTGCCGCCGTGCGCGGTGGCGATCGTGCGACTGATGGACAGACCCATGCCGGTGCCGGCCGGCTTGGTGGTGAAAAACGGATCGAAGATACTGCCGAGCACGTCATCCGGTACGCCTGGGCCGTGATCCGTAACGGATACTGTCACCGTATCGTTGTCGGTGGCGGCGGTGGCGACCACCAGCACGTTGTCTTGCGGGTGCGGTCCCATGCTCTCCAGGCCGTTCCGAATCAGGTTCAAGAGTACCGGCTGAATCTGCACCGGGTCGATTTCGACCATCGGTAGCTGTTCCTCGAGCTGCACGTCGATGGAGACGCCGGACAGGCGCGCATCGACTTCCGCCAGTTGCACGACGTCGCGAACGAGATCGTTGAGGTCCGAACGCGAACGCTCGTCGGCGCGCCGACGCGCCAGCGCGCGTACGCGGCGTATGACTTCCCCGGCGCGCCGCGCCTGCACGCCGGTCTTCGACAGCGTGTCCAGGATGTCGGTGCGGCTGGCGTTGCCCGATTCGAGCAGCCGCCGGGACGCCTCGGCATAGGTGGCGATCGCGGTGAGCGGCTGGTTGATCTCGTGGGCGATGCCGGCGGCCATTTCGCCCAGTGTACTCAGCCGCGTGACGTGTGTCAGGCGATTCTGGCGCCGGCGCGCTTCCTCCCGCGCGCGCACTTTTTCCGTCATATCCTCGACCTGAACGACGAGCATGGCCGGCTCGCCGGTGCCGCCGCGCACGACACCCATGTGCAGGCGGCCGTGAATCTCGTGTCCGTCCTTCCGGACGCAGCGCTTCTCCACCACCATCGCGTCGGTTTCGCCGCGCGCTAGACGGGTCAGTATGTCGCGCGCGTCGTCGCGTTGATCCGGCGCGGTAACGTGCTCGAGGGAGATGCTGGCGAACTCGTCGGGATCGTAGCCGAGCATCTCGCAGCAGGCCGGGTTGACGCTGAGGAACCGTCCGTCGAGGGACGCGGTGGCGATCCCCAGAGGCGCGCCGTTGAGCGTCTGGCGCAGCAGTTCCTCGCGGCGGCGAAGCTGCTCGGCGGTCCGTATCCGCTCCGTGGCGTCGCGGATGATGCCGACGAAGCGGCGCTGATCGCCCGGGGCCGTCTGTCCCACGGACAGGTCGATGGGGAATACGGTTCCGTCCTTGCGCCGCGCGTGCGTCTCACGTCCGATGCCGATGATCCGGGCCTGGCCCGTTTCCAGGAAGCGGCGGATGTAGCCGTCGTGGCGATGCTGGTGCGGCTGCGGCATCAGCATGCTGACGTTGTGTCCGACCACCTCGGCCTCGTCATATCCGAACATCGCTTCGGCCGCCGGATTGAACGACTCGACGACGCCGTCTTCGTCGATCACGACGATGCCGTCCACGGCCGCGTCGGCGAGGGCCCGAAAGCTGGCCGCCGCGCGCAGCGTCCGGTCGAGACCGGGGGTGCGGGTGTCGCTGCTGTCGTTCATGAGCCTCCCAGGGCTGGAAACGTGGGCGGCCGCGGTGGGGACGGCACTCGGCGAAGAGTCTATCCGGCGCCGGGTCGGGGCGTCCAGCGCGCGGGTGCCGCGCCCGGCGATAGGACGATCGACCAAACGGTCCTGAAAACATAGTGCTAGGACTTTCTATTCACCTTCATTATGATTGGAATGGTGCGGTGCAGTCGACTGGTGTCCTGAGCCTTTGGTTCGCATCGTTTCTTTAGGCCATACACGGCTCAGGACACGAGGTCGCCGGCACTGTTTACCAGCACCGGGCCAGGGCCCGCATGGGGAGTGTGCATGACGATCCGACCGATCAATCCCAGCCGCAGCATCGCGGGCGTCCGTTATGAGATTCGCGGGCATCTCGCGCGCCGGGCGCATGAGCTGGAGAAACTCGGTTACGAGGTGCTGCACCTCAACATCGGCAATCCCGGGCGCTTCGGTTTCCGG
>JAAUYH010182152.1_pt1 | contig 19148 bp, 17 predicted proteins | sample 7278061 | NCBI WGS metagenome assembly JAAUYH01 (sample SAMN14350203, study PRJNA611818) | marine sediment metagenome | isolation source: surface marine sediment (0.6m) | place: French Polynesia: Moorea | collected 2018-08 | reverse complement strand
CTCAAGTCAAAATTGAAAAATGAATCTCCGGGTTTCTAGCTTATAAATTCTTGCCTATGTTTGCCATCAACTGACCAATCTTCATTTTCTCCGCCAAAAATTACCTGCTTGATGGTCACATATTCTTTACTTAATTGATTTAAGGTATTAATCAAGATATCGATAGCGATTAAATCACTAGTTCCCAAATCAAACCAGCATCTTCCCCAAACCCCAAGGTATTCAAAATGACTCATATTATGCATCGGAGACATTAGTTTGTTATTAGCTTCTTCTATGTCGTAATCCATATAGCTAATTTCGATACCAGTCTCCTGTACTTGAAGATTTTCTGCGTTAAATCCACCTAATTTTCCCAAATAAAACCAAGAATTGAATAATTCTTCTATATATTCTTGTTCGATACGGGATGGCACATTAGCAAACTCTAGCCAAATCCAAATATCAAAGGGATTAAATTCGCGAAATTTTACTTGCATAAATTAGATTTTTCCGAAAAATAAATATTTTACTGATTACTGATCGCTGGTAGCTGTTAACTAGTAACTGCTTGAAAAGCCACTAACAAATCCTGATGGACTTCACTGTTAGCACCAACGAGCACACCAGAATAAGAATAATTTTTACATTGATATAAAGCTGGTAAAGGTAAACCATTAAAATCCGTCACTGTACAACCAGCTTCTTTTGCCATAAAAGCCAAGGCTGCGCTGTCGATAAACTTACCCCTTTTTGTGACCCAACCAATCAGATCTTGGGAAAAAATACCATTATAATTGGGGAAGTTTTTATCAGGAATATAAGAATTTTCTAGATCGATAACATCGTATTTATTATGATCTAAAGCTGGTTTCAAATAAGCCATATCCCATCCCAAGAGAATCGTTGGTTTCGGATTGGTTATTTTCAAGGGTGCACAAGCATCTAAATCTAAATCTAGACTTCCGTGATAAACACCCTCATTACGGAAAGCATAGTAATAATAATTCTTAGCAGGAGAAATGGCAAGCACTGCTTCAAAATCTTCTGTATTAAGAACGTTAAGAATAATTTGATAATTATCGCAACCATCAAGATAGAATTTTGTACCATCTATCGGATCGAGAGTAACTAGATAATCATCTTGTTTGCCTAACTCTATTGAACGAAAATATTTAGTATTACGAGATTTTTCATATTCTTCTCCGTAAAAGCGAACACTAGGAAAATTCCCAAGCAAAGCAACTTCCACGAGAGTTTGAATAGAAAGATCGGCATCAGTTAAAGCAGCAACAAAAAAGTTATCTCCTGTAGTTTTATCAGGTAGTGATTTAATTTGAGTTTGAATGTTACGTGCATAACCCGCAGCTACTCGCAAATGAGGTAACAGAGTAGCAATGATTTCACGGGGAGACGGTTTTAGAGGCATTGATAATTTTAATTTGCTGGAGACTACAGAAAAATTCCCGATAACTTATAAATTATAGTGTCTTTCTTCAAATAATGTTCGTTGAAACTTGCTGGTAAAAATTCAATTTAAGGTAACTCTCTGGTTCTTTAGGGAAGCTTGCTCAAGTAGTTGACTTTTTTAGCAACTTTACCAGACGTAAAATATTATAGGTAATCTTCATCAAGAATTAGTATTTTTACTAGGATCAATATAATATTATTGTTGTTAGCAACATAACTAACATAGCAATCCTAAATGATATGAGAGAAAAAAATCAGTATATAACTTTCTTTCTCTTGTCTCTTACCTGAACACTTATACTATTCTTATCACTCAAACAGGATTGATATTGTATCTATTTCTATATTTTACCCAAAGAAAAAAATCATTATATTTAACAATATTTATTATTTGTCATGGGGCTTTTACCAAATTATTCTTTTAAAACTAAGTTAGGGCTGATTATCAAGCGCCGTTGGATACCAGCATTTATAACTTTAATTATATTTTCTGTTTTAGGAATTATTGCTGCTAACAATATCAAGCCAATATATGAAGCCAAAACAAATTTTAAATTTAAAAAAATCAATTACAATTATTTTTTGAATAATTTATTTTCTGACGAAACAACAGTATTTTCTGGGGCAGATCAAGCAAATTTTATCATTAGTGAGCTAGAAATAATTCGTTCTCTTCCTTTGATAAAAAAGACAATTTCTGATCTTCAATTAACGAATAATAGAGGAGGATTAATTTCAGCAGAACAGTTTAGAAAAAAACTACAGGTCAAGCAAATTGCAACAACAGGCATTGTAGAAATTTCTTATAAAGACTCTGATAGTAAAATTGTAGAGCAAGTAGTTAATACTTTGATAACTAACTATATCGATAATAATATATCTACTATTAATAAAGAATTAGCTTTAAGCAAAGATTTTTTAAATAATCAATTGTCTAAGACCAAAGCAACGCTAAAACAGGTAGAAGAATCAATAGTCAAAATAAAAGAAAAACACCAAATTTTTGCTCCCCAAGAAACAGCAATAAATCTTGCTCTCACCTTGGAAGAAGTAAGTAAAAAAATTATTACAAATCGCTCTGAAATAGCCAAATTAAAAAGTCAATCAAAATTCATCACTAGCAAATTAGGAATGAACTCCGACAAAGCCTTAATTGCTGTAGCAGTTAATCAATCTTTAGCAGTACAAAATTTGACTCAACAGCTACAAGAACTAGAATTGCAATTAATCCAAGAAAAAAGTAATTTGACAGAAGAAAATTCCAGAATTAGTGAAATTAAAAGGGAAATTAAACTGAAACAAGAATTGCTGCAAAAACAAATTGCTTCAATCGCAGGAGCTCAAGAAGTAATTTTAGTTAAAAATTCTGATCTAGACCTCACACAGGAGTTGGCTTTAGAGTTAATAAAATTAGAAGCTAATAATATTGGTTTAAACGAACAATTAGAATATTTACTTAAAATAGAACAAGAAAAAATTCAAAAAGATAGTCTTCTTCCACAACTTGAATTACGGTTAAGGCAACTTGAAAGAAAACTAAATACTTCTAAAAATGCCTATAATTTGCTTTTAAACAAGCTTAATAAGCTTGAATTAGCAGAACAGCAAAATATTAGTAATGTCAGAGTAATTTCCTCGGAAATCATCCCTAATAGATTTGTTAATTTCTATTTTATTTATTATTTAGCTTCATTATTGTTAGGGTTAATGGTAGCTATAGGAGTTATTTATATTTTAGAAATAACTGATAATTCTTTAAAAACTATAGAAGAAACTAAGAAATTATTTGATTGTAATTGGTTGGGAATTATTCCTGTAATCTCAGCAAAGCAGAAACGCTGCACAATCACAAATGTTAATAAGAAGATAATTCCTCAACTAATCATTCAAGGAGATCCAGTTTCTAAAATTCATGAATCTTATCGAATTCTTTACTCAAATCTTCAATGTATCCGCTCTCAAAATCACAGTAAAACTATTGTAATTACTAGTGCGATAGCGCAGGAAGGAAAATCTAGTATTGCTGCTAATTTAGCATATACCATGGCTCAAAGAGGAGAAAAAGTCCTACTTATTGATGCCAATTTACATTCTCCTACACAATATAAGATTTGGGATATATATCTTAATATGGGACTCACTAATTTACTTGCAGAACAAATTTCTCCTCAATCAGTAATTCAAAAAGTTATGACTAATCTTGATGTAATATCTTCTGGATTAATTGGTGCTTTTTCTGCTACTATCTTAGATTTTCCAAACATGCAATCTTTTATTGATGACTACTCTACTATCTATGATTTTATTATTATTGATAGTCCCGCTCTGGACATAACTGCTGATGCGATAACTCTGGGAAAAATAGCTGATGGAATATTATTAGTTGTCCAAGCTGATCGGGTTAATCGCTCTCAAGCCAATTTTGTGAAACAACTTTTAGAGACATCAAAACAAAATATTTTAGGTATCGTATTTAATAAATTTAATTTGAATGCTGAAACTCACATTTCCCATTTACAATCGATAGATGATGTCAAAAATAATCAAGAAAAATTTGCTAATTTAGAAAAAAAAGAAGCAAGTTTATGGGAAATTATTTCTCATTATCCAAGAAAATTGGAAAACAATAATTTTGATCTTGATGCAAAAAAAATTAATGAAATATCTTTACCCGCACTAGAAAAAAACTTGACTAATTTAGAACAAGATCTAGAAACAGTTACTCAAATGGTCAAAGAACAAGAAGATGAATTCTTTGTGCAAGGTCAAACAGTCAGAAAATTACAAAAACAAGTCAATTTAGCAAATATCAGCGAAAGATCTATACTTGAGCAAAAATTGTTGCAAGAACAAGAGGTTAAAAATATGTTGGGAGAAACTTTACTAGGACAACGTCGTAATCTCAACCACAGAAAAAATATCTTAAATCAATACAAAAAAATATTATCAACAAAAAAAAATTCTGAGGTTCAATTTAATGATCACAATGGCTAGTTAACTTTCCATCAAACTTTGAGCAATCTCTAGCATATCCGAAGCAAGATCCTTGAGGTCTTCCTTATTGTTGAGATAGGCTTTTAAAGCCTCTAAAGGATCGAGAGTATTTCCTAATCCTAATTCTGGTAAACGAGGTCGGGCTAATTGACTAATTAGTTCAGGACGAATAGTATAACTATGAGCTTTTTTTAAAGATTTTTCGATACTGGAACTACTGATTAACTCTAGCTGCTCAGAACGTATTTTATAGATTAATCTAACTACTGCATTGTCAAAATCTTTGGTCTTTATGCTATCTAAAATAGCCTCTTGTGGATCTTCTTTCTGTGATATATCTAATTTTATAGTACAAAAAGGCCTTACTGGCAAAGGACAAAATTCCCATTCTGTATTATCTCGATCAATATTTACGATAACATATCCCTTATCTTCTTTCTCTTCACTAAAATCAACGCGATCTATACTTCCAGGATAAATTATCGGAGGATTATTTGCTGGATTTAAATTTTGATGCTTATGGACATGACCTAATGCCACATAATCAAATTCAGGACGAATTAAAAATGAGACAGGAATAGTAAAACCTTTCCCAACTGCTAAGAATCTTTCTGCTCCTAAATTTGCCCGATCTGCCATTAAATGCCCTAATAATACAGTGGGAATATCAGGATCAAGACGGCGTATTTCAGCTTCAATAATTGGTTGTAATTTTTCTAGTAATAACTGATTAATTTCTCCTAAAGATAAACCTTCTGTTTCAGGACGAGTAAGTAAAGTAGAATTATTTAACCATGGAAGAGTAACAATTTGGATATCTCCATTATTCGTACTGATGCGATGAGTTGTAATTTTATCTCCGACGATAAATCCAGGCACAACTAAAGTACGATAAATACAAAGACTTGCACCACCAGTACCTTGAGAATGTTGATCGTGATTTCCTACTAGAAGAATAGTAGGTATGTTCGCATCAGCTAAACGACGAAATTGACTAGCAAAGGCTTCATGAATATAAGGTGCGGGAGTTGCATCAGGAAAAGCATCACCCCCAAATAATACTAAGTCTACAGGTTCAGAAATTGCCCGATCTATACAGATACTTAAAGTTTTAACAAAATCTTCTAATCGGGTATTAATTCCCGTTTCGGGATTTACTTTTCCGTGAGAAAAGCCACTGCCCATATGGATATCTGAAAGATGTAAAATTTTGATCATTGATTTAAGTAACCTGATATAAGTGGGTAGACAAAATTAAATTGACGAGCGCCCCCGAGACCCTTCGGGTAGAGCTGCCCCTGCGGGTAGAGCTTCGCAAGCGCAAGCGCAAGGAGTTTTATTTATCCTCCAAATGGGGGAAAGCTCACCAAGACGGGGAACAGGGAACCAAATTCAGAACTCTCAATTCCTTATCTTTCATCCTTACATCCCTCATCCTTTAAACAATCCCAATCCTTAATTTACTCATTATTGGGGATAACCCAGACTAACTTGACCAGGAGATAAGCATATTTTTGTAGAAGCACCAGAAGATTGTAAACGAACTTTTAATTCTCCTTTATCTGTTATTCCCGTAACTATACCAGGACAATTATTAACTGTAACTTTTTGTCCGATGCTAGTTAGTAATTTTTTATATTTGGCTAACATTTTCTGGCTACCAATTTCTAAGTAATATTGATAACCTAATAAAATTCCACTAATGGTAATAGCGGTCAATTGTTCGAGACAAGTAATAAATTGTTGCTGGTGTTTTTGAAAATAAGATTTTAAATTAATACCAAGTTCTGGGACAGAATTGACCCAATTAATTCCTACCCCAATGACAGCACATTTTATTTTTTTATTACTAGTATGGGTTTCAATCTTAATCCCTCCAAGCTTCCGATTTTTTAGGATCAAATCATTAGGCCATTTTAAAAATATGGGAAGATTATAGGTTCTGAGTATATTAGTAATTCCCCATGCGGTCGCCATAGTCAGATGAAAACTATAATCTAAAGCAAGATCGAGATTAATTGCCACTGAAAGATATAATCCACCAAGAGAAGATTGCCAAGTTCTTCCCCATTGTCCTTTTCCTGCTGTTTGTTGTAAAGCAATTACTGCTATGGGAAGAGGGTTTTCTAAATCCATCAAAGACCATATTTTTTGATTTGTAGAGGGAATGATATCAAAGATATGTAAATCAATGGACTTTAATTTATATACTGTAGCAAGTTTAGCCAATTCCTGTTGATAAATTCTTAGATTAAAATTCACTTTTTAACTTTTTAAAGATGAAGGATGAGGAATGAGGAACAAGAACGAACAAGGTGTTAACTGATTACCGTTTACTGTTTACTGAAAAGACTAGTTACGAGTAAGCTAATCTAGATTGAACTTGCATAATTCTGACGCTCAACCCCTAATACATCTTGGAATTATATCCTGGAATGTTCTGACAAACTTGATTTTGCTCAGCTTAACTAAAGTTTTTTGTTCTGAAATTGTTACAATAAGCAATTTCAAATGCTCATACATCGCTACTCAAATTTATCATTGGATCTAAGAGTAAAATTTGACGAGCGGCCCCAGCGAGCCTTGCACTTATTATCCCGCCTAATATTATCCCACTTGATGGCTTGTCCTCTAATGGGGAGACGGGACGAGAGGGTGTTTCCTTGCTATGGAGACGCGCGAGTTTGACCAAAAGAACCAAAAAATTGGTGATTATAACAACTTAATGCTTATTTTTTTCTAAATTGTAACTTTATGTTGCAATTTTTATGAAACATTAATAAAAATCATACGGAAATTAAGTTATAAATTTTATAAATGTTGTTTATCAGGCACTAAACTTTTTCTTATTCAACAAAATAATCTAGTATCGGATATAAGCTCCTATTTTTCAATATAAGTTGTCGAAAATCTCAATACAATTGACATGATTTTTAAATATTAAGGTGTGAGTTGCTGATGGTAAAAAACCATTGACATATTAGTTAATTGTAGAGTTTGACCATAATAGAGCGACAATTGTTTTCGGTTGCTTGCTTAATTATCATGCAATCTTTGATTGTTGTTTTTTCTATTAGATAATAATTAACCTGCTCATTTACCAAATATGATGAAATTATCTCTATTCCCCACCAAGATTTCAGTTATATTATCGTTTTTTCTAGCAATTGTTTTAGGCTTAATCCCTGAAATTACTCATCCTAAATCCGCTTTAAGTGCTGAAAAAGTCCGTCTAGTCTACGGAATGTTCAATTGTTCTTTATCTGTCGAGACTCTTGAAACTTATGCCACGACAGGAGAAATCACCAATGAATTTAAATTTTATGCCAAATTCTTAGATGACGATACTTTAATTCAATTACGCCATTGGCTACAAAAGAAATTTTATCGCGATCGCGTTAGTATTTACCGTTATACTAAGTCTACTGAAGGAGAAGAAGTATTACAAGAAATTGGCACTGTAGTCAGCACTCATTCCAAACGTAACGGTTTTTATGCTATTCGTGCTGCGGTAATTCAAGCTGCGGGAGAAGGTGAAAGTTGGACAATTCTTGATGTGATTAATGAGTTTCCTACAGAAAATCTTCAGATCAATACTAAGGAATTATTTAAACTTCAAAAGTTTTGGAAAGAATCGAACAATGCATCCTTAGAAGAATCCTAAATCAATCCGATTCGCAAAACGACGACTTAAACTACAGCTAAAATTTCTATGATGTCATAGAAATTGTAGGTACGTTCTTATGAAACGCCCCTACAAACAAAATCTACTCAATTATTAATTTAGTGAGATGCATCTAAGTTTAGGCTGCTAAATTATTTAGTTTTAACTCTGCTAGAAGAACGTGAGCTTCTTCAGTTTTTAAGCGGGCACCCAAACTAGTGACCAGTTTTGCAGAAGCAAGAGAACCTAAGCGTCCTGCTTCGGCAAAAGTCATCTTATTCGTAATCCCGTAGAGAAAAGCTCCAGCGAACATATCTCCTGCCCCAACAGTATCAATTGCTTTGACAGGGAAAGGATCGATATCTATCAAGGTTTGACCATCGAAAAGAATTGAACCTTTTGCTCCTAAGGTAATAGCAAATCCCTTCGCCAAGGTTTTGAGATGTTCGATAGCTTCTTTAAGATCTTCAGTTTCGGCAAGCCCTAAAGCTTCACTTTCATTAGCAAAGATAAAATCAACACCTGAGCCGATAATCTCTAATAAACCTTCTTTGAAAAATTTCACCATATTGAAGTCGGAAAGACTGAAGGCAACTTTTCTTCCTGCTGCTTTAGCGATTTCTCGGGCTTTAATCGCTGCTTGCTTACTATTTTCTCCCGTTACCAGATAACCTTCAATGTAGGTGTATTTGGCATTGGTAATTGCTTCTGGTACTAGTTCCCTCTCCGAAAGAGCACCAGAAATTCCCAAAAAAGTATTCATCGTGCGATCGGCATCAGGCGTAACAAATACCAAACATTTTCCAGATACCCCTATTTCAGGCTCATGATGTTCTAGGTTGGTGGAAACGCCACAACGGAGTAAATCTTCAGAATAAAATTTTCCTGGTTCATCATTAGCAACTTTACAAGAGTAGAATGATTTACCCCCAAATTGACTTATCGCAATCAAGGTATTGGCTGCTGAACCACCACAGGAACGTTTTTGAGAATATTCTCCTAAATGACTAACAATCTTGTCTTGACTCGCTTCATCAAGTAAAGTCATTACACCTTTATCAATTCCTAGCTCTTGGAGAATCTTGGTTGATACTTCAAATTCAATATCTACAAGAGCATTACCAAGACCGTATACGTCATATTGTGTCATATTGATTAGTTATCTTGTTGTGAGTTTAGTCTAAATGTAATCTATTTATATCCCAAAGCAGTAAAAGGTTTGTAATTTCCTAATCCCCAATGGTGCGCCTTCCCTCACTTGGTCAGCACTGGCAAGGGGAGATTATTTTGTTAGGTTTTATTGGTTCAACGCCAAAAATTGATTTCTTTCCCCCATGAGCAACTTTTGTAAGAAGTAAGGTCGTTTATCCTCGAATGGGGACACCGCAATACCCAATCATACTTTGTTAGAAAAATTTTTTTTTGCGGAAAAAACCTCGTAAATTATGAATCAATGATTCTTTTCGTTGGGATGGGATGTGAGGTTCTGATTCATTTTTCTGGTCGAGGATTGAGCCGAGATTTTTATCAGCAAGAAGTTTGATTTTTCTGTTTTTTGAAGTATGCCTGGGAAGGAAAATTTCGTCTACTATTCCTACTAGAATTAAACAAAAAGCAGTAAACCGAATTATGGGTAGGGGTTGTTTTGTAATCACAGACATTTTATTGAGAGAAGTGGCACCATCTGAGAGCTCCCATAATTGCTGTTCTAAACGCGTTAGTTTCAAATGAGGTTGTGCCTCCAGTCGTTTTAAACCAAAACTGGCTTCTGGTAGCTGATCAGCAAAAATATCTCGATTTTTAATTAATCTCAAAGCGTAAATACTAACTTGAGTAGGTTTCATCCGATGTCCTGTCATTTCTAACCAGGGAATTTTTAGCAAGCGATCGCGTAATTCGGATATTTCATCAAAGCGAAATGAGCCAGAGTTTAATTGAAATAGTTCGTAAAGCTGATGTAATTGGATTTGGAAAATTAAATTTAATTTTTCTTTTGATAACAATTGATTTTTGTGGAGATAAACCCCCAATGGCATTTCTGGGGGACATAAGGTTCTTAAATTGCGGGTTACGAGGGGAGTTAACCAACCTCGATTTTCGATAAATTCTATTAAGCCTCTAAAATTAATGCGATCACTAATAGCTACCAGATAACCATCTTGAAACCAGATATAGTAGATAGGACTTAAATGAATTTGCTTCAGAGTTAAAGAACCTTGGACGATTAGACGACCTGATTTTTTCTCCTGTTCAATGACTCGGAACAATTCGGGTAAAGAAAATGATTTTAGAGAGCTACAAATACTCATAATTGGTTAGCTCCCAAATCGCGAGCTATTAAAAAAAATAGCCTAAAGGATCAAAACTCAAGATCTTGTAAAGACTAGTAAATCCATGCTAGTCTATTGGGCCACTACAATCTTTAAATTGTTTTCTTCTGGCTACAATACGAGCGTGATCTTCTGCATAAACAGCAATTAACCTTTTTTGCTTGAGCGAAAATCGGCTCAATTTCTTCTTCTGTACTCACAAGTAACGGTTCATGTTCATGAGATGAACCATAAAGATTTTAATGTCACAGGTAGGCTCTACTGCTAATAATCAGCTATATTATTTGCTGTTGCACCAATAAAAAAACCATAATTAACTAAAGATTTACTAGCTGCTCTTTGTAACTTGTCATCTAAGGCAGCTTGATTACAAGTTAGAGGTTTAGTATTAGGCATTGCCAAAAAAGAAGTCACTTCTCCCCTAGCACAAGTTAAACTAGCAGTAGATAAATCTTCTTTATGTTCTAATCCTGGTTCACGGAAATGAACTTGTGGAATCTATTACGACCGGCAACAATGTTAAACCAATTGCGTCAATTTGAAGAAAAGTTCCATCTTGTAAAAGAATTTGAGCCTGTTTGATTAATAATGTAGTACTATTTGAGGACATTTGCTTATGACAGAAAAAGAACAACAAGTAGTGGTACAGAAATCCCCAGAGCAACAAGAAGAAAATGTAGTTGTTGAAATTGTTAAAACTCTGGTTACTGCTGCAATCTTAGCGTTTGGCATCCGTACTTTTGTCGCAGAAGCCAGATATATTCCATCAGAATCGATGCAGCCTACCTTAGAAATTAATGATCGCTTAATTATTGAAAAGATTAGCTATCGTTTTCGGACACCCCAAAGAGGTGATGTGGTAGTGTTTCGTCCTACTGAAGAGCTCAAAAAGCAAGGCTATCGAGAGGCTTTTATTAAAAGAGTAATTGGATTACCTGGGGATACTGTCGAAGTAAAAAATGACAAGGTATTTGTCAACGGTCAAGAATTATCAGAAAAATATATCTACGTCCCAGAAGATTCCCCAGAATACAAATCTCGTCCCCAAAGACCCTATGGACCAACAAAAGTGCCTGAGGATCAATATTTAGTTTTAGGAGATAATCGGAATAATAGTTTAGATTCTCGTTCTTGGGGTTTTGTCCCCCGCGAAAATTTAATTGGTAGAGCAACAGTACGCTTTTGGCCTCTGAAACGCCTTGGTTCTTTAGACGAGAAACCTATTTATCCAATTGATAATTGATAAAGCAAGCAACTTAGAATGGAACACGAAGGTGTTTAGGGATTGAGGTTAAACCCTTAGTCACTAAACAGAAAAGTTTTCCTTGGAGTTAATGCTCTTGGTAATGATTAGTTTTCCTCGATTTCCCCATTCGTCCCATTTACGTAAGACTTGTGCCACTCCTCTATAATCTCCCCTACTAGGACAGATACAATTGTGTCCCTCCTTTTAGAAGGGATTTAGGAAAATGGAATAATATCCTCGAATGAGCGGGGTTATGCTGAGGTCTCCTCAGCTTATAGAACGACGCTGTTGGGGATAACAAGGGTCAGCAAGATTAAGCAATTTTCAATTATTTTAGGCTAAAGTTTCAGGACAATATCCTAGTCCTCTAGTAAACTGTTGACGAAAAGCTTCTATTTCTTTAGTATCAGGTATGCCGTGGGAAACAATAGCCACTTGATAGCGACGCATCACTTCTACTGTGGATTGTCCTGTCTCTAAACTCCAAAACACCATTTGTAAGCGCATTTCTGGTTCATACTGAATTCCTAACTCATTCATAAAAGAACGAAAATCATCGCGATGCTGATTACTAAGGGTTTGGGGATAGCGTATTTTAACAATCCAACCATCTATTTGATGGATTACTGTAATAGAAGCAGACTTCGCATGTTCCATTGTGCGAAGATATTCAATTGTCCTTAGACTCAGGCTAGCGTTAGCAAGAAAATAAAGAAAATCCATAAATTCCTCTGTATTACAGCTTCACCCCTCCAGTGTCGCAAGTAACAGGTGAGTTGCGCTAGGGGAAAAGCACCCGATTTTTGAACTTTTCTATAGGGGATATTACCCAATTTTTTAATCTTAAGAAAATTTTAATTGTTTGAATTACTTATGAGTGAAGATTTATTATTGTCCAATTATAGCTATAACTTACCGACCGAGCTGATTGCACAGACTCCTGTAATACCTAGAGATAGTTCTCGTCTTTTAGTTGTAGATTCACAGAAAACTCATAATCACAGTATTTTTCGTAATTTACCTGATTGGCTGTTACCTGGAGATTTATTGGTACTAAATGATACTCGAGTAATTCCGGCTCGTCTTTTTGGTCAAAAGTCTACTGGTGCTGTTGTTGAGGTTTTATTGCTGGAAGAATCAGAACCCAACTGTTGGTTAGCTTTAGTTAAACCTGGGAAAAGATTTAAACTTGGCACAAAAATTTTATTCACTCCTAACCAAAATCAAGTTACTAGAAATAGTAATTTCCAAGAATTATCAGCAACGGTGATTGCTAAAGATGAAGCGACGGGAGGACGCATCTTACGTTTCGACTGTGATTCCTCTTCTTTTTGGCAATTGTTAGCCGATTTTGGAGAAATCCCCCTACCACCTTATATTACTTCCCGTGAGTCTCAACCGATACAATATCAAACTGTTTTTGCCAACAAAAAGGGTGCTATCGCTGCACCTACTGCTGGCTTACATTTTACGAATGAGTTATTGGATAGATTACAATCTCGGGGTATTGAGAGAACTTATATTACTCTTCATGTAGGGGTGGGGACTTTTCGACCTGTGGAAGTGGAGAAGATTACTGAACATAATATGCATCAGGAATGGATTGAGGTTAGCGAAGAAACTGTTGCGAAAATTAAGGAGACTAAAGCCAGAGGTGGCAGGGTGATTGCAGTGGGAACAACCGCTGTCAGGGCTTTAGAGGGGGCAGCGCAATCTTCTCGGGTTAATGAAGCTTATGAGTTACAGACTTTTCAGGGGAAAACTAATCTCTTTATTTATCCAGGCTATCATTGGCAAATAGTTGATGGTTTGATTACCAATTTTCATTTACCTGGTTCAAGTTTATTAATGCTGGTTAGTGCTTTGACTGGTAGGGAACGTCTCTTAAGTTTATACCAAAGCGCGATCGCGAACCATTATCGTTTTTATTCTTTTGGTGATGCAATGCTTATCTTACCAGAAGCAATGATCATTTAAGATTGATTGTTTATCAGCAACCAGTAACTAGTAACCAAACAAACTCCCTAAAAAAAACAAAAGACTATGAATAGGCTTCATAGACATCAAAATCTGCATATATTAAGTTTTAAGTTTAGAGAGGCAGTTTCATTGGCTAATAATCGACATACAAAAGCTAACTAAACTACATTTACTGTCTGCCTCTCTCGATTTTTGTCTGAATTACCAACGAGGTATTCTGAACTAAAACTTGGTAATGTTTTGACAGATAAATAATACAAAAGATAAGTAGAAATGAATAATTATCCCTAATAAATCTTACCTATGCAAACTGAACCCTTTTACCACCTCTGGCTAAGATCGTAGTTGAAACGCTATAATTAACGTTGCAATCATACCTTGTGGTCACTTTTTGCTGGAAGACATTGGGCTGATTGGATACAGGGGACACAGAACCCAACCTTCATTTGGAAGAAGCTTTTTGTTTATTGCCTCTTTTTGCGTCTATAAATAAACTAACATCGAGTTCTTGGTAAAAGCAACTACTTGTTACTCATGTTTACATTTATTTACAGGTAGAGATATTTCTGTTAGAGAACTACAAGAAAGACGTTTCTGGGTTGAGAATTTCCCAAATAATATTATGATCTATGATTTCACATAACTTCTCTCTACTAGTAGTTCTATAACCTTTATGGCTCAATCTGCGGCAACCAATCAAGATCTGGAAAACTCCATTCAACCAGTTTTTCTTCTAATAGATGGTCATTCATTGGCGTTTCGCTCTTATTATGCTTTTGCTCATTCTCGTCAAGGTCCTTTGAGAACTTCGACAGGAATTCCTACTAGTATTTGTTTTGGGTTTTTAAATTCTTTGCTGCAAGTTATCGAATTGCAACAGCCTCGATATATTGCGATCGCGTTTGATTTGGCAGAGCCTACTTTTCGGAAAGAAGCGGATAGCAACTACAAGGCAAATCGGAAAGAAACTCCTGACGATTTTATTCCTGACATGGCTAATTTACAACAGTTACTTGTCGCTTTAAATGTCAATATCGCGACGAAAGCTGGCTATGAAGCTGACGATGTTTTAGGTACTTTAGCGCAGAAAGCAGCGGAGAAAGGATATCAAGTTAAAATTGTTAGTGGCGATCGCGATTTATTTCAATTAGTAGATGATGAGCGCAAGATTGAGATTTTATATCTAGATCCCAAAGCTTTTAAAAGTGCCAAGAAAAATTATACAGAATTTAATCGAGCTGCGGTGATTGAGAAGCTTAAAGTAGCTCCCGAACAGGTTGTAGACTACAAGGCTTTATGTGGAGATACATCTGATAATATTCCTGGTGTCAAAGGAGTTGGAGAAAAAACGGCGGTTAAGTTAATAGAAGAATATAAAAATTTAGATACTATTTATGAAAATTTAGATAATATTAAAAGGGCAGTTCAAAAGAAATTAGCGGCTGATAAAGATAATGCTTTTCATTCTCGTTATTTAGCTAAAATTGTGGTGGATGTCCCTCTAGAAATCAATCTCGAAGATTGCAAATTTAATAACTTTAATGCTCAAGCAGCGATTCCCCTTTTAAAACAATTAGAATTAAGAAAAATTAGCGATCGCTTACTAAAAGATTTTACGCAAGAAGAACAGCAAAAATTAAATCTTGAAACAAAAAAAATAACATCAGAAGATAATGGTCAGTTATCTTTATTCTCTACTACAAATGCCAAGAAAGTTGTGGAGAATTCTGAAAGTATTCTCAAAAATCAGATTACGAATATCATTCAACCTCTGATTATTGATAACGAAGAACAATTAAAGAAACTACTGTCAATTTTAAAAGAAAAAACAAATGCCGATAATCCGGTTGCTTGGGATACAGAAACCACATCCTTAGAACCGCATAAAGGAGAATTGGTAGGAATTGGTTGTTGTTGGGGAGAACAAACAACAGATATGGCCTATATTCCTTTAGGTCATCAACAAGGAACTCAATTAGACAAACAAAAAGCTCTAACTGCGTTAAAATCTATCTTAGAAAGCGATCGCTATCCCAAAGTTTTTCAAAATGCTAAATTTGATCGTCTAGTGTTCCATTATCAGGGAGTTCAGCTAGCAGGAGTAGTTCTCGATACTATGCTAGCTAGTTATCTGATTAATCCCGAAACAACTCATAATCTCACAGACTTATCCGAACGTTACAATATTGGCATTACTGCTAAAAGTTATAAAGATTTAGGAATACCTAAAGGACAAACTATTGCCAATCTCGATATTAATCTGACAGCAGAATATTGTGGCATTGATGCCTACACAACTTACTGTTTAGCTTTCAAGATTAAAGAAGATTTAAATCAGTTTCCTGATTTGCAAAAACTACTTGTAGAGGTCGAACAACCTTTGGAAAAAGTTTTAGCAGATATGGAAATAACAGGAATATCTTTAGATGTTAAATATCTACAAGGATTTTCGCAACAACTAGACACCGACTTACAAAAAATAGAGCAACAGGTATACCAAGATGCGGAAGAAGAATTTAATCTTAGTTCTCCGAAACAACTTAGTGTAATTTTATTTGAAAAATTGAATCTCAATCGCAAAAAATCTCGTAAAACTAAGACTGGTTATTCAACAAATCAAGCTGTCTTAGAGAAGCTTAAAGGAGATCACCCCATAATCGATGGCATTCTAGAGTATCGAACTTTAGCAAAACTTAAATCTACCTATGTTGACGCGATTCCCAACTTGGTCAGAAAAGATACTCACAGAGTTCATACTAATTTCAATCAAACAGTCACTGCAACAGGAAGACTTTCCTCTTCTAATCCCAATTTACAAAATATTCCAATTCGTACTGAATTTTCGCGTCAAATTCGTAAAGCATTTCTCCCACAAAAAGATTGGTTGTTAGTTGCCGCCGATTATTCACAAATTGAGTTAAGAATATTAGCCCATTTAAGTCAAGAACCTGTCTTAGTAGATGCCTATCGTAATAGTCGGGATGTTCATAGTGTCACTGCCCAACTTTTATTTGAAAAAGATAGTATAACTTCTGAGGAAAGACGCTTAGGCAAAATTATAAATTTTGGTGTGATCTATGGTATGGGAGCGCAAAGATTTTCTCGCGAATCTGGTTTTAAGAAAGAGATAGGCAAAGAATTTATTGATAAATATCATCAACGTTATAGTAAAGTTTTTGATTACTTGGAATTTGTTAAAAAACAAGCTATTAGTCAAGGTTTTGTCACGACTATCTTAGGGAGAAGACGTTATTTTAATTTTATCAGTGATAGTTTAAAGCACTTACGGGGAGAAGCAATTGAGGATATAGATTTAGATGACATTAATTACAGTTATCAAGATGCTCAGTTATTAAGAGCTGCTGCCAATTCGACTATCCAAGGTTCTAGTGCCGATATTATTAAAATTGCGATGGTAAAAATTCATCAGATATTACAGAATTATCAAGCAAAATTATTATTACAAGTTCATGATGAGTTAGTATTTGAAATCCCTAAGAATGAATGGTCTGATTTACAAGGAAAAATTAAATTTACCATGGAAGAAGCTGTTAACCTGAGCATTCCTTTGGTAGTAGAAGTTAATCAAGGAAATAATTGGATGGAAGCCAAGTAAGCTTAAATAAGTAAGCTTAAATAGTAGTGCCAAACAATCGTCAGAGCAAAATAGAATATAATTTCAGAAGCTAGGTATCAAAATTTTCTTGTCTCTAAATGTCAAGATTCTTCGCCAAGCAAAATAATTCCAGGTTAAATCCATGACTCCTTAAATGATAGGGATTCTTCGGGAAACCAAGCCTTATGAATCTAGAGTTCCCTTGGGTACTCAAGATCTGGCGGAAATTTTGCAACAATCTTGGGCTAAATCCCTAGGTTTTTTGGTCCAGCCCTCACCGACTCGTGTTTATGCAGATCAGGATTTTGCAGCGGTGGGTGCATTAATTCAGCAAGATTTATCGGAATGTCGGCTCATCATGGGGATCAAAGAAGTTCCCGTCGAATGGCTGATTTCTGATAAAACCTATGTCTGTTTTGCCCATGTTATCAAGAGACAGAAGCAAAATATGCCCCTATTGCAGGCTCTTCTTCAGCAGAATATTACACCCATTGATTAGGAACTGATCACTGATACTGAAGGCAAGCGATTGATTTTTTTCGGACGCTCAGCTGGTTACGCAGGAATGTTGGAAACCCTGAGAGCTTTCGGTTTGCGACTAAAAGCTGAAGACAAATCCTGTATTTTTCAACAATTGAAACCCATTTATGAATATCGAAATTTAGCAGAAGCAAAAGAACATCTACGTCATCTTGCTAAAGAAATAGAACAGAACTCCAAACTGTTAGGTATGAGCGATTTGCCTGTTGTTTTTACTTTTACAGGGTTGGGCAACGTAGGAAAAGGAGCGTTAGAAATTTTCGATTTATTACCCATCAAGAAAGTTATGCCCCAAGTAACTAAGGAATTACTGTTTTGGGAGTTTCTAATTTACCAACGGGGATTCCTCAAGATGCCTCAGAAGCCTTTAGTCAAATGCTGAAACCTTGGATTAAAGACTTATTGGAGGCTGATTATCGTAATCCTGACTTATCAAAGGAATTACCTCCTCCTCTAGCTAAAGCCGTGATTACCCATCAGGGAGGTTTGATGAGAGACTACCAATATCTGAGTAATTATCTGTTCGATCAAACTTAGATTACTTGAAGATAGGAGCATGACAAAATGGCTTCTTAAATCTTATTGATTGCGATCAGGCAAAGCCTGGCACTGCGTGGTCTCGCAAAGCGAGGCGCTTCGCGATCGCATTTTTGACTGTATCGCGATCGCTGATAATCTGTAATGGCGTAAAATCAACTATGAGGACACGGATTCTGAGGAGACCTCAGAATCGTGCTTCCCGAAGGGCGACTTGTCGGATGTCCGTACCGTTTTTTTGAATGGTTGAATCAAAATCGTGACGTATTCATAGCTTATAAAGCCAGTTTAGGTCTTGTTTGTGCTTGAAAATTGTTTAAGTCCCGTTAACTTACGTTCCTGTCGTTATAGAGGATTAGAGAAAACTCGTTTACAGCATATAGCAGCGATTAATTTGGAGAGAATTTCCGCTTGTCTCGAAGGAATCCCTCTTGTTCAAACCCGTCAATCTCCTGCATAAAAAAATGTCCTATCAGCATTTAGCGATCGCCTGATGAGGTAATTTTGAATTCGCCAACAGTATCAGATACTTGTTAAAGCGAGAATTCAAGTTGATAATTGATGGTTGTAAAACTCACTCTAATATCACTACGTTTTACCTAGACAATTATGACTCAGAATTACTTTTTACGTTTTAGTGTAAACATTGTTCTTTAAAACAATAACGCCCAAGCAATACTAACTGAGAGGTTTCCTCTTATCAATATATAAAATTTAGAGCAGGGATCAAAGCATTTTCCTAATATGCTCTCTCGATTCCAATTGAGGAAATATCAGCTTTCTAGTTGAGCG
>JAAUYH010180998.1_pt1 | contig 19151 bp, 20 predicted proteins | sample 7278061 | NCBI WGS metagenome assembly JAAUYH01 (sample SAMN14350203, study PRJNA611818) | marine sediment metagenome | isolation source: surface marine sediment (0.6m) | place: French Polynesia: Moorea | collected 2018-08 | reverse complement strand
GTACGCCGGGGATAACAGGCTGATGGTGCCCAAGAGTCCATATCGACGGCACCGTTTGGCACCTCGATGTCGGCTCATCTCATCCTGGGGCTGGAGCAGGTCCCAAGGGTATGGCTGTTCGCCATTTAAAGAGGTACGTGAGCTGGGTTTAGAACGTCGTGAGACAGTTCGGTCCCTATCTGCCGTGGGTGTACGAGACTTGAGAGGAGCTGCCCCTAGTACGAGAGGACCGGGGTGGACGATCCACTGGTGGACCTGTTATCGCGCCAGCGGTAGTGCAGGGTAGCTATGATCGGAAAGGATAACCGCTGAAGGCATCTAAGCGGGAAGCCCCCCTCGAAACAAGGTATCCCTGAGGACCGTGGAAGACCACCACGTCGATAGGCCGGAGATGTAAGCGCAGCAATGCGTTCAGTTGACCGGTACTAATTGTCCGATAGGCTTGATTTGATCCAGTAGAAGCCAGGCTGACCCAGCTCTGGTTGGACATCAAAGCAGCACACCGCTTGGTGTACTGGCTTGGAAGCAGGTTTTTCCTCGGTTTGGTGATCATAGCGCGAGTGAAACACCCGATCCCATCCCGAACTCGACCGTTAAGCACCGTAGCGCCGATGGTACTGCGTCTTAAGACGTGGGAGAGTAGGTCATCGCCAAACCTAGCAAGAACCTGCGTATCTCTCTGACGATACCCAAACACGAAACGCCGCCCCCAAGGGCGGTTTTTTTGTCCAATCATTCTGGGACTCGTTGGCGTTCATCTTGAATGATAACGTACATTGTCTTTCGCACATTTGACTACGTAGTCGGCGCCTTTCAGACCGGCCTAGAGGCGCAGGTCGGGACAATGCCAGGCGCCGCTGGCCGCTTAACTCGCCGGGCCTAGGGGTTTCCGGTTCGCTCCCATTGCGCATGCAGGGCGCGAAGCAGGTCGAAGCGCATGACCAGTCCGATCAAACGACCGTCTTTCATCACAGGAAAGCGCCGGAAATCTGTTTCGAGAAACCTTTGCGCCGCGCTGACAAGGTCCAGATTGGCGTCAAGTGTCTGCACGTCTGTCGTCATGTAGTCCGACACGACGCCGCTCCATCCTTGGTAGTAGCTGGCGTGGAGCGCCGCGCGGAAGCAGTCCTTCACGGTGAGTATACCGATCAAATTGCCGCTTGCATCGATCACCGGCGCACCGGACGTATCGTGGTCGATAAGAGCAGCAACTGCATCAACGATGGTCATTTCCGGCGCGAAACTGAGAAGCTCGCTCGACACGATAGACGTCAAGGTGGGCATGCCTGCCATCAGTCGCCCCGTTTTCTCGGCGCTGCCCGGCGCGGGCAGGTTTTGCAGGCAGAGCAGCCAAGACCACCGCAACTGCCCCGCAGCGGCGCACGGCCCAAGGATACACCAATGGCAAGCCCCGCCATGGCCAAAACGATCAAAAGAAATCCGAGCGCGACGGTCGCCATGCCCCTGCCTCCTACTCTTGCAGCCAGCGCCCAGCGACACCCGTCGTCATCACGCGCTGTTTGTCCCCGTCTTTGACGACCAGAACCGCATCGACACCGCAGGCCTCGCCCAGTTCAATGGCGCCATCGACACCACGGCTGAACAGCGCCGTTGCCCAGGCGTCGGCGGCGATCGCTGTCTTTGCGATGACGGAGACCGACAGCAAGTCGCCAGTGGCCGCTGCACCTGTACGCGGATCAATGATGTGGCCGTATCGACGCGCCCCGAAATTGTAGGATTGCAGGGTGCTGCCGGACGTGGCGACCGACCGGCCGTCCAGTTCGAGAACCCGATCCGTCCCGTCAATCGCAACCCGCCATTTCCGCCCGGAGCGATGCCGGCCGCGGACGGCGACCTCACCGCCCAGTTCCAAAATGAAATTCCGAATTCCCGATGCTTCGAGGGCCGCAACGGTCCGGTCCAGCGCCCAGCCCTTGGCGATACCGCACAGGTCCACCGTAACCCCGGGTTTGGACCGCCGCAGAGCGCCGTTTCGGAATTCCAGGTCTCCGGCATCTCCGACCTTGGCCCGGCGGATCGGACCAAACCCGTATTGGCCGACGATGGGCCCGACTGTCGGATCGAAGGCGCCGCCGCTTTCCTCGGCGGTTTGCAGGGCATGACGCGCAACTTCGGCCATATCACCCGACAGCCGCACCCAATCGGTGCTATCATTGGAGTTGAGAATGGTCAGTTCCGAATGACGGAGATAGGGCGACATCGACGCGTTGGTCGTCTCGATGCGCAAGCCGATCAGCGCGCGCACGTTCGTTTCATCAACCTCGCTGCCCGAAACAAGACGCCAGTACGAGCCGAACGCATGCCCGCCAATTCCAGGCAACGCTTTCGCCGCCAATGGCAGAATGCACCCGGCGCCCAAAGCTGTGGCCCCTGCGAGAATGGTTCGGCGCGTCAGCATCATTTCGTCAGCCCCCGAAGTCATCAAAATATATCATCTCATCTTCTACCCCCAGATCATCCAGCATCGCACGCACGGCATGGATCATCAGCGGCGGACCGCACAGGTAGTATTCGCATTCCTCTGGCGCGGGGTGATCCTTCAGATAGGTCCGATACGCCACCTCGTGGATGAACCCGGTGGCGGCGCCGGTCGCGCGATCCGGATCGGGATCGGACAGCGCCAGATGAAAGCTGAAGTTTTCGTGGCGATCTTGGAGGCTGCGGAATTCGGTGGAATAAAAGGCATCGGCCTGGCTGCGCGCACCATACCAGTAAGACATCCTGCGCTGCGTCCCAAGCCTTTCCAACTGGTCGTGAATGATCGATCTCAGTGGCGCCATTCCCACGCCGCCGCCGATAAAGACCATCTCGCGGCTTGTCTCTTGGGCGCCAAACTCCCCGTATGGCCCCGAAACCTCGACCGTGTCGCCCGGCGATAATCCAAACAGGTAGGAGGACACCACACCTGGCGGGACGTCCGCGCGCCCGGGCGGCGGAACCGCCAGCCGTATCGTCATGACGATATGTCTGGCGTCTGCCGGCGTGTTGGCCAACGAATAGGCCCGGGTGACCGATACGCCGCTGTCCACATGCAGACTCCGCCAACCGAGGCGGCGCCAGAGTTTCTCGTGCGCCGGGTCGATCTCAATCCGCTCGAATTCCAGCTTATAGGGCGGTGCCGTGACCTGTACGAAGGCTCCGGGGCGCGGGTCGAATGCACTGCCTTCCGGCACGGCCAGAACCACCTCTTTGATCAGTGGCGCCAGCATCGTATTCGAAACGACCCGGCAAGTGAGCGTTTCGGCCGACAGGAATTCGTCCGGCACCGTTACCGAGAGTGCCCTTCGCAGAACGGTCTGGCAGGCCAGCCGCACGCCATCGCGCACATCCGCGCGGCTAAGACGTGCCAGTTCCGTCGGTAGGGGCGCCTCGGCGCCTTCCCGAATCTGCACCCGGCACAATCCGCAGGTGCCGGCGCCCGCGCATGCCGAAGGGATCGGCAATCCGCCGGACTTCAGAACCGGGAGCAGCTTGTCACCGGTATGACCCCGGTACGACAAGGTTCCGTTAACCAGAACCTCGACCGGCCGGCTCGGCGCCAGTACGGCACGTGCGCCCATCACGGCAACCGTCAGCACCAGGACGATCGCGGTCAGCAGAGCGGTGGGAAGCAACACCTCTGTCATGGCAGGGCCACGCTGGAAAATGCGGTGAAGCCCATCGATATGAGCCCTGTCACGACGAAGGTGATGCCAAGCCCGCGCAGCCCCTCCGGCACGTCGGCATACCGCAACCGCTCGCGGATCGCCGCCAGCAAAGCGATCGCCAGGGCCCAGCCGATCCCGCTGCCAAGGCCGAAAACGACACTCTCGCCGAAGTCGTATTGCCGCTCTGCCATGAACAGGCTGCCGCCGAGAATGGCGCAGTTCACGGTGATGAGCGGCAGATAGATGCCAAGTGCCCGATAGAGCGCGGGAACGTAGCGGTCCAATGTCATTTCCAGGATCTGCACCGCAGCGGCGATCACCCCGATAAAGGCAATCAGCTTCAGAAAGGTCAGGTCGACATCCGGCAGCCCGGCCCAGGCCCAGGCGCCTTCGAGCAGAAGGTATCGTTGGATAAGGTAGTTGATCGGAACCGTAAGCGTCTGAACCACGATCATCGCAGCAGCGAGCCCCAGCGCCGTGTCGAGCCGCTTTGAGATCGCAAGATAGGTGCAAAGGCCCAGGAAGTAGCTGAGCACCAGATTGTCCGCGAAGATCGCGCGCAGAAACAGCTCGCTCATCCCTCGGCCCTCGCCGTCAGGGGATACTCGTTGGCCTCGACCTGGGCCGGTCGCCAGGCACGAATGGCCCAGATCAGAAGCCCGAGGATCACAAACGCACTCGGCGCCAGCAGCATCACGCCCAGGGGCTGGAACCAGCCGCCATCCTCGACACTTGGCAGAACGGTGAAGCCGAACAGCGTACCGCGGCCCAACAACTCACGTACGAAGCCGACGATCATCAGGATCAACGAGTACCCCAGCGCATTGCCCAGCCCGTCCAGAATGCTCGGCCCCGGCGGATTGTGCATCGCAAAGGTTTCGGCGCGGCCCAGAACCAGGCAATTCGTAACGACAAGCGAGACGAAGATCGACAATCTCTTCGAGATGTCGAAGGCATAGGCCTGCAGGACCAAATCGGTGATGATGACCAGGGACGCGATGATCGTGATCTGCAGGATCAGGCGGATTGATTTCGGCATGTGGTTGCGAAGCGCGCTGATCAACCCGCTGGCCGCCATCAGGACGGCCGTCAAGGCTGCCGACATCGTCAACGCGGTGGTCATCGAGGTGGTTACCGCCAAAGCCGAACAGATGCCGAGTATCTGCAGGGTGACCGGATTTTCATCGATCAGGGGCGTGAAGAACCGGTGTCGCGAACCCGCCATCGGCTAGAGCTCCCCTGCGCGCAGCGCGTCCAGCAATTTCGCATAGCCATTCGGCCCGGTCCAGAAAGCGATCATGTCGCTGACGGCGGTGCTGGTCCGGGTCGCGCCCGTGATGCCGTCGACCTCAAATTCCGTGGTGCCCCTGCCGCGCACCACCGTCAGCCGCAGCACGCCATTCTCGTCGGCCAGCTTCTTGCCGGGCCACAGCGCCTGCCAGGCCGGCGTGGCGACATTGGCACCGAGCCCCGGCGTCTCACCCTGTTCGGTCACAACCAGACCGGCAACGGTGTTGAGATCGCCGCGCAAGGCCAAAAAGGCGCGAATCGTGGATTGGTACCCCGCCGCGTAGACCGGCAGAATGACCAGTTCCAGCTTGCCGCCTGCCTTGAGAACGTGGATTTCGGCGTAGTCGGGACGCCGCCCGATCCCGGCGATATCCTGGTCATCGCTCAGTTCGGTGCTGGTTTCGGGATCGGCTGCGACCTCGGCCATGTCGAACCCGTCAAACAGCTCTCCGGTCTCGGTACCGGTCTTTAGATCGACGATCACGGTCTGCAACGTGTCCGCCCCGGCCCCGGCCAGAACTCCGGCCAGTTCCGGCAACTCGGCGATCATCGCGTCCAGCTTGGCCTGCCTTTCGGCCGCCTTGTTGGCGTCGATCTGCGGCTGCAAAACCACCGCAGCCATCGACACCATCAGCGAGCATACCGCGGCGACAAGAAAGGCCATCGCCAGCGTCTTGCCGCGGCTTTCGTTCGGCAGCGCAAGGAGCTGCCGCCAAAGGGCGACAGGATTAAGGCCTGGCATGCCGCACCCTCCGCCATCTTAGATGTAGTGCTATGATCCCCTGATCGACAAGCGGCGCAAAGAGCCCTGCCAACAGCGCTGCAAACACGACTGCCTGTGGCACCGAAGTTCCGGTCATCAAGAATGCCGTGAACGCCCCGGCCAGCGCGCCCTGTACCCACCGCCCCAATGGCGTTGCGGCAGATGCGACTGGATCGGCAACCAGAAATACGACTGCGAAGACCAAGGTCCCCGGTGCCGCCAGAATTTGGGGGGTCAAACCCAAGGCCATTGCCGCCACCCAAAGCGCAGTCGCAAAGGCTGCCAGAATGGAAATTGGCAGGATGCCGGTCAGAGCCAGCATGATCGCCCCGGGCACTACGGCCAGGGCAAGCCCTGCATCGCCGGCTACGAAGTCCGCGTTGGGCACCGACAGGCTGAGAAACGACAGCGCCACCGCGCTCGCGTTCAGAAAATTCCGGCCCCATCCGCCGAAAATCAACTCTCCGACGACCGCCCCGAAGCTGACCGCAAAACCTATCTGCCACAGAGGCACCTCATGCGGAGCCATGACGGCGACGGCAAGCGCGGTGATGGCAGAAGCCGGGGCGGGCATCACTCCCATGTTGAACCGGAACAGACTCTGCCATGCCGCGACGACCGCAAGCCCCAGGGCCAGCCGGATCAGCCCATCGGGACCCTGATCAAGGATCATGGCCACCGCGACGGGCGCGCCCGCGGCCACCAAAAGCCAACCGACCGTGTCGGGCGTCCAGAGCCCGCGGATCATGGCTGCTGCTCCAACATGTCCAGTGCCCGACGCAACAGCATGCCGAAATCCTGCGCTCCCCCGGCTGCATAGGTGGCCAGAGCCAAATCTTCCTCCAGCAAGGCCCGACAGCCCAACCGGTCGGCCGTCTCTACATCGCCCGCGCTCAGGGCGCGGATCAGTGGCACCACGGGCAGATCCGGCCCAAGCGAACGTCCCAGCGCCAAGGTCGGCACCACCGGGGCAGGGCGCGGCTCGGTGGCATGCCCCGGCCACCTGCGCCGCGCCGGCTTTCGCGGCCGCGCCCGCCGCAAAACGCTTATCTGGTGATCGCCGCGCCGCAAATGGCTTGCCTCGCTCCCCGACAAGGGCGAGCCTGACACTACCCGCATCTGTCCGCCAAGCAATTCGCCCCGCAGCAGATCGTCAAGTGCCGCGCCCTCGGGGGCTTCGATCAGCCGCGGACGCTGAACCCCGGGACCCGCCAGGGCAACGACGCGGGTTTCGGGCAGGACACCCTCGGACATGACCGATCCCAGCGCGATCACGTCCTGATAGTGGATCTGCCAGACCGTCCCGCCCCGTTCCACCGGATAGAGCCGGTCGATATGTGTTCCGGGCAACCCCACCGGATGGGCACCGGCAAACCGCTCGACCCGGACGGGAGTGCCGGCTTCTACCAGATCCGCCACCGGTCCCTGGCAGACGAACACCTTACCGTCCGTCAGATAGCGCACCGCCCGCAGGCCGGCGTGAAACAATTTGCGTCTGAACCGGATTACTACGGCGGCATCGGCCGACAGCGGCGCGCTTTCCATCGCGGTCACGAAGATCGCATCCGGCGCGGCATCCGGCGCCGGAATGCGCCCAAAGGGACGTTCGACAAAGCCGGACCAAAGTCCGCATGCCTGGCACAGCGACGCAACGCTGTCTCGTGTCGGCGCCTGGGGCCGTGAAAAACTTCGTGCGGAATTGCCACTGCAGTTGATGCTCAGCATCGACAAATGTCGCCGGGGCCCGATCTCGACCGTGGCTATGCGGCCCGATGCGGGTGCCGTGATCATAATCTCGGGATGTTTCCGATCACGGATCAACGGATCGCCGCGTGCCACGTCGTCGCCTGGAGCGACAAGCACCTCGGTTCGCATCCGAGGATAGTCGCCTCCGAACACGGCAACGGTCTCTACGGCGTTGCCGCGTGCCAGCACCTGTTCCGGCGTGCCGTCCATTGCGATGTCCAGCCCACGCCGGAAACGGTGCGTCATCGGGCAATCTCGATCCTGTTGCGCGGCAACGATACAAAGCATGCACTCCGGCACCTTGACCCAAATCAACTCTGGTGTTCCCAGGCCCTGCTACCCTGAGCCCAGATTCTCGGCAGGGAGAAGACCATGACACGCCTAAGAAAGTATCTGGCCAGTATCTCGGTTCTGGTATTTGCGGCAGGAGTGCTATCGGCCCAAGCCGAGGTTTCGAGAGAGAAGATCGTGGCAGATTGGGCCACTTCGGCGCATGCCGACGTCTCCGCAGAGGCATTTTCACACTGGAATGACGAAGGCGAAATCCCAGAGAGATGTGCACTTTGCCACGCGGGTGCGGGGCTAAGGTCGTTCTACGGGTTCGACGGCTCGACCGCCGGCGAGGTGACCGCCCTGCCAACGGGCGGCGTGATAGATTGCGACACTTGTCATGTCGAAGGCGCGATGACGATCGCCGAGGTCAAGTTCCCGTCCGGCACGATGCTTCCCGCGCCGTTCGGCAATGGCACATGCTTTACCTGCCATCAGGGCCGTCAATCCGGGCCAAGCGTCGCCGCGGCGCTTGAAGGCAAGGAGGATGACACGCCCGACCCTGACATCGCCTTTCTCAATCCGCACTACAAGGCTGCCGCCGCGTCGATGCATGGGGCAGTGGCCGCGGGCATGTACGAATACGAAGGGAAAGCCTATGCCGGGCTTTACGCCCACGCGCCAGAGCCGCTGTGCACCAGCTGCCACAACCCCCATAGCCTCGAGGTGCGCACCGAAGAGGTTTGCGAGGCGTGTCACCGCGTCAGCGATCCCAAGGCGATCCGCGTATCGACCGAGGATTATGACGGCGATGGCGACACTGCCGAGGGCATTCATGGCGAGATCGCGACGCTTCATGCACAACTTGGCGAGGCGATCTTCGCCTATGCCCGCGATACCGCGGGCACCCCGGTGATCTATTCCGCAGGCCGATACCCGTATTTCTTCACGGACACCAACGAAAACGGCAAAGAGGATGAAGGCGAGGCCGCCTATCCCAACCGCTACGCCAGCTGGACCCCAAGGATGTTGCGCGCCGCTTACAACTACCAGTTCGCCGCCAAGGATCCTGGGGGTTACGCGCATAATCCCGGCTACGTGCTTCAGGTGTTGATCGACACGTTCGCGGATCTGACCGGCGCGCCGCCAGCCGGCTCTGTCCGCCCCGACTAGCGGCGGCGGCCGCTGATCCGAACGTCCTTGAGCTCTGTGAGCGGTCTCACTTGGCTGGCCGCAATGTCTGCGCGCCTCGGCCCGCCCGACGACTTTGAAATGCAGAGTTCATTGCCGCGCGATCTGGTCAAGGGCCTCGTCGGCACCCTCCACGGGGATAAGCCCGATGGGTGGGACGGCATGAGGACAGAGCGACAGAGATGGCGACCGGTGGAGGGTCCGACCGGACAGTTTCACCAGATCGTCCCGCGCCTATATCGCAGATCAGTGGTTTGATGGCTGTGTCGAGGCCACCCGCTGCCCAACTCCCTGCTTGTCGCGATGATTTTGCCCGCATATCCGGCGCGAGGATGAGGGCCTGAACGGCGGCGGCTTGGTCCCAAAAGCTGCCCAGCAAGCCGAGATCGTCCCAAATTGCCTCAGAAACGGCTGCTCGGCAAAATCTGACCATTCAAAGGGCGCCCATCAGCAAAATCCGCGCGACGCCCACCGAAACTGGAAATGTCGACAAACTCAGCCAGTTTCCACACAGCCTCTCCGCCTACCGGACGCTGATGAACTGCGCGACGATCTACAGCTTGGAACCCAAAGAGCTTGGCTTGCAGGCGGCTCATACGTCCGCTTTGCGGGACGCAACCATGCAGGCTACTAATGCCATGCTTACTGAATAACGGGCGTCTCTAGAATCCGCTCTTCAAAGACATCCACGATCCCAACGTCGCTTAGGCGCGGGCCAACGTTGCATACCAGAGATGCCCCAAACAGTGCCTTGAAGACTAGGTAAGGTGGGTTCCAATCGACGAGTGCGTCCAGTGACTGCCGGACAAAAGCAAAGCTCTTTGCCGTTTCCGAGAGCGGTGCCTCACTGACCAGGCCAGCCAATGGAAGCTCAAGATGCGCTAGCACCTCGCCGTTCGCGGCTACGCACAGCCCCCCATTGGAGGAGCGGACGGTGTTGGCTGCAAGTGCCATATCCAATGGATCGCGCCCAAAGACAGTTAGGTTGTGGCTGTCATGAGAGACGGTTGTGGCAAATGCGCCGCGCCATGTTCCCCAGTTTTCCAGAAATGCTACGCGAACAGGTGTGTTGCGCCCGTAGCGATTTGCAATTGCCATCCGGATCATGTCGTCAGGCAGGACAAGTTTACCATCCTTCACATCAACCTCTCGCTCTCCCCAAACTGGAAATCGAGGTTTTGAGAGTGTTGCAATGCGGGTCTTCTGAAAATCGGTGGTAACTTCGAAATCCTCAGGGCTCAGCTCCGCAACAGCGACCGAAGTCCTCAAGGCTGTGGGCGGTTCGATAGCAAAAACCGACTCTGTCAGTTTGCCCCTCCCTGAAACCAGAACACCATCCGCAACAACGAGACTCGCCTTCACATCCTCCAGATCGTCTAGCAATACAATGTCTGCCCGTTTGCCGGGTGCGATCAATCCCAGATCAGCTCGCCCGATGCGCGTGGCGGCATTGAACGTCGCGGCGCGGTAAGCCCATTCGGGCGGAAGTCCGATACTGATCATAAGGCGGACCATGTGATCAAGCCCACCGTGCTGAGCCAAATCATCGGGGAACACATCATCGGTGCAAAACGTCACCGTTTGTGGAAGATGGCCCAGCTCTAAGAGCGCATTGGCAAACTCCGGCAAAAGATGCCCATGCGAGCCACGCAATTCGACGGTCATCCCGGCTTCGAGCCTTGCGAGAAGGTCGTTCGCCGACGTTAGTTCGTGGTCAGTCTCGACACCGGCGGCCGCATAGGCCGCCAGTGCTCCGCCCTTCAAACCTCGGGCATGCCCACACACGCGTTTCCCGCTGGCAAGACCCGCATTTACGATACCAGTCACCCTTGGATCTCCACTCAGAAGCGGCTGCATCGTCATAAGCTCTGCTGCGCCATAGATTTCATCTCGAGCAAGGAGTTCTGACAGCACTTCCGGGCCAAAGTCTCCACCGCTCGTTTCATACCCGGGCGCGGAGGGCACGCATGTCGGCGCGAGCGTCAAAAAGCGAAGAGGCAGATCGCGGCCGGCCTCAATCGCATAATCGACGCCCGAAACTCCGCAGGCATTGGCGAACTCGTGTGGGTCCCAGACAACTGTGGTGACACCGCGCGGCACCACGGCTGAAGCGTATTCAGCCGGTGTCACCATGGAGCTTTCCACATGCATGTGCGTGTCAATCAGGCCCGGAACGGCGCTACGGCCTTTTGCGTCAATGAACACCGTGGCTTCTCTTGTGGTGCCGGACGAATCCACACTGGCAATGAGTCCGCCTACGATGCCGATGTCAGCCTGACGTTCACGGCCTGTGACCATGTCAAGAAGCCGGGTATTTGAAATGAGCATGTCAAACGGTGCAAGACCCTGCGCAGCCTTGACGGCCTTGGCCCGCAATTCAGGGGCGTTCAGATCAGTGTCGCGGGCCATTCACGGCCTCCCTTTCCAATACTCCGAGGCAGATATGCGCCAGGTCGGCGTATGCTTCGGTCGCAATTCTCGTCGTGGAGTTGGTCGCCCTGGAAATGCGCGTGGCGCCGTAGGTTTCGTCGGTCGATGTCGAAACGAAGATGTCACAACTCGAGAAGCCGATGCTCTCGGGCGCTGCCAGTGCGAGCGCAGCCAAAGGATCGTAGATAGCCATGCCGGCACGCCCACGTTCGAGAGCAATATCGAGATACCCACCGAGTAGATCGCCGGTCAGTTTGTCGGTCTCGGGCATGTCATCTTCGCCAAAGACAACGCCTCGGCAGAACTCAAGGTCCACAATGTCGATGCTCAGGCCAGCCTCGATTACGCAGGAAAGAGCTTCTGCATCTGCCACGGCGTTGAACTCCGCCATAAGTGTGTGATTGCCTGCGCCAGCACTTCCGCCCATCCAAACCAAGCGTGAGATCCTACTGCGCACGTCCGGCGCCTGTTGCAGTAACTGAGCGATGTTTGTGAGCGGGCCAAGAGCCAGGACAACATGCGGGCCTCCTGGTTCTGAGGCGAGCCAATCTCGCAAGGCATCGACAGCACCTGCCGGAACGGTATCGGGGTCCGCTTCTGGCACCCGCAAACCGCGGGTCCGCATGCCGGTGGGGCCAAGAATGCATTCAGCGGTCTCTTGCGGGCGTTTTAGAGGATGCGTTGCACCCTTCCAGACCGGCCAGTCAAATCCATAAGCCTGTTTCGCTCCTGAGGCGTTCGCAGCTACCTGACGCATCGGCGCATTACCCGCCACAAGTGAGACGCCTGCAACAGGACGCTCAAAATGGCGCAAGAGCAGTAGCGCCCACAGGTCATCAAACCCGAAGTCCGTATCAACCCAAACCTCTGTCACGCGGCAAGGGAACGGGCTGTCGCCATTGGCAGGTCAAATGCAACCTCATGACCGATTGGGACCTCTGGGGTTTCGATTGGTGCGTCGGCCTTGATTTGCCCAAGGGGGCTATTGAGCACGTATTCTCGATGGCCACCGGCAAAACTGCTGGAGATCACGCGGCCGGTGTGGGGACCCGTTCCAACGCCGACACCGCTGGGGCGCCAAGCAAGCATATGGACCTTGGCCTCGTATCCAACCGACAAGCGGCCAAGATGGGAAACAAGCTCAGAACCTTCCACACGGAAGATATTCTCGAACCCCATGAAGTCGGCAGCAAAGGCTGTGGCGGGCTTGGCATAGAGCTCTGCTGGCGTTCCCAATTGCTCGATCTTGCCGTCCTTCATCAACACGATCCGATCCGCCAGGGCCAGTGCTTCGGATTGGTCATGTGTAACGAACACCATTGTGATTCCAGTGTCCTTCTGAACCCGCTGCAACTCGTTGCGCATTTCGAGCCGCAGGCGGGCATCGAGATTGGAAAGCGGTTCGTCGAGTAGGAGGACCTTTGGCTCCATTACGAGAGAGCGGGCGAGAGCCAGACGCTGCTGTTGACCTCCCGACATCTCGGCAGGTTTGCGGGTCTCAAATCCGGTCAGCCCAACTGTGGCCATCCCAGCTTCTGTCCTTGCGCGAACTTGAGCGTTGGGCAGCTTCAGGAGGCGCAACCCAAAGGCGACATTCTCGAAAGCGCTCAGGTGTGGAAAGAGCGCATAGGACTGGAATACCAAGCCGATACCGCGCTTGTTGGCAGGCGTTCGCGTAACGTCCAACCCATCGATGACGATGCGTCCGCTGGTCGGCGTGAGAAGCCCCGCGATTGCTCGCATGGTCGTGGTTTTGCCGCAGCCTGACGGCCCCAATAACGCAATCAGTTCGCCCTCAAGGACGTCGAGATTGAGATCGGGTACCGCGACGGTCTGTCCGTAGGAAAGCGTCAGATCGGTCAACGAAACGAAGGCATTAGACATAGCGTGAGAACCCAAGAAGCCGTTCGGCGATGAAGACTATGGCGACGGACATGAAGGCCAGCAGTGCTGACAGCGCCGCAACGGAAGGATCGAAGGTGATTTCCATGTAAGAGAGCATGTCGATTGGCAGGGTTCGCACACCCGGACCCGACAAGAAGAGAGAGGCTGGGACTTCATTGAAACTGGTCACAAACCCCAGAATGAAAGCCGCGAGGATCCCACCCCGAATATTTGGAAGGACAACTTTGGTAAAGGCTTGCAGCCGCGTGCAGCCGAGGATCACCGCGGCCTCTTCCATATCTGCGCGTAGGTTGTTGAGACTCGAAGACACAACGCGCACTGCGTATGGCAACACCAGCGCAGTGTGGGTAACAAACAGAGCCATTGTAATAGTCACATTGAGAGGAACCACGAAATACCGCAGCAGTGCCAACCCCACGATGATGCCTGGCACGATGATTGGGGCGGCAACGATAGTGCGGATGGTCTCAGACCCAGGAAGATCGTAGCGGTTCAGAGCGTAGGCAGCAGGTATACCGATGAGCAGCGCCGCGATGGTGCCGAAGACCGCGAGGAACATGGAAAGTGCAAAGCTCGCTTGAAAACTCTCTACGGTGAACACCTTGGCGTACCACTTGAGCGAAAGCCCTTGGGGTGGAAAGGCAAGAGCTTCGCCAGCGGACATCCCTGCAAAAATGACGATCAGGAAAGGACCGATCAGGAATGTGAGTGTTGCGCCGAGGATGATCCAAATAGTGAGGCGGGACATGGCGCTACCTTTTCACCGAGGCGATGCGTTTCAACACCAGATTGGCTGAGAAGCACATCACGATAAGGATCATGGCGATCACGCTGGCCGAGACGAAGTCATTGGAGACGTTGACCTTCTGATAAAGGAGTGTCTCCAGCATCAAGACCTTTGAACCGCCCAGGATTGCGGGTGTGATGTAGGCTGTGAGAGCACCGGTGAAGACCAAGGTTCCGCCGATTACGAGGCCCTCTTTTGTTAAGGGCAGGATCACACGGAAGAAGACCTGGAACCAGCTTGCGCCCAAGACTCGAGCAGCGGGAACTACGTCCTTCGGAATGTTCTCCATGGAGGAGACCAGGGAGATGATCATGAGGGGAAGGAAGAGCTGAAGAAGGCCAATGAAGACCGCCGTCTCGGTGAACAGGAGACGGATCGGAGTGTCTGAAAGGCCGAGGCCTACGATGACGTCGTTCACGATACCAGTACGCCCGAGGATCACGATCCAGGCATAGGTGCGCGCCACTGGCGAGATCATCAGGGGCAGAACTACAAGCCCGAAAATCCGTCCACGAGACGTGGTGGGCAGATTTACTATGCAGAAGGCAGCCAGGTATCCGATAACTGCGGATGTACCTGCTACTAGAATGCCGAGCTTCAGAGTGCGGAAGAAAACGGTTTGGTTTAGAGGCTGGGAGAAAAAATCGATATAGCCCTGCAGGCTCCATGCGCCCGTGTCAGTCTGAAACGCCACGGAGAGCAGGATGCCCACTGGCATCAGGAACACGAGGAACGTGAAGAGTGCCGCTGGCAGCGCAAGGGCGAGACCTTCAGAGCGATTTAAGAACATGGGAGATGCTCCTGAAGTGGGCGGCCCAGTTCGCGGGGCCGCCCGAAATGTGCGCTAGCGAATGACCTCGGAATTCCACTGGTCGACCCAAGCATCGCGGTTTGCGATGATCGCTGCGGGATCTAGGATATTGAGCGAGTTGATAAGCTCGGCACCATAGGTGAGGTTCCCGGCCACCTCGTCGCTCACCATGACTTCCATGTTCGCAGGGCTGTCGATCAGAGCCTCAGCAATGCGGGTTTGCACTTCCGTGGAGAGCCAATAGTCCATGAGCTGATAGGCCAGTTCTTCGTTGCCGTTGTTTGCGGTCATGATCATCACGTTCATGCCACCGGCTTGGCCCTCCGCCGGCTCGGCCCACGCAAACGGCAGCGGCGAGCTCTTGAACCGGCTCCAGGCGAAGCGCCCAACCGGTGCGGCGATGACCTCTTCCTGGTTCATAAGTTGGGCAAGCTCGGAGGAGCGGGAATAGAAAGTGACAATGTCATCGGCATGCTCGCCAATGGCCGAAATCGTGCTGGTGAAATCACTCGCATCTCCACCGGCGGCCTTGTCGAGCATCATCAGGGTGAGAGGGCCTTGGGTGCCAGTAATGTTGGGCAGTGATACGTTTCCGGCGAGCTCGTCGCCAAGAAGGTCGGACCAGCTCTCAATGCTGACAAGGTCTTCACGATAGACAATGGAACTGGCGTAGAACGTGTAGCCGACCGCCATGTTGTCTCCGAGCGGGTCCTGGGCAGCTGGGTAGAGCTTGTCGAAGCTCGAAAGCTTGGAGATATCGAGCGGTTGCAGCAGACCCTTTTGCGCCAGGCTCAGCGCGTCGTGCGAGGAGATCACGGCCATATCAATCACAGGATCAGCGGCATTGGCTTCGATCTTTGCCATACGCTCGACGGAGTTGCCGGTCTCAATGACCAACTCACACCCGCAAATCTCCTCGAACGGATCGTAAAGCGCCTCTTTGTAGGCGTCTTGAGCAAATGAATAGACCGAGATGGTCAGCGTTTCTTGTGCTGCAGCACTTGTTGCAGTGAGAGTTGCGCCTAGCGCGAGTGCGGACAGGTTTCTGGTCATTGAGGAGGCCTCCTTTTGGCAGGGTGGGTCGGGATTGAAGTGGATTGTCGTACGACGAGCCGCATAGGCACGGTTTCGCCTTCCTGGGCAGGGGCTGCGCCCTGAATCTTCGCCGAGATGATGTCTATGGCGCGACTGGCGATTTCCTCGACGTTTTGAGCCACGGTCGTGAGCGCAGGGTGCATGATCGAGGCGAAGGTCATGTCATCGAACCCTGTCAGACTGACCAGATCTGGTACTGAAACCTGAGATCGAATGAGCTCCGAGCGAACCCGCAGTGCGATCAGGTCAGAGGTTGTCATTATCGCTGTTGCGCCCGTTTGAACCTCAGCAACAGCTTGCATGACGCCACGATTTCCCCAAAAGACCGACGCTTGCATGTCATTGCGCAGGGTCTGGGTCATGCCCGCAATGCGGTCGCGCTGCACCTCGGAGACTTTGTCACCGCCGAGAATGATCACTTTGCGATGTCCGATATCCGCGATGTGCTGAGCGACCAAAGCGCCGCCGCCCCAGTGATCCGCCGAAACGGAATTTGTTGGGTCCGATGCCGTGTTTATGACGGCAATGGGCACCGGCATCGGATCGGGTGTCGTGCCTTTCTGCGGTACGACCAAGAGCCCATCCACTCCCCTGTCGACAAGCCTGTGTAGGGCTTCGCTCTGTTCGTCGGCACTTCCGCGAGAATCCGCAATCAGAATTCCGAGCTTCCGCCTGTCCGCAGCAATCGAGAGGGTTTGCGCGATGCGAGGGAAAAGCGGGTTTGTAAGGTCCGGCATAACCAATCCGAGAATGCCGGTATGGCCGGTCTTCAGGGCCCGCGCCGCGATGCTAGGGCGGTATCCGAGTTCGTCGGCCCTTGCCTGAATTCGCGCAACCATCTCCTCGGAGACGCGCCCCTTCCCCGTCAGCGCATTTGATACGGTCGCGGTCGACACGCCAATATCACTCGCAATCTTCTTGATGCTGACCATCGAGCTCCCTTGCTTGAACGTTTAACCAACTAAAGAAACCACGAGTCAATAAGTAAGTTAATCGATTAAGCAGATTGGTTTGCACAGCTGTGTGCGGCACGTGGCCATGGCAATGGCCATGGCCAGGCTATTCGCGTGTTTCACTACCGTTCGGTGGCTCTGGGAACTCGGGTTGGGAAACAGATACCCTCCGCACCGGTCGAACGATTATCGGAGACTGCACTTCTGGTGACGAAACAGGACTGCTTTTGCGACCCCCCCTGAAAGCCGTCGCACGGATTTCTGAGGGCAGTGGCGGCCTAGTCCGCACCATCCCAGTTTGGCTAAATCGCAGCGAACGGCTGGAAAGAGAACTCACGCAGAAACCAACTTCCAACGGCGGCTTCCGGGAGGTTCTCTAAACGTACACGTACGGGGGCGGCGACCGGGGACACGGTTAACGCGGCGTTAACCATGACCGTATAGATCGCATTCCATGGCGGGGGCCGTGTCTGAAGAGGTGTTGTTATGCCCCGTTGTGACCGCTCCGAGCGCTTCGTCGAAATCATCTATCCCGAGGACGCCGGTCCCGGCAGACGCCGGTCCAGTGATCGCGTGATCCCGTTGCGCGAAGTATCTCTGTTTCTCCTCGCGCTTGTGACCATCAAGGTTCTGCTGATGGCGGGACTTGGAGGTGCTGCGTACGGGGCGAAGATGGCCTCTCTGTCGCAGGGCGATCCGATCGAGCGCCTGGCGTCCTACGCCATGAGGCCGGATCCGGTATCGGGCTGGATCGTCGACCAGGTCCGGCTGCGGTGACAGGGACTGCTTGCCACACGCATCAGCGCGTTCAAAGGCCCGGTTTCGCCCGTTTCACCGAAAATCCGTTGCATGTTCGGAGGGCCGATAGTCACGGCCGTTACCTATCAATCTCAAGGAAAACCAATGCCTTACGCTGAACATGCAACTGGTCACCCAAACATGCAACAGCAGTTGCATGTTGGAGGTGCCGATTTCGGCGAATTTTGCCTGTCCGCGAGTGCTCGGAACGCCGTTTGACGTCAAGTTCAAAAGGGTCTCATGGCCTCTAACACGCTCTGAGCGTCGTGAGGGGCCGAATTCAGAGAGATAACATAATATCGGCCGAAATCGGGCGTACTGCAAATCTGCCAACACGGCCCAAATCTGCTACAAGATCACCTGTAAGCCGCTGTTATCCCTATCCCATCCAGGATCTTCCGGCTTCTTCCAGGGTCTTCCAGTTTACTGCAGATATCTCTGTCAAAGAACAACTGTCGCGTGACACGGATTTTTGCAGAATTTGACAGGCAATTTTGCAGCAAAACGGTTTTTTGGCGTAAAATGTAGTGTGGGAGCACGGGCAGACCGGGTAGGAAGCGGACGCGGTGTTTAAGAATCCGGTGGGTCGGAAGTTCTTTAAATGCCCGTTTAAATGGTTGTTGCGATCAAACCGGAGCAGCAGCAGGGCGCTCGGTTCTTGCACCGTGCACGCGACCTGATTGTCCGCCAACGCACCCAACTCAGCAACATGCTGCGCGGCGTTTTGGCCGAGTTCGGCATTGTGATAGCGCAAGGTGTCGGAAGCGTGGTGAAGTTCGCCAGGGGCGTATTGGACGGAGACCGCCCGAGCATTCCCGAGGTTGCGATCGATGTGCGTGCCACCCTCAGCAACCAGCTCGTGGCTCTGCATCTGCGGATCCGATGGTACGAGATGCGAATGCGCCTCCAGGCAAAGCCTGGATCCGCGTGTGATGCTGGTTCGAACGATACCGGGTGTCGGTCCGGTGACGGCGTCGGCTATCACCGCGACCATCGGCGATGCGCGCCAGTTCAAGAATGGCCGCGAGCTTGCTACGTGGCTCGGCCTGACGCCGCTGAACCGATCCAGTGGCGGCAAGGAACGGCTCGGGCGCATCTCGAAGATGGGCGACAGATACCTCCGACGCTTACTGGTCACCGACATGACCGCTCGGCTGCGACAGATGAAGGTGAACCCAGACCGGGTTGATCCGTGGGCGATCGGGTTGCTTGAGCGCAAACCGACGCGGTTGGCCACTGTGGCGATGGCCAACAAGACAGCCCGGATCAACCGGGCAGTGTTGGCCAAGAACGAATACTACCGCCCGCACCGCGTTTGACTCGAAAAGACAGTACCACCGAGACAGCAAGACCCTTGAAATGATGGAGCACAGTCAGCCCGCCAGCCAAGACATCCCGTCGAATGTCAAGGACACGCAGTTGTCCGCGAAGCCGTATGGGACTT
>JAAUYH010006210.1_pt1 | contig 19151 bp, 12 predicted proteins | sample 7278061 | NCBI WGS metagenome assembly JAAUYH01 (sample SAMN14350203, study PRJNA611818) | marine sediment metagenome | isolation source: surface marine sediment (0.6m) | place: French Polynesia: Moorea | collected 2018-08 | reverse complement strand
GCAGAATGTCCCCATTTGCGCTTAGCTAATCGTCGTCCTCGTGATCGTCGTCATCCGCGTCCTCATTCACGAACACGGCCGTGGTCCGCGCCGGCACCGTGAACGTGTGCTCGTCTTCGTCATACTCCGCTCCGCGAACGATGCGATCAAACGAGCGCTCCTGGATCGGATGCAACTCGAACTCGCTGTCCTCGCCGGTATCGAGGAAGAACGACTGTTCCTGCAGCGACGCGTTGAACAGCACGACGATCTCGATGTCGTCATCGCCACGCAGGCTCATGACGACAAGCCCCGGTACCTGGCTCGGGCCCGTGTTGTGGAACTCGACGCGTTCCTGCACGTCGGCACCCGTGCGCAGTCGGAACAGCGGTGAGCTGTTGCGGATCCGGAGCATCTCACGCATGTGCTTGGCCGCGCTGCGGATGTCCTGCCGGTCGATGTCACCGAGCGCCGGGTTACCCAGCAGCTCCGACTGTTCGGCCCAGTTGCCCTGGTTGTCGCCGAACGGCGGCAGACCCCTGCCCCACGCCGTCTCGAAGTAGCTCCAGTCGACAAAGTTGAACCAGTCGCCGGAATTGAAGCTGTTGCGGTCCATTGACTTCGATCGCGCGATGTCCTGCCCGGCATGGAACAGCGGCACGCCCTGGCTCAGGGCGATGATGCTGTTGCCGAGGTTCAGCGTGCGGATGCGATCATCCATGTTCGTCCCGATCGGCAGCTTGTACTGGCTGATATCGAACAGCGTCTCGTTGTCGTGCGCCGACGCGTAGTTGATGATCTCCTGCGGATCGCTGGTGTAGCCCGCGCCCGGGTTGCCGAAGTAGTCGATATCGCGGCCCTGCACGAGGTTGCCGTTCCTGTCCATGAACTGGAATTCGGCGAGCGTGCCGGCCAGGCCCAAGCGAATCCAGTCGGTCAGCCGGAGCAACTCGTCGAGTTCGCCGAGACTGCCGCTGTTCAGCGCATTCGGGTCCGTGTACAGCCCATTGATGAAACCCTGGCGACGAACATGGTCTTCGCCTGAGTCGAACGGCCCGCCGCCGCGCACGGCATCGCGCATACGGTCGTTGAACGAACCGACACCCGTGCCCATGCCCATGTTGGCCTGCGTGGCCTGTTCGAAGCGTGCGTCGTTCGCCACCTCGCCGAAGTTCCAGCCTTCGCCGTACAGATAGATCGCGCTGCCGTCCACGCCGTCTTTTTTCTTAGTCAGCGACTGCAGCATGTCACGCGCCTTCTCGATGTTGGCTTTCGTGTGATGCCCCATCAGGTCGAAGCGGAAGCCGTCGACCTTGTACTCGGTCGCCCACGTCCTGAGCGAGTCGAGCATCAGCTTCTCCATCATGTTGTGCTCGGTCGCTGTGTTCGCGCAACAGCTCGACGTCTCGATGTAGCCCGCGTCGTTGAGACGGTGGTAGTAACCGGGCACGACTTTGTCGAGCACGGACTTCTCGCCGCCCTGGCTGCCGCTCGTGTGGTTGTAGACGACGTCCATGACCGTGCGCAGGCCGATGCGATTCAGGCCCGAGACCATCGCACGGAATTCGCGGATGCGCGCTGCCCCGTCCGGTTTGATCGAGTAGCTGCCCTCCGGCACCGTGTAGTGGAACGGGTCATAGCACCAGTTGAAGCCGTCCTGGTCACGGATCGCGTCAATGGCAGCCTGCTGCTCCTCGCTGTTCGGCGCGAAGCCGGACAGGTCACCCGGATCCGCATGCGTGCTGCGGTCTTCCGGAATCGTCGCGCAGTCGAACGCCGGCAGCAGGTGCACATGCGACAGGCCGGCGCGTGACAGGCGGCGCAAGTGACGCGAGCCGTGGGTCCACGGCAACGCAAATGCGGCGAAGGTGCCCTTCATCGCCTCCGGCACCCTGTCGTCGTGAACGCTGAAGTCGCGTACGTGCAGTTCGTAGATCGCGATGTCTTCCGGCGCCTTCAGCCGCGGTTTGCGCAGTCGATCCCAACGCCACGGCTTCAGGTCGCGGTCGTCCAGGTTGACGATCTGCGTGCGCTTGCTGTCCATCGACAGGCTGTGTGAATACGGGTCGGTGACCAGGAAGGTCTCTACCTGTCCCGAGTAGCGCGCGAAGACTTCGATCTCGTACAGGTAGTACTTGCGGTTCCAGCCCGGGTTACCGATGGCACTCCATGTGCCGGTCGCCGTATCCTCGGTCATCGCGACGACCTCGCTGGCGGCGCTCGTCTCGTCCGACGTATCGAACACGTGCAGCTTGACCGAACGCGCCGTCGGCGCCCACAGCCTGACCGTCGGCGTCTTGCCGTCCCATGACACGCCGAGCTCGCCGTCGTAGGTGAACAGCTCGTCGAGTACGCCGGGATGCTGTACGCCGGTCGCGTCAACCGCGTTGCCTTCACTGTCGGTTGCCGCGAGCGCGAATTGGGTCTTCAGGATTTCAGGGACTCGATGGAGTTCCGCTGGATCGAGCGCGTAGACAGGCATGCCGGCCAGGTGACGGAATTTTTCGGCAATGGCGCCATCGACAACACCGCTCGGCGCCAGGGCAATCGTGCCGTCGGCACCCTCGAGGCCGTCGCCGGTGATAGCAAGGTTTGCATCGGCACTGTAATGCAGCGTGACGTCGTTACCGCCGGCAATCGGCCACGCGAAGACGCCGGGTGCCAGCCAGTAGGCGCGCGCCTCGTCGATGTTGCCCTTCGGCAGTTCGCCGCTGATCTCGACGATATGCGTGACCGGGTCGTAGGTGAATACGACCAGCGTACCGTCACTGGGCACGACGAGCTGCATGTTAGGACCGTTCTGCACGCCGCCTGCACCGTAGTTCTCGGCCCAGTCTTCGTCATGGGCGACTTTGAACTCCCAGTTGCCCGCTGGAATGTCGCGCGTCGCAAACGTGTACAGGCCGTCGCCGTCGGGATCCTGCAGCCAGGACCGAAGACACCACGGTTGCCAGTCGCCGGGGCAGCCAAGCTCCGACTGGAAGTTGCCGGGTATCGACGCGATCACCGAGTTGCGGTTACTCGTGATCCAGTTCGTGCCGCGCTCGAAGTAGAACTTGACGTCGGCGGCTTCGGAGAGGTTCAACGGAATGTTGCCGCCGTTTCGCTCCGCGTTGAGCCCGTAGTTTTCGCTCCACGTTCCGTTGAGAGGCGCCTTGTACAGCCAGTCGCCAGCCGGCACGTTGAAGACGCCCTGCCACACGGTGTCATCGGCATCGTAGCTCAGGAACGTGGCGCTACACGGCGGCTGCCAGTCGTCCGGGCAGCCGAGTTCGGATTGGAGGCTGCCAGCAACCGTGACCAGCGCCGGCTGAATCAGGTGGTCGTCATGGTCGTAGATAAAGGTGATCTCACGAGCTACGGCGAGATCGAGCTGGAAGTTGCCGCCGCCGGCGCCGCCATCGCCGTAGTTCTCGGCCCAGTCGTCATTCAGAGCGACCTTCCATTCCCAGAACCCGGCTGGGACGGTGAATGTCGCCTGCCACAGCGGTGTGCCGGGAACGTTGACGAGCTCGGTTGACGAGCACCACGGCTGCCAGTCTTCGGGGCAGCCCAGCTCGGACTGCAGGCTGCCGACCAGCGCAACGCCCACGGGATCACTCGTGTGATCGGCGTGTGTCGTAGCAGGAAGAAGAAAAGCTGCCAGCAGACTGCCGCACAGCACCAAAACGCGGGTCGAACCGATACGTATCGACGACATGATATGACCCCCCCAGATCATAGTTTTATCCCTGAAATTACCGTAGGCAGGGGGCAGGACTCAGTCAATGCAATGTATTCGTATTCATTCGCTTCGCGTGCCGGCGCGGCACCGGATTCAAGGACTTATGTTCCGCTGCCACCGCACCTTTGGTACTGTTTGCGGTCTATTCCGTTGTTGCTCTTCGATTATTCACAAGAACTTAAGGAGCAACGGACGCCCTACCCATTGGCTCAGTGATCTGAGAGAGGCTGCCAGTCAGTGCACCAACGCTTATTAGCCATGCTGCTCGTTACGCTGCTGTCGACGGCCGCGGCCGCCCAGGCGCCGGTGCAGGTCGAGCCGGTCTCTGACCGGGCAATCGTCAACCAGATCAGTGTCACGGGCACGGTCACGTCGCCGCGGCGGGCCGTGCTGAGCACCGCCGTCGCCGGGCTCGTCGCCGAGCTGGCTATTGACGAGGGCCACCGTGTCGAAACCGGAGCGCCGCTGCTCAGGCTGGATGCGGAGCTCGCGCAGCTCGCAATGGAGCGCGCCGAGGCCGAGGTCCGGCAAGGCGAGATCGCGCTCGAGGACGCGAGGCGGCGGTTTACCGAGGCCGAAAAGGTCGGCGCCCAGCGAGGCGTTGCCCGCACGCAGATCGAATCGCTTCGTGCCGAAGTGACGAGCGACGAAGCCGCGCTGGTGGCCGCCCGGGCTGCCGCCCGCGAGCAACGCGCTATCGTCGAACGGCACACCTTGAAAGCGCCGTTTAGCGGCGTCATCAGCGAACGCAACACCGAACTCGGCGAGTGGGTCAATCCCGGTGACGCGCTGCTCGAGCTCGTGGCGACAGACAACCTGCGTTTCGACTTTCGGGTCGGGCAGGAAAACTTTGGCGTCATCGCGCCGGATGCGCCGGTCGAGATCACGTTCGACGCCCTGCCCGGCCGCTCGGTACCGTCCCGCGTCGATACGATCGTGCCAATCAAGAGCCCGGGGGCCCGCACATTCCTCGTCCGCGTGCTCGCGGACGACGCTGACGCGGCCTTGACGGTCACGCCGGGCATGTCGGTCCGCGGCAGGCTGCAAATCAACACCGGCCGCAGCGGTGTCACCGTGTCGAAGGACGCGATCCTGCGTTTTCCGGATGGACGCGTGACGGTCTGGGTTATCGACGATGCCGGCGACTTGCCGGTCGTTCATGAACGAGTCGTGAGGCTGGGCTTCGAGTTCGGCGGTTACGTCGAGGTCGTGAGCGGGCTTTCCAGCGGAGATTTCGTCGTCGTCCGCGGCAACGAGACCCTGCAGGAAGGCCAGACCGTGTCGATTCTGGACGGTCGCACCTGACCATGTTCGAAGCCTTCGTCAGGAACGGCATTCTGATGACCGTCGTGGCACTGATCATCTCGGTGCTCGGCGTGCTGGCGGCGATTCGCGTGCCGGTACAGATGATCCCCGATCTCGAGGTGCGAACGGTGTCCGTGCAGACGTCGTGGCCAGGCGCCACGCCGCAGGACGTCGAGAAAGAGATCCTGATCGAGCAGGAGGAATACCTGCGCGCGCTGCCCAACCTGCAGCGGCTGGAATCCTCCGCTACCAGCGGCCGGGCCGTCGTCGAGCTCGACTTCCCGTTCGGTGTCGACATGACGCAGACGCTGATTGCGGTCAACAACGCGCTGAACCAGGTGCCCTCGTATCCCGAGAACGTCGACGAACCGCGCGTGTTCGCCAACTCGTTCTCGGCGAACGCATTCATGTTCTTCGCCATATCGCCGCTGCCGGGCAACCCTCGAAATCTCGACATGATCATGATGCGCGACTTCGTCGTCGACAACGTGCGTACGCGCCTGTCCGGCGTGCCCGGTGTGTCGCAGGTCAGAATCTGGGGCGGTGCTGAACGCCAGATCCGGATCCTCGTCGACCCGATCCGCCTCGCCGATCGTCAACTGACGATCCTCGACTTGCGCAATGCGATCCGCGCTCGCAACCGTGACGTCTCCGGCGGTGAGCTGGACAGCGGCAAACGCCGTTACCTGCTACGAACCATCGGCCGATTCGATTCGGTCGAGGCGCTGGAGGATCTGATCATCGACAGGCGCGGCGATTCGCTGATCCGTCTCGGCGATGTCGCCGTCGTCGAGCTCGATCATTCCGAGGCCCGGGCCTACTCATTTTTCAACGGCGAGCCGATCCTGTTTACGGCGGTCAATCGCGAGGCCGGCTCGAACGTCATCGACATCAAGTACGCGATGCTCGACGCGGTCGAGAAGGTTAACCGGGACGTCCTGAATCCGAACGGCATGCGGATGCGGCTCACCGCCGAGGATGTCGGCTATGTCGAGGCGTCGATCAGGAATGTCTGGCTGAACCTGTCCCTGGGTGCGCTGTTCGCTACCGCGATCATGTACCTGTTCCTGCGATCAGGTCGGGCGACCGCGGTCGGCGTGATCGGCATACCCATTTGTACGATCGCGGCATTCATCGGCCTGCTCGCAATGGGGCGCACGATCAATGTCATTTCACTGGCGGGCGTAGCGTTCGCGATTGGCATGACGCTCGACAACAGTATTGTCGTCATTGAGAGTATCGAGCTGAAACGGCGACAGGGGCTGGACCGATTCCGCGCCGCTGTCGAGGGCGTCAGAAGCGTGTGGACAGCCGTGCTGGCATCGACGCTGACGACGATTCTGGTGTTCCTTCCCATCCTGTTTATCTCTGAGGAAGCGGGCCAGCTCTATTCCGACGTGGCTATCGCCATCTCGGCATCCATCCTTGCTTCGATGCTGGTAGCGATCACGCTGATACCGACCGCCAGTGCGCGGCTCTCATTCGGCACCGAGAACGGCAGGCGAACAAGCGCCGAGTTCGGCCAACGACTGCTTGCCCGGATTGAAAGCCTGATCGCCACGCCGAGGCAACGACGCACAACGATCGCGACAACGCTGGCAATCAGCGTGGCCATCATCCTGCTGCTGACACCGCCCGCTGAATACCTGCCGGAAGGCGAGGAGCCGAAGACCTTCGCCTCGATGAGCGCCCCGCCCGGCTACAACATCGAGACAATGCAGGAGATCGGCCTGGAACTGCAGGACTACTTCCTGCAGTTCGTCGACGACGACCCGGATCGCTTCGATCGCGGCGAGGTACCGGTTCCGGCGATCAAGTACCTGAGCACGCGCATTTCGCCTGACCGTTTTCGCATTATCTCGGAGCCCGTCCGACGTTCGGACATTGACGAGCTGATGGACGCAATCACCGAGCGGTACCGGCAGTACCCGGGCATGCGTGCTTTCGCTGCACGCGGCTCGATAATCTCGAGTAACGACGGCGGTACGCGCAGCATCAATCTCGATGTCTCCGGTCCGAGTCTCGGCATCATCTACGACGCGGCGCTGGCCACGGTGCGTCGCGCCGAAGAGGTTTTCGGCAACCCACGCATCCAGTCCAGCCCGTCATCGCTCGCGCTGTCACAACCGTTGCTGGAAGTCCGACCCGACTGGGCGCGCGCGGCAGAACTGGGGCTGTCCGCGGGTGACATGGGTTACACGATCGCCGCACTGACCGACGGCGCCTTCGTCGACGAGTACTTCGAGTCGGATGACAAGATCGACATGTACCTTTATGGCGCGTCCGGCAGCCAGGCCGACATCGACAGCCTCGGTGGCATGCCCATCTACACGCCGCAGGGCAGCATCCTGCCGCTCAATGCCATCGCGTCGATACACGAGACCGTCGACACGGACTCGATCCGACGCATCAACGGGCAGCGGACGGTTACGCTCAACATCATCCCACCGGCCAACGTGCCGCTCGAGAAGGGCGTCGAGATTGTGCGCAACGACGTCGTCGCCTATATGCGTGACAGCGGCGCTTATCCGGCGACCGTCAACATCGACATCTCGGGCGCCAGTGACCAGCTCGATGCCACAAAGGCCGCGCTCGCCGCGAACCTGCCCGTCGCGCTTATCATCGTGTACCTGTTGCTCGTCGCGATCTTCAAGCACTGGGGCTACCCGCTGCTGATCATGGCGACGATCCCGCTGGGCATCGCCGGGGGTATTGTCGGTCTCGCGTTGCTGAACCTCGTCGGCGCCGCACTGGCATGGGTCGGGCTCGGCGGCCTGCATCAGCCCTTCGACATGATCTCGATGCTGGGCTTTTTGATCCTGATGGGTACGGTCGTCAACAACCCGATCCTGATCGTGGACCGTGCAATGCAGCGCATGAGGGATCACGGGTCTTCGGCGATCGATGCGGTACGCGACGCCGTCGCGTCACGTTTGAGGCCGATTGCGATGTCGACCTTGACGACGATCTGCGGCCTGTCACCGCTGGTGTTCATCCCCGGTGCAGGCACCGAGCTGTATCGCGGCGTAGGCGCCATCGTCCTGTTCGGCATTCTCGGCGCAGCCGTCGTCTCGCTGACGATGCTGCCGGCACTGACGATCTCCGTGCTGCAGTGGAATGAGGGCCGGAAAGGCGCGCTGGCTCGAGCCTGACCGTTGGGGGCCCTTTGTCTTCGACCGAAAGGCGAAATGTCGGCGTAATGCGAATCCTGTCCCTGGGAGCCTGGAACTCACCGTGCCCGGATGGTGTCGAACCGCGGGCTGATTCGGTGCATCTAACAGGCGTAACCTTAGCCTTTCTCGAGAGTTTCAGAGTCGCAGAATGCCCCTAGCCGCCGAACTCAGGCGCCGCAATGTCTTCCGTGTCGCAGCCGCCTACCTGGTCGTGGGCTGGCTGCTGACCGAGGTGTTGACGACGATCCTCCCTGAACTCGGCGCGCCTGAGTGGTCCGAGAAAGCGGTCATTTATGTCTTCGTACTTGGTTTTTTCGCCGCGGTCATATTGGCGTGGTTCTTTGAGCTGACGCCGGAGGGCATCAAGCGCGATGAGGACGTTGCTGGCGACGCCGGCGAGAGAACGCAGAGGCACCGGTTGGTCAACTATGTGACGCTGGCGGGCGTCGCGCTGATTATCGTATTCGTCGGCCTGTTCAGCGCTCAACACGTGGTTGAAGATGTCGACACCACATCGGTGGCGGTGCTGCCGTTCGTCAACATGTCGAACGATGCGGACAACGAGTACTTCTCTGATGGGCTCACCGAAACACTGCTGCACATGCTCGCCCAGATCCCGGACCTGAAGGTCGCCGCACGGACCTCCAGTTTTGCATTCAAGGGCCAGAACACCAGCGTGCGACAGATCGCCGACGCGCTTGGGGTCGCTTATGTTCTCGAGGGCAGCGTGCAAAAGGCCGACGGCCGCGTTCGAGTCACGGCTCAGCTCATTGACGCGAGCGACGAATCGCACGTTTGGTCGAACGTTTACGAGAGCGAGATAGACGACATCTTCGGCATCCAGGACGAGATCGCGAAACGGGTAGGGTTCGCCTTGTCCGAATCACTGCTGGGCACGGAATCCGAGCTGCGCCTGGGCGTCCAGACCTCGGACCCGGATGCGTACGACCTGTACCTCAGGGCGCGCAAGGAGCGCCTGACGTTCTCTTACGGGGGACTCAAGGTCGCGGAGGATCTACTCAAGGGAGCGCTGCTCATCGACCCTGACTTCGTCGAGGCAAAGACCGAGCTCGCGACAAGCTATATCAGTCAGTGGGAAACCGGCCTGATGGAGGGTCGGGAAGCGATTCCGCAGGTCACGGCCATCGCAGACCAGGTACTCGAGGAGCATCCCGATAACGTTATCGCGCGCGCCGCCAAGGTCTATGTCGAAGCCATGGCTCAAGCGATGGAAGGCGACTACCGGACCGTACCTGCAGCGATCTCGGAGCTGGAGTCATTGGTGGCCGCCGCGCCGGAGAACTTCCAGGTGCGCTTGCTGCTGGTCCGCGCTTACGTAAACACGCTGCAGGACCTCGACGCATTGCCGGTGCTCGAGGCCGCCCTTGATCGCGATCCGTTCAACCCGCAGATCAACTACGAACTGGGCACTTTGTATTTTCGAGTGGGCCGGCCCGAGGCGGCACGCATTGTTCTGGAGAAGTCGCTCGAGATCGAACCCCTGCAGCCCAATGCCAGGGTACAGCTCGCGCACATTGATCGTATTGCCGGGGATGGTGTCGGCTTCGTCGAGAACTTCCTTAAGGCTATCGAGATCGATCCACGCGATCACGAACTCCCGGGGACGCTCGCCCAGTTCCTGTACCAGATAGAATTGCTTGAAGAAGCCGACGATTTCCGTCAGCGCGTCCTGAACCTCGCGCCAACCAGCGCGATCGCCTATCGCCTCGAATTGCTCCGCGCGATGGGCAATGACGATCCCGCCGCCGCAGAAGCCGCAGCGCGCCGCGCGATCCAGGATCGCGTCTTCGACCGGCTGTTCGCATTTGCCGGTGCCGTCGAATACCTGCTGCGCGCTGCGATTACCGACAACTCGGTCGAAACCGAACTCGCCTGGCTGAATCAGCAGCTGCCGAACCTGTTGAACGTCGATGCGGAGACCGTGCCCGGCCATTTCAGGCTGGCGCAGGGCATTGCCCTCGACGCCTGGTATGTCAGTCTGCCACTGGAGGAAACACGGCGGCGCCTCGACGCCATCATAGTGGCCGGCGGAGCGATGCGCTTCGACCCCACCGAAGATCCCATGACTCACATGCGAATACTCGCGGTCCGCGGGCAGATCCAGGAGGCGATACGTGTGGCTCTCGAGGGTGTCTTCACCCGCTCGGTAACGACCAACTTCGGCTGGCAAGAGACGTTCGCTACACCCCTCTATGCCGAGATCGTGGCCGATCCCCGGGTGCAGGTCGCCATGCAGCAATGGGAACAGGAAGAAGCCGATATTCGTGGCAAGGTTGCTGCTTACCTTCGAGATATTGAGGGCGCGTCATAGGGAGTTGCGGAACATTCTGCTTACGGTGAAAAGCAGAATACGCCGCGCATCACCTTGCGCCGAGTTGAAGCCGTGTCATTGAACCCGGAAACGCCATCCAGGACGCGCTGGACGAGGTTCCGCTCGTTCCTGGTGAATGCTGCACTGATGGTCGGCATCTTCATCGCCGCCTCTGCATTCCAGTCACGCAATATGCTGCCCGCCGACGATGAGACAGCACCTCAACTTCGCGGTTTCACGCTGGCCGGCTCGAACTACGATCTCGGTGACGCGGCCGGGCGCCCTGTCCTGGTCTATTTCTTTGCCCCCTGGTGCAAGATCTGTGCGGCAAGCGCCGACAACCTGGCTCGACTGCGGCGCTGGCGGGACCAGGAGTCCTTCGAGATCGTGGCAGTGGCACTGGACTGGAGCAGCACCGACGAAGTCCGTACGTATGTCGAGCGTCATGAACTCGGCGTGCCTGTATTGCTCGGACACCCGGGAATACGAGAAGCCTGGCAGATCTACGCATACCCGTCCTATTACGTCCTCGACGGCCAGCATCGCATCGCGCGCCGCGATATCGGCTACAGTAGCCAATTCGGCATGTGGTGGCGGGCCTGGACGGTTCAATGATGGCGCCGCGACAGGAACGATCAGGACGTACTTGAGGGAATGCTCAGAAGATGACCATGAAGACCCAGCTCCGTGTCGGCGGCGTTCCCGAGCACTTTAATCTGCCGTGGCATCAGGCGATCGACGCCGGTGCATTCGATGAGAAGGGCATCGACGTTGTATTCACCGAGTTCCCCGGCGGCACGGGCGCCATGACGGCAGCGCTTGCTGCAGACGAGCTCGACGCCGCGCTCTTGCTCACCGAGGGCGCCGTCGCTGACATCCTCGGAGGGAGCGACAATCGACTGGTCAGTGTCTACGTCGATTCGCCGCTGATCTGGGGCATTCACGTCGCGGCGACCAGCGACATCCAGGATGCGAGTGAAATCGCAGGGAGGCGCTACGCGATCAGTCGCCACGGATCCGGTTCGCACCTGATCGCGATCGTCGATGCGGCAGCGCGTGGATTCTCAACGGCCGACATGGCTTTCGAGATCGTTGGGTCACTCGATGGCGCTCGCGAGGCTTTAAGAGAAGGCACCGCCGACGTGTTCCTGTGGGAGAAGCACATGACGCAACCGCTCGTCGATGCCGGCGAATTCCGTCGTGTCGGCGAACGCGCTGTGCCGTGGCCGGCCTTCGTCGTGTCGGCACGTCGCGACTATCTTGCCGAGCATTCTGCGGCGCTTCGCTTCGTCCTTGGCGTCGTCCGCAGCTTTGCGAAAGAACTAAAGATTGGCAAAGACTCTGCGCTGCTCGTCAGTCGAACCTACGACATCGACCTTGCGGATGCCGAGTCCTGGCTCGAACACGTGCAATGGAGCGGCGGCACAGAATGCCCGGATGACGCGCTGCTCACGGTCATCGATGCGCTGCAGGCCCAGGGTGTTGTTGCAGACCAGGGACCGGATGCGATCACAGACATCTGGCAATCACTGGACGCTGACGAGTAGGCAAAACGGCGGGACCGACCAATGCAAAACGGGGCGGTGTTCACCGCCCCTAGTCTGCTGGCATATCTGGTCTTGTCAGGCAACCTCGACCCTGACGGGAGTCGTGACTTCGACCTTCGGGATGCGAAGTTCGAGCATGCCGTCATGCAGTTCAGCCACGGCTTTATCGCCATAAACGTCAACCGGCAGACGGAGTGTACGGAACAGGCGGCCGTAACCCATCTCGCGACGAATGTAGTCGTCTTCCTTCACTTCTTCTTCGAAGTCACGTTTTGCCTCGAGAATCAGGCGATCACCGGAGACGGTGACCTCCAGGTCCTCTTTCTTGATACCCGGCATCTCGGCGCGAACGAGGAGCATATCGCCCTTGTCGAGCATATCGACTCTTGTCGGTAGCTCGAACGTCTCCTCGGATTCGTTCCAGAAAGGCCGTGACCAGACATAGGGCTCGAATAAGCCTTCCATCCAGCGGCGCGGGAACGAGTTCTCAAAGAACTCTTCCATGCTGTGGGTGAATGGCCTCAGCGCCCTTCCACTACCAGTCTCTTTCTTTGATGTTGGCAGTATGTTGCGAACTTTTGTCATTGCATTCACCTCCTTGCTTCTTGCACCGAAACTTCAGTTCCGGCGATGTTTAAGTGGGGGCGATAGCCGAGCTTCAAGTTCGTACATCTCCGAATTGCGCGATTTGTCAAAGGGAAGAAAATACAAAGGCCTGTTGGCCCTTCGTCCCCAACCGGAGCCCGGTCCTGGCTCAGAAGTACCTCGCCAGGCTTATCTGAACGTAGTCATCCTTTGCCAGGAAGTACGTGTTATCACCCGGTTCGGCACCGCTAAACGCTCTGACGCGCAGCTCGCCGAACCAGTCGTCGCCGAAACGCCGCTCCGCCTCGATATTGAAGAAGGTCTCGCCGGTATCGGTGTCGTAGGAGACGCCGGCCAGCACGGCCGTGTCCTGCACGTCGTTGAACGCGAGACGTGTTGCGACGAACACGTCGTTGTCTGCAATCGTCAGTGGCTCGAGTTCGCTACGGCCGTCATACTGGTACTCGAGTAGCAGGCCGACGTCGGCGGACGATTCAGCCACCTGGTACATCGTGTACTCGACCCCGCCGACGGCTGCTGCAAAGCTCTCCGTGGCGCCGTCTCGCGCGATGGCCTCGAGCTTCCATAACCACGCGTCCTTCGTGTACTGCAGATCGACGCCGAACTGGTCGATCTGGTCGTAGAGCGGTAGCAGCGAAGTGCCATCAGCTGCCGGCACCAGGCGCGGCTCGCGGCTCGTGCCCGAGAACGCGCTGAGGCCAACATCGATGTCGCCAACGTAATGACTGTAACGCAGCGCGAAATCCACGTGCCGCTCTTTAGAGGATGACTCGTACAACGCATTGTCCGTATCCACTGGCACCGGCGGGCGGAAGCCGCCGTCAGCACCCGCAAAGGTGCGCTCCCTGAAGTACGGCAGGACGAATGCCGTGATCTCACCCCAGTCGCGTTGCAGTACCAGGCTGACCATCGGCTGGCCCAACTTGTCCTCGCCGTCGATGTCGCCGGCGAGGTCCGTCTGGTTGACGATATCGACGAGGTGCACCGACTCCGTCACACCCCAGAACACCGTGTTCGCACCGATCAGGACCTCGTAGTCATCACCTTCGAACGCCCAGTAGGCCTCCTTCAGGTCGACGAGGTTGCGCTCGGTATCGGTCGCATCCCATCGAAGGTGCGGGATAAAGGCGGCTCGCTGATTGCCTGCGTCGTTGTACCAGCGGATCTCCGTTGTCGAGATGATGGACGGCTGCAGAGCAGAGTCGTCCTGGCCGACCCACGCCGGGGTCTGCCAGAACGCACGGACCTGGGCTTCGAGGTTGGCGGAGATGTCCACCTCCCCGCCGCGCGCGGGGGATAGGGAGGAGAGCGCGGCGAGGAGGCTGACGAAGACGAAGCGTTTCATTGACTTACCGCAGGCGGCTGAGCCGGCCTTTGACGAAGTCATTCGCGGCGAGCCCGGTGTTGAACGTATAGTCGCCGTAGATCAGGTCCGTCTGCTTGTTGGTCTGCACGTTGCTCATCGAGAGCTTGTGTGCACGCCAAACACCGTCGTAGTTGCGGTAGTCGGTAAGCTCGAGCACCTTCAGCAGGTCGCCGCGACGATCGTAGAACTCCACCTTGCGCAGCTGGAAGTCGGTCTGGTCCACCCAGGACACCTGCTTCGTGTAGCCGGAGTTGTCGTAACGGGGCGTGCGCTCGACAACGTCACAGATGAATTCACCACACTGCTCTTCGCGGACGTAGGTGTAGTCAAACTTGTTCAGCTCGATCGCTGTGAAGTCTTCGAACGCGAACTCCGAGCCGACGAATGGGCCGGACTTGTTGGCCGAGCTGATTCGCTTCACGCGCTTCAAGGCCGGCAGGTACAGCCACTGGTCGTCCGGGTCGAGGATCTTCGCGTGCGACAGCAGCGCCGTGCCTTCGATGTCGCGCGGTGTGTCGAACACGACGAGGCTCTTGTCACCGACAGACTCGTCGGGTTTTTCAAGTGTCGTGATTTTGAGCGAGCGCGAAGACTCCTGGCCCGCGGCATTGCGCAGAACCATTGTGAGCTCTACTTCGCTGTCGCCGAAGCCCAGGTCCGTGCGATCGGAACGGGCGGCGATCTCGAAGCCGCGCTCGATGTCGCTGTTCGCATGTGCGTTCTCAGCGAAGCTCACCAACAGCATGGCCGCAACAGCGGGCCAGACGAAGTCCCGCATCTTGATACTTATCTGTTTCATGTTTCTAACTCCAAAAGAAGACGTTTAAGCCTCGGACGCAAGCAGTGCCACGTCGTCGGCGAGTTCAGGCTGCTCCTTGCTGCGGCCGAACAACAGCAGGGCCGGCAGGAGCAGGAAATCGAGGATCAGTGCACCGACGATCGACAGGATCGTCATCAGGCCGAGATCGACGTTCATCTTGAACGCGGACGTCGTCATGACGAAGAAGCCGGCGGCCAGTACGACCGTGTTGACGACGATTGGCATGCCTACGTTGTGGAACGCATAGCGAATCGACTCCTCCACGCTGTAGAGGCGTTCGTCGCGAGCCCGCACGTACTTCGACAGCCAGTGCACCGTGTCGTCGACGATGATGCCGAGCGAGATTGAGGCCACCGTCGCGACCGAGAAGCCGACCTCACCGACCAGCAGCGCCCACAGGCCGAACGTGACCAGGATGGGCAGGCCGTTCGGGACCAGGCTCAGCGTGCCCAACCGGATGCTCCGTAGCGCAAACATCATGATGATGGCGATGGCCGCAATCGCGATGATCGTACCCGTCACCATGTTCTGCATGTTGCGTTCAGAGATGTAGGTGAACATGACGGCCGCGCTGGTCGGCTTGGCGTGCATGTAGGACGGCAGGTTCTCCTGCTGCCAGGCCTCGACGTTCGCGAAGAACTGCTTGGTCTGGGCAGACGTAGCCTGCTCGACCGTCGCCGTGACACGCGTAGCGGACTTGTCGACATTGATGCGGTCGTTCAGGTCCAGCCCGTACGGCAGTGAGAGCTCGTACAGGAGCAGGTATTGCGCCGACAGGTCGCGATCGTCGGGAATACGGTAATAGCTGTCGTCGTCGGCGTGCATGTTGCGGTTCAGCCGCTTCATGATGTCCGAGATCGAGTACACGTGGGTCACGTGCTCCTGTTCGCGCAGGAACGCCGTGAACGCCTCGAGGTTCTCGAGGTACTCGGGCTCGGAGATGCCTCCTGCCCCGGCTGCCGGGACCGAGTACTCGATCGGGTACAGGCCGAAGTGTTCCTGGGCGTTATCCGAGTCGACGCGGAACTCAATCCGGTCATCGAAGTACTGCACCCACTGGTCGTTGAACGTCAACGTCGGGATGAATGCGACGATGGCCAGCGCGGGCAGGCCGACGACCACGAGCAGCGTGCGGTAGCGACGAATGACGAAGTCCGCTAGTCCATCCATCGCACGAACCGACAGGTCCGTTCCGGATTTCTGCTTGACCTTGTACGGCAACAGGCTGAGCGCCGCCGGCAAGACCGTAATCGAGAAGATCCAGGCCGCCAGGATGCCCACAGCCGTGATGTTGCCGAGGTGCCAGTACGGCGGCGAGTCGGAGAAATTCAGCGCAAGGAAACCGACGATCGTCGTCAGTGACGTGATCGCTACCGGCAAGAAGTTCAGACGCACAGCCTCGACCAACGCATCGGTCTTGGCCATACCGTCACGCATCAGGCCACGAAGCGACATCAGGATGTGAATCGAGTCCGCGACCGCGAGCGTCAGGATCACGATCGGCGCCGACATCGCGATTGGTGTGAGCTTGATACCGAAGAATCCGGCAGCGCCCATCGCGACCGTTGTCGACAGGAAGATCACCAGCAACGTCGATAAGGTCGCCACGAATGAGCGAATGACGAGCCAGGTCAGCACGAAAATGACACCGAACATCAGTGGCATCAGCGTGCCGGCATCCGTCATCCCCGTCTCGGCGAACGCGTTGTTCAGCATCGAGACGCCGGTCAGGTGAATCGTAAGCCCGGGGTACTTCGCCTCGATGTCGGCCTTGAGACCGCGGGCGTGCTCGACGGCCTCCGGGACTTCCATCAGGCCTTTCTCGGGATACTGCAGCACGACGTTGACAGCCGTGACGCCTGCATCGGCGGTCAGGATCTGATTCCTGATCAGCGGCTCGGCGAGCGCGACGTCACGACGCTGGGAGAGAAACGCGTCTTCACGATCGACGGCCCCCTGCACGAGATCCTCGACGATCAGGTCGTCCTCGGTTGCGTAGGTGTGCTGGAAGTTGGAGACCGAATCGACGCGAATGGTGTACGGGATCTGCCACGCCGCCTCGGTGAGCTCTTCAACGGCCGCAATGGTGTCGCGGTCGAAGGCGCCGCCGGCTTTCGGCTCGACGACGAAGAAGAAGTTGTCGTTCTTCGTGTACGTGTTCTGCAGTTCCTCGAAAGCCTGCAGCTCGGGGTTGGCCTCCGAGAAGAACACGCGGTAGTTGGTGGAAAACTCGAGCCTTGTAGCGCCCGAGCCGATCAGCGCTGCGGCGAGCAGTGCGCCGACCAGCACGAGCCAGCGGTGGCGAATGACGCGATGTGTCAGTGCCGCCGCGAAGCGGTCGATGGCCTTGAAGTAAGAACCCATGGTTATCTCCGTTATAACTTTTAGTTACTATTCTTTACTGATCGGTCATAAATTAGACAAAAAAACTCAGACCCAGCTGTCGATCAAATTTTCGATATTGTCGAGAAGCGGTTGCCCGTCCATGAAGGCCTTGACCAGGGTCGCCGAGCCCGCCAGCGTCACCATCAGCTGCAGCGCGAGCTTCTCAGGCTCCAGCTCGGCACGAATCTCGCCCGCCTGCTGCGCCTTGCCGATCATGTCGGCCATGAACCGCATACGTTTGGAGCTGATGGCTTTCAGGGCGTTGCGCACTTCCGGGTCGTGCGGGGCCAGCTCCACCATGGTGTTCACCATCATGCAGCCCTTCTCGCTCTTGGCTTCTGACGCGATCTTGTCGACCATGGCGCGGATGTTCTCGAGCGGCGACTCGGAGTCGTACGCGACCGCCGCGACCTCGCGGAATTCCACGTCCGCGTAGTGATGCAGGGATTCCATAAACAGCTTGTGCTTGTCTCCGAACGCCTGGTAGAGGCTGCCTTTGTGTAAGCCCGTGCAGCAGCACAGGTCTGTCATCGACGTGGCTTCGTAACCTTTCGCCCAGAACGCATCCATAGCCGCCTCCAGGGCAGCTTCCTTGTCGAACTCGCGAGGTCGGCCGACGGATCGGGTTGTGGTGCTTCGAGCCATATCGTGGAGCTAATTCTTGAACGTACGGTCGTGAATATAGAACCGATCAGTCAAGAATGCAAGCCTTGCAGGAAAAAATTGCGAGTAAGTTCCATTCCCGTACTATGCGGCATACTCGGCGGCCGCGCCGGGCACTCGAGACTCCATGCATGTTTGGAGGGGTCCTGCAACAACCCGCCTCGGGCCGCGCTCACGAATCGGCGCACCAGGCGGCGCCGCAGGCAGGCTGGAAAAGGACGACTGTGTCTCGCAAAACTGTAGCCAACTTCCTGGTCGTGACGGCACTGTTGGCGTTGTATGCCGACAGCGTTGCCATCGTTGTTCGCCACGACGTCGACGCAACAGAATACCGGGTGCCCGAGCCCGGGCCGGGTTACCTCGTGGACCTTCCTCACGAGGGACATGCCGTGCTCATCTCGGATCGTTGGCTGGTGACCGTCGCCCATACGATCTTCTACGACTACACCGGACACAAGCTATCGATCGCCGGGGACAGCTACGAGATTGCCAGGGTCGTTGTCCACCCGGGCTATTCGGATCTTACTCCCCGCGCATTGGAAAGCGACAGCGAAGCGCTGATGAGGCAGCTGTCGGCCAGAAGCGATATTGCACTGATCGAACTCGCCGATCCTGTTGACGGCGCTGAGCCTATCGCGCTCTACCGAGGAGATGACGAGCGCGGCCTGCGTGTCGAGATCTTCGGTCGCGGCAGCACGGGCACGGGTGTCCGGGGCGAGGTCGCAGCGACGAAAGCGGTCCGAGAACTTCGGCGTTGCGAAAACATCATTGCCGAAACCTCGAAACACTGGCTTGCCTACGAATTTGATCCGCCGGAGTCTGCGCTGCCCCTCGAGGGAATGCACGGCTCGGGGGACAGCGGTGGACCCGCAGTGGCCGTTGTCGAAGGGCGACCTTTCCTCATTGGTCTTTCGAGCTGGCAGTATTACGAGGGCGACCTCGACGACTTCGTGGGTGGTTTGTACGGAACTTTAGCCTTTCAGGTTCGAATCTCCGCGTACTCGAGATGGATAGACAGCCACATCGCGGATAGACGCGAATAGCCAAACCTCGAAGTCGCGCCCGTCAGGAACCTGCCGCTGCGCAATGCCGGGCCTCTGAAAACGGTATGATCAGGTTGGCCTTGCGCGCCGCGGTTTCGATCGTCAACTCTGCGCCTGAGTTGAACTCGAGATAGTCGGCCTCGACACCATCGCTGAAGATGACGCCGTTAGTCGGCATTTGGCTGGTGATCCGGAGCGGCGTTTTCCG
>JAAUYH010034223.1_pt1 | contig 19164 bp, 18 predicted proteins | sample 7278061 | NCBI WGS metagenome assembly JAAUYH01 (sample SAMN14350203, study PRJNA611818) | marine sediment metagenome | isolation source: surface marine sediment (0.6m) | place: French Polynesia: Moorea | collected 2018-08 | reverse complement strand
AGGGATGCCCCGCAGTCGCTACAACGGGGGGAACCCCAACGCCAGTTCACTCAACGCGGGAAACCCGCGCACGTGACTGGCTCCGCAACGCGCTGCTCTCCGTTCCACAAAGCAAGATGCCCATCCCACAAAACCATCAAAATTATCCCGCATTTATGCAACGCTCTTTCTCGTAAATACTCAACAAAAGTTATAACAATTCAAAATTCAGAGGTTATTTATAAAGTAAACTTTAAGACCCAAGAAACCGGGTTTCTTTGAGTACGATGCGGATTCAATACTCCACCCACAATACGGTTCGGATAAGCCCACAGGCTAAAGCCTGGGGCTACACGATCAAAACCTGCCTTTGCAGGCTTGGTCTGTGTAGCCGCACCATGCGCGGGTTACGGCTACCCTTAACCGAACTATATTGACTCCACCCATAGAAACCCGGTTTCTCCCTACACCCATAGACTTAATATTTACTTGCGAAATCGTCTCTCAAAATTCAAAATACCCTACGGGAAGCGCACAGAAGTTCTATATTCCTGCTCGCACGTTTCATGGTTTCTAGGGAAACATCTCTTGCATCTGGGAGAAACTCATCGGAAAAAATACGTTCTCCCAAAACTACCATTTCCAACCACACACCAATAGAATCGCCATCAAGGCAACTCTTAACACCGAAGGCGTGTGACGGGGGATTAAACCCATTAATTGGGAGAGGAAACCAACACCCCAACAAATTTCTCTATTTCAACCAAAAATCCTACTGTTGCCTGTTGCCTGTTGCCTGTTGCCTGTTGCCTGTTCCCTGTTCCCTCTCCCGAAAGGAGATCAAGATATCTATCTAACCAAGTCATTTATCTAATACAAGAGTTCTACCATAACCAGACTCGCGGTAGTATTATTAAGGATTGTTTCCTTGCTGCCATCATCCCTGCTGATATGCCAAATTCTAAGTTAAATACATCCCTCAACGGACATATTTCTGACTCCCACAACAGCCAAAATACGATTCGCATTCGGGGTGCTAGGCAGCATAACCTGAAGAATATTGATTTGGAATTACCGCGCGATCGCCTAATTGTTTTGACTGGTGTATCTGGTTCTGGTAAGTCTTCTCTGGCGTTTGACACTATCTTTGCGGAAGGACAACGGCGTTATGTGGAGTCGTTGAGTGCCTATGCCAGACAATTTTTGGGACAAATGGATAAACCGGATGTGGAAGCCATTGAAGGGTTAAGTCCGGCGATTTCTATTGACCAAAAGTCTACTTCCCATAATCCCCGGTCTACGGTGGGAACGGTGACGGAGATTTATGATTACCTGCGGTTGTTATTTGGAAGGGCTGGTGAACCCCATTGTCCTATTTGCGATCGCTCTATTGCCCCCCAAACTATAGACCAGATGTGCGATCGCATTTTGGAGTTACCAGACCGTACTCGCTTCCAAATTCTCGCACCGGTGGTACGGGGAAAGAAGGGGACTCACAAAAAATTATTATCCAGTCTTGCGTCCCAAGGTTTTGTCCGCGTGCGGGTGGATGGGGAGGTCAGAGAGCTATCTGATGTTATAGAGTTAGATAAAAATTTTACACATACTATTGAAGTGGTAATTGACCGCTTGGTGAAAAAAGACGGTATTCAGGAGCGTCTGGTTGATTCTCTTTCTACTTGCTTGAAGCAATCAAGTGGAATTGCGGTTGTTGATATTATAAATGATACTTTGGATAAAGTAGCGCTGGAGCGGGAATACAATAAGTATAGGTTAAATGACCCAGAAAAGCAAGGTATTTCCTATCAAGAACTACCGTCAGAATTGGTGTTTTCAGAAAACTTTGCTTGTCCAGAACATGGGGCAGTAATGGAAGAATTATCACCGCGTTTGTTCTCGTTTAATTCTCCTTATGGTGCTTGTTCTCATTGTCATGGAATTGGAACTTTGAAGAGATTTGCACCGGAGTTGGTGATACCGGATGGGGAAGCGCCTATGTATGCGGCGATCGCTCCTTGGTCGGAGAAGGATAATTCCTATTATTTGGAGTTGTTGTATGGTTTGGGGCAGGTTTATGGGTTTGAGTTGCAGACTCAGTGGTGTAAGTTGACGGATGAGCAGCAGCAGGTGGTTTTACAGGGGGAGGAAGAGAAAGGAACCACAAAGGCACAGAGGAAGCAAAGATTTCGAGGGGTATTGCCCATTTTGCAAGGGCAGTATGAGGGGGGTTCGGAGTTAATTAAGCAAAAGTTGGAGCAATATTTAATTGACCAGCCTTGTCCGGTGTGTGGGGGTAAAAGGTTGAAACCGGAAGCGTTAGCGGTACGGTTGGGACAGTATGGAATTTTGGATTTGGTGGGGGTTTCGATTCGAGAATGTCGGGAGAGGGTTGATAATTTAAGTTTGAGTCCGCGACAGATGCAAATTGCGGATTTGGTGTTGCGGGAAGTAAGGGCAAGGTTACAGTTTTTGTTGGATGTAGGATTGGATTATTTAACATTGGGTCGTCCGGCAATGACTCTTTCTGGTGGGGAAGCACAAAGGATACGTTTAGCAACTCAAATTGGTTCGGGTTTGACGGGGGTTTTATATGTTTTGGATGAACCAAGTATTGGTTTACATCAACGGGATAATGGACGGTTATTGGGAACTTTAAATAGATTACGAGATTTGGGTAATACGTTAATTGTGGTGGAGCATGATGAGGAAACAATTCGTGCTGCTGACCATGTTGTGGATATTGGTCCTGGTGCAGGAATTCATGGGGGAAATATTATTGCAGCAGGAAATTTAGAAGCGTTATTAAATGCAGAAGATTCTTTGACTGGTGCTTATCTTTCGGGACGGAAGGTGATAGCAACTCCAGGAAAGAGAAGGGAAGGGAATGGAATTAATCTGGTAATTAAAAATGCTTGTCGCAATAACCTGAAAAATATAGATGTAGAGATTCCCTTAGGAAAATTGGTAACGGTGACGGGGGTTTCTGGTTCTGGAAAGTCTACCTTAATTAATGAGTTACTTTATCCATCACTGAAACATCATCTGACAAAGAAAGTTCCCTTTCCCAAAGAAATAGATGAAGTTAAAGGATTAACAGCAATTGATAAAGCAATTGTGATTGACCAATCTCCCATTGGTAGAACACCCCGTTCTAATCCAGTTACTTATACGGGGGTATTTGATGCAATTAGAGAAGTTTTTTCCCAAACAGTAGAAGCAAAAGCACGAGGTTATAAACGGGGACAGTTTTCTTTTAACGTTAAAGGTGGACGTTGTGAAGCTTGTAGCGGACAGGGTGTAAATGTCATTGAAATGAACTTTCTTCCGGATGTTTATGTCCAATGCGAAGTTTGTAAGGGTGCGAGATATAACCGAGAAACTTTGCAGGTGAAGTACAAAGGTAAATCCATTTCTGATGTTTTGAATATGACTGTGGAGGAAGCTTTAGACTTTTTCCAAAACATTCCCAAAGCAGTGAACAAATTACAAACTTTGGTAGATGTGGGTTTGGGTTATATTCATTTAGGACAGCCAGCAACTACTCTTTCTGGTGGAGAAGCACAACGAGTGAAGTTAGCCACAGAATTATCTCGTCGTGCAACAGGAAAGACTCTTTATTTAATCGATGAACCCACCACAGGTTTATCTTTTTATGATGTCCACAAATTGTTAGATGTTTTGCAAAGATTGGTAGATAAAGGAAACTCAATTTTAGTAATTGAACACAACTTAGATGTGATTCGTTGTGCTGATTGGGTGATAGATTTGGGACCCGAAGGTGGAGATAAAGGAGGGGAAGTAATTGCTGTGGGTACACCGGAAGAAATAGCACAGAATTCTAACTCTTATACAGGTAAGTATTTAAAGCAGGTTTTGCAGCAGTATCCAGCGAGTAAGGTGGGTTAGTCCCAGGTAATTAGTCAAAAATATTTAAGAGGAAATAAACCACAGAGACGCAGCGAAAAGTGCGGTCTTGTGGGTTTCCCGCAAGAGCAACTTTTCAAGAGAGAGAACACAGAGGAAGAAAAGAGGAGAGTATATATCAAAAGTTGGAGGTAAGCATGATTCCAAAAAATATTAATGATATAACTGAGACTGATTTGGAAATTTTAGTCAATAACTCGGTTCCAGAAGGTAGGACTATCGAATATAAGCAAGAACTTCCAGGAAATTCTGATAAAGACAAAAAAGAATTTCTAAATGATGTTTCTTCTTTTGCAAATGCTAGTGGAGGTGATTTGATTTATGGAATAAAAGAAGATAAGGGAATTCCGATATCAATAGAAGGTTTAACATTAGATGATATGGACAAGGAACGTCTCAGGTTAGATAGCATAATTAGAGATGGAATTAAACCAAGAATACCAGGTGTATTAATCCATCCTGTTAGACTTTTAAACTCTCAATTGGTTTTAATAATTAGAGTTCCCAAAAGCTGGATAAGTCCACATCGCGTAGTATTTAAAGGACATGATAAATTTTATTCAAGAAGTTCAAATGGTAAATACTCTCTTGATGTAGATGAACTGAGAACAGCATTTATTTTATCTGATTCAATTACTGAGAAGATTAAAAAATTTAGGGAGAGTAGAATATCCAATATAGCTGCTGATGAAACACCTGTGACATTGTATCCTGAAAAAGCACCTATAATTATCCTCCATCTCATATCAATTAATTCATTTAATCCTGCTCAAAACTATGACATGAATATGATAGAGGATTGTTCACAAAACCTCAAACCAATTTTATCAACCTCCTTGAGCAGTAGATACAACCTTGATGGATTTGTAAAGTATTCATCTTTCGTTCAAAATAATGAAACTCTAGGTTACATTCAAGTTTTTAGAAACGGAATTATTGAATCTGTCTTTAAGCAGATAATAAGAGATGATAACCAACAAATATTTTATGGTGATTATATAGGAGAAAAATTAATTGAATTTTTCCCTAAGTATTTAAATACATTAAAAAAGCTTGATGTTGGACATCCGATATTTATTTTTTTAACGATTATTGGTGTTCAAGGATTCTCTATGCCACGTTCTCAGATTGATGCATTATTGAACAAAATTCACAAAATTGATCGAGATGTTTTAATACTCCCAGAAGTTCTTGTGGAAAGTTATGATGTTGTACCGTCCCAGATTTTGAAACCATGTTTTGATGCAATGTGGAATGCTGCTGGTTTTAGAGGTTCACCAAATTATAATCAGCAAGGAGTTTGGAATAAACGAAGATAATTTAATATGGAATTTAAGGTAACAAAACCCAAATTATCAAACTTCTTTTTTGTTAAGCTTCACTATCTTTCAAAACTACCTATAGGATTACTATTTGATTTTTGAACAAATACGTAGGGTGTGTTGCCTTTGCGCGCAACGCACCAAAGTCTTTACAGGATGGTGCGTTAGACTAAAGTCATAACGCACTCTACACCTAATAATGAATGATAAGCAAAAATTTGATTAAAAACAGTGGATTTGATTTAACTTTTATCTTACTATTGACGCTTCTGTGCTTCCCTAATTGTCGCAAGAGGGAGAAAGAGGTGAAAGGGGTGCATCTCGGAATTTAATAAAACCAAATTTATCTCTGTAATACTCTTTCGCTTTTTCATCTTTAGCATCAACTCTAACAGCATAAACTCCTGTCTTTTGGGAAATATCAATTGCGTATTCCAAAGCGTGTCTTAAAAGCCTCTTTCCAACACCTTTCTTCTGCATTGATTTATCTACTGCAATTCTCCCAATTAACAAAGCGGGAGTCTCTTTGGGAAAATTCCCCCGTAATTCGTCTGGTATCGCCTCAGTTGAAATAACGCTGGCACTAGATGTATAGTATCCCAATATATTTTGACTTCCTTGAGGAACGCATACAAAAACCTTTGCTACCCCATTTCTATCATTAATTATTGCATACTTATTCAGATAGTCATTTAACAATGGATTCCCGCAGTCAAATTGAATTTTTTTGATACTGCTGCGTGTGACTTCTAAAGAATCTATGGGACAGATAATTAAATCCACATCCACAATGGTAAGCACTCCAGTATGTCTTCTCCAGTACTGAAGTATAAACCTAATCGAAAAGAGATATTAAACTTTCACAAGGTTGAGGAGGGTTTTCCATTACTGAAATGAACAACTTGCTGTCATCCTCAGACAAAACTAATTTGTTATTATTTGAAAGCTGACTTTGTTCTAGTCTAGAATTTTTAGCCTGAAAAGCTTTCATAAATGAACCATAAGCACGAAGGACGACAAAATTATTTACTCTACTCTTGAATCGATAGGTAACCCAACGAAGCTTGTTTTTACCCAAGTTAGCTTCATGCTGCTGATTCAGCGATGTCTTTCTCAGTATCTTAGACATAGGGTTACTTTTTTTAATTTACTTGCTTTTATAGGCTTAAGTCTTACGGATGCCATAATAAACTATTTTAGCATGAGTAAAAAAAACACAAATACTACAATTTTGTCAAGTAGATAGATGAAAGTGCGATTCGTACAAAATTCGAGTCTTCAAGTTATACGAGGTTTATATCACTATTCCAACACTTGAGCTTATTTTTTATAATTTATAACTTACCATTAATGAATAGTCATAATTTCTGTAATCCCACAGGAGACACTAGCTATTTGAATGAATACTATATAAATCGATCTAGCAATCCTGTGAGAAACAAGATCCCCGACTTCTTGAAGAAGTCGGGGATCTGGATACAATTTCAATCGTATTTATAATAGGGTGCAATAACTAGTTAAACAATCATCATAATTATTATGTCACGCCAAAAAAAAGAACCAAATGGATGTGGATGCTTACAAATTCCCTTTTCTGTCATCATACTTATCTTCGCAGGTGGTTATTGGTTGTTTGGTCAGAAAGGATATCTAGAAATCGTTAAGCTTTTACCTCAGAATAAAGATATAAATATCCCTATCTTGAATTCCACTCCAACTGTTTCTCCAACTCCCACTCCAACTATTTCTCTAACTCCCACTCCAACTATTTCTCCAACTCCCACTCCAACTGTTTCTCCAACTCCTACCCCCTCTCCTTCAAGTACTGCAAAACCTAAACCAAATAATCAGCAAACTACACCTAAAACACCCAAAGTTGAGAAAACACCATTACCTCAAACTCCGTGGGAGAAAAAAGTAATTAGAGGAATTTATTTAAGTCGCTACCAAGTCACTAATAACGCTAACGAACAAACAATTCGTCAAAGAGTTCGTTACTATCGTTCTCAAGGTATTAATACAATTATTCATGGTGTTTGGGGTAACGGTTGCACTATGTACAACAGCGAAGTAATGCAAAAAACCCTAGGTTACAAAAGTTGTCCTAATAAGTTTCGAGAAAAATGGTTAGATTGGTTAATTGATGAAGCACACAAACAGGGAATGGAAGTCCATGCTTATTTTGAAAAGGGAATTAAATTAGATAAAAATAGTCCCATATTCGATTTAGCCATTGCTAAAAAATGGATTGTTCCTGGTGTTGATAAAACCTACTCTGGAATTGAACATTATGTGCTTGATGTGGAGATTCCCGAAGTCGCTAACTTTTTTAAAGATATCTTAGTGGAATTTGTACAAAAATATCCCCAGATTGATGCAGTTCAATGGGATGATTATCTGGGTTATCATGCAGAATTACCAGGTAAGGTAGATCGTACTGCTAATTTAACGAATTTTGTCCAACAAATGATAAGTGGGATGAAAAAAGTTAACTCTTCAGTTAGTTTTGATATTTGTCATCATAACCCTTATTGGGCTAAAAGATATTTTGCAGCAGATTGGGAAAACTGGGATGTCGATAGAGTCTTTATTCAAGCTTATAATGATGAAAATTTTCAAGAGGAATTAAATTATGTCCAAAATTCTGCTGGAATTGCGATTACTGAAAAACAATTCCATCGTTTAAAAGAATTGGTAGATAACCAAGCTGTAAAAAGTATTTTAGTTTTTCCTGATTCTGGAAAACCAAAAGAAGTCGCTTCTAGCTTAAAAAAATTGGTACAAAAACATAATTAATACCAAATAACAAAATGTTTGTAAATATTCCTAATAAATTTCGGCAGTCGCATTAAGTCGGGAAACCTGCTGTTAGTGCCTTCCTCCCTTTCTGAGACAGGTACAAAATGTCAGGTAACCCAAACCTTCCACCTTTTTTGTTAACCTTCACTATCTTTCAAAAAAACAAACTCGAATCAACATGAAAAAATCTTCCCAAAGCTTCAGCTTGTTCTTGCGTGATTTCTAACTTACCATTAATCACCCCATCAACAATCTCACTGGAACCTAAAACACTCACTAAATCATCTGCTGACAAATTTTGAGCCTCCATTAAATGAAGCAGTCTTGACTGTGGTGTTGAAGCATTAAGCTGATAGTACTTATCTTCAAAATCTTCAATCAGCTTCACTAATAATTCTAACAAAGCATCTTCTTCCAAAGTCAAATGAGGATGAGATAGTAATTCTTCCACAACTTCTAAGAATTTCTCATTGTCTTCCTCAGTTTTGATAACCCAAGGTTGATGTTGGGATAGCAGTTGACTATAAATTTGAGGATTAAAAGTAAGAGTAATTTTTCCAGTTGTCTTTGTCATATTCTGCATGAGTCAAGACATATTTGATATAGATTACCTGCTTCTCATAATTAATGCTAACGATTAAGCAATATAGTTTTTCAGTACCCTTTATGCTAAAGTTTAAGTCAAAAAGCCCAGACAGCTTGCTATGCAAAGGCAATTATGCTTATTTCCTAACATTATTTCTTAATATTGCCTTTTCCCCCTGTTCCCTATTCCCTCTCTTGAAAAGTTGCTCATGGGGGAAACCCCCAAGACCGCACTTTTCGCTGTTCTCTGTTCCCTTTTTAAGTCATCAAGTGCTTCGCAGAAATCAGCGTGTTCTTTACAGAAATTTCGTCATTTTTTACGACTAATTACCTGCATTAAATTTCCATTTCAACCTATCCTTAACTTCTTAGTCTAAATCTAAAACTTCTTTCAAGAGTCTATCTCACCTATATTAAGCGTAAATGCGATGAGAACATTCAGCAAATCAAAATTATATAAGGCAAGCATTTTATGAATATGTAAATAGTTTTACTTAAGTAAAATAACCGTTTTTTTAAAAAAATTACTATAAAAATACATAAAACTACCCTTGGATACGTACTGAGTCCTTAGTTAGATTGATTCCATAATATAAGGAGTAAATCTATGACATACCAAAACCTGGGACGATGGCTGTCCATCAGTACCATCAGTAGCTGTATTTGTGCAAGTCTTGGTATAGGATTATTTCTGCAACTAGGTAAGGAACAACCATCAGACGCTGCTAGCACTACCATAAAAACGAAACCTGTAGTTATTCAACAGTCTACCAATCAACAACGAGTTACCAAATCAGTCACTATTTAAGCTGTGGGGGATGTTATTCCTGGGACAAATTTCCCTGATTACAGACTACCAAAAGATAGAAATCAACTTATACCCAAATCTATCATAAATCACTTTAAAAGAGCGGATATTTTATTTGCTAACTTTGAAGGCACCCTAACAAATCATCGCTATAGCGCAAAGGATATTAATAAAGGACAAATATATGCTTTTCGCACCCCACCAGCCTATAAAAAACTATTTGCTGAAGTTGGATTTACTGTATTTAATGTAGCTAATAATCATGCATTAGATTTTGGGTAACTAGGTTTTCCTGACACTCCAAATCATTTCGCATCTGTTGATATTCAAACATTAGGACATAAAAATAAAATTCTGATTATTGAAAAGAATAATTTGAAAGTCGCTATGATTGGCTTTGCAGTTTATGATTTTTATAATTTTATCCATAATCTAGAAACAGCAAAATTGTTAGTAAAACAAGCTCGTGCAAAAGCTGATATTGTAGTCATTTCTATCCATGTCGGTGCAGAAGGTAATCAGACTCTACATGTGAAGAATAAAACAGAATTTTTCTATGGTGAAAATCGCGGTAATTCCGTTAAATTTGCCCAAACAATGATTGATGCAGGAGCAGATTTAATCTTAGGACATGGACCTCATGTACCAAGGACTATGGAAATTTATAAATAAAAACTCATTACTTACTCGTTGGGTAATTTTTTGGGATATGAGACTTTATCGACAAGTGGTAAAAAAGGCTATTCAATGATTTTAGAAACTACATTAGATGCCCAAGGAAATCTAGAATCAGCGAAAATTATTCCTGTACTTATGAATAGCCAGGGAATCCCCTATATAGATAATAATTTTAAGACTGTAGGATTGCTACGCTATTTAATTAAACAAGACTTTCCCAATACCCCTATCGAAATTAATCAGCAAGGACAAATTATTGTTAAAACAGGAGAATAATTTGAAAATGGATATTTATCTTCTTTTTGGTTTTATTGCTCTTTATTCCTATGGTGTATGGGCATTATTACATGCAGGCAATGAAATTAATAATTTCCTCAAGCGACATCAAAAAATTATAGACGAACAAGTTTTAGAAGAGTACAAATCCTTGGTAAAACGCAACATGTATATGGCACTTGTGCAAATATTTGTACTCGTCTCTGGAACAATTATGGGATTAATAATTATGGTTCGTAATGGTGGTGCAGGCTTGATAATTTTAATTATTGGTAATTTAAGTATTATTATCACAGCTGAAGGAATCAGAACTCTAGAAACAAAAGTTCGCTCTCTTCCCTGTGCTGAACATTTAGCTAAACAATATAAACGAGTTAATCGAGTCTGGGTAAAACAAGCCTTCCCTCACTTTTAATTTCCCAAAATTTTAGCTCTACCTTACTTGTAATGCTAAATAAATATTTATTCGTTGAGAAGCATGATTTCCCTCATATAATTAGGTTTTTGAGTTTTTTAAAACGTAATCTTAGAGGATATTTGAAAAGTATTGCTATTAACATTAAAACAAGCGTAAACCTAACACCCCTATCCCCCTAGAGGAAACCCTCTCCTACCCTCACCCCTAACCCCTCTCCCATTGGGAGAGGGGAACAAGAGAGGGGAACAAAAGAGGGGAACAAGAGAGGGAAGCAGAAAAACTTTTAATGCTGGAATGGGAGTTTCAAAACCTCTCTCCTAGTAGGAAATAGGTTTACACACATCTTGCACCTGGGTTAAAAACCGGGTTTCTAAACGCAAAATTTAGGCTTTCAACATTAGTCATTCTCAAGAAACCCGGTTTTTCTGGTCTTGTTGAGAATGGTGCAAGATATGACTAAGTTGTGACTTGATTCTCAACAATCATTGAGAAACCGGGTTTATAAAGGAAAAATTAGGGTTTTGAAGGTCAATATTTTTAATAAACCCGGTTTCTGACCCTGGTACAAGATATATAAATTAAGAGTTGTACTTTATTTAATTCACATTCCTTAGGAATATCGTACTGCTTCTGAAATTGGGAACACTAGTAATAGTGTGGAGGTAAAAGTGCGATGTCAGAAAATCAACCCAGAAAGTATGATGTGGTGTTGGGTGGAAGCAATATTCTCCCTGTTAACGCTGCTGTATTAGGAGGTTTGGAGGGTGTTAAAAGACGTTTGGAAAATCCAGATATCAAAGTACAGATTGCAGCACTTTATCAAGTATTGAACTATGGAGAAGCAGGATTAGACTTAGTGATTCAAGCTTTATACAATCATGATAAGCAAGTCAAAGTAACTGCATATTCTTTACTTCGGGAAAGAGAAGAAGCAAGAGTTATACAGACTTTAGAAAAATATAGCACTTATCAAATTTTTGATTGTATTGAAACCCTTGAAGGGAATAAATCCAGAGTCAATACACTTTGTATAACTCCAGATGGACAAACTCTTTTTAGTGGTAGTGAAGATGGTAATCTTAGAATTTGGGATTGGCGTAAAAAAAAGTTTCAAGAGATATTCTGTTTTCAAACAGGAATTAAGTATATATGTCTTCATCCAAAGGCAAAAACTATTTTTATCAGTTCCATAAGCGACAACATAAAAGAATTAAGTTACCAGAATACCAATTCACAAAGGATTGTCAAAACACAATCATATATGGGTTTGCACCATTCTTTCACTATTAGTCCTAATGGTAAATATTTATTTTTGGGTGAAGGAAACAACTACGTTGAAGTATATGATTTACGTCATAACAAATCTAAATTAATTCTCCGCTGTTGTTGTAGTGGATGTTCATTGGTTATTAGTAGTAATGGGAAAACTTTATTAATTGGTAATAAAAATAGTGGAATTGAAGTTTGGGATTGGAATAATCAAAAGTTTTTGTATCGTTTAGGAGGTGATAAAAGGTATGATGTTTCAGCCCTATGTATTAGTCCCGATGGTAAAACTTTATTTAGTGGTGGTGAGGATGGCAATATTAAAGTTTGGTATTGGCAAAAACTAAGGCTTATACGCACTTTCAAAGGACATTTCTATGGAGTAAATACCCTTGCTATTAGTCCAGATGGTAAAACTTTAATTAGTGGTAGCGGAGATAAAACCATCAAAGTTTGGGACTGGCAAAATGGAGAACTTCAAAGTACATTAACGGGACATACAGGTGATGTTAATTCAATTGTTTTAAGTCCAGATGGACAATATATTTTTAGCGGTAGTCATGACACGACTATTAAAGTTTGGGGTTTGAAATAAAAATCCCTCATCTGACATCTTGCAGCAATGTAGTTTAGTTCACTAACCCCACCTTGAAATCAATTTCAAGGAACCAATCAATAAAGTACGTTAAAAGTGATAACTCATATCTTGCACCATTCTCAACAAGACCAAAAAACCGGGTTTCTAAACGAAAAATTAAGGTTTTGAGACTGAGAGATTTGCAAGAAACCCGGTTTTTATTTAGCCCAGGTGCAAGATGTGTGATAACTTGCACCAATGTCAGAAACCAGGTTTCTAAACCAAAATGTAGGATTTTACAGGTCAATAATCTTAAGAAATCTGGTTTCTCTACATTTGTTGAGAATGGTGCAAGTTGTTAGATTTATTTTATTTATCTATCAGACTTTGTTTATAGGTTTCTGGGAATTTATTCCTAGGGAATGTAGAATGCTAATCGAGACTGGTGCAATTTATGACTAAAAACGCACTCTCATTCCTTCCTTACCCAGTCTAATTTTTCAGACTTTGTATTGAGTTACTGGAAATTTCATTCCTAGGCAGAAAGGGTGGCTAATTGCAAATAATGCAAGATATAAGTTTCCCTTTTTGCCTCTCCCAATATTGGGAGAGGGATGTCATCAAGATTTTCGTGAATCGGTATAACCCCTCTCTTTCAGAAACCGGGTTTATTGGAAATATTGACCTATCAAAACCTAATTTTTTGTTTATAAACCCGGTTTCTCTTCAATCCCTCTACACGTCAATTTATAAATCAAACCGAATTTCTATATATTATGCCCATCTAGCTACAACTACCCGCACTGTTCCATCTTCTAATACTTCATCTTCTTCAACAGTAAAACCCTCAGTTTGGGCTGATTTTATCAAAGCATAATAACCGTAACGTTGCATCAGACGATTTAACCATTTTTGTCCATATTTACTGCGGTCATATTCGGATATAATAGCTTGAAATTGTCCATCCTCTTGTTTTTTAAAACCAATATCATTACTTGCCGAACCAATATAATTACGGCGAATAATTACCTCCGCAGTTTCCGGACGTACATCCCCTTGATAGCCATATAAATGCTGTGGTGTTTCGTGAACTTCAACATTTTTAAAACCCACATCAGCTAAAGATTGAACCAGGACATTTGCATCTTTGATTTGGGTTTTGATACTAGTAAAATGTGACATAAAAGCCTCTTTTATAATTTGATATTTTGATATTTTATAGAACAGAATCTAGTCATTTTGTAGGGTGCGTTATAACATAGTTTAACGCACAGAACTATAGTAAACGGTGCTAAAGTCCAGTAGTAAAATGTGACATAAAATTCTCTTTGATAATTTGATTTTATCTACGATAATTCCCAGTTATTTTGTAGAATGAGTGATAACTTAGTTTAACGCATAGAAATTAATAAACTAGTACAACTCAGCATAAATAAAGCAACAATTTAAAGATATAGGAGTCCTATTTGATTTTTGTTGGCGTAGCCTGCGCTTGCGCTTAAAAAGCTCAGTACATTTTCTGTTAAGAGTTCCCCGTTAAGAGTTCCCTATCTTCACGAATAATTTTACGAATCAAACCGGATTCCTATATGAGAAACAAAGTTTGTCAATGTTGGGTTTCCTTACGTCAATCCAACCTACAATTTATTGCTTTTAATTAATTGGTTAGCTTGCTTCCCCCTAAGAGGATGTTTGTCAAGTCTAAAAGATTACTAAAAACCTCACTTCTTATCTCTCTCCTAGGAGGAAACAGACTTTGAAACCCCTATTTTTCTGTTCCCCTTCCGATAGATATAAAAAGTTTTTCCGCTTCCCTCTCCTGTTTCCCCTCTCCCAATGGGAGAGGGGTTAGGTTTCCAGGGTTTTGATGTTCAAGATAATACTTTTCAAACATCCTCTAAGGGAGTATTGCGAATTGATATTACACCCATCTTGCCACAACTACCCGCACAGTTCCATCTTCCATAACCTCCTCAGCTTCCACATTAAAACCTTCTGATTTTACCGTCGTCATCAAAGTTTTATGGGCATATTTTTGAGTAACTTTATTCACAAATTCCCTTTGATTAATCCTCGCACCCCAAAAATCTGCCACTAATTCATAATTCTCTCCATGACGACGAAATCCCAAATCATAGCCATTATTTTGCTTAATTACATACTCAGCATTTGTAGTATCACCCTCATATCCCCTCACCTGAGTATTGCACTCAACTTGGTAACCCAATTCTTGTAATACCTGATGTAAAATTTCACCGTTTTTGATTTGGACTTTGATTGTAGAAAAATGTGACATAGTCTTTCAATTTTGGATTTTAGATTTTAGATTTTGGATTTTTAAACGTCAATTTTTATCTTTAATTTCCATATTAATCCTTCTTCCCCCTCCTCCCACTCTTCCCACTCTCCCCTCTCTTCCCTCTCATTAATCCACCTCCAAAGGTCCAATACCCCGCTCAATGGTATACTGTTTTAATTCCTCCACCAACTGCACATCATTAGAAGCACTTCTAGCACCCGCTTGCGCTGCCCACTGCTTTAGTGCTTCAATTTGGTCATGGGCAATATTCGCTAAAGGCACCGTTTGAGCGATCGCTTGTAAAATGTCCTCCGTTGTAAAATCCCGTCGCTGTCCGTTCACTCTCGTAGAAAATGCTTGGTGCATAGCATCGACTATTACTTGCTCAATTTCCGCACCACTAAAATTCTCTGCCTGTTTTGCCAGTAAAGCTAAGTTAAAATCCCGCAGACGATTGGGACGTAACCTTTGTAAGTGAACCTTGAAAATCGCCTCTCTTTCCTGTTCCGTCGGTAAATTCAAAAAGAAAATCTCATCAAATCGTCCCTTGCGCAACAACTCCGCTGGCAGAATTTGCACATTATTCGCTGTAGCAACAATAAACACCGGACTGGTTTTCTCCTGCATCCAGGTAATCAAACTACCAAATACCCGTCGAGATGTGCCAGAATCGCCATCAATGCCACTACTAATATTCCCAAATGCCTTATCGATTTCATCAATCCATAATACACAGGGTGCCATAGCTTCCGTTACCTGAATCATCTGTCTGACTCGACTCTCACTTTCCCCCACAATTCCCCCGAATAACCTCCCCGTATCCAGTCGCAACAGAGGTAATCGCCATTCATGGGCTATTGTCTTTGCAGACAGAGATTTTCCCGTACCTTGAATCCCCACCAATAACATCCCCTTGGGGTTGGGAATCCCATAGCGTCTAGCTTCCTCCGTAAACGCATCCTCTCGCATCAACACCCACTGCTTGAGTTGATCCAATCCTCCCACCCGCTTCAAAGACTCAGAAGGGGTAAAAAACTCCAAAATCCCCGTTTGACGGATGGTTTGCTTCTTCTGGTCCAACACCCCATCAATATCCGACTCATTTACCTGCGCTTTAGCAGCTAAAGCCTTTGCTAATACCCGCTGAATCCTGGTGCGACTTAAACCCTGACAAGCTTTTACTAATTGTTCCCGTCCCAAGCCACTAACTTGCAACTTTTCCGGTACCACCAACTGCTGAATTAAATAATCAATTTCCTCCACCGCAGGTAAAGGAAAATCAACCACCGTCACCTCTTCCTGTAACTCCGGTGGTAATTCTAAAGTATGACTAGTAATAATTACCGTTTTGCGAGTGCGTTTTAACTCCCGCGTCAAATTACGCAACTCCCGGATTATCGGTGCATTTCTATCAGTTGTCGGACTCCTCAAAAATGGGTGTAAATCCCGCAATACGAATAAAGTAGACTCCTTAACATCCGCCTTCCCAATGCGCAACAGCGCAGCCATCACCGAACCCTTATCAGCCCCATTATCACTCCAACCCCGCACAATATCCCAAAATAACACTTGACGCTGGGGTTGCGATCGCCCTGCCACTTGCAAAAATACGTCTTCCACTGGCTCCTCTTCCACTGCGATCGCATACAATAGAGGATACCTTGCCCGAATCATTAAATCTATCTGCTCTACAAGAGTCAGATATGGCATTTCTTTCTCTGGGTTGTCATCAAAATTTGTCATACTCTCCCCACCCGCAATTGATGATTGCACCATTACAGTTATAGCAAGGATTAATTAATAACAACCATAAGCAAGAGCGATTCTTATGAAAAAAAGTAAGCCTAAATTATCTCCGGAAGAGCAAATCATTTTGACCATATTTCCGGAGATGTTTAGGAAACTGATAACTGATAACTGATAACTGATAACTGTTTACTGATTACTACTGACAAATTGAACTGAATCTAACCAATTGTTCCACATCCGAATCGCTTTTTCTTGTAATAAGAAGCCATATTTAGCAGTATCAGAACGCAAACCACTAACTGTGATACCTGGTGTAGTATTTATTTCACAAGCATGACCGATAAACCAGCGTTCTAATCCTTTAGGTATTACCTCTAAATGAAATTGTAAACCCATGCAGGCTTTACCCCAGGAAAATGCTTGGTTGAGATACAAAGAATTTGAAGCAAGACGGATAGCACCTCCAGGTAAATCAAAAGTATCACCATGCCAATGAAGTACTGGAGTTTGTTCCACATCCAAATCAACCAAAGGCGAATTTTTACCAGCTTCAGTAAGTTCGATCTTAGACCAGCCAATTTCCTTTTCTGCTCCTGGATAAACTTTAGCTCCTAAAGATCGTGCTATAAGTTGAGCTCCCAAACAGATACCAATTGTCGGTAAATCTGCTGCTAAACGTTGTTCTAATAAACGTAATTCGTCAATTAAAAAAGGATAATCTTTGTCATCGTAAGCACCGATAGGACCCCCCAAAACAATCAGTATATCGTCAGCTAAAGGAGAAACATCGGCTATATTATCAACTCCAGCTTCAAGATATTTGATTGTGTAACCTTGTTTTTTAAGTACTATTTCTAAACTTCCTAAATCTTCAAAAGCTATATGTCTAATTACTGTTGCACTCTTCATGATTTTTCCTCCTAATTGCAGACAAAATTAACCAAAAATAAAATACTGAATTGATGATTAGTTGGTGAGGGTTAAACGGATAGGGAGAAAATATTTGATTATTAACTTTATCTATAGGAATCCTACTTTAATCTTGCTAGGTATACTGAAAACTAAACCTTTATAGGGCAAGCATCTAGCTAGTTTGGTTTTGCAAAAATCACATAGGAGTCCTATATTCCCTGTTAAGAGTTCCCTCTCTTGAAAAGTTGCTCATGGGGGAAACCCCCAAGACCGCACTTTTCGCTGTTCCCTGTTAAGAGTTCCCTATTCCCTAAGATATTAATTGATAATCTGCAAATATTTGAAAAGCCCCATGAACCTCAAATACACCAGCTTTTTCAAACATTCTTAAAGTTGGACTAGCAGCTTGCCTAACATTACTTGCTACTTCATTTGGTATAAACACTTCTTGTAAAATACCTCTAGCATCAATCTCACTAAAGCCTAATGCTTTGAGAACATTATATTCTACATCATAATCCGGTCCCAAAAAAGCCCAAACAAGACGCGGTAAAACTTTAACCATTTCTTGTTTTTCTAAAGTTGAAATACCATTCCATAAAATAGGAAACAAATCATTAAAATAAGCACCATGTAATGCTTCATCAGCTGCATGGTCGCCAATTACATTCTTAACAACAGTAGCAACTTTCGGGTCACGGGGAACTTGTTTGAGTACCTTTGTTACCAAAGTTTCGGAAATAGTCACAAAAAATAGTTTAATTAAATCGGAAGATAATTGTGTTTGATTTTCAGCAATAATATTTTCCATAACTTTTTCAAAAATAGGAAGACCGAGAACAGAATCGTCTAGAGAAAATTTTTCTTTAACTTTAGTAGATAAAACTTCTACAAACAAAGCATGACCACCTTCATCACAGTATATTTTTAAAGCATCATTACGTTGACCAACATTTAGATAAACAGGTGCTTTTCCTTGAGCTAAGGCACTACAAATAGGGTTAACATGATTAAGTTCTAAAAGTGTAGTAAACTGAAGATGCGCTAAAAGCCGATAAGCAAGCACGGTCATCCACAGTTGATTATCTTGAGCAATTGCTTGATGAGAAGCTAAAGGAACTAAGTTAGGAGAAAAAGGTAAACCAATAATAGAATCTTCGCGCATGGGCTTGCTTCTAATCCAACTTGTTTCGTTCCAACGGCTAAATAAATTAGAATTTTGCTTGGAAGAATTAACGGTTAAAACGCTTAAAGTTGCTTGTTGAGTTTTCATAATTAAAGATTCCTATTTTGATTCAATGTTTGTGTTCTTTGCTGTTCTGTACTTATTATTTACTGGGAATCAAAAACTTAAATTAGGAAGGAATAAGATATTTATGTAAAAAAGCTGTAGCTATAATGAGAAAATCTGATTAAATTCTCAGCCAAAATTAATCTTGCTGGTTCCTCAGGACTTGTTATCCTAGTACTCCACCAAGTAAACTATGCGGGGTTAATAAGGAAAGAACAAAGTTTTTTCTCCCCCCTCTTCCCCCTCTTCCCCCTCTCTGCCTTTACCCGGCAATCTTGGTT
>JAAUYH010116182.1_pt1 | contig 19165 bp, 6 predicted proteins | sample 7278061 | NCBI WGS metagenome assembly JAAUYH01 (sample SAMN14350203, study PRJNA611818) | marine sediment metagenome | isolation source: surface marine sediment (0.6m) | place: French Polynesia: Moorea | collected 2018-08 | reverse complement strand
TGCAGTGTTCTAGAACCTCGTCAGTTGAAAGTTGTAATCGAAGACTTGGCTGCCAAGTGTTTGTCTCAATTATTCAAGAGTCTCCAAACTAGCACGCGGAACCATGATATTGTTCAAGCCCCATGGCCGATTGTTTCAGAATCCCTCATTGATAAACGACGTTCGGATGGTTGGAAAATTCGAGAGGGGATTGCGAAACGTCTCGAAGGACAAGGATCGTATGCTTGTGCTGAACTTCTTTCTTCTATTTTGGAAAGTGGACAGCGAGGAGCTGCTCGATCTCTACTCGGACCAATCCAAACTGTTAGGTCGAGTGATACTGAATCGACGGACGCGCCAAATACCTGTATCTTGAAATCAGTTGTGAAAAGTATAAGAGAAGGAATGAGCTCGTGGATTTCCGAAGCTACTCAAGGAGTCGAGGAAGAAAGTCGAGATGAAGTACTTCGTTTTGCGAATAGATCTCGAATTATTTGCAAATATGTCCAGTTGCTAACTGTGCTGTGGGATTCGCAGAATACGCATTGGTTTCAAGATGTTTGGGATTCAGAAAATATTTGGGCGCTTCTTGCGAGTATTCTCAAGTGTGAAGGACGTTCTTCGTTGTCGGTCTTTAATCTAAGCCATGCTGTACTATCTTCGTTCAAACTCTTACGTTCGTCGATAACTCTAGAAGGAAATGGTGACCGCAGTCTCGAACAAAATATTGTGGAAGTTTGCAAAGATGTCGATGGACCTGGAACATGGAGACAAACGGCCTCCGACATTCTTACTCTATTTTCATCTGAAATTTTGTTTTGTGCTGGAAAGGCTCACAAATCGAAAAACAGTCCATCCTCTTCTGCAGACGATTCCGATACGAAAGCACGAAATACCAAAATTGGTGAAGAACTGTTCTCGAATCCTCAGTTTCAGACGTTCGGCGAGGTGTTTACTGAACGATGGATTCATGTGTTGCTTCAACCTGAAGAATGGCTTCTGTTCCCCAAGGATGAGGACGATGCAGCAACTGATTCGATGGCATTTGATCAAGTATTGTGGAACCACGAAACTCTCGAATCAATAACACTAGAAATATCGAAAGAGCTTTCTCACCTTCTTCAACTTGAACACAGACCAGAGTCTCCTATGTTGAATATATTCGCTAAAGAATCCGGAGATGGTTATGGTCCGAATTACAAGTTCGATATTGGAATGGTAGTGTCGGTATTGAAGCGAGGTAGATGCAGCGAATTTGATATCGAAAACATAATCGAACAGATAATGCGACTTAATGCACTTTGGGGGCGTGCAGATGTACAGATGAAACTGGCTCACTCGTACGCTGCGATGGCTTATTCGGTTGTTTTCGCTGATGAGTTCGCACCTGCTCCAGGAAAAGCATTATCCTATGCGAGCCCACAATTTAGTGGGAAGTTGTGCAGGTGCCTAGCCCGGTTTATCGTTTCAATGCATGCACCCACCCATTTTTCTGCTTATGCTCTTGAATTTCAACGTGAAATGGTGCACCTGTTAGCGTTTATGTCTGCCAGACTAGCGCAGGAGGAATTTGAACAAGGAGCCTTGACAGCAGTTCGTTTCTCCTCGAATCTGGATGAAGCTGTCTATGTTGCCTTGAGGAAATCTCCTTTGGGTCAATTGTGTTTCGCGATTGATAAACTGTTACCAGAAATGCGGAAGAGAACCGCATCGGAAAAGGAACTCGATTGTATCAGTGATATAGTGAAGTGTTTACTAGTGTCTGCGTCGTATCTGAACAATGGAGCAGCGTTTCGTGATGAAGACGATGTGTTTTCGTTAGAACAGACTACTGTTGATGTACTTCGAGTTGTACGGAAAGACAGCAACGTTGCCCAATGTGCTGCAACTGCAATAATGTCATTGCAGTCTTGTACACCATCACAACTGGAAACGCTCTTTCAAGATGTCAATATTGCCGAGCTTGTATTCGAAACGATAAGCAATCTGGAAATAGTGTCAACTTCGCAGGAGTACTCGATTGTTGAGGGAGTGCCTGCGCTTCTTTCAATGCTTTGTCAAACAATGTTGTGGCTTCCTGACTCATCAATAAGGAAGAAAACAGCTGCCCAAGTTGTGTTGCGGAATCTTAGTGGAGGTAGTATCTCAGCATTGTTCCCTCATGGCAACGCAGTAATTCGAACGTACAACCCAGACACTCTTCGACGTGAGCCAATGCATATTGCGTGGTGTGCATGTTTATCGTTAGCAGTTTTAGCGATGAAACATATGCCGGAGCTCGCACAGTCGAGTGATGAAGCAGAACATCATGAACTAGACGTTCTCGAATTCGCATTATGCAATCTAGAACGAATTAGTCGAGTATCATTGAGCCTAGTGGGTGATTGGCCATCAGACGGTACACTTCATCGTCAGCACGTTACAATTGCGCGAGTGGAGGAGGCAGAAATCGCAGCGGAGACAGTGTTTCAGCTCTCGTTCCGTACGATTGAAATCGTTAACAAAATGCCGGATCTAACACAGTTAGCGATTATGCAATTGCTTCGTTTTGTACGAATCGCACACAAACTTCTTCGATTCGAACCGATTGAGCGGTGGATTAAGCCAGTGACGGATCACGAAAAGCAGCGCAGCGAATTCACCAGACAAGGAAAAGACATTCCTGGAATGACGGGATCGGTATTAACAGCGGGCTCGCCATGGATTCACAGTCCACAAACGCCTAGTGGGCATGGATCACCACCACTGCGATCACCGCGACAAACTATCATTGCAGCTATAAGTGGGAGTGGAGGAAGAACGCCGGCGTCAGCACGTGGATCCCCATTTGCACCACCATCACCTGGGATTCCACCTACACCACAGTTGCAATCACCGATGGTGCCAACATCACGAACATCAACAGGTTCATCGCCAATGTCGCCGTGGACGCCACATGGAGCAGGATTGATATCAGACAGAGGATTAATGTTTGGAGAGGAATGTACACTTTCGTTATTACGAGGATTGAATTCAGGGCTTGGAGCACTTCGAAATTTCAGCAAGTCGTTCAACGAACCATTCGTAGAACCTGTAATGCATCGGTCAGAAAGTTTGCTCGACTTCGGAACATTAGTCGCATTGATGTATCATAGTGTCACAGAAATCCAACGAGGTGCAGAAGAAGAACGAAGAAATCTGTTCATGATGATTATCGATAATACATTACAACTCGCCATCACACACTTGAGTATTTATGAAGAGCGTGATGTACTTGATTCTGGCTTTAGAAATGAACTTGCCAACAAAATGAATACTGTTGTTGTTCGAATGCGAAAAGTTGTACCACCTGCACCACCGTACTCACTTGTACACTCAAAAGTCATTGACCATTTCATTCGATGTATGCATGAAAATCTTTTATAGAACGAGAGTGAACAAATAAAATCTATTTCAAGTTAGCTGAGCAAAAGCGCGACCGAGCGAGTAAGTTCTTCTACTGTTCCGATTCATCATCACTACCTTCGCCTGTTCTACTATTTCGGCTGCCGCTACGGCGTCCACTTCTCCCTCTCCCTCCCCCTCCACGTCCACCTCTACTACTATAACGTTGATTACTTCCGGTTCGAAGAGGAGCTTGTTGACGACGACTCCGATGACTAGCGCCTTGTGGTGGTGGTGACCGCGACCATTGTCTTCTTGAGGTTGTTGCGCTTGCCTGTGTGTTGAAATCCGAAGTTCGCCTAGGTGGGATTACGTAATCAATTGATGGATAGTCTTTAGCGTAAAACCATGCAGTCTCACCGAATTGATTGCGTATCTGTTCCGTAGGCGTTAACTCTGTTTCATTATCGATTTTCGATACTGCGCTCAAAAGTCGATCTTCATCAATGAAAGGCACAATCACGATTGCTTCCCAGGAATTTCGTTTTCCATTCGCATCAACTTCAAAATCGGAAGGATAGAAATCTGCAACTGCCGAGTCACTATTACGCATCAAGTCGGCCATCGGTCTTGGAAGAAAATCCGCACTTTCTGGAGGTAACACTGCCATGAGCTGCGTGAGCGGTTCAAATGGTTTGCCTCGTTGGAAACTCACACTAACGTTTCGTAAATTCACCATATCCGACGCTAACACTGCGTAGAACTGCGGATAGAACCAATTCCAAGAAGATACACCATTGTGATAATACTGCAATACCCAATGTAATCCTTCCATATAAATTTGTCGCAAGTATTCGAGCTTCCCTTGAAATCCAGCAGCATTAACATCAATCTTAAACTTCTCCCAATAATACGTCGCATAGTATTTCTCTGTTGCGTATTCCGGAATTCCATCAATGCGTGCACGCTGCTCAAAGTATGCTGCCTCGTACACACTCACATATTTCAAAAATGATTCAAGTCGAGCTGGGTGTAATCGGTGTCGATCTGTCAGATATCCTCCCCATGAGGGTAGCAGTTTTCGATACACTCGAAACATTAGTTCGATAGCACCCTGGTCAATATCTAAATGCGGCAAATGAGGTAGGAAATCGTTCCCTACAAGCATACACATGAAAACAAAATCATCTACGACTCGCGATGCTTCGAGACGGATCTTACTGCTCCCTATTCGCTCATTTTTGTGTGGTGCTGATTCGCGCACTGCCCGTGACATCTGAGTAGGCGTCAATGGAACTGGCGATCGCGAGCGAGAACGAGAACGTGGCCGACGTAATACTTCATTTCCTGGCAGTTCTTCTTCCTCGCGTCTGAATTCCAAAAAAAGCATGTCACGTAACCTCGAAATTTCCAGCAGTTGAAACTCGTCTACATCCGATTCTGAGCCAGTAATTTGTGGAGCTCGACGAGTACCACCACGGCTATAGCGCACCTTCTCGCGTATTAGAGTGAAATGAGGCGAATGCGTTACCAATCCAAGCATCATGAGATCCGCGTCCAGACCGTACATACAATGACGAGCATTCGGAGAAAAGTCAGGCGAATCTTTCCACTCGCGGATGAAATCCATAATTTTGTGTTCGCCCTCACCAGGAACTTCCGAACCAGAAAACACAACATTACATCCTTGTTGCCAAAATGGATCCGTGCGCATTTTCATATCTATCCATTCCCGAAAACGTTTGGATAGTTGATACATAAAGTCGGTGCCGGGAGTAATACAATTCGAATCGAAAGGCATGCCCGACGGTATAGGGTCACCACGAGCAATAGTTTCAGCAAGTGCCCGTTCTGCATCTTTCGCCGAACGGAAACGTCTACTGCGTTGTTGATTCATTTTCGCACGAGGTGCGACGCCATCGACAGCAAGGAACATTAACTTGCGTGGTGCCACAATCCGAAAGAGAGAATCAGTGAATGTAAATATTCGTTCAAACATCTCATCAAGATTTTCTATAGCAATTTCCGTATCGTCAGGATGTGTACAAGTGTGGATGATGCCATTCATATCGAGATAAAATAAATCGAAACGCTGATGCTCCTTAAGTGGTTGTAAAATAAGAGGATATCGTTCCGAGAGGAAACGAAACATTTTGGGAATCCCTAAGAAACCGGACGAGTTAGAGACATGATGAAATGATTGGCAGTAATACCAGCATGAAGTAGCACTGACCTACCCATTTTGAAAGAGTAAGTGAGCGCCTGAGAAGCAACTTGGAGAATATCGACCGACCGGGTACAGGGACGACGTCGACAGGATTGGTAATGGAATAGAGAATGGCAGTGTGTGCATAATTGTGGGCTCGAATAATAGTTTCAGATGATTGATCTCCGAACTGTAATTTGAGATCTGAAATGTAAGCCATGATTTACAGTGTAATCGATTCAAGTCATGGGCGGACCTTTACGAAACACTGCAGCTGCAGCAGATTAGAGTTTTTGTTGAATCATTCTTGACACTTTCGACTTCAAATCATCCAAATCCTTCACTGTCATCGAAGAGAAATTACCTGGCATTCTTGATATTAATTGTTCGAATATGCCTTTCTCAGTGCCAACCGGAGGCACTCCTAAAAGCAAAGAATATTCACCAGTTTCCATCACTAATTTTCGTGCATAGTTGATCAATTTTTCACTTTCTCGAATAGTGAATAAGTAAATTGCCGCATCTTCAGGTCGTGTCCCTTTGATTAAGTCAATGTATTGCCAAACCATTTCGCTATAGTCATTGAATCCTTCTGTCCATTTCAGCAAGTAGAGTACAAGTGCGATGTTCGTCGCATCAGCAATATGCTGCTCAACGCCCGTGTTTGCTAAGAACTCTACCGCCTCCCAGTATAATCCTGCGCATGTGAGCACATATGCATAGAGAAGTGGGTTTGACCCTGAAGGATCGAAATGTTTCGGACCGCATGCACTCAATTCTCTTTGCACTTGTTCAAATTCTACAAACTGAAACTGCATCAGTCGTCCAATATTATCAAGTTCACGCTCACCTCGACTCACGAAAAGACGCATCCACAAATAATCCTCAACCGATCCGAAAAGAAGCTCAAAGTCTGAGTCTCGAAGTGGTACAGTTGTGCGCTCGTGTGGCGGTTGTAGAGGGTATGGTTGATTTTCTAATTCATGGCCATCCTTGTCCTTGTTCGACGGTAAAGGTGTGAACTCTAGTCGAGACAACAGGAAGTAGCAACCTCGTAAGTACGGATCGTCGCTGTTCCAAACTTTGGTACGATATTCTTCCAGCAATGTGTAGTACTCGTTGGCATTCATCAGCGTCCCAACATAGAAGTTGGCCTCCTCTCCGTAGAGTCGTTGTGTTAGTTGCTTGTCTTTGACAAATGCTTCAAGCAACGCTTCAAAAGTTGATATTCCTTCACCATTTTCCTCACGCACTGCACGTAGAACCTCGAGTGCAGCTTCAATATTTCCGACTCTGAAACAGTAGAACACTTGAGGCCACAGGGGTTCGCCTTGAAATATTTCCACATTTTCATTCGTGACCTTAAGCCTCTCCTCACTACGTAGCTTTCTGACATACTGCAGAACATCGTTTCGAACTGCGAAAGATGAGGCTTGCCGAGGTTTTAAAGTGAAGACTTTTGAAAGCTCGGCAAACTGGTCTTCAAGTACGGAACGAGCCGCAAACGAACGAGCGTGGGAATCAGGCACTTCAGTGACGTCTTCGAATGAAGCGAGGTTAGCAAGTATTGCGAAAATTTCTTTCAAATGAGGTCGTTCGTCTTTGTCAACTGCAGCACCATGCATAAGAGTGGCAACGCTTGGCAAATCACCTTCGCTCAGTAACGACCGAATCACGTTCAAATATGCAGGATCAGCAGAAAAAACATGCATTGACTCTGGATTCCTTGGAGTTCGGGGAGTCCATGGTGATTGTGGTTTGAACGAGGCGCGACGAGTGCTACCCCCAGACCGTCGAGGAGTTGCAAACGGTCGACGAGGAGTAAGTTGAGGGGTGCGAGATGGAAATTGGAGATTAGGTGTGCGTGGTGATTTCATCGGAAAATCAGAGATGTGGGATGAGCGTGAACGACTTCGCACTACATATTCCATTAGTTCTATGACTTCATCACGCGAGGTAGTGAGGTTACCGACCATATCATCCACATTCCTCTTCTGGAAAGACGCATTTGTTCGCAAGCGAGCTTCATCCGCAGCACGAGATGCAACGGCTGAACGTTGAATATTAAGTAACTGCGCGGCATCACCATCGACATGACGATGCAGAGAAGTTCGAGGAATGAAAGGCGATTGTTCGGATATTCGCTCAACAGCCAAGCGCAAACGGTCGTGTTTGAAACCACGGCGGGCTAGTACACGCAATGCATCGGCATGTACAGCGTTGGCAGCATCGGGAAGTGTCGATTGAGAACGCAAGACATCGAGAGATGCATCAGAAACTTGTTGAAGTGTACGCGAGAGACGAGGTATGCCATCGATTTGTGTGATAAGAGATGGTGTGGCAGCAGTGGACGAAAATACAGCAGCCGATTCGACCAGGTCACTGAAATCGGGAGCCTCCGCGGGCGCCATCTCAATCGATACAGAACAACGAGGCGGATGAATGAATTTGTGAGTGTTGGGTGCTACCCAACAGAATCAAATTATATTTACATTCAATAAATGTTTACCGTCGATTTCCAGAAGAAACGGAAACAACCAATGCTGACCATTAGATCCGTACAAACAATACATGCTACAACATGGAGCAGCGAGGTCATCTATAATCACGTGAAACGTTATCGTTTGAGGACAATGACTCTCTCAGCGTTTACAACATCTAGCTTCTTCACAGGTAACAGGTTACTGTCAAGAAATGTGACTACCTGTGGTCGGACGATTAACTTGCGCACAGCACAAGTGGTGCGAATGACAGCAGCTCCTGAAAGTGCAGTGTCGCAAACACCGAAAGTTTCACCAGTTCCTACTAGCAGTGAAAACTCGGCGGATAGTTCGGTTCTTCCACTAACACTGGAAAATGTGGAAATGGTGTTAGATGAAATGCGACCGTATCTAATGGCAGATGGAGGAAATGTAAGCGTGGCTGACATTGATGGAGCGACGGTGAAGTTGCAACTCGAAGGTGCTTGTGGAAGTTGCCCGAGTTCGACAATGACAATGAAAATGGGATTAGAACGACGATTATTGGAGCGAATCCCAGAAATTGAGAACGTGATTCAAGTAGAACCTGAAGGCCCTGAACTTAATGCGGAAGGAATCGAAAAAACACTTGATGAAGTAAGACCATTTCTCAATGTCGCAGGCGGGTCAATTGAATTGGTAGACTTGAATGTTGATTCAGTTGCACCAACTGCCAAGTTGAAAATGACGGGAAGTGGTGCGGCGATTAATTCTGTCAAAGTCGAAATTACTCATCGACTAAAGCGCAATTACCCAACTCTCGCTAATGTAATGTTTATCTGAACAGTGTTTATGCGTGTAGTTGTAGTAAATCTGTTCCCTGCTTACCTACCACTCTCCTACGGCTGCTCCTAGGTAGGCCGCGTCTGGATCATCGTCACCATCTAATCTTTTCTCCACTTCCCTGCCATCCTCTACTTCTGGTGGAAGAAAATCCGATATCGACATCGCATTTCCACTGAGAGCCTCTGTTACCTTTTTCTTTTCTCTTTCCTTTGCCGGAACTTTTGATACTGCCAGTGTTATTTTCAACCGTTCAACACTTTTCTCGACCTTATTGCGTCGCTCCTCCGCAATGAAGCTACTTGGATCCATAATCTTTTTTTGCCACTCCGATATTGGTGCTAATTCTGCTCCATCTTCTCCTTGCAATGCTCGTTGCACTACTGATGCATAAAATCTATCAAGTATCGGGTTACAAGTTTCCGATACCGTAAACTCTGGTTCATCCTCCATCTTATCTTCTCCTTCTTCCGCCTTAGCTTGCTTCATCAAATCATCACTCCCACTTCCAAGCATTCGAGAATCAATGAATTCATCCATTGCCGACTCCGCTTCAAGTGACAAACTTTCTCGCACTTTCTTCAAATTAGAAAATGGGTAATCCCGCAAGTCTTCCTTGAGTGGCAACTCTGACGCGTACAAGAATCGATTTTTCACAGAACCACTACTCCGATCAACTTCAATCACTGGCCATAGAAACACCATTATAGGAGCCCCTCCTCCTCTTTTTGATACCCAGCGTGCGAGAATACCTTTATCGTCATCATGAAGCGCTTGTACAAGTGCATGCAAGGCGCAACGTGCTTCAGGAATATCTCGCATCGGAACGATTGCATTCACCGCCGACATCAACCAGTGAACAGGAACAGATTCGATTGAGATAAATGCAATTGTTGAGAGACTGCATTCCACATTGCAGGACCACGTATCGACTGCATCTTGATTCTTCACTGGTACAAGATCTGTGCCATATTTGTACGCACCAATTAGTTGTTCGGGTTCTAGAGCTACAGGGTCAGTTGCAAGCAATACTTTTTGTGGTTCAACAAGGACACCAACTTGTTTTCCAACAGATTGACTGGCAGCCCACGACAATTTGGTTGCAATTTCTCTCTTGGTTTCATTCACTGAAAAAAACGCTTTGACAGGAATTTGTACTATGGACCCAATATCCAGTGTGCCGCGATAACGTGCGAAGCACCTTTTAGTACGAGGCTCTGGTAGAGTGGTTTGGTCGGAAGCATCTTCAACACTTATAACCATACCTCCAGTCGCATGAGCTAATGCCCAGATTGCAGGAATTCCAAGCTCAGCAGCACGCTCAAAGTAATGAGACGAAGTCAACTCATCGTGCTTGACATCATCTTCATCTTCAATGTCGTACTCATCAAGCCAATCCGCACATACAATGTCAATTCGAATATTCTCTTTTCGATACAAGTCGCAAGTAGAAATTAATTCAGAGAGTTCATCGCCTGACGGTTTAACCGAAACGAAATTGGAATGTGAAAAAAGGCAAGCACGTTTTTTCTTGGCTGCCGCAGATTGAAATGACAGCAAATAGTCGCCTAACACTTCAAGACAGTCGAGAGCCAAAAAATTGACGGTTTCAGGATCGACTTGTTGTATACGTTTCACAGTTTCTAGAGAGCTTCGAACGGCAGGAAAAACAAGTTCAATATGTTGATAGCCTCCTTCTTGAAGCTTGGCAAGATTATTGTCTGTCACAGAAGACCCAAGCTTGAAAACACCAAGAAGATCATTTCGCTGCCCAAACAACAAACGTTTCTTGGCCATACCCACTGACACATTGCGCAGTTTGATAAACCGTTCACTGTTCTGTGCAGAATAATGGGTGCAATCGATAGCTATTACAAGAATTTCAGCATCGCGAGCCTTCTCAACGTTTGGCTCTTCCGTCTTCATCGCCAGCCCATAGAAAGAAACGTTGGCCAATGTGTCCTTGAAGGATTTGGTACTGTAGAATTAAATTATGTCTGGCTACATAAGTAATATATAAATTACGACTCACTATACAGCGTACGTACAGCACCGTACAGCTTGTGAGCAATCGCCGAATCTTTCTATCTTCTCTAAGAAGCACTATGGAGTCTGACTCTCCATCGAGTGCAGAACCAACTGCTAAGGGATCAATAGCAAGCGGTTCGAAGACGAAGAATGAGTATCCTCAGAAGTTTAATGAAGCCGGCGGAGGAAAGAGAGGAGGCCGGTTTCCACGCCCACCACCCCGAAAGCGCAAAGACACACCAAAGCTTACTCTACCGAAACGAGGAGGTGGACAACGCCGTGGAAGAAATATTGGAGGCCGGCCACCGCCTGATGATGAACTGAGCAAGCTACGTGCGCTTAGTGCGGAATTACAGAATGCGTTCACAAGCGCTAACGACTCTGTGGAACGACGTATAAAGCGACAGTTCGGCACTGCATCGGAAATAGATTCACATGCATTCTTGGATGAATCGGACGTAAGCGATTTTCACGAGCGTCTACCAGATCCTGTGATGACGTATCCATTCGAACTTGATGCATTCCAGAAGCGTGCCGTACTCCACATTGAACAACATGACAGCATTTTTGTAGCAGCTCACACAAGTGCAGGAAAAACTGTTGTGGCGGAATACGCTATTCAACTTGCAGCAGATTCCGGAGAAAAAGTGATATACACCTCCCCTATCAAGACTTTGTCGAATCAGAAGTATCGTGATTTCGATGACAAATTTGAGGATGTTGGGCTGGTAACTGGAGATGTCAGTGTGAATCCCGAAGCCCAATGTACGATAATGACCACTGAGATTCTTCGCTCTATGTTATATCATTCGTCGGATGTCATTCAAGACGTGTCGTTTGTAATTTTCGACGAAGTGCAATATGTGAATGACGAAGAGCGAGGTGTGGTTTGGGAAGAGAGCATTATCATGCTCCCCGAACATATCTCTATCATCATGCTTTCGGCCACTGTGCCAAATGCACTTGAATTCGCTTCTTGGGTTGGCCGTACAAAGAATAGAAAAGTTGCTGTGGTGGCAACATCGAAACGACCTGTTCCCCTTTGTCATTCTCTTTTGCATCGTTACATTCCGGGCTCTTCGGATCTCAAACGAACTGTAATTCTGCGACAAGGAGGTCGTTTTCTCGCCTCGGAGTATCGAAAAGCAATCAATGAACAAGCTGAAGCTGTCGGTGGCAATGACTCGTCAGGAGAAAAGCAAGACTTTGCAAAAACAGCCATTTTTAGTAAAGACGGCGGTGGTAGCGGTCATCGTGGAAGAGGTGGACATCAGAACGGGCGTGGAGGGCGTGGAGGACGTGGAGGACGTGGTGGACGTGGTGGACGTGGTGGGCGAGGTGGACGGGGTGGACGTGGTGGACGTGGGGGTCGAGGCGGCACGCGTGAGCGAAATGACGGAAACAGATGGACAAATGCATCGGCAGTTGCTGCGCGCACTGCTGCACAGGCCACCTCATCTTCTGGAAATATGAACAAGGGAGATTCAGAATGGAAACCGGTAGTAGAGCATCTCCGAGATAACGAACTTACTCCGACTATTTTGTTCTGTTTTTCGAAGAAAAAATGTGAGGCAGCGGTTGAATCGCTAGGGAACATGGACTTCCTTCCATCTAATGCGGACAAAGCTCGCGTTCATTCCTTCTTTCAGTCGTCCATGACACGATTAGAAGAAGAAGACAGAATGATTCCTCAAATCCAACAAGTTCGCGAGAATTTGAAACGAGGGATCGCTGCGCATCACTCTGGTCTACTTCCTATCATCAAGGAAGTGACTGAGATGCTGTTTTCCACTGGACTAGTTCGAATTTTGTTTGCTACTGAAACATTTGCCATGGGTGTCAATATGCCAGCACGAACTGTAGTTTTTACAGGAGTGCGAAAGAACGATGGTCGAAGATTTCGTAATCTTGAACCTGGTGAGTACACTCAAATGTCAGGTAGAGCAGGTCGACGCGGTATCGACGATATCGGGAATGTATTGTTATATTTTTCATCTTCCGAACGAGTGATTGTGGAGAGTCAGCTCAAAGAAGTAATGACTGGAGAACCTCTTACTCTGAAATCTGCGTTTCGATTAACTTACAACATGATTCTCAACGTTCTCCGCGTCGATGAATTGCGTGTTGAAGAAATGATGAAAAAATCGTTTTCCGAAACAGCCGGGGAAAAGAAGATTGAAAGCGTCAATGAAGTGTTAAAGCGTGCGCGTGTCAAATTGGATCAAGCTAAGGGATTGAGAGCCTCGTCTGAAAACGGGACTGTCTCACTATCCATCTATGGCCAGGCAGTTAGGGAAATCGTATCAATGGAAGCCTCAATGCAACAAGCTGAAATAGGCAGGAAAGCACAGAAAGCGTACTGCAGTGGGCGCATTGTAATTGCTCATAATGGAGATGGCGTTCTCTCGTTTGGTGTGATTGTGTCATCGGCTGCGAACAATCGTGTTTTGAAGGGGAGAGGTAGTCCAAAGGATTTCATAACTGTAGCTTTGATTGTTGGCCTTGATAACGATGTCGCAGATGTTCCGAACTCAGTACTTTTTGTTGAATGCCTGGAAGGCACTCGTGGACACGCTTCAGGGGGTAGAGACCAGACATTGAAAACCGCAGCTGGATTCAAAGTTAAATTGTTTAACATTGAACCCAAAGATATTGTTTATGTTTCTGAGGAACAGGAAAGAATGTCTAAGTCTCGTGAGAAGAGACAGACAGACGCAGTGAAGCAGTGGTTAAAGGATGGAACAGCAGAAGGGCAAGAAGTTTTGCTTGCGGACGCATTGAAGTACTTGGATTCAGTTGTTGCAAGCTGGACAAAGGCATCGAAATCAAATCCAAAGGAAGGATTTCCTGCGCCTTATAAGCAGTCGAGCCTTTCAGTTATTGGAACTAGTGGAAGAGCTCTAACAGGTCATGCGTTCCCTACAGCAGTTATCGAGTCGAACAATACACTGTCCGAAACAGTGGTTCGAGAATCTGTCGAGCAGCGATGTGAAAGAATCACATCATTTGTGCTTTCAGAAGACTATGCAAATCTTATTAAGGCAATTCCTCAAAGCGATCGAGCAGTGAGTATATCGAAAGCATATATCCGAGAGACGATCCATGGCCAAGTAGAAATGCTTGAAGAGTACACACAAGAAGGTAACATTCCATCATTACTACCAGAGTATCAATCTCGAGTGAAACTTTTGCAACGATTGCACTATGTTGGAGAAGATGGATTAAGCATTCAGATGAAAGGTCGATGTGCATGTGAGGTGGCTACAGTGAACTCGGTGATATTGACGGAACTGATATTAGAAAATGTGCTCGAAGGATTAGATTCATGTGAGGTTGCGTCATTGCTTTCAGCGCTTGTTTGTCGAAAGCAGAACTCACAAGAAAACGAACTCGAGACCATGAAGAGTGATGGTTTGTTCAGTGCCGCATACATTGAGAGTCGAACAGAAATGTCGCGTTTGGTACGTCGACTTGGCGAAGTGCAAGAAGAGTGTGGTGTATCGCTTGAATTCGATCTTGGCGATGATGCTACAGATTATGTTGATGCTATGTGCCATTGGGAGTTGTGCGAAGTTGTATTGAAATGGGCGCAAGGTTCATCATTTGCCACACTCACACCATTAACTCAAGTTCAAGCAGGTGACATTGTTGCGTGTATTAGACGTCTTGGAGAAGTGCTGAAAGATGCGCAGTCTGTGGCCCGGGCAGTTGGCAATAACGAATTGTGGGACGTTCTCGAAGGGAGCATTGCTGCTATTCGTCGAGATATTGTCTTTTGTGGTAGTCTCTACATCTAAAGTACTGGTAGTCAATGTGCATTGCTTTGAACTACAGCTGCAACCCTTGTCCAATCCATAGGAAATTACAGTTCCCTTTAGGGTACAGTTAATGACTCAAATCTTACTCTATGCGCCTTGTGACTCGCATCTATATTTCATTATAATTTGTGTGTACTATAAATTTAACTAGCGGAAGCAGAGTGTTGGCGCGAATTAAATATTTTGTTGGTTTTACACGGAACGAACTTTTCTTCTCCTTCTCTTCCTCTAATTCTCTTTCCTTCTACAGTAGACCGTTATTTTTTCCAAATATCTTGACAATAGTAACGATGACTGGGCTTACTCGGTCGCTTATCAACTTTTCATGGGCTTGCTACACTGATATTAATAAAATATAATGGAGTATGTATCAAACTTTCTATTTCCATTCTTAGGTACATGAAATTCCCGTAGCATCACGAAACACATTTCATTGGAAACGACTTCGTTTCATTCTATGTTTTTCATTTGAAATTTTGAATTTACATACATAATAGCAGTCACGCAGCAGGTAATTATTTTACGATTTTGAAGGCCATCCATATTTTGCACATTTTTAAACTTTGCATATAGTTACGCTAGTCGAAATGCAAAGAAACAAAGTGCCATCGATAGCTATTCATCAAAGCTTATTAGCGCTGTTTAGAGTGTTGCAACAAGAGATTTGCGCGCGCAGGTTTTGCGCGAAAGGATAAAAATTGTCCCAATGCAATTTTTACGATGTACCAATACGAAATGAAGTACTTCTAAGGAAACCGACTGACATGTTGGCGCGGTGTCTTTAGTCAAATTTACCGATAGTCCCTCACACTATCCAATTCATTCAATACATGCTATTCACTCTCAGGCACGTCAACAATTTCATATCTGAGAACTCTGTGGATGTATGATTCATTCGCTATTTACTGCACCAAAGCAGTACACAACATTTCTTGCATTGTTTTTTATTGATAGAAACTATTTATGTACGCCTTCAAAGAACGACGCGTTTCTTATTTTTGATGATGGGGGGATGTGGATACAATTAATAAAATGTTTACTACTATGCCAGAAAAATTATTATTGAATATGAATAATTGCAAAGTATAATGTTAAGTATGACTCGCGAAGGGGTATATAAAAATTTTTGCTAGAAAATTTGGTCAATAAGTAATATTTGTTTCAGATACTCGTGAATGATGAAAGTTGAAACGATGAACTCATACTTTAATCATTTAAGAATGAAGCAAGAAAATTTATCGTAGTAGAAACTGACTTAGACTAATATCGCGTGCTGTGAAAGCACACGAAAGCCTGATTTTATTTGAAAGGCGACAAGAAAAGGAGATAACATAGTAATACTATGGAATTAAATGTCAGTGATCACTATTTAAATTCCAGCCTCTTCAGTTCTACGAAATAAATCTAAAGAGATCCTTCAAATTCTCAATTCTAGGCACCCAAAAGACATAGGCTGATTTCTACTTTACAACATATTTTTGCTTTTTTGGTTTAACTTATTTTATTTTTGGAAGCCTAATCAAAATTTAGTCCTTCGACAAAACATTAAAAACTGAGTTTTCGACAGGTACTGGTCTTAAACTGGTGGTTTCATTTCGATTACCATTCCTAACGCATATAAGAATTTTGTGCAATTCATGATACTGATAGGGTAATTCTGGTACCGTCCTTTGAAATTTGGACTTACAACACAATGATATAGATGGGCTGTAATCATTCCGCCCCTTGAATAGCAGAAACTATCGTTTCAGAGTGTTCAACGGATTAAATCCGCTGGGAAACAATAGTGGAACTTCAAATCGGACGAATAGTTGCCACTCAAAATAATACTCAGAACACATTTAATACAGGGACTGATTAATCAAGGAACGAAGGTCAATAGAGTCTTATAGTTAATCAATAAGTTCATAAGGGCTGGAGGAAATCTTACTTCCTCCAAACGGTTCTGTCTCAAACTCAGCAAGTTTTAAAACTAATTGCGATGTATCTAAAATTTATCCTGGCTAAGCAGTAGAAAAAACGAACATCTCTTACGGTGTTTTCTAATTTAACACATGGTCTGAAAATTAAAAGCAACTGACTGTATATTTTTTTACCTGTCTACGCAAGAAACGATTTATGGCCAAGTATCGTATATTTTTCGCTCTAGAAATACAAAAACTAGTGGTAGTGAGGCATAAATATAACAGCCCAGGCTTAGATCGGCGCAGTTAAACGACGTCTCATTCTAATTGCTAGAACTATTATCTTGTGCGCAATAATGAAAAAGGAAGAGGCGATCTGAAGGCGAAAGTTTGGCTCAACAATATTTCTCAACTACTACTGAAGTTGTCAGGACTTATCATTGTTGTGCAGGACGTATCTATCCTCACAGTCGATGCTGCCATAGTGCGATTAACCTTCATGAAACTTTGAGTGTACTGGGTTGATCGTACTTGGTTGTTGACCGAAAAGCCGAGAACGTCGATAGGCAATGATACTAACCAATTTCCTTCCTGGACGGCGATTCTCTGGGATTGCTCCCTACTCCGCCCTAATTACTAAGAAAGTTCCGTCCGTCTCTGCATCTAGAGGACGCATCATGCTTTCTCACGCATGATTGCTAGAAGATAGATGATCGAACGTCATTATATTGTTTAACTTCTTCATAGCTAAATATTTACTGATTCAATTGACGGATATCTGGGTATAGCAGGCTGTACATCTACTACAGACAATACGAAATGATAATTCGAGGGACAAGCATGCATGGTTCAACTTTCGATTTATACCGCAGAATATGTATTTCTTACGAATTCGGAAATGTGTGAATTCTCTGATTATGTCAGGCAAACAAAAAAGGCCGAACCTACTCCCGAAGCCTTTAATTCATCCATCTTTACTAAGAATTATTTCTCCTTCATGTCTGTGGTCGCAAAAAAACATCCTCGTTCTGTTGCTAAAAATAATTATAATCTTCTTCTCGCAGTGTTGAATTTCAAGTCCGGTACATTGCCGTTCAAATTCCACTCTTTATTTATGCTTTTTCAGAAGTACTTGTCTCGTAGCAACCGTAAAACAGTGCGAGGAGTGAAGCTCTAAGTTCTTTGAATGAATTTGCTACCCCACTAACGCCAAATTGTTCAATGTGTCACACAATTGTACCCTCTACCAGCGGTGTACTGTACGACAAGTAGGTGAATCATGACGTGCATGCCCAAAACTTCGAAAAAGGTTCTGAAAAATAACTGCAAGCCTGTTCGGAAAGGAATCAGAAGACTGAAATGATACGATCTCGCAAACGTGCCTGTAATGAATTGAATCGAATACAAATTACAGAACACATCTTCATGTCTGAACTATGTTGAGCCTTTTCACACTAATGAGAAGTAGGTAGAGTAGGGTGGCGAGGTAGCGAACACAACTGCAGATAATGCTCAGTGCACCCGGGCTGGTCATGTATTTAGAGAGTTGGCCCTAGCCACGGTCAGCCTCCGTGAAGAAGCTTTTGGCGACTCTATTGTTTTTTATTACTCTTCGCAAATTTCAATCATTCAATCCTAATGGCTAACTCTTGGCACAATATACTTGCTTATTGGCTGTACCGGACGCATGGTAGATCTAAAAAGGGTGGGGAAAAGATTCCCGGCCATATCTCTTTTATTCTATCCAAACGTAGAATATCTACCCAGGGAGACCAAACAACGACCTCACGGAAATCGAACACGGAACCTCGACAAATGGTATTCCGCTGAAGCTTTTCAAGAGCCGTCCCATCGGGCTGCGCATCTCTGGTCCGATCATACTCGATCAATCCAGTTCCTTAAATACCTGCCACGTAGCTGTGTCAACAGAGATCATCATGCTATGAATTTGGCCGCCAATAAAATTGCATAGCACATCTTCTCGCTGTTCACCACAGGGTCGCCCAGCACTCCACGAATCGCACATAATCCACTGCGAGTTTGCTTTCTACCTGCTCCGAGTTCGCTCACCATCCACTGCGAGTTTGCTCGCTGTCTGTAGAGAGTACGGTTCCTGATTCTACCGAGTCTCCTTGTTATTAGGCGGCACTTTGACCGTTTCTGGGGCATTGTATACAAGCCCGTTCTGAATTCTAGTATGTCACGGTGCAGTGAAAAGAACCATGGACAAAGCAAATCCAATGACGATTCAAAGCATCATGAACATCATGAACATTCCGACAAATCTTTTCTGGCGAAGAGTTCTGGAAATTGTTCATGAAACCTTTGCTAGAACCCGTTCTATGACAAAATTATCCGATATATTGCAACATTCATCAACTTGAGTCTCCTCAAAACGCGTAATAAGAAAGTCATCTGTTTCCATGATCTACGAGGAATTGGTGCCAGTGAATCGCAGGAGTCGACAAATTTCTCTCCATCAATTTTTACTTGTATCAAAGGAAAGCAATACAGTTTGCGCAGAATTATGTTCTTTGCCACCATTGACTGGTAAAAAATCTCCAG
>JAAUYH010194380.1_pt1 | contig 19168 bp, 16 predicted proteins | sample 7278061 | NCBI WGS metagenome assembly JAAUYH01 (sample SAMN14350203, study PRJNA611818) | marine sediment metagenome | isolation source: surface marine sediment (0.6m) | place: French Polynesia: Moorea | collected 2018-08 | reverse complement strand
GTTGGTAATGACAAACACCGCGGCCGCGGCGTCGCTGAGTTTTTGAGATTTCTTGCCGACACTGGTGACCTCGAGATCCAACAGCTCCTCGAAGCTCAGGTCGAACAGATCTCGCTGCATGTCATTGCCGTCCTGGGCCAGGACAACCCCGGCCAGGCAGCACAGTGATGCTGCAACCAGTCTCATTTGAAGACCACGCATGGCAGACTCCCTGGGTTTTTGTTGTTATCCCCCGAACAGACTCCATCCGGGTTCCCCAGTTGATATCGGCCGAGGCTGCAGGAAGTTTAGGATTTGGTGATATACCGCCCGGAGCCCATGCTAAGATGCGGGCCGGATCAAGGAGGGAGTAAGTATGCGGCCCCTGTCGGGACTGGATGCGGCATTCATATACCTGGAGTCCAGCCGCGCCCCCATGCACATCGGTGGCCTGTACGTGCTGGATGCGGCCGATGCGCCAAGGTCCTTCGGCTACGACGCATTTCGCCGCCACATCGAATCGCGTATCCCGCTGTCGCGGGTGTTCCGCGAACGCCTGATCGAAACCCCGCTCAGCGTCACCCACCCATACTGGATCAACGACCCGGAGTTCGAACTGGATTTTCACCTGCCCCACATGGCGGTGCCACGGCCCGGCGGACTGCGAGAGTTGAAGGAACTGGCGGCCAAGATTTTCGGGCGTCCACTGAACCGCAGCCGTCCGCTGTGGGAAATCACCTTTGTTGACGGCCTGGACGAGGTGCCCGGCGTATCGCCCGGCTCGTTCGCGGTGGTCACCAAGATTCACCATGCGGCGGTGGACGGTGGATCCGGGGCCGAGCTGATGGGGGCACTGCTGGATACCACCGAGAAACCCCGCAAAATCGACGTCAAGGACACCTGGGAGCCGGAATCCCTGCCGGGCCTGGGGAAGATGATTGGCGGTGCTTATGGTCGCCTGCTGCCCAAATCCCTGGAGCTGGGCAAGCTGGTGGCGGAAGTGGGCGGCGGCCTGGGCCGGCTCTACGGCATGAAGCGGACGGTGCCACTGAAGTCGCCACCGCGCTTGATGTCGGCGCCGCGCACGCTGTTCAATGCCAAGGTTTCTCCCCACCGCACCTTCTGGGGGGTCAATATTGATTTCGAGCGCTTCCGCAACGTCAAGGCCGCCCTGCCGGAGGTCACCGTTAATGACGTGGTGTTGTCCATATGCGCCGGGGGACTGCGCAAGTACCTGCTAAGCCGGGACGCGCTGCCGGCGGACCCGCTGGTGGCCATGGCCCCGGTATCGGTCAGGCGGAAGGAGCAGAAAGGGCAGATGGGCAACCAGGTGTCGGCCATGCTGGTGGACCTGGACACCAACCAGGAGGATGCCCTGCGCCGGTTGCTGCGGATACACGCCAACACCCTGGGGTCCAAGACTTACTCCAAGGCCCTGCCGGCCAATCGCATTGCGGAGTTCATTCCCTCGGAGACGGCTGCGCTGGCCGCGAGGCTGTATTCCATGACCCGGCTGGGTGACCGCCACCGACCGTTTTTCAACCTGGTCATCACCAACGTGCCCGGGCCGCCGGTGCCTCTGTACATGGCCGGCGCGCGCATCGACCATACCTTCAGCACCGCACCGATCCTCGATGGCCTGGGATTGATTATTGTCATCTTTTCCTACGCCGGCCGCCTGTCCATCACCCTGACCTCGTGCCGGGAGATCGTGCCTGATCCGGAGCAGCTGGCCGACTACATTGCCGAATCCATGGACGAACTGGAGGAAGACATTTACCAGATGATGCATCCCGAAGGGGAAACAGAAGATGAGGCGGAGGCGCTGCCTCCGTCCGAGGTTGCGGTCAAGCTGGACACGGCCATGGACGAACTGGAACAGGTGCTGATCCGGCTGCGTTCCGGAGGTGCTTCGTGAGCAGGCGAGACAGCGGGTTGATGCGGCGGCCGTCAGCACTCCTGTTTGCCTTGGAGTCGCGAGCTGTTTACGACGCTGCCGCCATGGTGCCGGTATTCCCCCTGCAAAGGCTGCTGCCCCGGGGGGACGGCCACCCGGTACTGGTGTTGCCCGGCTTCCTGACCAGCTCCTATTCCACCATCCCGCTGCGCCGCCTGCTGCGCCGTCTGGGATACGCGGCCCATCGCTGGAAGCTGGGACGCAACCTGGGCTACAGCGAGGAACTCAGGGACCGCATGCTGGACCGGGTGCTGGAGCTGACGGAGCGCTATGAGCGCACCGTCAGCCTGGTGGGCTGGAGCCTGGGCGGGGTTTATGCCCGGGAGCTGGCCCGGGAACGGCCGGAGCTGGTGCGATTGGTCATCAGCATGGGCAGCCCGTTTCGGATTCACCTGCGCCACGACAGCGTCCAGCCAGGCGTCCACCAGATCTACCGGCTTCTGAACGGCGACGGCCATTTCGAGGACGCCGACCTGGTCAGCAGCCTGGCAGAGCCACCGCCTGTACCCACCAGCGCCCTGTTCACCAAGGGTGACGGTGTGGTCCACTGGGAATCCACCATCGAAAACAGCGATCGGCCGGACGTCGAGAATATTCACGTGGGTGGTGCCCACATGGGGCTGGGTTTCAACCCGCGGTCCATGATTGCCATCGCTGATCGTCTGAGCCAGCCCGAGGGGGACTGGCGTCCATTTAATCCTCGCGGGCTGCTGAAGCTGGCCTATCGCAACTACATGCCGGAATGGCTGGTTGGACGATGACAGTACTGCGAACACCTGACGAAGCTTTTGACAATTTGCCGGATTTTCCATTCTCGCCAAATTATGTAGAAACACCTGACGGGCTGCGCATGCATTACCTGGACGAAGGGGAAGGCCCGGTGGTGGTGCTGCTGCACGGTGAGCCCAGCTGGAGTTTTCTGTATCGGAAGATGATTCCGATCCTGGTGGACGGGGGTTTCCGCTGCATCGCGCCCGACCTGATCGGCTTCGGCAGGTCTGACAAGCCCATAGACCCGGACGCGTACACCTACGCCAGCCACGAGGGCTGGCTGACCGCGGGGCTGTCGGCCATGGGGCTGGGGCCGGCCCACCTGTTTTGCCAGGACTGGGGCGGACTGCTGGGTCTGCGCCTGGTGGCGCGGCAGCCGGACCAATTCCTGTCGGTCTGCGCGGCCAACACTTTCCTGCCCGTCGGCAATGTGGGCGACAACCCAGCCTTCATGAAGTGGCGCGAGTTTTCCCAGTCCGTGCCGGAGCTGCCGGTGGGCGGCATCATCAAGGGAGGTACAGCCAGGCCCATGTCCGAAGCTGCGATCGCCGGCTATGACGCGCCTTACCCGGATGAGTCCTATAAGGCGGCGGCACGAAAATTTCCGACCCTGGTGCCCCTCACCAGTGATGATCCCGAAGCGCGGATCAACGCTGAACTGTGGGCGAACCTGTCCCGGTACGAAGCGCCGTTCCTGACCCTGTTCGGTGACAGCGATCCCATCATGCTGGGCGCTGAAAAGTTTTTTCAGCAGCGGGTGCCGGGTGCAGCCGGCCAGCCCCACGCCATCATTGAGCAGGCCGCCCACTTCATCCAGGAAGACGCCGGGGAAGAGCTGGCCACCAGGCTGGTTGAGTGGCTCAGCGACATACCCGCGGCCTGAAGCGTCACACGGCGCGGTTCTGCCGCGCCAGCAGACGCAGCATGGCTGCGCTGGCCACCACTCCCGCCAGAGAAAAAGCCGCCAGGAAAGTGAAGTAATCCTGGTGGCCGGCCAGGCCGGGTGACCGGTCCAGCAGCATGCCGCCGAACCAGGCCACGAAGATATCCGGAGTGTAGCCCACCACGCTGACCAGCCCCACCGCCGTGCCCGTCAGGGCCAGGGGCACCCGCGCCTCCTGGAACAGTGCGAAGTACAGTCCGCGCAGCCCGAAAATGGCGGCGCAGGTCACCAGGGTATTGCCGAACAGCAGCCAGGTGGTGGCGGTGGAGGGCGTGTCCAGGGCGAACACCAGGTGGGACGCCAGCAGCAGCAGGAAAGTCGCCAGGGTCATGCGGCCCACGCCAAGCCGGTCACCCAGCAGACCGGCGAACAGGGCGGCCACCGGCCGCATCCAGGCACCCATGGCGGCCACCGCCGCCGCGTCCACCTCGTCCAGGCCATAACCCTGCACCGCATACAGAGAGTAGTTGTCGAAGCCTTTGTAACCCACATAGGCGCAGACGATGATGACGGACTGCAGCCACACGGCCGGGATCTTCAGGGTCCTGCCGATGTGCGCCGCCGCGGACTCACCGCCCCGGTTCCAGCGCCCGGAGGCACTGTTTTCTCCGCCGTCCCTGATGACAAACCACACCAGCATGCCCGCCAGGGCGGTGGCGGCGGTATACCCCAGGATAATGATCCGCAGCGCCTCGCGTCGGTCAGACTCGCCGGCGGCGGCATAGCCCTCTGGAAAAGCCAGCCCGAAAACGCCCACGGCCAGGGTTGCCAGCACCGCCGCCAGCAGTCCGCGGCCACCGTCCAGCAGCCCGTAGGCCTGGCCCTGGCGATCGGTGCCGCCCCACTCCCGGGTTGCGCGGATCAGGGCTGCCCAGAACAGCAGGATTGTGCTGACGCCGAACAACCCCCACAACAGCAGGGCGCCGCGGAACCCTGGAAAGGTCGACATGTACAGCCCGCCGGCGGCAGTGCACCACAGGGACGCCGCCATCAGTTTGCGTGCGGGAAAGCGATCCGCCAGGGGGCCGCCTGGAAAATAGGCCAGCATCGCCATGATGCCGTAGACCCCCTGGGCAGCCCCCAGCTCGGTGTTGCTGAGTTGAAACACCTCCAGCACCGAGGGCCGAAAAAACCGGGCAATGTGGAACGGCAGGGCAAACACCGCCTCGCCGGCGACCACCAGGCCCAACATGGTCCAGAACCGCCGGGCCCGGTGAGCGGGCGAATGACTCAAGGTTGGGAATCCATGGACTCCAGCAGCGCTCGGGCCCGTTTTTCCGCGTCATCACCCGGCTTCAGCTCCAGCAGCTGCTGCAGTGACTGCCGGGCCAGCTCCGGGTTGGACTCCAGGTAAATTTCCGCCAGGGCGTAGAGCGACCAGCTCTGGAACATCGTCCGCAGGCGATCGGGGTGCTGGTTGGGCAGCTCCAGGATGGCGCGAAAGTGCTCCGCAGCCTGGCTGTCCCTGCCGGCCTGCTGCTCCAGGTATCCCTGGGCCAGGCGGATCCAGCGGTTTGAGGGTCGTTCCCGGGCCAGCGCGGCGCCCATTCGGGTCAGGGCGCCCTTGAGTGGCCCCGGCGGCAGCCGGACGGCGGCAAACTGCAGTACCGGGTCCGGTTCGCCACTCCAGCCCTCGCCGATCCAGCGTGCGGCCTGGTCCGGGTTGCCCCGCCACAGCGCGACCAGGCCCCGGGCGATCCGTTCATCACCCTGGGTTTTGACCTTCGGGGTTACGGTGTCGATAGTCGCCGGCGGCAGCGGGTTACCCGGATCCGAAAACACCATCAGCCGGAGGAAAGCCATGGCAAAGGGCGATTTGCGCAGGTCTCCCATCAGCAGCCGGAACGGGTCACTCAAGCGGTTGTCGTTGGCCAGAATAAACAGACCCAGCTCTTGCTCGGGCAGCAGCATCAGCAGGGCACCGGAATGGTCCGGGTCGTCCTGGCCAAAACTCCACAGCGCCCGCTGTCCCAGAATCTCCTGGGTAAACCAGCCCAGGCTCACCGGCAGCGCTTTTCCATAGCGGCTGCGGGCCGGCTCAGCCAGCCGCTGGATGGGCTCGATACCGTCAGCTTTGCCGGACAGCAGGGCCTGCAGCACTCGACCCATGTTGTCCACGTTGGACACCAGCCCGGCGTGAGCCCCCAGGAACGGGGAGTCGAACCAGGCTGCTCCCGCCGGCTCCAGCAGCTCCTCTCGCAGCAGATCCTCCAGTGTCCGCCCGCTGGCCTGTTCCAGGATTGGCCCAAGCAGGGCGTAGCGACTGGAGCTGTACACATATTCCTCGCCGGGCACACCCTCGGAGCTGTGGCTGAGCAGGTGCCGGATCAGCACCGATCCCGGTACGTCCGCCCCGGGGTGGCCCGAGGGCAGCTGGGTCGAGGCGGTGGCATCCAGGTTGACCTTGCCGGCGTCGGCCAGCTTCAAAGCCAGCAGGCCGGTCAGCGCCTTGGTCACCGAGGCGACCCGCAAGGTATCGCTGCTGGTAAAAGGCGTGGTGCTGTCCCGCCGGGTGCCCAGGTTACCGGTCCAGAGCACCTGGTCGCCGCGAACCACGACGTAGGCCAGGCCTGGGATTTCGAGATCCGACCGAAGCTGCTCGAATTCCACGTCCAGCCGCGCCCGGACCGGTTCTTCCGCGCCCGGCGCGGCCTGGACCAGCTCCAACCGCAGCAGCCCCGACAGCAGCAGCCCGATCATCAAGCAGCGCCGCATCATGCCGCCCACGGTTGCGCCATAAACCATTCAAAGTTGAATCGTGGCTGGTAGCCCAGCTGCTCGGCAGCGCGGTCGATGGCGTAGACCCGGTCTATCCGTTCGGGCAGCGGCCAGCGGCGGGTCTGAAATTCGCACACGGCGCCGGGGCTGCAGCGTTCAATCACCTGGGCCGGCTGCCGGCTCAGCTGCTCCAGGTCAGCCTGACGGAATGGCGAACGTGCCGAAACGTTGAAGACGTGGAATCCCTCAAGCTCCGCGTTCAATGCCAGGCTGTGGGCTTCAGCGACATCGCGCTGGTCGACGCCACGGTACAGGCGGTACAGCGCCACCAGGTGCTCGGGCTCGGGGAAACATCGGGACATGCGCAGGCTGATGCAGCTCAGCCCGTGGTTGCCGGCCTCCCGGCACAGGTCTTCCGCCGCCAGCTTGGTCTGGTCATAGATATCCCGGGGCTTCGGAGGCAGCGACTCATCCACCCAGACCGCCCGGTCCGGGTCCACCATGGCGTCGCCATATACCGAGGTGGTGCTGGTCAAAACCAGCCGGCTGTGTCCGGCCCTGACACAGGCATCCACCAGCTTCCGGGTGCCGTCGACGTTGGTGCGCCGAAACTCGTCTTCGCTGGCCTGGCCCACGTGGGGCGCATGCAGCGCCGCAGTGTGCACTACCGCATCAACCTGGCTGCACAGCTGGTCCAGAAGGTCCCCATCGCAGACGTTCGCGATGACCTGGGTATCGGGTCCAGGTACCTGGTCCAGTCCGGTGACCCGGTGTTCCCGGGCCAGTCGGTGGACCACGGCCTGGCCAATGCGTCCGGAGGAGCCGGTGACCAGTACTCTCACTCGGCGTTGGAATCGCTGTCCGTGTCGCACCAGGCCTCGATGGCAAAATCGAAGGCCACCTGGTTGGTTCCGCCCGTGGAAACACCGCGGTCTTCAGTGACGTGGGCGGTCAGGGTTTTTTCCATCTGGAGCACCGGCTCGGCGGCGTCCTCTCCGGGACAGCTGATTCTCAGGCGCGCCCGGTCAGTCCCTTCATCGTCAAACATCAGGTCTTCCTCGATGGCACGGACCGCGATGACCAGCTGCATCGGTATGCCGCAGCTGCCGCCAGCGACATTCCATTCATGGGCTGGATGGAACTGCATATTGTCGCCGTTGCCGTTGATGGTGTGAGAATCTTCATTGACCGAAATCTTGTACACCCAGTCGTCGCCGATAAAGGCGCCGCTGTGCCGAATAGCCTTTAGAGATACCTTGCAGACACATGTCCCCATGGCTTTCACCCTCTTTGATACGTGTGTGGTCGGTTTATTCTAAATGACTTGAAGGCTCTGTTATCAGTGTTAATACTCACGATTGTGCTGCAAGCCCTGCCGCCATGACGATATGGACAACGCCCTGACTTTTTCTGACCTGCTCGGCCAGTTGGCGGCCTATCGCTGGCCCATCGCCGGCGTGCTGATCGCCACGCCTTTGCTGATCTGGGTGGCCGGCCTTACGCTGGGACGCAGCAATCCCCGGCTGTTTGCGCGGATCATGTCCGTACCGGTTTACCTGGTGGTGTTGCCCGGCGTCCTGATGCTGCTGGTCATGGGATACATGATGTTTTTCACCCGTCAGAATCTGATGACAGACCTGGACCTGGTGCTGGGGGTACTGCCGGTGGCCACCATGGCGGTGTCGCTGTGGCTGATACGCCGGGAAGTGCGATTCCAGGACATTCCGGGCTTTGACGAGCTGGGCGGCATGGTGGTGCTGGCGCTGCTGGCGTTCGTCGCCCTGCTGCTGATCCTGAAGCTGCGGGTGCTGGTGGGTGTATTCGGGGGCATGCCTGCCGTCATCGGCGTGTTTCTGCTGTTTTATGCCGGCTTCCACTGGGCGCTGAAGAAGATACGCGGGTAGCACTCAGCGTTCAGAAATCTCCCGCTCCTGGGTTATGGGCAGTGGCGGCACAGCCAGTCCGCAACGTCAGTCAGCACCTGTTCCTTCTCCGGTTCGTTGTGCAGTTCGTGGTACAGATCCGGGTAATTCAGGCGGGTCAGGTCTTTGCTGCCCAGCCAGTCCTCCAGCTTTTCGGCGCCTTCAGGGTCTACGATGGGATCGCCGTCTCCCTGGAGTATCAGCACGGGAAGGCGAACCCGCTCGGCAACCCGGGGTGCCTGATCGATGGCGGTCGTCAGCTCCGCTCCAAGCCGAGCGCTGAACTTCCCGCTGAACACCAGCGGGTCCTCCAGGTAGGCTTTGACCACATCGGGATCGCGGCTCATGCCCTCGGGGTCCATTCCAATCAGGGGCAGCCGGGGCAGCAGCACTGACATCAGCCGGCCCAGCAGCACTACCGCCCGCGGCACGTGGGCGGGCACGGTGACCGGCGGGGCAGACAGCACGCCGCCGGCAAAACCGCCCCCGTGGTGCGACAGGTAGTGCAGGCTGATCAGGCCGCCCATGCTGTGGCCGAACAGGAACAGCGGTAATCCGGGGTGCGCCGCCAGTACGCTCTGCTGGTACTGGCGCAGGGTGTCCAGGTAATCAGAGAATCGGTGGACGTGGCCCCGGGCCCCTCCGGATTGCCCGTGTCCGGGGTGGTCCAGACCGAATACGGCAAACTCAAGGCCAACCAGCTTCTCCACCAGTCCGTCGTACCGCCCGCAGTGTTCACCCAGGCCGTGCACCAGCATCACGCCGGCCCTGGGCGAATCGTCAGGCAGCCAACGTCGGGTGTGGATATTGAGGCCCCGGGGGCTGACAAATGTAGCGCTCGATTCTCGCATCAGTTTTCTATTTTGTGATCCGGCATCACGTCACGCATTGTCACTGAGGTCTGCGGGTGGCAGGCTAGTGTCCTGATCACACAGGGACAATGCAATGCCTTCGTTGCAACCTGCCCCATGAGCCAGCCCTGCATACTCGCCCTGGACCAGGGCACCACCAGCAGCCGCGCCATCGTGTTTGATGCCCGGGGCCATATCCTGCACGTGGCCCAGCGTGAATTCCCACAGATCTACCCCGCCAGCGGCTGGGTGGAACACGACCCTGAGATCATCTGGGTATCAACGCTGGAGGTGGCCCGCAATGCCCTGGCGGTGGTGGAGGGCCAGGGGCACCAGGTGGCGGCCATCGGACTCACCAACCAGCGGGAAACGACCCTGCTGTGGGATCGGGAGTCCGGCCGGCCGGTGCACAACGCCATTGTCTGGCAGGATCGCCGGACCCGTGATACCTGCGAGCGCATGCGCCGGGATGGCCTGGAGGACGAGGTGCAGCGCCGCTCCGGGCTGCTGCTGGATCCCTACTTTTCCGCCAGCAAGCTGGCCTGGATGCTGGGCCACGTGGACCGCGCCCGCAGCCACGCCCAGGCGGGCGAACTGGCGTTTGGCACGGTTGACGCCTTTCTGATTTCCCGGCTGACCGATGGCGCCGTTCACGCCACCGACCATACCAACGCCTGCCGCACCGGGCTGTACAACCTGACCGCCAATGACTGGGACGACGAGCTGCTGAGCATGTGGGACATCCCGCCACGGCTGCTGCCGGAGATCCTCGGCTGCAGCGCCAGCTATGGGGAAACCCATCCCGCCCTGTTTGGCCGGCCGATTCCGATCCTGGGCGTGGCCGGCGATCAACAGGCCGCGGCGCTGGGGCAGTGCTGCTTTCAAGCCGGTGACATCAAGAGCACCTACGGCACGGGGTGTTTTGTCCTGGTTCACACCGGCCGGCTGCCGCTGCGTTCCAGTCACCGCCTGCTCAGCACCGTGGCCGTGCACCTGGACGGCAAGGCTGAATATGCCCTGGAAGGGTCCATCTTCGTTGCCGGTGCCGCGGTGCAGTGGTTGCGGGATGGATTGGGTGTCATCGGCCATGCCGCCGACTCAGAGGGTCTCGCCAATGGCCTGGCCGACAACGGCGGGGTTTACCTGGTGCCGGCGTTCACCGGGCTCGGCGCGCCCCACTGGAAGCCCGATGCCAGGGGCGCCCTGTTCGGGATCACCCGGGCAACCGGGCCGGCCGAACTGGCTCGCGCGGCCCTGGAATCGGTCTGCTACCAGACCCAGGATCTGCTGCAGGCCATGTCCCAGGACGGCGTCAGCCCCAAGGCCATCCGTGTTGACGGCGGCATGGTGGCCAATGACTGGATGACCCAGTTCCTGGCGGACGTGCTGGATATGCCGGTGGACCGCCCCCGGGTGATGGAAACCACGGCGCTGGGTGCCGCTTACCTGGCCGGGCGCCGGGCCGGCGTTTACGGCAATCGCGAGGAGTTCAGCCAGCTGTGGCGGCTGGATACCCGGTTTGAGCCCGGCCTGGACGGAACCACCCGTCAGCGGCTGCTGGACGGGTGGCACGACGCGGTGTCCAGGGTGGTGGGGTAACACCACAGCGCACCAGCGTGGCAGCCCCCCATCCGTACTAACAACAGTTAACTTCCGGGCCGGCTGGCGTACACTGAATCAATTGTCCAGGGCAGGTTTTGACATGCCAGCAAAACCCCAGAACATCACCGGGTCCATGCCCGAAACATTGGGTCTGAAGGACCGTCTTTTGGAGATTCTCGGGGATGGGCGAGTGCTCACCGGCGACTGGGAGCGCGAGTTCTTCTCAACCGACGTGTTCGGATCGGACCGGGTGGCGGATTTTGTCATTCGGCCCGAATCCGTGGACCAGCTGGCGGCGGCTGCCGCCGCGGTGACGGCGGCCGGCTATTCGCTGGTGGGGCGCGGCGGCGGAACGTCTTACACCGGCGGTATCACGCCGGACCGGGAGACCTCGGTGATGGTGGACACTTCCTGCCTTGACCGGATTCTCGAGGTGAACACCGACGACATGTATGTGACCGTGGAATCCGGCGTGACCTGGAAGGCGCTGCACCATGCGCTGAAGGACCTGCCTGTGCGCACGCCGTTCTGGGGGCCGTTTTCCGGTGACCGGGCCACCGTGGGCGGCTCGCTTTCCCAGAATGCGGTACTGTGGGGCTCCACGGGCCATGATCTTTCCGCCGGCAGCGTGCTGGGCCTGGAAGTCGTGCTGGCCGACGGCAGCCGGGTCAGAACCGGCAGTGCCGGCTGGGGGGCCAAACCCTTTTTCCGCAACTACGGGCCCGACCTGACGGGACTGTTCCTGGGCGACACCGGTGCCCTGGGCATCAAGACCCGGGCCACCCTGCGATTGATGCGTCGTCCGGCGGAGGTGCGCACCGCGTCGTTCAACTTCACGCGCCGGGAAGCCATGTCCCGGGCCATGGCGGCGGTGGCCCGTGAGGGCATCGTCAGCACCTGTTTCGGCATGGACCCGGTGCTGCAGTACCAGCGGGTCAAGCGCGCTTCCATGATGAAGGGTGTGCGTGCGTTGAAAGGCGTTATCGCCAGCGCCGGCAACAAGTTCACCGGCATCCGGAAGGCCGTGCGCATCGCCGTACACGGCAAGCGGTTCATTGACGAAAACGGCTACTCGTTTCACCTGGTGGTGGAGGGCAACGGCCGGGCATCCGTCAATGAAAAGCTGGCCCGGGTGCGGGAGATCTGTGGGGCCGAGGGTCGGGAGATCGAGAACTCGGTGCCGGAGATGCTGCACGGCGACCCCTTCGTGGGGATGACCACGGCCATCGGTCCCGAAGGCGAGCGCTGGGCCCCCATGCACGGTATTTTTCCGCTGTCCGATGGCGACGCGGCCTGGGCCAGGATCGAGGATCTGTTCGATCGCCACGCCGAGCGATTCGACCAGCTGGGCATCGTGGCAGGAGTGCTGCTGGCGGTGGTGTCGTCCACCGGTTTTGTTATCGAGCCGGTGTTCTACTGGCCGGGACCGAGGACCATCTGGTACGAGGGCGTGCTGGATCCGGGCGACCTGGCGCACCTGAAGGATTTCCCGGACGACCCCGCGGTGAACCAGGCCGTAACCGACATCCGTGCCGAACTGAACGAGTTGTTCGACGAGCTGCGGGCCATGCACCTGCAGGTCGGCAAGAAGTACCACTACGCCCGAATGGCAGACCCTGCCACCCTGGACCTGATCAAGGGCATCAAGGGGGTGGTGGATCCCGAGAATCTGATGAACCCAGGCTCCCTGGGCCTGAAGTAAAGCCGTCGGCAGCGGCAAGGAGGTCCCATGCCGAAGTTTGACTCTGATGGATATCGAATCGCCTATGATGATCGCGGCGAGGGTGACCCGATATTTCTACTGCATGGTTTCGCCGCGGACAGGCGCAGCAACTGGAGCCTGACCGGCTGGGTCAGGACCCTGACCCAGGCTGGCTTCCGGGTTATCGCACCGGACAGCCGCGGCCATGGTGCCAGTGACAAACCGACGGACCCAAAAGCCTACAAACCCGAAGGGATTGCCGGCGATGTGATCCGGCTGATGGATCACCTGGGGCTGGAGCGCGCGGACCTGTTTGGCTACTCCATGGGCGCGCGCAACACCGCCTGGCTTCTGACCAGGCACTGCGACCGCATCTCCTCCGCGGTAATCGCCGGTCAGGGACTCAACCTGCTGCGGTTGAGTGACGCCCGCCGCTGGGAGAAAAAGGGCTACAAGCTGACCTCGGACAACCAGAACACCGAATCCCTGGCGGTGCCCGCCCTGACGCCGCTCTATCGCGGTGCCACCCGCCTGGGCGGCCGCGCCGGGGCACTGTCTGCCTGCCTGCTGGGGTCGTTCCCCGGTCTCCTGGCCAGGTCCTTCAAGCAGGTGGACGTGCCGGTGCTGGTGATTGCCGGCTCCCGGGACAAGGTGGCGGGAAGCCCCGTCCCCCTGGCCGCCTCAATTCCCGGTGCCAGGGCGGTGACGGTTCCGGGCAAGACCCACATCACCACCATTCCTGACGCCTTTTTCAAGGGCGCGGTGCTGGGTTTTCTGGGTCAGCGCTGGTAGTCCCGGTAGGCGACCGCGTCAGGCGGCGCCGTCCAGGCAGGCGGCCTGCAGCGACTCGCTGAATGAAACCCGGATGCACTCCGCGTAAAAGCTGGGGTCGGGCATCACTGCGCGATCACACACCGGCGCTATGGTGAGTCGGCCGTCGTAGGTGGTGACCGTATGGCTGAGCGCCAGGTGATCCATGATGGCGCCCATGCCGGTGAAGTTGAGCAGCCTTGCACCCTGCAGGTAGAGCGGCCGGTCCGGTCCCGGCACCATGGAGATGACGGTGTTGTGGTTGGCCCGGAACTGCTTGCCGGGGCCGAGGCCGGCGGCCACGGTCTTGGCCGCCATTTTCATCGCGGTTGATGGCAGCACGTCCTGGATATCGTTGACACCGGTACCGCCTACGGCATGGCGGGCGGTGGCCTCCATGCGTTCTTCGCGGATGACAGCCAGGCGTTCTACCGGATCCGCCAAGTCGGTGTGCAGGCTGGCGCGGACCAGCTGCACCCTGTGGCCGGGAATGCCTTGATCATCCTGTTGCTGGACGTGCACCGGCACCAGCGCGTAAAGGGACTGCTCCGGCAGCTCGTGGCGGGCATACAGGTAACGGCGCAGGGCGCCGCCGCACACGCACAGGGTGACGTCCTGGTGGGTGGATCCCGGTACCGAATCCACGATGGCGTCCACCTGTTCCAGCTCAAAGGCACAGGCATCCCACACCCGGTGGGGTGATACGGGTCCGTCGAAGCGGGTCTCCGGGGCCGGGTCCTGGCTCAAGTGCAGAATCTCTTCAGTGTCCACCGACTGGCTGCCCACCCAGGGCAGGTTGTCAAACAGGGTCTGGCCGGTCTCCAGCAGTTTGATGGTGTTGTTGAACCAGGCCAGAGCCAGCAGCTGGGCCGAGCCGGGCTCGTGCTCGGAAAACCAGCGGCGCTTGATCTCCTCGGGTTCCGGTGTGGCCTCCAGGTCGTGCAGCGCAATGGTGAAGTCGTCTTCGGTGACATCGTCCAGGGCCACGTGGTGAACCTTGACCAGCACCGCAAAAGCTCCCTTCGGCAGGAATTCCACGTTGTCCAGCCCCTCGATGACGTACATCTCCCACACCGGCCGTCGCAGGTCCACGGGTCGGGAATGCAGCCGCGAGACCAGGATGCAGAACTTGCGCCAGTCCCCGGGCGCCGGCAGGGCGATGTGGCGGACGTGGAACTCCAGGTCGAAGCCCGAATCATGGATCCAGTAGGGATAGTCCAGGTTCAACGGCACGTCCACCAGCCGCTGCCTGAAGATGCGGGAGGTGCCCAGGCGCTGGCGCACGTGTTCCAGGATGCTGCGAAACGGCACCTCGCCCCCCGGGGCGGTGGACGGATCGTACAGGTAGACCGTGGACACGTGCTGGTGCCGCCCCGGCTTGTCCGAGTACAGGTAAAAGGCGTCGGACCCGCTCAGCTGGCGCATGCCTGCCAGTCCCGGTCGTAACGATGCTGCAGGCCGTTCAGTGCGTCCAGTGCGAGGTCCATTTCTTCGGCAAAGGCGGCGCGGCGGCCGGCCAGGTCCGTACCGGCCAGCAGCTCCCGGTGGGCCGCCAGCCTGACGGCGTTGGACAGCAGCGGGCCGGAGGCTTCGCAGTGGATCAGTCGACGCAGCCGCATCTCTTCACCCTGCCCAAGGCATTGCTGAATGAGGTCCTGTTCATCGCGTGTGGCCTCACGGGCCAGGTCCAGCACCCGGGCCAGGATCCAGTAGGTCTCCACGAACGAACGCAAAATACCCTGGCCGAACAGCGGTGGCCTGGTGCTGAATACTTCACCCATTGTGCTGGACCAGTCCGGGTACCGGTAGCCGAGGAAATCCGAAATGTCCCGGCGGTACTGTTCACGGGTCTTGAAAAAGAACTCGAACTTCAACAGATCCCGTAACGCCATCGCCGTCCGCCAGAACGCCCGGGCGTCATCGCCGGGATGATGTGCCGCCAGGGCCAGCTCGGCCAGGGCACTGCTGAGGAAGTAATGCACCACGGTGTTGCGGTAATAGGCCGCCGCCAGCTGCCGTCCGCTGGGTATGTTGTAGACCGGCCGCACACCCCGCTCGAAGCAGGACAGGACCCGGGTCCGGGTCATGGCCGCCAGGGTGGCCTCCAGGGCTGGCGCAGGCTCCGGCGCCTTGCCGCCGGCGAAAATGCGCGCCAGGTCGCCGGCCATGGGCAACTGCCGGTGCCGCACCAGGTCCAGGATCTGACCGGCGTGGGCCTGGATCTGGCCCCCATCCAGACCGCGTCCGTTGGCGTCCAGCAGAACCAGAGTGATCAGGTCGGTGGCGGTGATGGGCTTGGCGTGCTCGATGCGGCTGCTGACGGCAAACGCCAGCTTTCGCACCTGGATTCGGTCCGGCTCGCCGGCCTGGCCGGAAGCGGTCAGGGTGGGGGAAACCTCAACGCTGTCCGACAGCGCCACCGGCTCGGCAAAGCGCACGTAAATCCTGCCATGGGGTGTGCGCATGCCGCGAATGTACTGGACGAACCAGCGCAGCGACTCCTTACGCTTGGGCAGGCCCCGCTGCATGGCCACGTAGTCGTCCATTTCCGGGATCTGGTCAAAGCTGATGGCCACGGGCACCAGCAGCGCATCCTCGCAGGATGCCCGCCGATAGCTGTCCACCACCCACTGAATCAGGCCAAGCTTCGGCGGCATCAGCTTGCCGGTACGCGAGCGGGTCCCCTCGATGGACCAGGACAGCGGCACCCGCTGCTGCACCAGGAAGTCGATGTAATGGCGAAACACCAGCTTGTAGACGTCGTCGTCCCGGAAGCTGCGGCGCAGGAAGATCGCGCCGGACCGTTTGGCCAGGGTGCCGAACCCGGCGAAACGCATGTTGATGCCGGCAAAGCTCAGCGGCTGGGGACGGAAATCGGCCTCGAACAGGGTGCGCAGGAACACGAAGCTGTCCAGGTGGGATTTGTGGGACCACAGGAACACCAGGGGTCGTTCCCCCGCCAGTTTTTTCAGGGCCTCCAGCCTTTCCCTGTTGACGTCGATTTCGGGCTCGTAGCTGCGGGTTACCATGAAACGGGCCAGTCGGGCGGACCAGTTCAGGTAGCGCTCATCCGGCCGCACGGCCAGTTCCTCCAGGCAACGGCTGGCGTATTCCCTGGTTGAGTCCATGTCCCGGCCCAGCCTCAGGGCCAGGGCCTGCAACTCCGACTGAAACCCGGGCTGCTCCAGCAGCTGGCTTTCATCCAGTCGGGCAACCCGGGAACTGTGGCCGTCACTCCCGATCGCTTTGCCCCGGCGATCTTCCAAGAGTCTTCAGGTACAGATCCCGCACCCGGCGTGACTGGATGGCCACATCCCGCAGGCGCCAGCCGTCGGACGATATGGGTTTGAGCACGGTCACCTTGACCTCGGCCGGACGGATGACCATGGCCCTGTTGGGCAGGGCGTCGGTGGCGTTGTGAATGACGATAGGCACAACCGGTACCCCGGCCTGGCGGGCCATGTGGAACGCGCCCCGCTTAAACTTGCCCAGACTGCCGTCCCGGCTGCGGGTTCCCTCGGGGGCAATGACCACGGAGCGTCCCGCCGCCAGGGCATCCACCGCGGGTTTCAGGGCCTGCTGAGGGTCCCGTACGTTTTCCCGGTCAATGAACACGGTGCCGGCAAACCGGAGTACCGGCCCCACCAGCGGCTGGCGCTGCACTTCTTTCTTGGCGATGCCCACCACGTCTTCGCGCATGAGACGGGCGCAGATCAGCATGTCCATGGCGCTCTGGTGATTGAACAGGAAAACCGCCGGCCGCTGGCTCCACAGGTTTTCCTCACCGTGGACCAGCAGCTTCAGCCGCGACACCATGCTGGCCAGGCTGGCCCAGGCACTGATGGAAAAGTTGGTGGCCTCCCGGGGTGAGGCACCCAGCGCCCGCAGCGGCAGGCCGGCGGCGAACAGGGGCAGGGCGCTGCCGAAAGTCGCCAGGGTTCGGGCCACATCGGTAACGCCGGTGGATCCCCGGCTCTGCAGCTGGTGTACCGGCCATTTTCGCTGCCGGGCCGTCTTGGCCAGCGTTCGGTCCGGATTGATGGCCACCGGATGGCCCACAACGTCCAGCAGCGGCCGGTCTTCGGCACCGTTGCTGTAGAAATAGCTCTGTCGCAGCTGGATGCGCCTGCCCTGGCAGAACGCCCGCACCGCCAGGGCCTTCTGGCGGCCATAACAGGCTTTGCCGCTGACGGCACCGGTGAACCGTCCCCGGCGGACCTGCAGTTCGGTGCAGAGCAGGTGGGAAATCCCCAGTTCCCCGGCAATGGGCGCGATCTGGTAACGGGTGGCCGAACTGACGATCGCCACGGTGTGACCCTTGGCCTGGTGCGCCTGGACCATGGCCCGCACCTCCGGGAACACCTCCGCCGCCAGCCGCTCCCGGGCCACCTTCTCACCCAGTTCGATCAGGCGGGACTCCGGCATACCCTCCAGGTTGGAAAACGAGGACGCCATGGCATCTTCCATGCTGCCGACTTTGAAGATGTACTTGGACATCATGGTGCCCATGTCCAGGAATTCCTGGCCGCCCACTTCACCGGCCTTCAGCAGTTCCATGAACATGTCCTTGACCGAGTGGGTGGCGATGATGGTGCCGTCAAAGTCGAAGAAAGCAGCCGTGGTTTTGCCACCCCTTCCGGACAGGATGCTGCTGGTGTATCGCTGGTAGGGCTCCACTCGGATTCTCCGCATATCTTCGGCTCATGATATCCCGCTACGATGGGAGAGCGTATGGCCTCTGCCAAGCCAGTGCGAGGCCGGCGTAGAATAATGAGTGTTTCATCATTGCAGGGCTATCCGAGAATGCCGCAGGGTTCTTACCCGCAGAAAGCAGCCAAACCCCCCAGCCTGGGCTTCGCCGCCGCTGAGCTGCCGCGGGCCCTGCTGGAGTTCATGACGCTGCTGCCGGCCCATCCGTTCCTGGGCAACGCGCCCCGGGGTGACGGGCACCCGGTCATGACGGTGCCGGGCTACCGCAGCAACGACACCTCGATGAATATCCTGCGGCGCTACCTGCGCCACTGGGGGTACGCGGCCCACCCCTGGGGCCTGGGCACCAACCTGGGTGTGGGCTATGAGCGGGTGAGTTACGAGGAGCGTCTGCTCAAGCGGGTAGAGCAGATCGTGGAACAGGCCGAGTGCAGGGCCTCCCTGATCGGCTGGAGCCAGGGGGGCGTTATCGCCCGGGAGGTCGCCAAGACCAGGCCTGGCCTGATTCGCCAGGTCATCACCCTGGGCAGCCCCATCGCTGATGCGCCGGAGGCCACTACCCTGTTCCGGATCTTCAAGCGCACCTCGGCGGAAGAAATCTCCAACGAACTGATGCGGGTGATGCGGGAGGTGGCCACGCCGCTGCCCAACGTGCGTTGTATCTGCATCTACAGCCGCAGCGACGGCATCGTATCGCCGGAGATTGCCCAGGATCTGGTATCACCCAACGTGGAAAACATCTGCGTCAACGCCAGCCACTTCGGCATGACGGTCAATCCATTCGTGCTGAGAGTAATCGCCGACCGGCTGTCCCAGCCGGAAGACGACTGGCGCCCATTCAACACCCGGCGGCTGGGCTGGCTGCTCAACCGCTGAATCACTGAAGTCGAGAACGATCATGCAACAACTGTCGGGTATGGACTCCATGTTTCTTTACGCGGACACCCACCGCGCGCCGCTGGAAGTCGGTTCACTGCAGATTTACGACCCCTCTACTGCGCCCAACGGCAAGGTCCGCTTCAAAGAAGTGCTGGCAACATTCCAGTCCCGCATGGGCCGCTTTCCCATGTTCCGTCAAAAACTGGTGGAGGTCCCGCTGTCGCTGGATCACCCCTACTGGACCGAGGATGAAGACTTCGACCTGGAATACCACGTCCGCCATATCTCGCTGCCGAAGCCTGGCGACTGGTCCCAGTTGATGGC
>JAAUYH010076042.1_pt1 | contig 19174 bp, 13 predicted proteins | sample 7278061 | NCBI WGS metagenome assembly JAAUYH01 (sample SAMN14350203, study PRJNA611818) | marine sediment metagenome | isolation source: surface marine sediment (0.6m) | place: French Polynesia: Moorea | collected 2018-08 | reverse complement strand
TCGAACCGACATCTGCTGGATCGACAATCCAGTGCTCTTGCCATTGAGCTCCCGCGGCAGAATAAGGAAACGGCCGGGACCACGCCGTTTGCGACCACCCGTTTGGTGAGTGCGCCAGTTTCCGGAGAAACAGCGCTTGCTCACGTGTCCACGCAGCTTTGGCGATGCCATTGCTTCGTATGAGGTCGTTCCCATCGGGATCCGGTGTGCGTCAACCTGCGGCCAGCGAAATTCACCGTTTCCCATTGTCGTTCACCTACCGGCTACTGAACCGATTCCCCGGACGCCGGCTGCTCGCCGGAACCCGCGGGTTTCTGCGCAGTCGCGCTCGCTCGTAAGGCTCGCACTGGTCTGCGCTATCCGTTTCCTCTCACGATTGACGACATTGGTCCCGCGGGTCGCACCACCACGTGGTCTTTCGCACGGCCTGCATTCCCGTCATAAGAAACGGTGCATGAGCCGTCTACTTCCGCGCATCGCTTGGCCGCTATCCCCGGCGTAACCCGAGGACGAGGAGGCCGGACTTGCCTGGATCGACCCGGTCCGAACACCGGGCGGGATACCATGGGACGCATCCCTTTCCCGTCGTTGCCGACGGTTAGCAGCGCCAGGCCGCAAAACTGTCAATTGGCTGGCACGGCAGGGATCGAACCCGGCCGCCCGCCATCGGTGAAACGAACGACGCCGGCGCAGTGCGGCCGGTTAGTCGGCGGTGCCACGAAGCAGGACGCTGACAGTGACCTCTCCGAAGCTGACGTATTGATTGGCTGGCACGGCAGGGGTCGAACCTGCAACTTCCCGGTTAACAGCCGGACGTTCTACCGTTGAACTACATGCCAAGAACTGGTGGATCGGGATGGACTTGAACCACCGCCGCGTCGGTCTTCAGCCGACCGCTCTACCTGCTGAGCTACCGATCCGGTATCTGGTGAAGGGGGAGGGATTTGAACCCCCAAAGCCGAAAGGCAGCCGGGTTACAGCCGGCCTAACTCGCCAATGTTAGCCCCTCCGAATATTGGAGCTGACGGTGAGAATCGAACTCACAACCTGCTGCTTACGAGGCAGCTGCTCTATCGGTTGAGCTACGTCAGCCAGATTTCGGGTGCCCGGGGCAGGCGCTGACGCGCACGGCTGGAATCCACGGCACCGCTGCCTGACGCCCATCGCCAGACACTGCCCCGACACTCGAGGAATCCCCTGGTGAGAAAGGGACTCCTACACACAATCCATATTGTTAAAGAGCACGGCGACCGGGAACGAAAAAGCCCCGGTCGGCAGGAACCAACCAGGGCTTTTGAGCTTGACTGGAAGGTCCCTTCTGCGAGCCTTCCAGCGCCTATGTCCGGAGAGGCTTAACGCATGGGTTCACCGATAAGGGTGAGCCCGAAACTATCGACATGACGGAACGCCTTGGCTTTTGTCAGGGCGCACGTCCTCGTACCGGCGTCGGCGGCCAGGCAATAGCTTGCCTGCCAGCGACCGCTGGTCGGTTGGGGTTTTAGTCGTGTCGATACGTAAATCATGGGGCGGGGAGTATACGCGGTCCTACAGCCGTGTCAACAGGAAAAGTGAACGCAAGTCCCAAAAAAGTGAACCAGCCGATTCTTCCGGGATACAAACTTACTTGTTGCGCGCGCTCTTGCGCACGGACGCCAGCCATTTTTCCAGCGACTGCTGCTGGCGTGCGTTGAGCTCCAGCGCCTCGGCCAGCAATTCGATGGTGTCGATGACGCGTTCGCGGATAGCGGCCCCGGCTTCGTCGGCGGGAACAGCCGCGCCCTTGCCGAAAAGCAGCCACCCGGGGGACACTCGCGTTATCTCGGCGATAGCTTCGATCTGCTTCAGGTTCGGATTCTTGGGCTCCGTGGTCTCGAGGCGATACAGTCCTGTCTTCGATAGATCGATGCCGCGTTCTCGCAGCCGCGCTCGCAAATCAGCGGGTTCCAGACGTGCCTGCTCACGCGCCCAACGCAGGCGATCGGCGATGTTCGTCTGGCGATCGGGCGATCGGGCGGCGCTTTGAGACCTTGGCGGCGGCGAGGACATTGTGCGATGTTAGCAGCGGGCCCCGGAGTTCTGAAATCGGGAGCGTGGCCGACTCGGGGCATGCCGCCACGAGCACCTCACCGCCCACGAGGGCAATTCATGCCAGCATGTCGTATTCAATCGTGCCTTGGACTACTCCTGTTACTGGTAGCGGGCTGTGGCCACGCGGACCTCGCAAAGGGAATCCGGCACTTTCAGGCGCTGGAGTACACCGAGGCGAAGGCAGAGTTCGACCTGCTCACCGAGACGAACGGGACGGCAAACCTGTATCTCGGGATGATTCACGATATCAGGTTCCACATGCCAAGGGGGATTGACAGCAGGTACATGCGTGAATGGCTGGACAGAGACAAGGCAATCGCCTACTACGAACGGGCGATCGAGCTTGGCGAGCCATATGCGCACTTCCAGATCGCGGGACTGCACGGATTGAGCTACTCAGACCACTGTCCTTCGATTATTCGACGAAGTGATGGACCGATACGATTCAAGCACGCAGCGATGGAAGCGCTGACGGATCGTATCGCTGATGGTGACGGCATTGCCGCCTACATGCTTGCGTGGTTTCGATTCGATGACGCCGATTCGAGGGAACACGCGGACCGCGCCTACCGTCTGTTGCTCGCCGAGGCGCTTGAAGGGAGACCATACAGCCAGTTCCTGCTGGCACGCGCGTTCGAGACACACCTGTTGTACGAGAACTCCGGTCGAGGGCGAATCGACAAGGACCACATTCACGCCTTCGCCTGGTACACGGTAGCCGCCGCCCATGGGGAAGAGCACGCGCGAGTCCACCAACGCGAGGCGGCAAAACACCTCAAAGTACGCCACTACGACGATGCCGAGGAACTCGCCAGGGAATTGCTGGCGAGATTTCAGTAGGCCCGTTTCCCGGTGGCAGACCGCGCCTCCATCGTGGAACCGGCAGTCGACGGTTCGCGATACGTAGTTCACTGGATCAACCCGGCTGGCAGACCGGCATAGACTGGTAGCAGGAGGCGGCCTGGCCGCCACGCAAGCGTCTACAACCATGAACGGCCGCCTCTTCGACAGGAAGGAGGCTGCGCCGTGAATAACCGACTATTCCAATGGCTGGCCGGTGTCGTCTGTGCATCCATCGCCGGAGCGTCGCTGGGCGCGCCGACGGGCTATGCCGTTGACAACGGTCAGGATCTTTATGCCGTCGATATGACGACGGCCACCGAAACGCTCATCGGCCATACCGGCATCGGCGACTTCATCGAGGGCCTGGCCGCCGATCCGAGCGGCAACCTCTACGCCACGACTGTTCCCGGCGATCTGTACCGCCTTGATCCCGCCACCGGGGCCGCAACGCTGATTGGCAACCACGGGTACGGCGACATCGAAGCGCTGGATTTTCACGCCGGAACTCTGCTTGGCATGGACTACAACAAGCCGTCCGGTTTCCCCCAGCGCATCTTCGCCCTGGATACGCGAACCGGCGCCGCCACGATACTTGGCAGCCTCGATCGCAGTGACGTGCTGTCCGTTTCCTCGCTGACGGTGGCAAACACCTCCCGCGCGTGGTTCACCGGCGTGGTTACGCTTGGCACGACCAGCCTGTTCGAACTCGACATCGATACCGGGGCGACCCGGTTCCTCGGCGACCTGGACGAGTTTACGGCTGCCATCGAGGTCCACGGTGACACACTGTTGGCGCTGGGGGCGTCGGGCAGGGTGTACTCGATCGATCCGATCTCGGCGAAGATGACACTGGTGGGCGCTACGACGGGTGAGCAGCTCTGGCTGGCGCTGGATGTGCCAGAGCCTACAGTCAGCATCGCCGAGTGCTATGGCACCGGGACGGGCGGTGACAACTGGGTTTTCCAGGGTTTGCGCTTCACGACCGACCAGGCCTTCTCCGGCATCGAGCTTCGCATGGAGGCAACATTCCCGGGCGACTACTACTTCGATGTGCAACTTCGGCGGTCGAGTGGCTTCGTCGCGAGCCCCGAGGTCACCGTTCCTGCAGCAGCGATCGGTTTGCCGGGCGCGTTCGCCACTACACCCTACACGCCGGTGCGCATCGACTTCGGCTATGTGCCGGTGGCCGGCGAGGAAACGTTCACCATCAAGGTCTTTCCCATGAGCGGGCCGGGCGGCACGCTTGTGTTCGAGACCTTCGGCTTCGGCAACGAGCCGTGCCCCAACGTCGAGGAAACCGGTGAAAATACCGTGCCGAACCCCTCGGTGATCGGCGACCCGGCGGGCTTCAAGTTGCTGACCGTGCCGACGAACCCGCTGCCTGACCTCGTGTGCGAGTCGCCGGGCTCCGCAGAAGACTTTGCCGCCTCCCGGGGCGTGCGCTTTCGCGCCTCACGCGACTTCCGCACGGCCGAACTGCGCTTCGAGGGCTCTGTCGCCGGCACGTATACGTTCGATGCCGAACTGAGGCGCTCCACAGGCTTCACCGACACGCCCGAACGTGTCGTCTCGGGCCTTACGACCACGACGCCCGGTACGCTCGGTACGCATCCCGACTGGCCTGGCGTCATCGATTTCGGCGAACCCGTCCGCGTGCTTGGCTCCGACGCATTCACCCTCAAGCTGACGAACATCACCGGTCCCGGGATTCTGTACTTCGAAACCTACGGCATCGGCACCATGCCGTGTGGCAATGTCGAGGAGACCGAGCAGAACAATGTGGCAGATCCCACGGTTCGCGGCGATCCGGCAGGCTTCCGACTGCTCATTGACCGCGATCTGGGCCTGCCGACGATCTGGTGCGACACCGAGGCGATTGCTGCGCGGAACATGGCATTCCGCGGAATCCGCTTCACGACGACCGCGCTGTTCAACGCCATCGAACTGCCCGTGGACGGCGATGCGGTCGGCACCTACGGATTCACCACCGAATTGCGCCGCTCGTCGGGATTCCTCGGCACGCCGGAACAAACGGTCACCGTCGGTGGCCTGGATCTTCCGGGCAACGCCGGCGTCTATCCCTATGACCGGATTGCAACGATCGACTTCGGCAGCGAACCGGTCATGGCCGGCACCTTCACACTGAAATTTGTCGACATCACCGGTCCGTCGCAACTGTTCTATGCCGTGGAAGGCTTCGACTGCGACGCCGGCCTCGTGGAGGCCACGCTGCATAATTCCATAGCCGATCCGGATGTCAGCGGCAATCCGTCGGGGTTCCGGGTCCTCTATCGGCCGGACACCGATGGCGACGGACTCATGGACGCGGTGGACAACTGCATCGACGCCGTCAACGTCGATCAACTCGATGCCGATGCGGACGGGCTGGGCAACCTGTGCGATGGCGACTTCAACCAGGATTGCGAGGTGAATTTCGGCGACCTCGCGCTGTTCAAGGCTGCGTTCCTGAGCAGCGGCGAAGGCCTGGTCACCGATCTCAACGGTGACGGCACTGTCAACTTCGGCGACCTCGCGCGCCTGAAGGAGATCTTCCTGGAAGCGCCGGGGCCTGCCGCCGTCCCGACCTTGTGTCCGTGATGGCCGGCCCGCCGGGGAACGTGGGCGAGGCATGACCGCCCGCGTACCCCCGGCCGCCTGCGGTGACGGGGTTCACGGCCGGCTTCCAGGCGACCGGATTCCGCTTCATTAGCAATAAAAACAGTCAGATAACGCCGGAAAGCGAGACCCGCAGACCGGCCGCCAGCCAAATGTTGCGCATTGTTGACGGCCTTGTATTTTAGAATTATCTAAATTAGACTTCGCTGCAAGTTTGAACTGCTTGCCTCGCGAGCGCCGAGGAACTGCCGATGAAGCAACTGCTGTTCGATTTCTCCACCGGACGCCCCCTGGCCGTGTACGGGCTCGTCCTCGCCCTGACCGTGGTCATGGGGCTGGCGATCCCGCGCATCCAGATCGACACCGACCCGGAGAACATGCTGCCCGCCAGCCAGGCCGACCGCGTACTGCACAACGATGTCAAGGCGCGCTTCGACCTGCACGACGCCATCGTCGTGGGCGCCGTCAATGCCGACGATCCGGCCGGCATCTACAACGTGGCCTCGCTCGGCGCCCTGCACCGGCTGACCGACGGCATACTCGCGATCGACGGTGTCATCCGGCAGGACGTCATGTCGCTGTCCACCGTGGACAACATCGACCAGGAAGGCGCCGGCACCGTGCGCTTCGAATGGATGATGAAGACACCGCCGGCAACGGCGGATGAAGCTGCCGCCATTCGCTCGCGGGTCGAGCGATTGCCGTTCCTCGCCGACACGCTGGTATCGGGCGACGGCAAGGCAGCCGCGGTGTACGTGCCCATCGAATCGAAGGACGAGAGCTATCGCATCTCGCGGGAAATCCAGGCGCTCATCGACGGCCTGGACAGCAACGACGACTACCACATCACGGGCCTGCCGGTGGCTGAAGACACCTTCGGGTTCGAGATGTTCGTGCAGATGGGCATCTCGGCGCCGCTGGCGGGCCTGGCGATCTTCGTGCTCATGTGGGTGTTCTTCCGCAATGTGACGCTCATCATCGCGCCCATGATCGTCGCCATGGTCACGGTCATCGCCACAATGGGCCTTCTGATCGGACTGGGTTTCACGGTGCACATCATGAGCTCCATGATCCCCATCTTTCTCATGCCCATCGCGGTAGTCGACTCGGTGCACATCATGTCCGAGTTCGCCGACACCTATAAGCCCGGAACCGATGCGCGATCGGCGATAGGCAAGGTCGTCGACCACCTGTACACGCCCATGCTGTTCACCTCGGTGACGTCGGCCGTCGGCTTCGCCTCGCTGGCGCTCACGCCGATACCTCCTGTGCAGGTGTTCGGCCTGCATGTTGCCTTCGGCATCCTGCTGGCCTTCCTGCTGACCATCGTGTTCATTCCCGCCTACGTCGTGCGCATGGATGACAAGCGCCTGGCCGCGCTGCAGGCCGTGCACCACGCCGACGAAGGCGCCAGCGCGCTGGCCGGCCTGCTCAGGGGCGGTGGCCTCGTTTCCGTGCGGTGGGCCAAGCCGCTCGTCGTGTTCTTCGTGGCCGTGTTCGCCGTAAGCATCGCCGGAGTTACCCGCATCGACATCAACGACAACCCGGTACGCTGGTTCAAGCAGGACCATCGCATACGGGTGGCCGACAGAGTGCTCAACGAGCACTTCGCCGGCACCTACGACGCCTACCTGGTACTGTCCCGCACCGACACCAACGCCATCTACGATCAACTGCGCGCCGACGTGGCGCAGCGCCTGGCGCAGGCCGACCGCGCGGGCATCGAGCTTCCGGAACTGGCGGCGCTGCCCGAGAGCCTTCCTGACGACCCCATGGGCGCGGTCAACCGGCTGATCGCCGACGTCGATGACGCTTTGTTTGCCGCCGATGACGATGCGGCAGAAACGCTTGACGACCTGCTCGCCCTGGCCGAATCGTTCACCACGTCGGCACGTTACTTCCAGGATCCCAAGGCGCTCGCCTACATCGAAGGGCTGCAGCAGGCTCTCGCCGACAGCGGCCTGGTCGGCAAGACCAACGCGCTGCCTGACCTGGTGAAGACCGTCAATCGCGAGTTGCGCAGCGGCCTGATCGAGGATTTCCGCGTTCCGGACAGCGCGCGCGGCGTTGCCCAGACGTTGTTGCAGTATCAATCGTCCCACCGGCCGCAGGACCTGTGGCACCTCGTCACGCCGGACTACCGCTCGACGGTCATCTGGCTGCAGCTCACCAGTGGCGACAATCAGGACATGACCCGGGTGACCGAAGCTGTCGACGCGTTTCTCGCCAACAACCCGCCGCCGGCCAACGTGGACCTGAGCTGGGCGGGCAAGACCTACATCAACGTGGTTTGGCAGGAAGCCATGGTGCAGGGCATGGTCAAGAGCCTCATGGGCGCTTTCGTTATCGTCTTCCTCATGATGGTCATGCTGTTCCGCTCGCTGATCTTCGGCGCCCTGGCCATGCTGCCGCTCACCATTACCATCACCTTCATCTATGGCCTCATCGGGTGGATCGGCAAGGACTACGACATGCCGATTGCCGTGCTGTCGGCGTTGACACTCGGCCTGTCCATCGACTTCGCCATCCACTTCCTCCAGCGCAGCCGCGAGTTGTACCGACAATCCGGATCGGTCGCCGCGACGCTGGAAGCCGCATTCGAGGAACCGGCCCGCGCGATCGCCCGCAACGCCATCGTCATCGCCGTGGGCTTTACGCCGCTGCTGTTTGCACCGCTGGTGCCGTACATCACGGTGGGCCTGTTCCTGGCAAGCATCATGGCGGTATCGGCCGCCGTCACCCTGGTTCTGCTGCCGGCCGTCATGAGTCTCGGCCGGCGGTGGGTGTTCCCGGCGCCGGCCGGTGGCGGCGAAGCCGCGCCGATGACCGGCTGACAGGAGACGATCCATATGAAACGCACGCACCTGGCCGCCCTTGTGTCGCTGGTGGCCCTGATCACGACGCCGGTCGCGTCACTGGCTCAAGCCCTGACCGACGCCGACGAGATCGTACGCCGCGCCAACCTCGCGTCGTACTACGCCGGCGCCGACGGCCGCTCCGACGCTCGTATGATCATCCGCGATGCACAGGGGCGCGAGCAGATGCGCCAGTTCACTGTGATCCGCCGCGACCGCGACGAGGGCGGCGACCAGGACTTCATGGTGTTCTTCAGCCGCCCGTCGGACGTGCGCGGCACGGTGTTCCTGGTCGCCAAGCATGTCGACCGGGACGACGACCGGTGGCTGTACCTGCCCGGCCTCGACCTGGTCAAGCGCATCTCGGCCGGCGACAAGCGCACGAGCTTCGTGGGCAGCCACTACTTTTACGAAGACGTCTCGGGGCGCAACCCGAACGACGACGAACACACGCTCGTCGACACCACCGACGATTACTACGTGCTCGAGCACACACCGCACAAGCCGGACAGCGTCGAGTTCGCCAGCTATCGCACGTGGATCGACCGGGAGCACTTCCTGCCCATGAAGATCGAGTACACCAGCCCCCGTGGCGATGTGTATCGACGCGTGGAGGTCGTTGCGGTCGACAGCTTTCAGGGCCATCCGACGGTGACTCGCAGCCGCGTGTCCGACCTCGAATCCGGTGCCGAAACGCTCATGGAGTTTCGGTACATCGCCTACGACATCGGCCTGCCCGAGGACGTGTTCGCCGAGCGCTCGATGCGCAACCCGCCGCGCCAGTGGCTGGCACGGCCGGAGCGCGGAGGCTGATCGACCATGACCGGCGGCCAGTCGCTTGCGCTTCTTCGCGCGCTGAGCGCGCTGGCGCTGGCCGTTACGCTCGCGCTGCCTTCGAGCCCGGTTTCGGCTCAGAACCCGGGCACCGAGACTGACCAGGCCGACGACTGGGGCGGCGACGACTGGGGCGATGACCAGTGGGACGACGATGCCTGGAGCGACGACGCCGGTTCCCGCTGGAGCGGGTTTGCCGAGGTCGGCCTGGGATGGCGACTGGTATCGAATCCCACGCCCGTCGACGACCTCGTGCTGGGGGATGCGCGACTGCGCGCGGAAACCGAATGGCTGGGCGAGCGCCTCAACCTGGGTTTCAAAGCGGACCTGCTCTACGACGAGGTCGGCGCCGACACGGACTTCGACCTGCGCGAACTGGCGCTGTCGTTCTCACCCGCCGGCAGCGTGGATCTCAAGCTCGGTCGCCAGGTACTCACCTGGGGCACGGGCGACTTCCTGTTCCTGAACGACCTGTTCCCGAAAGACTGGGTATCGTTCTTCAACGGCCGCGACGACGAGTATCTGAAGGCACCATCGGACACGGTGCGGCTCAACTGGTTCACCGACGTCGCGAACCTGGACCTCGCCTGGACACCGGTGTTCGAACCGGACAACTACATCGATGGCGAGCGCTTCTCGTTCTTCTCGCCGCAGGCCGGTACCGTCGTTGCACCGCGACCGCCGGTGGCGGCCGTGCTGCCCAACGAATCGCTGGGGAACGGTGAACTGGCCCTGAGGCTGCACCGTCGCCACGAGGCCACCGAGTATGCGCTGTACGCCTACCGCGGCTTCACCAAGAGCCCGGAAGCCGCGGACAGCTTCGGCAGGCCGACGTTCAGCCGGCTCGATGCCTACGGCGCCAGCCTGCGTACGACGCTGTTCCGCGGCCTGTTCAACGCCGAGACCGCCTATTACGCGTCGCGGGACGATCGCTCGGGAGACGATCCGGCAATACCCAACAGCCAGGCCCGTTTCCTGGTCGGCTACGAACAGGAACTCGTCGCCAACCTGACGTTTGCCGGGCAGGGCTACGTCGAGTGGATCGAGAACCACGATCGCCTGTTGGCCGCGTCACCGACACCGGGCGTCGAACCCGAGAAGTGGCGCACCCTGCTCACGAGCCGCCTGACCTGGCGAACCCGCCAGGACAAGCTCATCTGGTCGCTGTTCGGGTTCTACTCGCCCACGGAACACGACGGCTACGTGCGGCCGAAGCTCGACTATCGCTACAGCGATCAATGGACCCTCACGGCCGGCCTGAACCTGTTCACCGGCGACGAGGCGCATACGTTCTTCGGCCAGTTCGACGACAACGACAACGCGTACGTCCGCGTGCGCTTCAACTACTGAGGTAAGGAGGCAACGATGTCCCTGGAAAGAAGCATTACCGCGTTTGCCGGTTTCATGGTGCTGCTGTCTGTGGCGCTCACCTGGTTCGTGCACCCCGGTTTTCTCTGGCTGACCGTGTTCGTCGGCGCCAACCTGTTCCAATCGTCGTTCACCGGGTTCTGCCCGGCGGCCATCGTGATGAAGAAGTTCGGCATCCGCACCGAGCGCGAACTGGCTGCCCAGGGGCACTAGGGTCAAGAGCCGACCTGTGTGCCCAATCGTGCGTCTCAAAGGTTGAGCATCGGGTCGCAAGGCAATACTCTGAGGGTGTAGTTCCGCGGAAAGCCCGGAGCCCAGCATGGCCATTGGCAGCGGCGACGCGCTCATCGTCGTCGACGTGCAAAACGACTTCCTGCCCGGCGGCAGCCTGGCCGTTCCGGACGGCGATGCCGTTATCGCCGTCCTCAATGACTACATCGCCCGGTTCCGCGCGGCGGGCTCGCCCATAGTCGCAACCCGCGACTGGCATCCGCCCGACCACTGTTCGTTCGTCGAGCAAGGCGGCACCTGGCCGCCGCACTGCGTGGCCGACTCGCCGGGAGCCGCGTTCGCCGAACGCCTGGCCCTGCCCGCCGACGCCATCGTGATCTCCAAGGCCACCGACCCGTCGAAAGACGCCTACTCGGGTTTCCAGGACACGGGCCTGGCCGACCGCCTGAGAGCGCTACAGGTGACTCGCGTGTATGTCGGCGGCCTGGCCACCGACTACTGCGTGCTCAACACCGTGCGCGATGCCCTCGCGGCGGCATTCGAGGTTGTTCTCATCGACGAAGCGATTCGCGCCGTCGACGTCAATGAGGGCGACGGCGAACGAGCCATAGCCGAGATGCGCGCCCTGGGCGCCCAATGACGCGCACGCTTCAGAACTCGGCACTGCTGACCGACCTGTACCAGCTCACGATGCTGCACGGTTACCAGCGCCAGGGGATGGACGCCACGGCCGTCTTCGAGTTCTTTGTTCGGCGACTGCCCGGAGCGCGGAACTTCCTGGTCGCGGCAGGCCTGGAGCAGGCGCTTCAGTTCTTGGAGAACCTGGCCTTCGACGACACCGAGTTGTCGTGGCTGGCCGACACGGGACGCTTCGATGCCGCATTCATCGACGGGCTGGCGACCCTGCGCTTCACGGGCGATGTCGATGCGATGCCCGAAGGAACGGTGTTTTTCGCCAACGAACCGGTGCTGCGCGTCGCCGCGCCGATGCCCCAGGCGCAACTGGTGGAAAGCCGGCTCATCAACCTGCTGCAGTACCCGACGCTGGTCGCGTCCAAAGCGGCGCGGTGCCGCCTGGCGGCGCCGGATGCACTGCTGGTGGATTTCGGCATGCGCCGCACGCACGGCGCCGAAGCGGCACTGGCGGCGGCGCGCGCAACCTTTATCGGCGGCTTCGACGGCACGGCCACCGTGCTGGCGGGCCAGCGTTTCGGGCTGCCGCTGTTCGGCACGATGGCACACTCTTTCGTACAGGCGCACAGCAGCGAGCGCGACGCGTTTCGCGATTTCGCGCACGCCCAGCCCGACAACGTGGTGTTGCTCATCGACACCTACGACACGCTCGCCGGCGCGCGCGAGGTGGTGTCGCTGGCCGGGGAACTGGCCCGCGAGGGCATACGCGTCCGGGCCGTGCGCCTCGACAGCGGCGACCTGGTCACGCTGGCCCGCGAGGTGCGTGCCATCCTCGACGCGGGCGGTTGCAACGACATCGGCATTTTCGTCAGCGGCAACATGGACGAGTACCGGCTCGCCGAACTGGTCGGCGAGGGAGCCCCGGCAACCGGATTCGGCGTTGGAACGCACCTGGACGTTTCGTCCGACGCGCCGTTCCTCGACTGCGTGTACAAGCTGCAGGAGTACGCCGGCCGCCCGCGGCGCAAGCGCAGCACGGGAAAGGCCACGTGGCCGGGGCGCAAACAGGTGTATCGCCGGTTCGACGACGCGGGCCGCATCAGCACCGACGTGGTGACCACCCTGGACGACGAGGACACCCCCGGAGAAGCGTTGCTCGTGCCGGTCATGCGCGGTGGTGTCCGCACCGGCGATCCACCCACGCTGGCGACCCTTAAGGCCCGTTGCCGGGCGTCGCTGGATACGCTCCCCGACGACTTGCGCGCACTGACGCCGTGCGAGCCGTTCCTGCCGACCATCAGCCCTCGCCTGCGCGCCCTGGCCGAGGAGACGGATGCCCTGACCCGGGTCCGGGAATAGCCGGACGACGATCGACACGGCAGAACCCATCGTTGCATTTCATATTTTGCCCGGGTAATATTAATTCTACCCGGCATTAATTGCCGTATTCAGCAGGATCCGATCATGACTTCCTACCGCCTGTTTTCAGGCCACGACCTCGTCGTCACGGGCGATCTGCTCGCGATGGCACGAACGAGCCGCGACCTCATCGAGCGGGACGACGGGCCCATGCCGCTGGTCTTCGACGACGCCACGGGCAGCCAGGTGGACATCGACCTGCGCGGCAGCCTGGCCGACGTCGAACAGCGCTATGCCGCGCCGCCGCAGCCCGACGAAGCGCCCGCCGCCGAGCCGCCAAAACCGGCGAAACGCGGGCGACCCAGGCTTGGGGTCGTCGGCCGGGAAATCACCCTGTTGCCGAAGCACTGGTCCTGGCTGGACGATCAGCGCGGCGGCGCCTCGGCGACCCTGCGCCGCCTCGTCGACAAGGCTCGAAAAGACAACGAGCACGTGGACCGCGCACGTCGGTCGCAGGACCGGACCAACCGGTTCCTGTCGGCGGTAGCCGGCAATCTGCCCGGCTTCGAAGAGGCCACGCGGGCGCTGTACGCCGGCAACCGTCAGAGCTTTGTTGCGCACACACGCGACTGGCCCGGCGACGTCAGGGACACCGCTCGCCTGTATGCCATGGAGGCGCTCGGCGGGTGATCCGGTAACCTGGCGTGATCGAGCGCGCGCGACGGGCGGCGTCGCGCGCGCCTGCTCACCCGACGCAGCAAAGACGGGGGTCGACCCCCCGCCGGCGTTTGCGCGCAGACGGCATGTCGCTTACCCTTTTCTGCGTCAGGAAACAACAATAAGACAGGGAGACAACAAGCAGTGACCACCCAATCCCCGCGCGCCGCACTGGCGGTATTCGCGCTGCTCATGCCCGCATTTGCCGCGGCACAACTCACCATCGAAAGCCGCGAATCCGAGCTGGAATTCGACGGCACCAACTTCGGAAACACCGATGAGTTCGCGATCTCGCTCAGCTTGAGCGCCCCCTTCGACGAGACGTTCGGCGGTACTCTGATGCACGAGGTCCCCGGAGGCGGGACGAACGAGGGCAGCTACTCGACCTCGCAGCAGGACGCGGTTTCGGCGACGGTGCTCGAGACCACGCACGTGGCCGATTGCGACATAACGCTGGCCGGTGGCTCGCCGGTCATGCGCATCACGGGTGCCTTCGAGGTCGAGTTCAGTGTCGCCGATCCGACCGTGATCACGCTGGATGGCGCCCTGTCCGGCAGCTCGAACGTCGCCCAGGACCCCTTTACGTCCACCGTGCTGGAAGTGGCGAGCCAGGTCGGCACGCCCGATGTGTTCAACTCGCTGCTCGACAGCTTCCCGCTGATCGAAGAGCTTCAGCCAGGCAACACCTACCGCCTGCGGGTGAACGAACGCACGACGTGCAACATTCAGAACCCGACCAAGAGCGCCTCGGCCCAGGTTCGCCTCGAAGTGGTACCGGACAGCGATGACGATGGGCTGCTGAACATCGACGACAACTGCGTGTTCGTGCCGAACCCCGACCAGACCGACAGCAACGGCGACGGCATCGGCAATGCCTGCGACGCCGATCTCAACGGCGACTGCTCCGTCAATTTCGCCGACCTGGCCGACCTCAAATCCGCGTTCTTCCCGAACCCCTACAACGCGGATGCCGACTTCAACGGCGACGGCGGCGTCAACTTCGGCGACCTGGCGGTCATGAAGGCGACGTTCTTCATCGGCGGCGATCCGGGCCCGGGCCCGAGCGGTCTGCCGAACGACTGCGACTGAGCGTCCCGGAGCAATGACAGCGCGGACCGCTACCCGGTCCGCGCGCTACTCGCCCCGCAGTGGCCGACGGCAGGTTGAGGCAGAGTCTGCGTAGCTGGGCGGGTGTCATGGTGCACAAGCTTACCGCACCAGTGCGGACGACAGGTCGCGCCAAATCGTGGCAGCTCCGTCATTAACGTGGCAGCTCCGTCATTGCGAGCCCAAAGGGCGCGGCAATCTCCCGACGACAACGTGATGTGACCTGCGTCCGCCGACTCAGGCTCGTTGAGATTGCCGCGTCGCTGCGCTCCTCGCAATGACAGACGCGGGTGACTCTGCGGACCGTTCTAGAACTCCACCAGGAACCCCAGCGACGGGGTGAACCCGAGCCAGTACACCGGGTCCTGCTCCAGCACCGGCAAATCATCCTCGTCCTCGATGTCGTAGTCGGCGCAGCAGGGGTTGTTGCGACCGAAGACATTGGAGGCTTCGGCGAAGAGCGACAGGCGGGCGCCGCCCAGATCGAAGCGCCGCGTCGCTCGCACGTCCACCGTGTGGAACGGCGACAGGTCGCCGGAATTGCGATCGTCGGGCACGAGCAGCGGCCGGTCGGTACGGGCGTCGCTGTCGAATTCCACGGGCGTGAACGGCCAGCCGCTGTGGTAGCTCGTCGACAGCGACACGTCCCAGCGCTGCCCATGCCACGTGATGCCGGCGTTGGCGGCATGAGTCTGATCCCAGCTTCGGGGTCGCTGCACGCCGTCGGTCTCGTCCTTTGCCGACGACCACGCGTAGCTGAACCACCAGTGGACATTGTCCGGCTGCGACCGGGAAAGATGTATCTCGATGCCCTCGGCAACGGCCGTGTCCGGAGCGATGCGCGTGCGATCGGGCTGCAGCTCCGGCAGCACGACGAACGTGTTGAACAGGTTCTCGTAACGCGCTCGCAGGCTGCCCATCGTCTTGCGATAGGCCTCGACGCGCAGCTTCGGCCCGGCCTCGAAGCGGTGTTCGAGACCCAGGATGATGTGCTCCGCACGCTGGGCCGGCGCATAGGTGCGCTCGCCGTCGGCGACCTTGAGTTCGTCGATGCGCTGGGGTTGATAGAACCGACCCCATCCGGCGCGCAGCCGGGTGCGATCCGAGAGACGGTAGAGAGCGCTGAGCCGTGGGCTGAAGGTGCTGTCGTGCCTCGGATTCAGGGTGTCGCGCGACCAGCGCGCGCCTGTCTCGGTGACGAGCGCGGGAAACGGCTGCCACTTGACGCTGCCGTACACGGCCAGCGACTCACCGCGTGGCCGAAGATCGATCCCGGAGCTTCGGGCCGGCACGTCGGACGCCGCACCAACGACCTGCAGCGCGTACGCAACTTCGTTGTTGAAACGATAGTCGCCACGCATCCGCCGGTACTCGGCGCCGACGTCGACAGACAGGCGGTCGCCGAACGGCAGGCGCCAGTCGGTCTGCAGCCCCGAGATCTCGTGATGTTGTCGATCGCGAAGGAAACCGGCGGCCAGGGAATCGTTGTCGATGACTCCTTCGCGCTCGGAGTCCAGTACCGTTCTGGAGACAATGGTGCGGCCACTTGCACGCCCGGCGACATGCTCCAGCGTCAGCCAGTAGTACGCATCGTCGTAGTCCGCCGACGCAGTCTCTTCGGCATCGGAATCGGACAACTCGATGTTGTCCCTCAGCGTCAGCACGCTCGCGGTAACCTTGAGACTGTCGTTTACCCGAAAGCCCAGCTTGCCGACCGCATCGAAGTACACGGGATCGCCGAGCCTGGGATTCACCCGCTCGACGAACAGGTCGGTGTTGCCGCGGCGAACGGAGGCGAGCCATTCGATGGCGCCGTCTCCGGCCAGCCCGCTCGTCAACAGCGAGGAGTTGAAGAAGCTGAATCCGATTTCCGTATGCCGCTCGTCCAGCGGCTCGAGCGAACGGATGTCGACCACGCCGCTCATGCGCTCGCCATAGCGGGCCGGAAAGCCGCCCGTATACACCTCGAGCGCGCTGGTCGCCCGACCGTCGACGATGCTCGTGATGCTCTGGAAATCCTTGAGGTGAAAGGGATCGTAGAGCCGAAGACCGTCGAAGCGCAGGAGCACCTCGTCCGTGTCGCCGCCGCGGATATTCGGTCGCGCCGTCAGACCGCCAAAGGCCGTGCCCGGCAGCGTGTTGACCGTGCGCATCACGTCGTCGCCCAGCTTGGGCAGGCTGAGCATCTGGTCGCGCTCCAGCACGCTGGGCGCCGCGACATCCAGGGCATCGAACAGCTGCCACTGGCTGGCATTGACGACGATACTGCCCAGCGGCAACGGGTCGTCGCCATTGAGCGCGATGATCACGACGGACGTTCGCCCGTTTTCGACGGTGGCAACCGATCCACCGACACGGTGCTGCAGCGAGTCGCGAACCGTCAGCTCGTAGTTGCCGGGACGCAGCCCGTGGAAGCTGAACTCGCCGGCGCTGCCCGTTACGACTCGCCGGCGTGCGGCGCCCTGCAACAGCACGTCGGCATTGGCGATACGGTCGCCGGTGCCGGCCAGTTTGACCACACCGAAAAGGCTGCCGGCGGGTGCCGGATCGGACACGGGGCCGGCGCGTACGACGATCAGCAGGTTCTCCGGACCCGGCTGCAGCGCCAAGCCATGAGGCTCGAGAATCTCCGCGAGCGCGTCGACCGGGGAATCGGACGCCGGAGCGCGCGCTACCACCTGGCCGTCGGTGACGAGGGCCGAACTGTACAGTACGTCCAGCCCGGCTTCGCGAAACGCCGCGATGGCGTCGGGCAGCGTCAGCCCCTCGACATCCATTGCGCTCGCCGGCGCCACCACCGCTGCCAGCAGTGCTGCGGCCAGTACCAGCGTAAGTCGGGCAACACGTGTCACGACACAACCACCTCCGGTGCCGACCCGCTGGTTGCTTCTTTCATGCGTCGCGCCCTCCCGGGCGACCGTGGCGCTACCGCGGGCGCCGGCTGACGACGATGCTGCCCGACGCCGTCAGCGTGTACCCCAGGTCGGTTGCCCGCAGCATGACATCGAGGGACTCGAGCGGCGTCAGCCCCCGGATCGAGCCACTGAGCAGAATAGTACCCGCGTCAGCCTCCACGCGTTCATCGGCGAAGACTAGGGTCTTGCCGGTCTCGTGCGCCACCCATCGAAGCAACTCGATGACCGGCCGCCCCTCGATGTCCGGGCTGACGGCCACGCGCTGCGTCCAGTCCCAGTCGGGGTCATCGGCAGTCACGCGAGCGCGCACCATCGATCCGTCACCGGTGACGGCGATCGCGTCGCCGGCGTACGCCGCCGCCTCGCCTGTTTCGCTACGGACACGGACTTCGCCATCCCGCACCAGCACGCGGGTACGGCCGGGCGAGGCGATCACCTGGAATCGCGTTCCGATGTCCCGGACCACCGCCTCGGCCGTGTGCACCGTCAACGACCGTGTCGCATCGACGGTCGCACCGGAGTCGGCATAGAGCCGTCCGCCCGCGAGGCGCAGACCATCGACCGACTCCACGACGAGGCCGGAGCCGCCCGCGAGTCGCAGATGCATGCCGTTGGCCATAGCCAGCGCCGCCGCCCCGGTCGAAGCCGTGTCCAGGCGATCACCCCGACGCACCGCATGGCCCGTGCGCAGCGTGGACGCCTCGCCATCGGCGGAAACGACCTCGAGCGTGCCGACGACCTGCAGAACCTCGGCGACGACAGGTCCGGGCGCGGAGACCTGCGGCGTGCCGCCAAACCACCAGGCCACGGCAAGACCCGCGACGAAAGACGCGGCCATCGCCGATACGGCCGCTCGGCGGCGCACCTGCCGGCGATGCACCTCGGCTTCCCACGCCGCCGTGGCGGCTCGGCGCAGGCGCGCCGACTCCAGCTCGGTCAGTCGCGGCCTTGGACCCGCGCTCGAGATCAGCTGAGCGATGTCGCGATCGCCCTGATCGTTCCGCGGCATGTCGTTGTTGCTGCTCATCGTCTGCTCACAATTGCTCGGACAGGTTCGCAAGATCCGCCCGCCGCCCCACGGCGCCGATCGCTTCCCGGAATGCCGCGCGTGCTCGCGTCAGCGCAGACTCGGCCGCCTTGGTGCTGATGTCCAGGCGGTCACCGATCTCGCGGACACTCAGGCCCTCGACGTACTTCCATTCGAGAAGGTCGCCGTAGCGCGAGGGCAGGTGATCGAGCACCGCGAGCACCACGTCGCGAACGCGGTCGAGGTGCGTGCTCTGGGCAGGGCCGAGTTCCGGTGCGCTGGCAAAGACATCCAGGTAGACCTGCAGGTCCGGGTCGGCCTCGAGGACGTCCACGTTGGTCACGCGCCGCCGGTTGGCGCGGCAATAGTCCACGGCGGCGTTGCGGCAAATCTGGCACAGCCAGGTAAACAGGGCCGCCTCGCCGCGAAAGCTGTCGAGGCGCTGGATGGCATTGAGCAACGTCTGCTGCACGACGTCCATCGCCGCGTCCCGGTCACCGTCCAGTCGCGCCAGTGCAAAGCGGAAGAGACGGCCCATGTTGGCGTCCAGAAACGCATCGAAGGCAGCCCGGTCGCCGGCG